>JAEEGI010009499.1_pt1 | contig 21290 bp, 18 predicted proteins | sample 8958751 | NCBI WGS metagenome assembly JAEEGI01 (sample SAMN16246545, study PRJNA631951) | gut metagenome | biome: gut microbiome; feature: rumen; material: KS-attached | host: Bos | place: Iran: Karaj | collected 2018-10 | reverse complement strand
CAGCAGAAAAGCAAGAGGAAAGTGATAAGATTATGACCTCCACTGGAAAGCAGATTGCAGCTAAGATGGAAGATGCTAACGATGCTATGGAGGCGTTGGCTGAGAAGGTAAATTCCAGTGCTGAATCCGCCGAACAGATTAGTCAGTCTATCACTTTGACAGCAGAGGCCATCCAGACTCAAACAGAAATGAATTCAAACATTACAGAATCCTTAAATCAGATTGCTCATCAGACCAGAGCCATGCGCAAGAATTCTGAAGAGGTTACTGAAAATATCAGCGAGGGTAACGCCCTTATTAAAGAGCTTAGAGAAAAATCTAACGAAGCATCCACAATCAATGCTGAGACAGCTACCATGACAGAGGAGCTTCAGGGTTCAGCCGCCACCGTTAAGGATATTGTAGGAACCATCCTTGATATTTCAGGCCAGACCAATCTGCTTGCATTAAATGCTTCAATAGAAGCGGCCAGAGCTGGTGAGGCAGGTAAAGGCTTTGCCGTTGTTGCTGATGAAATCAGAGCTCTTTCTGAGCACACCAAGGAATCTGCAGAGGAAATCGCGTCCACAATTGATGAGCTTATCAACCGTGTAGATACAGCATCTACCAACATGCAGCGAAGTGTTGACTCTGCAACTAAGCAGGGTGAAATGATTGTTGAAACAGGTGAAAAGTTCGAAATTATTTTGGAAAAGGTTACAGACCTTGGACGCCGTGTTGCAGCTATCTCCGATAATGTAGAAGGCTGCGTAGATGCAAATAGTAAGGTTATGGATGCCATCAGCAATCTTTCGGCTACATCTGAGGAGGTTGCAGCATCATCTGAATCAAGCATTAACATTAATAAGGAATGCGAAAATGATATGGAGATTACCAAAAATATTCTCCATGAGATACTACAGATTTCAAGAAAAAGCATAAGCAAAATATAAAGTTTCCGGCGCTGCTTTCTAATTTTAATAATTGGAAGGCAGCTCATTTTTTGATATAATCAGTTTAATGATTTAAAGCGACAGAGAGGATGATGATTATGGTTATTTCAAAGAACATGGAAGGACTAGTAGCAGGAAGTTCTGTAATTAGAAAGCTTTTCGAGGAAGGGCTTCAGATGGCCCAGGTGGTAGGAAAGGAAAACGTGTATGATTTCAGCTTGGGAAATCCAGCCTCACCAGTACCATCGCAGGTTACAAAAGCAATTCAGGATATATTATCAGAAGAACCTGATTCCTATGTTCACGGATATATGAAAAACGCAGGCTTTGACGAAACCAGAGAGGCTGTAGCAAATCATCTTAACAAATCCTTTGCTATGGATTACACAAAGGAAGATATCATAATGACAGTTGGTGCAGCAGGTGCCATGAACTGCATATTCCGCGCCATGCTAAATCCAGAGGATGAGGTGATTGCATTTGCTCCATTTTTTGGTGAATACAAAAACTATGCAGCAAACTACGCTGGAAAGCTTGTGGTTGTGCCAGCTAAGCTACCAGAATTTGACCTTAATCTAGATGAATTAGAATCAAGGATTACCGAGCGTACAAAGTGCATCATCGTAAACAATCCAAACAATCCATCAGGACGAATCTATCCAAAAGAGACCATAGAAAAGTTAAATGAAATCCTCATTAAGGCAGAGCAGAAGATTGGTCATCCAATTTACGTTTTGTGCGACGAGCCATATAGAGAGCTGGCTTACGATAATACACAGGTTCCATATATACCATCAATCATTAAAAACAGCATTTACATCTATTCCTACAGTAAGACATTGTCCCTGCCAGGTGAGCGTATTGGCTACCTTGCACTTTCAAGCAAGGCAGATGGCTACAGCGAATTAATCGGCGCGCTTGTTGTTGCCAATAGATGCTTAGGCTATGTTAACGCTCCATCACTGTTTCAGCTTGTAATCGGAAGATGTCAGGATGTTGGGGTGGATTTGGAATTTTATGACAGAAACAGAAGACTACTATATGAAAAGCTTACAGAATTAGGTTTTGAGGTAGTGAAGCCAGAGGGCGCCTTCTATCTGTTGGTAAAATCTCCATTTGAAGATGAAAATAGATTCGTTGACTTAGGCAAAAAACAGCATATTATCATGGTTTCTACCACAACCTTCGGCTGCCCAGGTTATGTAAGAATAGCATATTGTGTAGACTATGAAATGATTAAGCGTTCCATTGCAGCCTTTGAAAAATTGGCTGATGAGTGCAATATTAAATAAATTTGAAAAATTGACCAATAAGCAACATAGTTTATCTAAAAATTGTTCACAATTGAGTGTTATCATGTACATATTAGTATCTAGATGACATCCACGGGGAGTGGGACATGGATAAAACGGAGTTGCTGAAAAATAATAAAGATGAGTTGACAGGCTTATTGGAAAAGCAGGCCTTCTACGTATGGTCTCAGGAACTAATAAACACCACCGATGAACCGGAAAAATATGCCTTTATTTTTTTCAACGTGAATAATTTTAAGCTATATAATGCAAATTATGGCTTTGAAAAAGGTGATGAGCTATTAGTCAAGATCTCAAATATAATACGAGAGGTATTTGATGGACAGTTGGTTGCAAGATTTTCAGGCGACCATTTTGTTGTGTGTACAAATACTAACCAGCTAATCCCAGCAATTTCTGAAGTAAAAAATAGAGTTAAATGCATTCAGCAAAACATAAATCTAGAGATTAAGGCGGGAGTTTATGTTTTAGACGGCGAAACCACTGATGTAGGACGATGCGCAGACAGAGCCAGGATGGCCTGTGTCAGCATCAAGAAAAAATATGATGTTGATTACAAGTTCTATGATGAGGAGCTAGGCGGCGCATTAATTCGCAAACAGTTTATATTGGATAACTTGGATGAAGCCATGAAAAAAGGTTTCATTCAGGTTTATTACCAGCCAATAGTTCGTTCTCTCACGGGAGAAGTGTGCGGCTGGGAAGCTCTGGTTCGCTGGGTTGACCCAGAACGGGGCGTAGTATATCCAAACGAATTCATACCTGTACTTGAAGAATACAGGTTGATTCACAAACTGGATAGCTTCGTTATGGAACAGGTTTTTTCTAACATTTCTACAATTACAAAGCAGGGAAGACGAGAGGCAGTCCCTGTTTCTATCAATCTGTCCAGATTGGATTTCGAGGCATTGGAAATAATCCCATTTATCGATGAGCTATCAGAAAGGTACGAGGCTGATAAAAGCTTATTTAAATTTGAAATTACAGAAAGCGTTTTAATGGAAAACCCAAGGTTTATCCAGGAGCAGATTAAAAGGCTAAGAGATAAAGGCTATAGTGTTTGGATGGATGATTTTGGTAGCGGCTATTCATCTCTTAATGTCCTTAAGAATTTTGATTTTGACCTTGTAAAAATCGACATGGAATTTTTGCGTGATATTGATTCATCGGACGATGGAAAAATCATTATCAAACATATGATTTCCATGCTTAAGAATCTAGGCTTTCATACACTGGCTGAAGGTGTAGAAGCCAAAGAACAGGTGGACTTCTTAAGAGGACTTGGTTGCGAAATGATGCAAGGCTATTACATCGGAAGACCAATGCCTTTTGAAGAGGGGATAAAATCCTTGCAGAAGGTAGGACAAAAATATGAGCCGATGATTGATAGAGAATTCCTAAATCAAGTTGGCAGAGTAGATTTGTTAAAGCAAAACCCACTGGAGGGTGAAGGAAAGATTACAGATGATAGTCATGATCTTCCATTGGTTCTTGCAATCGTAAGAGATGGTGAGTGGAGCGTCTTATATTACAACGAGTCACTTAAGCGCGAGCTTAAAATATATGGTGTAGAGTCTATAACCGTACTTGAAGAAATGCTTAATGATGAGTCGTGGAATTGGATACAGCGAGACGGTTTTTTTGAGTTGTGTGAAGCTAGTAAGGCAAGCAAAAATGCTGAAAGCATGGAGTTTGTAGAATTAGGACGAATTATAAATATAAGCGTTCGTCACTTGGTAACTAACAAGCTTACCAATGATGAAGCATTCCTGATTTCATTAAGAACCTTGTCTAAACATATACATGAAAGCTACGACAATAAAAGCGCAATTATCAGTAATTATTTATTCTCATTTTACGAGTGCATCGATTTATTTGGCATACAGGATAAGTATTATGAAAACTTGTATTTGAGTAATAGCAGACTTCATGTTGATACCAAAAACAAAAGACCAAAGGAAATCATTAAAGCATTAGCAGAGGAAATCGTGTATCCAGATGATAGGGATATATTCCTAAAGACCATGGATATAGATACAGCAAAGGAAAGACTATCTGCAGAGAAGAATAGAACGAAGCTAAATTTCTATAGAATACTGGATAAAAACAATAATTATGTTTGGAAGTCAGTGACCATAAGCGTTCTATATTTTATAGATAGAGAAGTCATGATGGCCTGTGTTGCTGAGGCTACAAAAGAGATTAAGTACTTCATGGATAAATGTGTGGAAGGCGGAAATGAAAAGATACTTAATTTACTAGAGCATATGAATCCTGTGGTTAGCGAGCATGCCTTTGAGAATATTATAAAGTTGGTACCAGCAGGTGTTTTTTGGAAGGATAGAGAAAGAAAGTTCCTAGGTGCTAACCAAATGTTTTTGGACTATTACGGATTAGCTAGTGCTGACAGCATCATCGGAAGGACTGACGAGGATATGGGATGGCATATCAATCCAGAGCCATTTAAGAAGGATGAGTTAGCTGTAATAAATGAGGGAAAGACAATCAAAGACGTGCAAGGCGAATGTATCGTAAAGGGTGAAATAAGAAAGATTGTTGTAAGTAAGCAGCCATTTTTGGTAGATGGTGAAATCATTGGACTTATAGGCTTCTTCAATGATATTACTGCTCAATACGAGGAAAATAAGCAGCTTAAGTATCTATCTAATACCGACCAGCTGACAGGAATGAGTAACCGAAGAGCTTTTGATGATATTGCTACAAAATATATACAGCAATATGAAAGCGATAATACAGACTTTGTACTAATTTTGATTGATATTGATAAGTTCAAGATAATCAATGATATGTATGGTCATGATTATGGCGATGAAGTGCTAAGAACTTCAAGTGATATTATCAGGAATGTGACGGCAAATAATAGTGTGGCCTTTAGAATAGGCGGTGATGAATTTGCAATATTGCATCAACATAAGTCAGATGCAGAAGTAAAGAGCATAATTCAGGAGCTTACAATCAAGTTTTCAGAAATAACCAGAATTAACGGAATGGATATTAAAGTAAGGGTATCCATTGGTTCTGCTAAGTATTCTGAAGTGAAGGATATTCACAAGCTGTTCAACATAGCTGATAAGCAAATGTACAAAGATAAAAATAAGCATAAGTAAATCTAACAAAAAAATCATCCCAACCTTGGTTAAAATGACAAAATTTGATTACCTGTGAGTGTTTGTGATTGAGTTTGATTGCATAATAAATCGAATGATGTTATTCTTTTTTTAGAACAATCAAAAGTAATCGAAATTGTTCAAGGGGTGGATGGGATGCTTACAGAAGAGCGTAGAACTAGAATAGTTGAAATAGTGAATGAAAGAAAGGCAGTTTCTGTTAATGAACTTGTTGATTTGCTAGACACATCAGCAGCTACTATTCGTAGAGATATTAACGAGCTTAACAGGGCACAGCTACTAGTTAAGGTTTTCGGTGGCGCCACTGCTAAATCATCCTTGGATGTTAACACCAAAGAGGATGCAGTTGGTCAGAAGGCTAAAAAGCATGTAGCTGAAAAGGACTTAATCAGTCGTTATGCCGCCAGCCTCATTCAGGACAACGATTTTGTCTACATCGATGCAGGTACCACAACACTCAGTTTGATTGATTATATCAACAATCGAAATGCTAAATACATCACAAACGGTATCGTCCATGCTAAAAAGCTTATGGACAAGGGATTGGAAACAATCATGATAGGTGGTCGCCTAAAGGGCTCCACTGAAGCGGTGGTTGGACCTGATTGTGTGGAATTCATACGAAAGTATCATTTCACAAAGGCTTTTATGGGAACCAATGGAATCTCCATTATGGCTGGCTACACTACACCGGATGTTGATGAGGCCATGATTAAGACAGAAGCCATCAGGCACACATACAAGTCTTACATCCTGGCAGATCATAGTAAATTCGACCAAATAAATTCCGTTACTTTCGCAGCGATTAACGAATGTATCATTATCACAGACAAATCTGCTGCTAAAGATTATATGAATCACACTGTTGTGAAGGTATGCGAAGAGTAATATTTAGGAGGAAAGCTAATGATTTACACAGTTACTTTTAACCCAGCAATTGATTATGTTGTGCGAATGGATGGAGATTTACTTCCTGGCATGACAAATCGTTCCTCAAGTGAAGAATACTATTTCGGAGGAAAGGGAATCAATGTTTCGATGGTTCTTTCGGAACTTGGTTTAAAAAGTACAGCATTAGGATTTATCGCCGGATTTACAGGGCATGCTATTGATGAAGGCGTTAAAGCAGCTGGTATTGAGACCGATTTCATCGAATTAAAGGATGGAATTTCCAGAATCAATGTTAAGCTCAAAGCAACAGAGGAAACAGAAATCAATGCGCAGGGACCTAAGATTGACGAGGAGTCACAGCTTGCTCTTTACAACAAGCTTTCAAAGCTGGTTGCAGGAGATGTACTTATCCTTGCAGGTTCTATTCCAAAGACATTACCAGATGATGTTTACGAGAAAATTCTTTCAATGCTTGATGGAAAGGGAATCGAATTTGTAGTTGATGCAACTAAGGATCTTCTTACAAACGTATTAAAATATCATCCATTCTTAATCAAGCCAAACAATTTTGAACTTGGTGAAATCGTTGGAAAGGTTTTAACCACTGACGATGAAATATACGAAGGAGCTAAAAAGCTTCAGGAAATGGGCGCAAGAAACGTGCTTATTTCAATGGCCGGCAATGGTGCAATGCTCGTTGATGAAAACGGTGAGCGTTACCGCATTGGCGTACCAAAGGGTAAGGTAAGAAATTCAGTTGGAGCAGGTGATTCCATGGTAGCAGGCTTTGTAGCAGGTTACATGAAATCCAAGAATTACGATACGGCTCTTAAAATGGGGACAGCAGCCGGATCTGCAACAGCTTTCTCAGACGGTTTAGCAAAAGCCGCTGATATAGAAGAATTATATAAAACATTGTAGGAGGGAATATGATGAGAATCTCAGAGTTTATCGATCCTAGAGGGATCAAGCTTCAGGTTGCGTTAACTTCTCAGGATGAAGCAATCGACAAACTGATTGCTCTTCATAATGAAGTAGGCAATTTAAAAGATGCAGAAGTATTTAAGGAGGCCATCCTTGCTCGCGAGGCAAAGGGTAGCACAGCTATCGGTAACGGTATTGCTGTTCCTCATGGCAAATCTGCAGCAGTTGCAAAGGCTGGTCTTGTAGCTATCACATGTCCACAGGGCGTTGATTACAAGGCAGTAGATGGAAAGCCATCTAACTTATTATTTATGATTGCAGCTCCTGACGGTGGTGCTGATACACACCTTGAAGTTTTATCAAAGCTCATGCAGCTTCTTATGGACGCAGCATTCTGCAAGACTCTTGTAGAAGCTAAAACAGTTGATGAATTCTTAGCACTTATCGATGCTAAGGAAGCGGAGAAGGACGCAGCTAAAAAAGATGCTCCTGTTGTAGCTGGTACAACAAAGATTGTTGCTGTTACAGCATGCCCAACAGGTATTGCTCATACATTCATGGCAGCAGAGTCTCTTGAGCAGAAGGCTAAGGAGCTTGGCGTTGCATTCAGAGTAGAAAAAGACGGTTCTGGCGGAGCTAAGGACCCACTTACAGCAAAGGAAATTGAAGAGGCTGACGCAGTTATCGTTGCTGTAGATAAGAACATTGATATGGGACAGTTCGATGGCAAGAAGGTAGTACTTGCTTCTACAAAGGAAGCTATCCACGAGCCAGAGAAGTTATTTGAAAAGGCAAAAACAGCTTCTGTTTATCATCACACAGGCGCTGTTTCAAAGAAGTCTGACGATGCAAATGAGTCTATCGGAAGACAGCTTTACAAGCATTTGATGAATGGTGTATCACACATGCTTCCATTCGTTATTGGTGGTGGTATCCTTATCGCTATCGCATTCTTGCTTGATGATTATTCAATCGATCCTAGCAACTTTGGTATGAATACACCAGTAGCTGCTTGGTTCAAGACAATTGGTGGTGCAGCATTCGGATTCATGCTTCCAATCTTAGCTGGATTCATTGCACAGTCAATCGCTGACAGACCTGGTCTTGCAGTTGGTTTCGTAGGTGGTGCACTTGCAGCTAGTGGTGCTACATTTGCTAACCCAGGCGGAGATATCCCATCAGCATTCCTTGGTGCTTTAGTTGCTGGTTTCGCAGCTGGTTACTTCATGAAGTGGCTTGAGAAGCTTTGCGATAAGCTTCCACAGTCTCTCGAAGGTATTAAGCCAGTACTTATCTATCCACTTTGTGGTATTACAGTAATCGGTATTGTTATGTGCGCAATCAACCCAATCGTTAGTGCACTTAATGCTTGGATTTCTGGTGTACTTTCTAGCATGGGAACAACATCACTTGTACCACTTGGAATTATCCTTGGTGCTATGATGGCTACAGATATGGGTGGTCCTCTTAACAAGGCCGCATACGTATTTGGTACTGCAGCACTTGCAGAGCAGAACGAAGTAGGTTGGATGATTATGGCAGCTGTTATGGTTGGTGGTATGGTTCCTCCAATCGCTATCGCTCTTGCAACACTTATCTTCCCTAAGAAGTTTACAGTTGCTGAGAGAAAGGCTGGCCCAGTTAACTTTATCATGGGCTTCTGCTTCATCACAGAGGGTGCTATCCCTTACGCAGCAGCAGATCCACTTCATGTAATCCCATCTCTTATGGTTGGTTCTGGTGTAGCTGGTGCACTTTCAATGGTATTTAGATGTACACTTATGGCTCCACACGGTGGAATCTTCGTATTCCCTGTAGTTGGCCACTGGGCACTTTACCTTGTAGCTCTTGCAGTTGGTTCAGTTGTAAGCTGTGCACTTCTTGGCTTATTGAAAAAAAATGTAGAAGAATAGTTCATAATCTGTTAATATATTGAACGATAAAAAACCATTCTGGGGGACTATGCTCCCCTGGAATGGATTTTATGTTTTTGTACTTTATAGACTTCCCGTTTATTCTATAAAGTATAGACACATAAAATAGATAATTGTATTTTGCGAAACGAAAGGAGTTTTATTTATGGTTTCACAGAAGGTAAAGGTAACTAACGAACAGGGTATGCACATGCGCCCAGCTACAGTATTCAGCGCAGCAGTTACACCATTCGATTCAGATGTTAAGATTTTATTCAATGGCAACGCATACGACGGAAAGAGCGTTATGATGCTTATGGCTGCTTGCATTAAGTGTGGTGCTGAAATCGAGATCCAGTGTGATGGTTCTGATGAGGAAGCTGCACTTGCAAAGGCAGTAGAGTTAGTAGAGAGCGGTCTCGGAGACTAATACAGGAGGATACTTATGTACAAAGGCATTGAAGCGTCTAGAGGTATTGGTATCGGAAGCATTTGTCTTATTGTTGAGCACGATTTAAGCTTTGAATCTAAGCACATCGATGATACTGAGGCAGAGAAGGCTAGATTCAATAACGCAATCGAAGCATTTAAGACAGAGACATCAGCTATGGCTGAAAACATCAGAAAGAACATCGGTCCTAAGGAAGCAGAAATCATGGAAGGTCACCTTGCTATGATCGCTGATCCTACAATGGCTGGCGAGATGACAAAGATGATCGAAGCTGGTCAGTGCGCAGAAGCTGCAGTTACAGCTGTTTGCGATATGTTCATTGGCATGTTCTCAAAGATGGAAGATGATATGATGCGTCAGCGTGCATCAGATATTTCTGATATCAAGATCAGCTTACTCAAGCTTTTACTTGGCATTGAGGATGTTGATATTAGTAAGGTAGCACCAGGTACAGTACTTGTTGCTCATGATCTTACACCTTCTATGTGTTCTCAGATTGTAAAGGAGAACGTTGTAGGTATCATTACAGAAGTTGGCGGTAAGACATCTCACTCTGCAATTCTTGCTAGAGCACTTGAGATCCCAGCTGTACTTTCAGTTCCTAACATCACAGAAATCGTTAAGGACAAGGATACAGCAATCGTTGACGGTACAGAGGGTGATGTTTACATCAACCCAGACGGAGAAGTTATTTCTCAGTACGTAATTAAGCGTGAAGAGTTCGTTAAGGCTCAGGCAGAGCTTAAGAAGTTCATTGGACAGAAGACAGTTACAGCTGATGGAACAGAGCTTGAATTATTCTGCAACATCGGTACACCAAAGGATGCTAGAAAAGCTGTTGAATGCGACGGCGAAGGCATCGGTCTCTTCCGTTCAGAGTTCTTATTTATGGATAGACCACACCTTCCTACAGAGGAAGAGCAGTTCGAGGCTTACAAAGAAGCTGTAGAAATCATGGGTGGTCGCACAGTTATCATCCGTACACTTGATATTGGTGGTGACAAGGATATTCCATATCTCGGACTTGAAAAAGAGGAAAACCCATTCCTCGGATATAGAGCAGTTAGATATTGCTTAGCAAATTCTGATATGTACAAGATTCAGCTTAGAGGTATCCTCAGAGCTAGTGCATTCGGAAATGTTAAAATCATGGTTCCACTTGTTACTTGCGTAGACGAGGTTCGCGCCGTTAAGGCTCTCGTTGAGGAGTGCAAGAATGAGCTTAGAGCAGAAGGCGTTAAGTTCGATGAGAACATCGAGGTTGGTTGCATGGTAGAGACAGCAGCTGCTTCACTTATCGCTGATATCCTTGCAAAGGAAGCTGATTTCTTCTCAATCGGAACAAACGATTTAACACAGTACACAATGAGTGTTGATAGAGGAAATGCAGAAGTTGCATACCTTTACTCAGCATTCCAGCCAGCTGTACTTCGTTCTATCAAGAACATTATCGAGGCAGGTAACGCTGCTGGCATCACTGTTGGTATGTGTGGCGAGGCCGCTGCAGATCCACTTATGATTCCACTCCTTATCTCATTCGGATTAAAGGAATACAGTGTAAACCCTGTACTTGTACTTACAGCACGTTCAATTATTTCTAAGTGGTCAAAGGCTGAGGCAGATGCTCTCGCAGAGAAGGTACTCGCCCTTACTACAGAAAAAGAAATCGTTGAATTGCTCAAGGCATCAGCTAAATAAATATAGATATTCATAGTCTATGTAGCTATCTTGTAAGGTTTAATGCTTACAAGATAGCTTTTTTAGTGTATTTAAACTATAATGATTTAGAAATACGGTATGAAGGAGATACACATGAGCGATTTTACTGAAAACATTGACATACATGATTGCCCAATCTGCGGAGGTGCAGGTTTGATTGAGGCAGAGGATCACGGATACTATGTGGCATGTCTTGATTGTGGAAGCTACACAGGTACTGTTGGCTTCAAGACAGAAGAGGGCAGACAGGAAGCTGCAGAAAGAGCAGCAATGCTTTGGAATACTGGTAAAGTTATTAACAGTGCACCAGGAGAATAAACTGGGAGAAAGAAGGAAATGATGAAGCAAACACAGGATAAAGCTCGTAATCTTACCATGATGATGGATGAGTACGAACTTACTATGGCAAATGCGTACTTTAACGACCCTACTATTGATAACAATACTAGGGTTAGCTTTGATGTGTTTTATAGAATGAATCCAGATGGAGGCGGTTTTGCAATTTTTGCAGGACTTCAGCAGGTTAAGGACTATCTTCTTAACATGCACTTCACTGATGAGGATATTGAGTATTTGAGAAGTGTGGGACACTTCACTGAGAACTTCCTTGAGTATCTTAAGGATTTCAAGTTTACAGGTGATGTGGATGCATTCCCTGAGGGAACTATCATGTATCCTAATGAGCCAATCATCACAGTTACTGCCCCTATCATTGAGGCACAGCTTGTGGAGACAGAGATTTTGGCACAGGTTAACCACCAGTCTTTGATTGCTACAAAGGCTAGTCGTATTGTTCGTGCAGCAGCAGGTCGTGCAGTTTCAGATTTTGGTGCAAGACGTGCTCACAACAATGACGCAGCTATCTATGGTGCGAGAGCAGCATACATCGGCGGTGCCAGCGGTACAGCTACAGTATCAGCGGGCCAGTACTTCGATATTCCAATCGGCGGAACTATGGCACACAGCTATGTAATGTACTTCACATCAGATGACAACGATTACCGTACTTCTGAGCTTGCAGCTTTCAGAAGTTTTGCAAAGAGCTATCCTAACAACTGCATCCTTTTGGTAGATACATATAATGTTTTGAAATCTGGTGTGCCAAATGCTATCAAGGTATTCCAGGAGATGAAGGATGCTGGAATTGAGTCAAAGAGCTTTGGTATCAGAATCGATTCTGGTGACTTGGCATACCTTACAAAGAAAGCTAGAAAGATGCTTGATGATGCTGGCTTTACAGATGCCAAAATCATCGTAAGTAATTCTTTGGACGAGTACACTATCACATCTATCCTCCAGCAGGGTGGACAGGTTAATTCATTTGGCGTAGGTGAGCGACTTATCACAGCAAAGTCTGAGCCTGTATTTGGCGCAGTTTATAAGCTTTGTGCAGTTACAGATTCAAAGACTGGCCAGGTGATCCCAAAGATAAAGATTTCAGAAACAGTTGAGAAGATTACAAATCCTGGTTTGAAGGATGTATATAGAATCAAGGACGAGCACGGTAGAGCAGTAGCTGATTTGCTTGCTATCAAGGGTGAGGAAGTTGATATGTCTGTGGAGGGAGGCTACAAATTCGTAGACCCAGAGCAGCCATGGAAGAGCACACACATCTTTGAGAATTGCACAGCAGAGTTGTTACAGCAGCCTCTTATCCGCGGCGGAAAGCAGGTAGCTGAGGATGAGGATATGGAGACAATCCGCAACCGTGTTAAAACTCAGTTGGAGACAAGTGTATGGCCTGAGGAGCAGCGTTTCGAGAATCCTCACAAGCACTACCTTGATATGACTCCAAATTACTACAACATGAAGATGGATCTTCTTCGCAAAGAGGACAAATAGTTCATGACAAATGAAGAATTATTAAGATTTAATACAAAGCTTGCCACAGTTAATTTGAGCCTTCAGCAAAATGCTGAGGGCCTCACTTTGACTGACGGTGAGCTTTCTATAATGGTTGATTTTAGGGAAATGCTTCCAAGATTAAAGCAGAGCAATCTTCAACGAGAGATGCTTGTGAAGGCGGCCAGGATAAAGGGGCAGCCAATGCCACAGACTCTTATCGATGCAACTGCAGGATTTGGAGAGGATTCCCTTATTTTAGCGGCAGCAGGTTTTCAGGTGCAGCTTTATGAATTTGATGAAGTTATCGCTGTCCTTTTGAAGGATGGAATGGAACGAGCATCGGAAATTCCAGAGCTGAAAGAAGCGGTAGGACGAATGAAGCTGGTTTGCCAAGATAGCACGGAAGGCATGAGAAAACTGGATTTTAAGCCAGATATCGTGCTGCTTGATCCAATGTTTCCAGCAAGACAAAAGAGCGCATTGATAAAGAAGAAGTTTCAGTTGATTCAAAGGCTTGAGAGTCCATGCTCCACAGAAGAACAGCTACTTGACGCAGCAGTGGCTGCGGACCCAAAAAGAATCGTTATTAAGCGTCCTTTAAAGGGACCATACTTGGCGGACAGAAAGCCAAGCTATAGTTTGGAGGGTAAAGCGATTCGCTATGATTGCTTTGTTTTTGCGAGAAATTAAATAGTTTTTTCACAGAATTCTCTTATTTATATACTAAGATACTCATATAGTACCTTAGTGACATTGTGGATTTGAGAGGATTCAGAATGAAAAATAAGAAGCGTTCATCTATAAAAAGAAAGATTACTAGGCATGTAATAGTAGCGTTGGTAATTACTGTTACAGTTATGACAGTTATTGACCTGATATATTTGTCTAGAAGAATAATAGAACAGCAGGAGACTAAGCTTGAATTGGCCACTCAGATGAGTGCTCAGGAAGTTGAAGACTGGGTAAGAGACATGGCCATAGTAACTGAGGATATGGCCAGTACCCTTACTGCTATCGCTGATTTAAATGAAGCCACAGTTAGGGCGGTTGTTGATAGAGTAGCGTTGAATCATCCAGAGTTTTTCTATGTGTACTTCGCTGACTACCATGGAAATATGACCATGGCCAGGGGAATCGATTTCAAATCTACAGGAATGGATCCAAGAGAGAGAGGCTGGTATAAAAAGGCAGCAAAGTATGGACACACAGTTGTAATCGATCCATATGCAAGTGCAACTAGACCTGATGTAATGATGGTGACAGTGGCAACTCCAGTTTATTGGGGTACCACAATGATTGGTGTAGTTGCAGTGGATGCAGATATAGAAAGCATTCAGGAGTTCATGAACACAATCGATTTCGAGGAAGGTTCATATGGATTCCTGCTTGATAGCCAGGATAATATCATCGTTCATCCAAATTCTCAGTATAACCCAACATCAGAAGCTATTGTTTCTGCAGTGGAAGTAATGCCAGAGCTTGAGGAAGTGCTTGATTCCAAGGATGAATTTATAACAGCTCCAGATTACACTGGAACAGAGATGGTATATTCGGTAACAAAGCTTCACGATAGTGGATGGACTGTAGCTGTGGCATATCCAAGAAAGGGATTTTTGTCACACGTCGATAGAGGTATAAGAATCAGTTTGTTCGTGGCGTTGGTATGTGCGCTCCTTGCAGTTGGAGATATTACATACACCGTCAGAAAAGTGCTTAAGCCTTTGGATAAGATTAATCCAGCAATGGACAGAATCATGGAAGGCGATTTTTCTACACCTATTGATTTTGCAACAGCCGATGACGAGATAGGTGATTTGCAGAACAAGCTGGCTATGAGTTTGGCCGAGCTTTCAGATATTATCCATATTCAGCAGCATGTTTTGTCCGAGATGGAGCAGGGAAATTTGGCTGTGGCAGATATGGATGAGTTCCCAGGTGAGATGAATGATATCAGTATGTCGGTTAATTCTATCAAGGCCAGGTTTAATGATATGATTTCCGATATTCAGTTTTCTGCCATTAATTTGCAGAGCTTTGCTATGGGAATAAATGAGACAGACGATATAGAGGAAATTAAAGCAATATTTGAAGAGTTGTCGGCAGAGGCAAATGCGTTGATGGAAAAGACATCTAGGTTTACGACTATGCCAACAACAATTCGCTTTTAATTCATAAATTTTGCTAAACTTATACACAAATCTATTGTACAATATTTCCTATAGTCGGGGAGAGATATGAATCCTAAAAGGAGGTTCCCAACGATGGATAATGAATTCAAAGAGTACATCACATTTGTGGTTAATACTAAAGATGGCGATGAAGTAGAGATGGCTGTAATAGACCAGTTCGAGTTTGAGAATAAGGGCTATGTTGCAGCAGCTTTGGTGGATGGAGATACAGTTAGCGATGAGGGCTGCTTTATCTACAGAGTAAAGGTTGGAGAGGAAGATTTCAAAGTAGAAAAGATTACCAACCAAATTGACTATAAGAGAATCGCAGAAGCTTATATGGAAATGATGTAAACGATAATGTAGGGGTAGCAATGCTACCCCGTTTTATTTTTGTTGCATTTCCATTATAATAATGGTATCTAGGAGGATTCTGTATGGAATTTGCAAACTTGGACTTTGATCGAAAGAATCGGACAGGATTCCCAGAAGTGATTTTTTGCCAGGGCAAAATGGATGACTTTCTGGTAGATATCTATCAAAAGATGTACGAAAGAGATGGCTGCGTGTTTGGCACCAGAGCAACGGAACATCAATACGAAATCGTAAAGGCGGTATTGCCAACAGCCACTTATGATAAAGTGAGCAGGATTCTCAAGGCAAAAAAGCCTGATTTTAAAGAGCAGGAGCTTATCGGAAATGTGGCAGTGCTTACAGCTGGCACAGCAGATATTCCTGTAGCTGAGGAAGCAGCACAAACAATCGAGTATTTTGGAAGTAAGGCAACTAGGGTTTTCGATGTGGGAGTAAGCGGAATTCATAGATTGCTTGAAAACGTAGATGTGTTGAACGAAGCCAACTGCGTGGTAGCAGTGGCAGGCATGGAAGGCGCACTGGCGTCAGTGGTAGGCGGACTGGTTAAGGTTCCGGTTATTGCTGTGCCAACAAGCGTAGGCTATGGGGCCAACATGGGTGGTATATCCGCACTTCTTACCATGATCAATTCCTGTGCTAACGGGATTTCGGTGGTAAACATCGACAATGGATACGGAGCAGGTTATATTGCGACCCAGATTAACAGACTGGCAGTGCATTGAGGGGCATTCTAGAAAAGGGTTAATAAGGGTATAAATGAAAAGTAATAAGGGAAAAAAGTTAAGAATCGCAGGGATTATTGTCCTTGTATTAATCATTGCAATTGTGGCAAAGTTTTTTAGCTATGTGAACAATTATTATAAGGCTACAGACCGTGCTATGGAGTATATCAACAGTCCAGCAGAGGGAGTAACTGTGGAGTATGTTGATAATACAATCGTATTTGAGCCGGAAAATCCAGTGGCCGGGTTTATTTTCTATCCAGGTGGATTGGTGGAATCTGAGGCATATGCGCCTTTGATGGAGCAGCTGGCAGAGCAGGATATCATGTGCATCATCGTAGAAATGCCACATTACCTGGCTATGTTTGATGCAAACGGAGCTAGAGGTATCCAGGCAAAGTATCCTGAAATCGACGAGTGGTACTTGGGCGGTCACAGCTTAGGCGGCGCCATGGCATCACTCTATGCCGACAGACACCAGAGCGAATACGAAGGCTTGATTCTTCTTGCCGCATACTCTACCAAGGATTTGACTGATGAACCAACAATCGACGTTCTATCAATCCGTGGTTCTGAAGACGGCGTTTTAAATATGGAGAAATATAATAAATACTTAGCAAATCTGCCTGCAGATTATGAAGAGGTGATTATCGAGGGAGGCTGCCATGGATATTTTGGGGACTATGGCATGCAGTCCGGGGACGGCGAGCCTACCATCACCGTGGAAGAGCAGACTGAGGCTACGGTAGAGGCGATTGGGGAGTTTGTAGAAAAATAGGAGACTAATTGATGCGACAGTCTAAGGCTAAACAAATTACTAATTACATTGCATTATTTAGGAAAATTGTAGAGGGAATCTACAAAAGCTTATCTGCGAAAACTGCAGATGTCGAAGGGGCATGTTCATATCTGGAAATGTGCCAACAGCGCGCGATTGATTTCGGCACTTTTATCGAGGGTGAAGAAGGGGAAGGTCATCCTACAGTAAAAATGCTGGAAGAATTTTGCGAAATTCTATATGAAATTCACGAGGAGATTCAATCTGAAAGGGGCTTATCGGCAGATTCTGCCAAGGCCCGCCTCGATACCATGGTTAATAGAATTGAAGAGAGTGCAAACAAGGATATCACCATCACTACAGTGAAGCTGTTTTTGCCATATAAGGCAAGCATGTGGGATTCGCTGGAGAGTGTTTGGATGAAGGCAAACGAAGATCCCAACTGCACTGCTATCGTAATTCCGATACCATATTTCGATAAGAACCCAGATGGTTCGGTAAAAGAAATGCACTATGAGGGAAACGATTATCCTGATAATGTGCCAGTGGTATCATTTGAAAACTTTGATTTCATGGGTGTTCATCCAGATGAGGTGTACATTCACAATCCATACGATGATTGGAATTACGTAACATCGGTACATCCATATTTCTATACGGATAATATTAAAAAGTTTACAGACAAGCTCATTTACATACCATACTTCGTATTGGCGGAGCCGGATGTGGACAATCCAGATGTTCTTGAGAGCCTGAAGGGATATGTGCTTTCAAAGGGCGTGGTAAACGCAGATGAGGTCATTGTTCAGTCGGAACAGATGAGAGAGGCCTATATCAGAATACTTTCTGCACAGTTTGGTGAAGACACTAGACAAAGTTGGGAGAGAAAGATAAAAGGTACAGGCTCACCAAAGGTTGAAAAGCTTCTTCGTATGTCGAAAGAAGAGCAGGATATTCCAGAGGAATGGAAGAAGATTATTACAAAGCCAGATGGCAGCAGAAAGAAAATCATTTTTTACAATACAAGCGTAGTTGCAATGCTCAATCAGAAGCAAAAGATGATTGATAAGATAAAGGATGCCTTGGAAGTGTTCAAGGAGTGTAAGGATGATGTAGCCCTTTTGTGGCGTCCACATCCACTTACTATGGCAACCATCGAAAGTATGGTTCCTGAAATCAGAGACCAGTATAAAAAGATAATTGAGGATTATCGTGCTGAAGGCTGGGGAATCTATGATGATACTCCAGATATGGATAGGGCAATTATCATCAGCGACGCTTATTACGGGGACCCAAGTAGTCTTGTGCAGTTGTATGAGAAATTAGAAAAACCAATCATGATCCAAAATGTGGATGTGCTTGAAAAGGAGAGCGTATGAGCTTTGAATTAAATGCATCAATGATGTGTGCCAACTATGGACATTTGTCTAGAGAAGTAAATGATTTGGAAAACGCAGGAATCGATTCTTTCCATATCGATATTATGGATGGTCGTTATGTGCCAAACTTTGCAATGTCTTTGAATGATATGACATATATCTCTAGGGTGACTTTTAAGCCTTTGGATGTCCATCTGATGGTGGAGCACCCTAGCAACACAATCGATTTGTTTATCAAGAATTTGAGAAAGGGTGATACCATCTACATCCATCCTGAGGCAGAGTATCATCCATCCACAACATTGCAGAAAATCATCGATGCAGGGATGATTCCTGGAATTGCAATCAACCCAGGTACAAGTATTGAAACAGTAATGGAGATGCTTCGCATTGTTGATAAGGTTTTAGTAATGTCTGTAAATCCAGGAAATGCTGGTCAGATGTATCTGCCTTACGTTGGTCAGAAGATTGAGCGATTGCTTGATTTGAAGGAAGAGATGGGATTTAAGCTCTATTGGGATGGCGCTTGTGCAAAGGATAAGATTATGAAGTACGCGCCAATGGGACTTGATGGATTTGTTCTTGGAACTACACTTTTGTTTGGCCAGGGACGTCCATATGATGAGATTATCAACGATATTAGAAACATGAACTTGTAGGTAAGCGTATGAATATAGCAATTTTACTTTCAGGGGGGACCGGCAGCAGGCTTGGTTCGCAAAAGCCAAAGCAGTATTTGGATGTGGAAGGCAAGCCTATTATCATGTATTGCATGGAGACCCTTGAGAAAAGCGAATTAATTCATAAGATTCAAATCGTAGCTCATGAGGAATGGGCCGATTTGATTAAATATTGGGCTACGCAGTATGGTGTTGAGGAAAAGATTTGTGGTTTCTCAAAGCCAGGGGAGAATAGACAGTTGTCTATTTATAATGGGCTGAAGGATATCAGAAATTTTGCCAGCGACGATGATAACGTGTTTATCCACGATGCAGCCAGACCAAATCTTAGGTTATCAACAATCCAGGATTCATTTGAAGCTATAAGTGGATACGACGGAGTTATTCCGGTCCTTCCAATGAAGGATACGGTTTACTTGAGCAAGGACGGATTGGAAATCGATTCTCTTTTGAATCGACAGGAAATATTTGCAGGCCAGGCGCCAGAGACTTTTGTGTACGGCAAATATTTGGAGGCCAATGAAAGGCTTGTAAATTCTGGTGAGATTATGAAAATCAACGGCTCCACAGAACCTGCAGTGATGGCTGGCATGAAAATGCACATGATTGTTGGCGATGAGGGCAATTTCAAAATCACTACAAGCGATGATTTAGAACGATTTACTGAACAGATAAAGGCGATGAAATGAAGGCATTAGTTTTAGAAGATGTTGGAAAAATCAAGATAGATGAAATAGCAAAACCTTCCCCTAAGCAGGGGGAGGTTTTAGTGCATGTAAAGGCCTGCGGAATCTGCGGGTCGGACATACCAAGAGCCTACAAGGACGGAGCTCACAACATGCCACTTGTGATAGGCCACGAGTTTGCAGGCGAGGTCTGCGAAGTAGGAGAAGGCGTGTCTGGTGACTGGGCTGGTAAGGCTGTGGGAATATTTCCACTTATTCCATGCAAGAAGTGCCCTTGCTGTGTGGAAAAGAAATATGAAATGTGCAAAAACTATTCATATTTGGGCTCCCGTGTGGATGGCGGCTTCGCCGAATATGTGGCGGTGCCAGAATGGAATCTTATGGAGCTGGGCAACGGCGTTGCCATGGAGCAGGCTGCAATGATGGAACCTATGGCAGTGGCAGTGCATGCCATTAGGCAGGGGCTGAGAGCCTGCGGAAAGGACTTGCAGGATTTGGGACAGCTTCGCAAAGCTAAGGTGGCTGTAATAGGTCTTGGTACTATCGGCTTGCTAGTGACCATGTTTTTGAAGGACATGGGATTTGAAAATGTGTATACCATCGGAAAAAAAGAGATACAAAGGCAAAAAGCCTTTGAGTTTGGTGTGGACGAAGCTCACTATGTAAAAGAGATTTCAGATGTGGACCTTTTCTTCGAGTGTGTGGGCTCCACAGAAAGCCTCATCACCGGAATCAACGCAGCCGCCCCTGGCGGCGTGGTCTGCACTGTTGGCAACCCACATTCCGACATGGACCTACCAAGAGACGTTTATTGGAAAATCCTCCGCAACCAGCTTACCTTGGTGGGCACCTGGAACTCATCCTTCACCCACGACACCACCGACGACTGGCACTATGTGCTTGGCAGATTGCAGCAGGGCGCAGTGAAGCCTGAGAAGCTGATTACTCATAAGTTCGGGCTGGAGGAAATTCTGGAAGGCTTTGAGATTATGAGGGATAAGAAGGAAGAATATGTGAAGGTTATGGGGGAGATAGGGAAGTAGAAGAAGGGCTAATATATTAGCTATATTTGCTAATTTTGGCGAAAAAGACTAATATATTAGTATGATTAATTTATATCAAAAGACATGGAAAGAAATAAATAATGAAATAGCATCCAATGTTCAAAAGCTTCGCAAGAGAAAGAAGATATCACAAAAAGAGCTTGCTGAAAGATCAGGGGTAAGCTTAGGTTCTATAAAAAGATTTGAACAGACAGGTGAAATATCGTTGCAATCTCTGACTAAGATTGCAATAGCCCTTCGCGCCGAAGACGAACTGGAGTCACTATTTACAAGTGCTAATTTTGAATCTATAGAGGAAATA
>JAEEGI010009498.1_pt1 | contig 21290 bp, 12 predicted proteins | sample 8958751 | NCBI WGS metagenome assembly JAEEGI01 (sample SAMN16246545, study PRJNA631951) | gut metagenome | biome: gut microbiome; feature: rumen; material: KS-attached | host: Bos | place: Iran: Karaj | collected 2018-10 | reverse complement strand
CAGTTGGCGGTGCCCGTCGGGACGTCCTCGGGGCGGCCCGTGATGAGGGCGGGGTTCTGGTCGGACTCGTAGCCGGTCTGGTTGTGGGTCGAGGACCAGAGGATGACGCCCGGAACATTCTGCAGGCGGCGGACGAGGTGGCGGACGATGCGTTCGTAGGCGGGGCCGTAGGTCCAGTGATGGGGGTTCTTCGGGTCGTCGAAGCGGTTGGGGTGCGGCAAGCACACGATGCAGGCGAGGCCCTCGTCGGAGGCTGCGCGCACGGCCATGTCGAGCATGGCCGTGTCGCCCTCGGAGTAACCGTACACATGCTTGTGGAAGACGATGGCGTTGAATCCGAAGGCGCGGTGGCGGCGCATCGCCTCGCGGCAGTCGTCGTAGGAGACGGCGCCTTCGACGGCATAGACGCTGTTGCGCGGCCGGAGGTGGATGGGGGTGCCGTTAAGGAGGAGGTTGCGCCCCTCGATGCGGATGTCGCGGAAGCCGAAGGTCTCGGGGTAGAAGGCGTCGAGAACGCCGCCCCCGGTCGAGAGCGAGACCTCCACGGTGTAGAGGTTCTGCGGCGCGTCAAGGTCCCAAAGCTCGGGATCTTCCCACTCGCCGCCGAAGACGATGCGCCCGTCCTCGCCGGGTTTGACGGCGTTCGCGGAGAAGCGCTTGACGATTTGTCCGCCTTTCTTGACGACCGCCGTGGCGAAAAGGATGTTCGCGTCCAGCCCGCCCGTGAGGCCGACGCTGAAGTCGATGCGGCTTTCCCCGGGGAAGCATACGCCGCGCTGGGCGACGGACGGTCTCACCTGCACGTCCGCGATGCGCATGCCTATGGGCTCGGCGGAGAGGGCGACGTCCCCGAAGATGCCTCGGTTCTCGATGGACTTCTTCGTGAAGGTGCGCGCGGTGTCGGGCGCGTCGAAGGCCGTGATGAGCGTCTCGGGGAGTTTGGCCGAGGTGAAGAGGGCGAGTTCGTGCTTCCCGGGTGTCAAATGGGCGGAGAGGTCAACCTCGCCGCCCGGAAAGAAGGCTTCGCCAGCCTTGTGGCCGTCCACGAAGACAAGGACGGCCGAGGGGATGGCGTCGAAGGTGAGCAAGATGCGCCGCCCCTTCCACGAAGCCGGGATTTCGACAGGCCGTGCGTACCAAGCTGCATGCACAGACTCCACATCGACGCCGAAATGGTCGCGGCCTTGAGAGTCCCAGACGCCGCAACCGTCCTTCGCGCCCTTCCCTCCGGAGGGCCATTTGCCCGGCACCTTGAAGAAGTACGGGAGCTTCGCGACGGCGGGGGCATTGCTGACAACGGTGGACTCCTTTTCGACACTGAAGGCCCAGTAGCCGTTAAGCGAAAGCTTCTCGCGTGTGGCGGTCTTCAGGCTGGGCAGGGTGTCTGACACCCATGAGGTGGCGGGGTTCTTCCAGCCTTCCGCCGGCTTGATTTTCGCGGGGTCGACGGCGTCGCGCGCCTTTTTCATTTCTTCGGGAACGCCATTCGGGAAGATGTAGCGCTCGATTTCAGGCGTGAGCGGAACCCGCGATAGTTCGGGTAGCTGCTCGGTCGGAATGGGGTAGGCCTTCTTGAGGTAGTCGGGGACTGTCTCCTTCTTCCAGTATTCGGGGTCGGCGGCGAGCTTTTCGCGGACGCCCTTGTAGGCCTCGAAGTAGCGCTTGCCGTAATCGACCTGGGCGTCGCGCGTGAAGTGGATTTGGTCTGGGTTCAGCTCGTAGGTGTCGAGCGACTTCACGAATGCGCCGGGGCCGTAGAGGTATTCGCAGGTGTAGCGTTGGGTGTTGGAGATGATTTTCCCGAACCACCCGGTCGCGTTCTTCTGCGCCAGCTGGCCGACGATGAGCGGAACGCCCTCCGCGCCGATTTCCGCGCGGAGGCGATTCACGAGCACCGGGAAGCGCGCCTGGTAGAGGTAGCCACAACGGCGCATGCAGTCGGACTCACCCTGGTGCCAGAGGATGGCGGCGAGGGTGCCGTCCTGCTTGGCCCGCTTGACGCGCGCGACGCAATCGTCGTATGGGTGCCAGTTGTCCTTGCCCTTGAAGAACGACTTTCCAGGCTCCCAGACCGAAATCGGGCAACCGCCGACGGCGCACGGCACGACACCCACTGTGATGGTGGGGTCGGATTCGGCAAGGGCCTCGGCAAAGGCCTTGCCCGGGCCGACGCCGGAGTTGGGGACGTCGTAGTGGATCGGATCGACGCACGGCACCCACTCGCCTTGGCGGTTCAGCATCAAGACGCGCGGGTGTGCCACCTTGTCAGCCTCGGTCGGAAAGCCGCGCCCGGCCATGTTCGACTGACCGGCCAGGACGACGATCAGGAACTTATCTTTCGGAGGCGGAGTTGCCGCGACTAGGGACGAGGCAGATAATAGATAACAGATAATGGATAATAGATAATAGATAGGGGATAGAAGATGGGAGATAGGAGATGGGCCTTGCTGGTGTGCGGTTGCCCGAAATGCGTTGTCGGTCGCCGGCTGTCGATTGTCGTTCATTGTGGATTGCCCTTTCTAGCGTTGTTCTGCGGTGGCTTTGGTGTCCAGCATGATCTTCCTGATCGCATCGATCTGCTCCTGCGTTATGCCGCGCTTCAGCAGGTAGGCGACGACGTTCTCGCGGATGGGCTTATCGCCCTTGGCGAAGGTGTGGAAGAGTTCGGAACCCTTGCGACAGTAGCGGTAGCGCGGGGTGTTGGCGTTGAAGGAGGGGAGCTCGTAGTCGTCGTAGAAGTATTTGTCGTCACGCCCGATGACGCCGTCCAGCAGGAACGCCAGCGTTCCGGTACGGTCGGAGCCGACGGCGCAGTTGAAATAGACGGGGTAGTTCTTCTCGTCGGACAGAACCGCGAAGATTGCGGGCAGCTTTGTGAATACGTCCGGATGATTCACGTGATACGGGATGATGGTGTGGAACTCGTGGTGGATGCCGACCGTTTCGAGGTCCCTCTCCCCCCACTGCTGGCTGCGCTTCTCGAATTCGTCCTTGCCGCGAAGGTCGAGCTGCGTCTTGATGCCGAGCTTCGTGACATAGCGTTCGCGGAGGAAGGATTCGCTCGCCTTCGCCCACGGTGCCTGACCGCGGTAGAGAAGCCCCTGGCGCACGGGGATGCCGTCGGCATTGACGCCGCCGCCGAGATCGCGCATGTTCTCCATCGGCTTGCCGATCATGCGCGGGGGCTTGTCGGAGGTCGTGAAGTCACGGACATCGGAGAGGACCTCTGCGCCGTCCTGCTTGTCGACTGCGCGGACGCGCCACCAGTAGTGCGTGCCAAGGAGGAGGTATCCGGGGCGCATGGAGGTGTAGTACCGCCCCTTCTCCGAGCCGATCCTCTCGACGAGCGGGTCTTTGAAGTCCGGCGTGGTCGAGAACTCCACGACAACATTCGAGACTCCTCCCTCGACAGTCCACTTGAAAGGTTTGTAGGTGCTGTTCTCCTCGTCGGCGCGCTTCATCAGCTCCCGGCTCCAGGAGTTGTGTATGTAGAAGTTGTAGCGGTCCTCCCAGAGCTTGACGCGCTTGTCCTTCGGGCTGCCGGCTTCGCGCCACTTCTGATACGCGATGTACTGCCTGTTGCTCTGGGCGATTTCCGCCTCCGTCAGCTTCGGACGCGGCGGCTTCACGCCGCGCTCTTCCCAATGCTCCAGGAACTCCTTTACGCAGGGGGAGTGCAGGTCGTAAAGCGCGCCATTGTCGGGAGCGGCGAGCCGCACCGTTGCGGCCGAGGCCGCAACGGTAGATAATAGATAACAGATAACAGATAACAGATAACAGATATGGGGTGCTTTTAGGGCAGATAGGAGATGGGAGATGGGAGATGGGGGATGGGAGATATGGGCGAGGGCTTGCTGTTGTACGCTTGAGGAGTTCATGGGGTTGTCCTTTCGGTGGAGAGGGTTTGGTGGAAGGTGGTTTCGCCTGTGGCGGAGCGATATTCGAGATCGAAGGTGCGGCCACCATGCGGGACGGTCAGAACGATGTGGCCGCCGGTGCGGGAGGCGAGGATCTCGGGAGGAACGTCGCGAAGCCAGGCGGCACCGAAGGCGCGCGCCTCGGCGATGCGGTCGGGCGGGATGAAGGGCGGGCAAATCGTGCGGTCGCCCGGATAGAGCGAGCGGTCGGAAAGACGCTCCATCACCGGCGGCACGAACTGGCGGAGCGTCCAGACGCTGCCGAACCACACCCTTGGCCGGAGCGCCGCGACAAGCGCCGCCGGCATCGTGTAGTGTCCGTGATGGTTTACCTTAGCCGCCGAAACCGGCGGCACGAAGGGCGCAAGGCGTTCTTCAAGATCGACTTCCGAGCCGCCAACGTCACGGACGCGGCCGGAAAAGTCGCCTGCCGTGTAGAGGGAGAAGGCGCCGTAGCGGATAATGAACCCCAGCGACATCGCATTTTCGGAATAGCTGGAGAGGCCGCCGCAAATGTCCGTGACGCGGCCGGTGCGTTCGTCGGCGACAATGCCGTTGGCACAAAGGTTGAAAATGGAGAATTCCTTCGCTCCGCCATGCAGGAGGCGAATCTGGTCGCGCCGCCCGACCTCGAAGCGTTCGACCGCGAGGCCGTCGCGCTTCGCGAGGCGGCGTGAACACCGTTCCCAAAGGGCGAGCGAACCATCACCGTCGGCTTCCGGCCTTGGGGCGTCGCGGCCGGGACGGCCACGGGCAATGGCGTGATGGAAGTGGAGTGTCCGCGACGCGGCGGCGAGGCCGGCGGGGCGTTTCGCGCTGATGCCACGCCGCCCGCCGACATGGTCGCTATGATAGTGCGAGATGACGAGCCAGTCGACCCAGGAAGGGTCTGGAGCGGGATTGGCGTCGAGGATGTAACGCGCAATCCGCTCGCCGGGGCTGCGGCTTGCATCGGGGAAGGCCGGCACAATGTCGTCGTTTGGATTGTTGCGCGGTGAGACGTCACCGCAGTCGAGGAGCATCGTGGTGGCGTCGGGGAAGATGGAGAAGAGCGCCTCGCCACGCCCCGTGTGGATGGCGTGGACCTGCAACTCCCCGGGCTTCCAGACCAGAGAGTTGGGTTGAAGGGTTGAAAAGTTGAAGGGTTGAAGGGTTGAAGATGCCATTGTCTTGCTATCGCGCATCTCCTATCTCCTATCCCCTATCTTCTATCTCCTATCTATCGTCTCGCGTGGTGGCGGTGCCCCGCGCCGCTACCACAGCGAGATGATCAGCCCTGGCGCGTACTTCGTGCCGAAGAGGGCAAGTTCGGGATAGGAGCGGCCCTGGACCCAGCGCATCCAGCCGTTATCCCGGGCGAGGCGGTCGAGCTGCGCCTTGGCCTCATTTTCAAGAAGCGCCCTTGGGCCAAATGTGGCGGGGACGGTCGCGAGAGAAGCCGGGGCGTTTTCCTTGTCGTAGTAGTGCGCGAGCGAGGTGTTGGAGGCGAGGACGCGCGAGGCTTCGTCGAGAGAGAAGGCGATTTCGTTTTCGGCGTCGATGTCGCGTCCGCCGATGAGCAGGCCCGCCTGGCCGCCGTCCGAAATGGCGGCGGAGCCGGCGATGACGGCGTTCGACACGACCATTGAGAGACCGGCGAGGTCGGATTCCTCGATGCAGCCCACGAGGAGGCCGGCGCAGCCGCTCATTGTCGAGACCGCGCCGGCCTGCATGACGTTGCGGATGCGCCAGGTCCTGTTGGCGTCGTTATAGCAAATCTGGCCGACAAGGCCGCCCGCGCAGCCCGCCTCGGAGGAGATGGCGCCGGAGTTTCCGTTGTTGCGGAGCTGCGAAACCACGCCTCGGTAGCGTCCGATGAGGCCACCCGCCGCGACGGGCGAGGAGACGGCGCCGTAGTTGAAATTGTCGGTAAATGTCAGCGAGAAAGTGCCGCTCTCCGTGCCCACGTCGCCGATGAAACCGCCCGCCGGATAGTTCACCGTTGATTCGACAATGCCGAAGTTAGCGCATTCACGGATCGTGGGCGAACCGCTCACCGTGGCGATGCCGACGAAGCCACCCGCGCCGCCGGCCTGGGTGGCCACATGGCCGGCGACCCTGACGCGGGCGTTGTTGCTGCATCGCTCGATGGTCACGCCCCCTGCGGCCTGGCCGATGAACGCGCCGGCGGCGGGGATGCCGTTGCCGATCGAAACGGTGTTCGTGTTCGAGAAGACGACATGGCAGTCGACCATCTTGAGCTGGGCCGCCTTGGCGACGAAGCCGCCGATGACCTGGGCGCCTCTCGTGGCGTTGTTGCCTATCACCTTGCAGTCCATCAGCCAGCAGTTGGTGATCGTCGTCATGTTGACCTGTGTCTCGTAGATGAAGCCCGAGGTGCCGGGCGTGGCGGACGGAAGGGACCACGTGCAGTTCGTGAGGACGACGCCAGACAGCGTTCCGCCTCTAGAGGACGAGGCGATCAGGGACGTCCCGCCGACGTTTCCTGGGGAGGTGTATCCCGCGATGCGGAGGTCGCGCACCGTTCCCTTGAGAGTCTGAATTAGATTCGGCCTGTCCTTGTTGAGCGAAAGCCGGGTGAGGGTGTGCCCGCGCCCGTCGAGCGTGGCGGAGAACTCGCTCGGTCTCGTATAGGTGATACCGGACATGCTGATGTCGTTCGTGAAGGCAAACGTGACGCCGGAGAGCGAGACGAGCCCGGAGGCCATGTATTCGGCGAACTCGGCGCCGGTTCCGATTTCGATGACCTTCGGGACAAAGATGGCGAAGACATCGACGTCGTTCGTGACGGAGGTGTATTTGCCTTCCCAGCGATAGAAGACGCTATCCGCATCAAGCGGTTCTGGATTCGCAGGAGCCGTTGCCGAGGCTTGGTAGTTGACCGTCTGCGTCGCGATGACAGTGCCGTTGGTGTATTGGAAGGTAACGGTGTAGGTGTTGATTTCGTACTGAGCCGTGATTGTCGTCACGGCCTGGACGTTTGAGTACACGCCGCTCCATCCGATGAAGTGCCAGCCCGTACGCGAGGGGTTGGCTGGCGGTGTGGCGTTTGATCCATGGTTGACCGTTTTGGCTTTAAGCACGGTTTCGTCCCAGTCCTCGAAGGTCACGGTGTAGGTGTTGATCGCGTAGACGGCGGTAACGGTCTCGTCCTGCTGGACGTTCGTGTAGGCACCCTGCCAGTTGGTGAAGTGGTAGCCAGCGCGGTTGTCCGGATTGGCCGGCGGGATGGCGTCCTCGCCCTCGACGATTTCCTGCCGGGAGAGCTGCGTATTGTCCCAGTCGAGGAATGTGACCCAGTGCGTGACGGCTGTCGCCTCAATGTAGGTGGCGGTGATGTTCGTGTCGGCAGTTATGCCGGTGTAGGTGCCCTGCCAGCCGGTAAAGCGGTAGCCCTGGCGCGTTGGATCGGCGGGCGGTGTAGCATCAGAACCGTGGTCGATGGTTTGCGTGTCGAGGACGGTGCCGTTCCAATCGAGGAAGCGCACCGTGTAGGTGTTGATCGCGTACTGCGCCGTTAGCGTCGCGTTCGACTGGACGTTCTGGTACGGGCCGTTCCACCCGGTGAAGTGGTAGCCCACGCGTGTCGGGTTGGCGGGAGGCGTGGCGTCATCGCCGATATAGACCGTCTGCGCGGCGCAAAGGGGAGTCCCGTCCCAGTCCTCGAAGGCGATGGTGAACTGCTGGCGGTACGTGACGGTGGCCAATGCGGCGGGTTCGGTCGCATTGTCGAGCCAAGACACGGTGGAGGCGGTAAGCGTCGTGCGGGATTCATGGTTCTGCGCGTAGATGGCGCCGCCGTTAGTGCCGACGCGGGCTTCCGTGAAGCCCCAAGCGATGATGCTGTCATCGAGTTTGTCATCGGTCGTAATGCCGTTCAAGATGCCTTTAGTACGCGAGAGGCCGACAAGCATGAAGGCGTTCGGGTAGTCCGACCGGCATTTGTTTCGGACTGACGTGACGGGAGCGATAGCCGAGCCGCTGTTGACGTAGGGGAAAGTCGTTCCCGATGGCATCTCGAAGATGAACTGCTCGCCCGTCGTCTTGTCCTCCACCACGCAGGCGTTCGCCGAGTTCTTCTTGTTGCTGGCGTTTTCAATGTCGTACCGCTCCAGGAGCCGCCACCGCGCCGTCTTGTACACGAAGATGTGGAATCCAGCGGCTCCGCTGGTCTTGTCACTCGGGCTTTTGGTGTAGTCCGCATGCGTGAACCCGAAGTTCGCGGCGCTGGACGGGCCGTAGAAGACACCGAAGTCAACGTTGTTGGTGCTGAGGAAATTGGCGTAGGCGTCCTTCCGCGCCTGGGAGGGGGAGGAATACGATCCTGTGCCAATGTATTCGGCGAAGACACGGATTGTGCCTGCGCTGGCCGTTGCAACGAGGGCGAGGGCGGCGAGGGTGCTTGCGAATGTCTTTCCCATGACTTGTCTCTCTTCCTTTACTGTTGTTTCGGCCTAGTAGGCCATAATCATCGTCGCGTTGTCGAGCGAGCGCTTGATCCAGTCGCCTTGCAGCGAGAAGACCCGCCCCTCGCCGGAAGCCCTGACGCGCCCGGCGGAGGCGTTGGCGGAGGAAGCACTGTCGAACCAGGCATTGCCGTTGGCATCGGCGAGGCGGATGGCCTCCCCTTCGCCGATGGCGACGAGGTAGCTCACGCGCGGTGAACCTGAACTCCAGTCCACCTCCTGCACGATTTCGACCGGCTCGCCGAGGGCGACTGGCCCCGCGAGTTCCTGGAAGGCGAGCGCGCCGTTTGCGCGGACAAGGCCGAACCAGGCCGGTTCGCCGTCGGCTTTTTCGGCGATGAGGAGCGAACCGAGGGGTGGCGCCTCCATCTCGCCGAAGTCCGCAAGGGCCATTTCAACGTGGTCGGGCGTGAGCGGGTTCGGGAAGGAGGCGACGGTCGAGACGCGGACGCGGCCCGTCCGAGACGCGCTGGCCTCGAAGACGCCCGGCTCACCGCCCTCGACGATTTCGAACGCCCCGTTGGTGATCGCCGGCTTGGAGATCCACGCGCCGCCGGTGGCGGAGTCGTCCGCCGCGGCCGCCGCGAACCAGGGTTTGTCACGGCCGATGGAGAAGGCACCCGAAACCGTCTCCGCGTGAGGGACGCGCACGCCGTTGGCGTCCGTGACCTCGACGATGTACGTGTAGTTGTAGCCGCTCTGGCAGATCGAAGGGAGGGAGGACACGGAGGTGTCGAAGGTGTACCGGCCGGGGCCGTTCAAGGCCTGGTACTGCACCGCGCTTCGGCTTCCGTCCTCGCTCGTCACGGTGAGCTTGAGCCGCGAACCGGCGGGCAGCGCGCCGGCGGTCTCGGCAATCGTCACAGAAACGGAGGCGCTGTCCGTCGACGTCCCGAAGGAGCCGTGGTGGCGGCCAAATTCGAGAATCGTGTCCCACGAGAGCGAGACGTTGCCGTCCGTCCCGGAGGCGACGGCGATGAGGTCCTCGTCCGTTCCGCAGACGATCTGGGCCGCCATCGTGGTGGCGGCTGCGAGCGAGAGCGTCGATGTCGCGAAGACGTCGTTGCGGTTCGTGGCGGACGCGCAGCTCACGCGCAGGGGGGTGGAAAGCACGCCGGCGATGACGAGGTCGGCGGCGTTTTGCGTCTCGACGGCGTTGAGGCCCGTCACGCCATTGAGGATGGCCTTGCCGCCTGCGGCAACGGCAAGCGTTCCCGAGCCTTCGCGGAAGCGGATGTCGCGGAAGGTGACGGTCGTGCCGGAGGCGACTTGCGGCGCGACGCCGTCCTCCCAGCCGATGGAGGCGTTGTTGGTTGAGGAGAGCGACCAGGCGCCGGTGCCGCTCGGAATGCAGGGGTGCTCGGCCGTGAAGGTGGCGTCGCCGAGGACGTCGATGGCCGTTGCGCCGGAGGGTGTTTCGCCATCGATGATGTCCTGCATGAGGAAGTCGAAGTCATCGTAGATGTAGGTGCTGAGCATCGCGTCGGGCGCCCTGAAGTAGATGGCCGCGTTGGAACCGTTGTCGCGCAATGCCGAGAGGTTCCAGGAACTGCTGGAGCTGGGGCGGTTCAGGACGGACGGCTTGTTGGCGGCCTCATTCCAGGCGCAGAGGGTGGAGGAGCCGCCGCCGTCGAGGTTGATGGCGTCCCAGCATCCCATGGCGACGAGCAGCGTCGAAAGTGAGGGGAAGTCGCAACCCGACGACCAGCCGTCGCGCCGGCCGTCGCACGCGATGAGGTAGATGTACCGCTTGTCCTGCGAGACGCCGATCGCGGTGCGGGGATCGACGCTCGTGTCGCCGTGCGTCGGAACCTGGCCGCTGGAGACGAGGCGCGCCACGAAGGCGGGAACGCAGAACCACGTTCGCTTGGCGATGTCAGTTGTCATCTGCGGGATGAGGTCGGCCGTGCCGTCCTTGAAGACGGCGACCATGCCGCTTGGAACGGAGGCTGAGGCGTGCGTCCCGTAGCCGGTGGCGATTTCCGAGACCTGGATGCCGTCGGAGTAGAGGGGGCCGTTGGGGGAACCCCAGAGGTTCGCGTAGGGCGAGATCCACGGCGACCAGGCGGCGTTGTTCCAGGCGAGGACGGCGTTGCGCGCCTTGCCGCCGAGCGATTTCGCGCCGCGGTTGCGGGCGAGGAAGTCTGTCGTCTTCTCGCGGACGGTGCGTTTCTCGTAGCCCGAGGCGTAGTCCTCGGGCATCGGGTCGCCCCAGTCGGCGCAGCGGTCGGTGCCGGTGAAGCGGATGTTTGGGGTCTTGAGGTCGATGCGGACGAAGTGACAGACCAACTGGCGCGGCCAGCCACCGGCTGTCGTGAGGATGGCGGGGATGTAGTCCACGCCGGGGGCGATGGCGATGCGCTGCGGGCACGAGTCCCAGTCAATGGGCGTCGAGACGCCGGGGTTCCGGGCGCTTCCGACCATGGTGGTGACGTTCGTCGCCCAGCTCGCGCGGTCCTTCGCGGCGAAGGACGAGGAGACGTTGCGGAAGTTGGCGTTGCCGGGGTAGTCGGCATTAAGCGACAGAACTGAAAATGCCGTTGCCAGCCCAATGATGAAAAAGCGAACTTTTGTGTTGCCAACCATTGCAAGAAATCCTTTACGCCGACGTGAGCAACCTAATGTGGCATAATAAACGCTAGAACAGTGTCTAATGTACTATACGATAATAAGAGGCCCGTGTCTATAAAAAAACGTTTTTGGGTGGTGCCACCCTCTTCCGTGATTCCCCTGATGATTTTTCGCGACTTTTTGTCCCCAGGGGAATGGAGGAAGCGGCAAAAATGGTATAATAGCGTATCATGAACATTCACCTCGCAGCCATGGTAACCATTGCCGCCACTGCATCGGCCTTTGCCGGGCCGCGCACGCCAATCCGCGAATTCTTCACAGAACACGTCGACCTCTCTGTTCCCAGCCTCGCCGGCATAGCGGCGAAACTGGAGGCGGACGACATTTCAGGCGCGGAGAAAATCTTCGCCGATTACATTCGCGCCAACCTCAGGACAGAGCAGGTCTGCAAGGAGTGGTTCGACAAGAAGTACACACTGGCGCAGGTCTCCAACCTCACGGCCAAGGCCGCGACGGTGATGGACTACACGCTTTCCTCGTGCGGCACCTCCCATCACTTCCCCGATCGCAAAGTGATTTGGGAAGCCAACCCGACTCCAAACCAGTACAGGGAGTGGACCTACCAGTTCAACCGCCACGGGGAACTTGGCCTGCTCGCCGAATACTACCTGAAAACCGGTGACGAAAAGGCCTTGGACGTCTGGATAGACATGATTGACAGCTGGCTCAACCAGGCAATCGTCCCCGAAAAGGGCGTGGGCGCAGGCCTGACAAAATGCTGGAGGACGCTCGATTCGGCCATCCGCGTCAAGCACTGGACTTTGCAGATCGCCGTCTTCGCCAAGTCGCCGAAGGTGTCCGACGAGTTGCTGACGCGCATTTTCATTTCGGTGTGGGAGCACGGCTGGCGGCTGCGTGGCAACCCGACGTCGGGAAACTGGCTGCTTACGGAACTCCGTGGACTCCTCACGATTTCCGTGCTCTATCCATTCATGAAGGACGCCCCCGAATGGGAGTCGTTTGCCTTGACGCGCCTTGAGCAGGAGTTCTCCAGGCAGATCTATCCGGACGGCTTCCAGTGCGAACTCACAACCGCCTACCACGGCGTGTCCATCAATGAGTATCGCGGCCTTTTCGACTTCTACCAGGCTCTTGGTCGCGAGCCCCCTCCCTTCATACGGGAGGGGCTTGAGAGGATGTACGGAGTCTACCCGCGTCTGAGTAGACCCCGCTGGCTCACCCCGAACCTCAACGACGGCGAATACGCGTCTGTCTACTGGTACTGCCGCAAGGCCGCCGAACTCTTCCCCGAACGCGAGGACTTCCGCTGGTTCGCGACACTGACGAAGGAGGGGGCGCCGCCCGATTTCCTCTCCTTTGCCTTCCCATACGCGGGAGCCATCCTCTTCCGCGACTCATGGCGCCCCGATGCCGTCTGGGCCTACCTCGACGCCTCCCCATTCGGCTACGGCCACCAGCACGAGGACAAGCTCAACTTCGTCATGGACGCATACGGACGCGAGATGCTCATCGAGGGCGGCAACTACTTTTACGACAGCTCCGACATGCGCAAGTACGTCCTGTCCACGCGCGCCCACAACACCATACGCATCGACGGACAGGACCAGAACCAGCGCCGCACGTACGCCTGGCGGCCCGACGACATCCGCAAAAAGGCCGACTTCGAATTCGAGACCGCGCCTGGCCGGGACAGCGCACGGGCCTCGTACACCGCCGGCTACGGCCCGCGCGTCCTGAAGGCTGTCCATGAGCGGACAGTGCTGTTTCTCAAGGATGTCGAGGGCCTCAGCCCCTTCTTCGTCATTGTCGACCGCCTCACCGCCCCCGATGACCAGCCGCACAAATACGAAATCCTGTGGCATTTGGGAGGCGGCGGCCTCTCCATTACCAACTCCACCTTCAACGGCGATTTCGGCAAGGGCGTCGGCCTCTTCGGCGCAGTCAGCGACGCCGAAGCGTCAATCACGGACAAAAAGGGCCTGAAGAAGCCCGAGCTACAGGGCTGGGCCGCGGTCTGGACCAGCGACCCGAACGCCCAGCGCGCCATACCAACGCCTGCGGTCGAAGGCACCTTCACCGGATCGCGGCGAATCGTCACCGTGCTGTATCCATACCGCAAGGGCACATGCCCCATACGCGGCGTCCGCGCCTCGGCCGACACCGCTTCCACCGACTTCGAACTGCTCCTGGATGCGGGCGGGGCGACTTTGATACATGAATAGGCCCCAAAAGGAATGAATAAAAGCGATTATTGCCCGTTAACCACGGGGGATTCAGGGTCCGAGACTTCTTTTTGGATTAATCTCGCGGCGGTGTTGATAGCCGTAGGCGCATTGGTAGCCTGTCGGTGCCTCGGCCTGTTGCAAGGGCCGCCCCTTTTCATCGTATTTGTCCTGGCAATTACGCTGAGCGTCGTCTTGCTTGAGTGGATCTTTTATCCCCGGACTTGTTTTTACAGCAAGTGGAAGATACGTCGGGCCATAGAATGGCGACGGGTGTTTTACAAGGAAGTGGCCTTTTTGGCGACAATGGCGGCCATAGGCTTTGTATACTGGCTGTTGCCTGTTTTCGAATCAGGCAGTTTTACCGAAGAGTACAAACCGTTTTTGTCATATCTCGCGCCCTTTCTCATCATTGCCAGCCTTCCGTACTTCTGCCTGATGGACAAAATGGATGAAGCACCCGATGACATCTATTTCAAGCTCGGCAAGGCAATTGTCCACCGCCAAAGGACAGTTACGCGCTTTGAGCTTGGAAACTATATCCGCACATGGCTTGTAAAGGCCTTTTATCTCAGCCTGATGCAACCGGCGATGATGGCGAAGATCTACTGGCTTTTCCAGTTTTCATGGGAAAACGTCAAAGGTTCGCCAGCCGCATTGTTCTATGCTGCAAGTGCGGCATGCTTCTTCTTCGATCTTGCCTATGCCTCGGTAGGCTACCTGGTAAATTTTAAAATCCTCAACTCGCAGACTCGGACCGCCGAGCCGACATTGCTCGGCTGGCTGGTTGCGATCATGTGCTATTTTCCTTTTTGGGGCGTCCTGTTCTATCCGTATTTTTGCCGCTATAATGAAATCAGCTGGATGAGCGTTTTCCGGACTGGAAGCGTCCTCTGGTGGATCTGGGCTGTTCTGATCATCGCATTGGAATTGACATATGCCTTCGCAAGCGTGGCGATAGGTTTCCGGTTTTCAAATTTAACCTACAGGGGCCTGGTCAATACCGGGCCATACAGGTGGACAAAGCATCCGGCGTATGTTTTCAAAAACATCAGCTGGTGGCTGTTGTCCGTGCCGTTTATGGCGTCTTCGCCATTGACGGCCCTAAAGTTGAGTCTGCTGCTTCTGCTCAACAATGCGATCTATTTTCTTCGCGCCAAAACGGAAGAGCGCCATCTGTCGCATTACCCCGAATATGTGGCGTATGCATTGGAAATGAACGAGAAAAGCATTTTCCGCTGGGTCGCTAGGCTTTTGCCTTTTTTGAAATACCGGCCGTTGCGGCCGGACGAGCGTCTTTTCTGAAGTATTCCCCGTTAGAAAAAGGAAAAGCCAAAGGACAAAAGTGCTAGAATATAATGTTAAACAATGACGATTCGAGACTTTTTCGACAACACGGTCGCCCGCTACCCGCAGAGGCCCGTGCAGATTTTTTACAGAGGGGGCAAGTGGACCACGCGCACCTACGACGACCTTCGCGCGCGTGTCATGCGCGCCTCCGAGGCCGTCAGGCGTCTGGGCGTGGAGCCCGCCAGGCATAACGTGGCCCTCATCCTCGAGAACTGCCCCGAGTGGCAGGAGATCTACCTCGCCCTGGCCTGCATCGGCCTGACAGTCGTGCCGATCGACCCCAAACTCCGCCCGCGCGAGGTCTCCCACATCCTGCGCGACTCCGGCGCGGCGGCCATCTTCGCCGGTGCAAAGCAGTTCGACGCCCTGGGCCAGGTGGTCGCGGAACTGCCGCTGGTCGGCAAGTGCATCTGCGTCAATCCCGGCGCCACCGCGACGGGCGGCGGACTCCTCGACTACGAAACGCTCATCGCGGACACCGCGTCCGCCACGACCGCCGCCTCCGACTGGAACTCCGCCAAGCCGACGGACGACACCGTCGCCTCGCTCATCTACACCTCGGGCACCACGGGCGACCCAAAGGGCGTCATGCTCACGCACGGCAACTTCGCCGCCGACGCCCTCGCCGCCTCGGAAGCCGTGAACTTCAACAAGGACGACAATTTCTTCGCCGTCCTCCCCTTCTTCCACACCTACTCCTTCACGGGAAACTTCCTCCTCCCCCTCTGCCAGGGCGCCTGCACGAGCTTCGCGCGGTCGATCAAGACCATCAGCGACGACATGCGAACCCTCCGCCCCTCCGTCCTCCTCGCGGTGCCCCTTCTCGTCGAGAAGATCTACGCGAAGGTCAACAAGGGCATCAGGGAGAATCTGGCGGCGCGCGTCATGCTCGCCGCAGGATTTGGAAAGACAATCGGCAGAAAGGTCATAAAATCCCTCGGCGGACGGCTCCGCATCATCGCGATTGGCGGTGCGCCCGCCGACAGGCAGGTTCTCAGGGGACTTGACCGCCTCGGCATCCCGACTCTCGAAGGGTACGGGCTCACCGAATGCGCCCCGCTTGTGGCCTACCCAACCCTCGGCAACTTCCGCATCGGCACCGTCGGCAAGGTTCTGCCCTGCATGGAGTACAAGGTCGTCGACAAGGACGAGACCGGCGCGGGCGAGCTCTGCGTGCGCGGGCCCAACGTCATGCGCGGCTACTACAACAACCCCGAGGCCACGTCGGCGGCCATCGACGCCGACGGCTACCTCCACACGGGTGACGTCGTGCGCACCGACAAGGACGGCAACATCACGATCTGCGGTCGACGCAAGGCCATGATCGTCAACCGCGAGGGCAAGAACATCTACCCAGAGGAAATCGAGCAGGTCGTCTGCCGCTCGCCATACGTGGCCGAGGCGCTTGCCCTCGGCTACAAGGTGCCGGGCGAGACCGGCGAGCACGTCGGCCTCGTCGTGCAGCCCGACGACGATGCCTGCGCCGCGCTGAGCGAAACGGACGAGGCGCGCGACGCTGCGGTCCTCGCCGAGGTAAAGCGCCTTTGCAACGAAGGCCTCGCCGAGTACAAGGTGCCCCGCAAGATCTCCATCCGCCACGAGGCCTTCGAGCTGACCTCCACGATGAAGGTCCGCCGCGCCGCATACGCCGGCTCGCTCGACGAGAAGGCCTAGCCCGCGCTTGAGGCCAATTCACCGAATAACAACTTTGTGAGGAGCGACGCAATGCCAATCTACGAATACCAGGCCGCCGAAGGCGAGAAGGGGTGCAAGTTCTGCGCCGAGGGCTTCGAGCGCATCCAGACACTTTCCGAACCGAAACTTGAGAAGTGCCCCGAGTGCGGCGCCAAGATCGTGCGCGTCATTTCGGCGCCGTCGGTCGGCAAGTCGGTGTCGTCGCTCGACGACCGCGCCAAGGCCGCAGGCTTCACAAAGCTCAAGCGCCTCGGCAAGGGCGAATACGAAAAGCAGTATTAGCGGGTGGATAAACCCCCGAGCCCATTTCGTCTTTTCCGATGGTCGGTTCCAATAGCTAGTTGAGCGCAAAGTGCGGCAGGCGGGAAAGCGGGGTCTCGATTTCAAATTCGCCGGGGCCGTTCAGCAATGTCCCGTCATCGGCGCGCCATGCGCCAGGCGGCAGTACGACGCGGCAATGCGCAGCGCCTTTCTCGACGACGGGGGCAACAAGCAGGTCGTCGCCCATCAGGAATTCGTCCTTGACGTCGGCATAGCCCATGCCGGGGAAAACGTATTCAAGAGTCCGCATCATCGGTTCGCCCGTCCTCGCGGATTCCTTCGCCAGTTGCACGAAGCGCGGCGCAAAACGCTGGCGAAGCGCGACGACCTCCCTGAACAATTCCTGGTGTTCCTCGGACAACACACGCCAAGGCGAGGCCGAGATCTGCATCATGGGGCAGAGGGCATGTATTTGCGCCGAGCGGATGAAGAGTTCGGGGTCGAACGGAGCGCCAGGCAGGAAGGCCGTCCACTCACCGCCGCCAATCATGTCGGGACAGATGAACGGACACCCCACGAAGCCCGCCGCCAGCATGTCCGGCACGAGCCGGCGCAATGCCTCCCATGTGTGCGTCTTGTCATGGAGGCGCATGATCACAGGCTTCCCCGCGAAGCCGAATCCGTTGCGGTATTCGCTGCCCTTGTATTTGAGTGCGAATGCGCCGTAAAGCGCGCTTTGGGCGGCTGGAGATGCGGACGGGTCGTGGGCAAATGTCTTTGGCGATGCGCCTTCCGTCCCCGTGCATCCGGCGTAGAAGTGGACTCCGCCTCCGTCGAACTTGAAGCCGTCGGCCCCGTAGTCGTCAACAAGCCGGTCGAGCTGTTCCGTGAACCATTGGACGGCGTTCGGATGCGTGAAGTCGAGAAGCGCGCTCAATCCGTTCCACCATTCAATCGGCGCGGGCGGTGGAATGTCGCCCCAGCCAGGTTCACGCGACGAGACAAGGAAGCCCCCTCTCGACGGATACCCTTTCACATCGTCGGGATTCTTTCCCCACGCGATGCGACGGTAGGCGGGGGAGTCCATGGAAACGAACGGGCACATCCAGAGCAGCACTTTGAACCCCATGTCGTGCAGTGCGTCCATCATGCCCTTGGGATTGGGGAAGCGCCGCCTGTCGAAGTCCCATTCGCCGTAGCCGTGCTGCCAGGTGTCGTCAATCATGAAGATTCCGGGCGGAAGGCCGTGGTCGACCATCGACTTTGCGTAGGCGAGGATGTCCTTTTCGTTCTGGTGGTAGGTCAGCTCGATCCACGTGTTGAGCTGCGGCGCGGAAAAATAGAGAAGTTCCGGGACCTCGCCAGACGGCGGGAACCATGTTCGAGAACCGTATCGGTAGGCCTCGGCGAGGTTGCGGCCCGCGTCCTCCTTCAGCAGAATTTCGGCACCGTCGGATCCAAGCGCGATTTCGCCGCCGGAGATTTTCACCCCGACAGGCTCCTCGCACCAGATTGCCCGCCCCTTGTCGGAGCAAAGGAAGGAAATCGACTGGTGCGCGTAGTTGTCCGTCCTCAAGTCGCATTCGAAGACGGTCGCAGCCGTGAAGGGCATCTCGCGCCCGAAGTTGTTGCAAAGCCCCCACCACTTTTCGTCTGGGAGCATGCGGACACTTAGGCTGGATTGCCTGGAATGGAGGTTGGGAATTGTTTCCGACATCTGTTGATGGCGGCCAATGCCGCCCCTTCAAAATTTGGTAAAAATTTTACCACAGGACGGGACTGCGTTTCAATTGCGGTGTTGCGACTAAATCGATAATCTTTTGCGACATTCAGTCGCAAAAAGATATTGCCCGCTAACGTTCCGCGTCCGCGTCCCTCGGTGCCGGCTCAAGGCCCATCTCTTCCTGCAGCAGGATTGAAAGGGGGATGCCCAGTACGATTGGGAAGCCCGCCGTGTTGCCAAAGACCGCTGCGGCGAAGAACGCCACGTCCACGTCTGGATAGACAAGCGCAACGGCGGGCGCGATGATTGCATCCTCAAGAACGGCCATTGCGACAAGGACGAGACAGTGCCTTAGCAGATCTCGCCCCGTGCGCAGCGAGAACGGCGTCCGCGAGATGCGCGTCCAGAATAGCCACACAAGCAGAGGCCCGAGGAAGTTCGCCGCGAAGCCGGCGATGGACGTCCAGCGCAGCGCGTCGTCGACCGCGTCCGCGGCGAGGTTGCCGCAGGCGGACGCGAGGCATCCCAGCGGGCCGAAGAACACCCCGTAGAGCGGACCGAGCGCCTGCACGGGACGGATGTCCGTGAAACCCGGAATCAAGTTCATCGCCTTGAACGGAATGGCGACGACGAGATACACGGCGAGAAGGCCGATGAAACGGCGGAGCGAGCGTATCGTCATACAGTCCCCCTCTTTCGTTTGCCGCCCAGGTCGAGGATTTCAGCGAGCGCACCTGCGACAACGAGCGCCGCGCCCAGCCCGATGCGGGGCGTAAGCGCGATTTTCTCGACGATTCCCTCGGGCAGCAGCGCCCCCCAGACAAGCGAGAAGACAATCTCCAAGGCGTAAATGACCGTTGCGTTCGCCGCGCTGACGCGGCGCATCGCGAACACGTTGAGCGTTGTGGCAAAGCCGACGATGAAATAGGCGTAGATCGCCCACGCCGCGACGAGCGTCCGCGAGACCTGCAGTCCGGTGAAAAGACGTGGATCCTCGAAAACCCATCCGGCAAGCGAAAGAAACCCCGCGAACCCCTCCAGCAGGACCGCGACGGCAATCGGATCGTGTTTCTTCACAATGTCCGACAGCAGGACGATCAGTACCGCGCGCAGCAGGCACCCCACGCCAAGTGTGCCGAAGGCGGCCGCGTTCGCGGCGAGCATCGCAGAAGCGCCGAGCGCGAGAACTATTCCCGCGAGGACGAGCACCACGGAGAGCCAAGTCTCCGCCGCCACGCGCCGGTGCATGGAAAGCAGGACAACCGGCAGCACGACGACTGTCATCGAGAACGTAAACGCGCCCGAGGCGACGTCGAGCGACTTCATACCGAAGAGATAGAGCGTGTTGTAGGCCGCGCTCAGCGCTGCAAGACCCAGCATGGCGAACACGAGGCGAATCCCGCCCTCCCGGAGCGCTTTGGTGATCCGGTGACGAAACGGCACTATCAGAAGCGCCGCGCCGGCAAGCGACGTGACGCATGTCGTCGCGAACGCCGGCGCATCCGCTGGAATGCAGGCATAGATAATGACCTCGGCCGACCAGCAAAGCGTCACGCAAAGAAGGCACAAATTGGCTTGAAGGCGATTCATCCTGTCAATCTCATGGTTATGTTGCCATTATGGATTATGGAATTGGGGACGGGCATTCACATGTCTTTCATCGAAAGTCCGGCAAAGGACTGTTTGTACGAGGCGAATTCACCGGCAACTGTCAGGAACTCCTCTGCCTTGCGTCGAAGCAGGGCTTCATCGAATCGCGCGGCGTTGCGCTTGATTTCGAAGAAGTCAATCGTCCTTGCCCCGTCATCGACGGCCACGATGTCAATTTCGTTTTCGCCTTTCCGATTCCACCAGTTGCCAATCCGCGTGTAGCGACCGGTTTCGGACAACTTGCGGATGAAATAGCCTTCCAGGGCCTTGCCGCTGAACGTGGCGTAGTCGCGAAGGATTGTCTCGCGAAGCCTTCCATACGCCCGCAGCTCAATGAGCGCCTGGTACTTGTACACGAAACGGAACCAGAACCTGTAGAAGTTGTCGTTCAGCACGTAGCGCATATTGCGGTTTCGCCCGTTTGACGCGAACGGAACGTTCTTCGCGATTAATCTGTATTCGGATTCCAGTTTCGTCAGGTATCCTCCGATGTCGTCGCCCGTCACATTTTGGATTTCAGCCCGACTTGTCTTGCCGGCGGCGATGAGCGACAAAATTGAGAAATAAGTGGCGTAATCACGGCCGAATTCGTCCACCAGCAGCACCTTCCCTTCCCCAGGAATGATCGAGCCTTCTGAAACCATGGACTGAACCATCGCTTCAAGTTCGTATGACCCCTGGTCCATGAGCAGTTCCACATACTTGGCAACCCCTCCCGTAAATGTCCACAGCGCGAGAAGCGACTCCGGAGTCCATTGAGGAGAGTGGAATGCCAGTATCTCCTTGATGCTTGCCGTCGAGAACGGCATCAGATCGATTTCGTTTGTGGCCCGTCCATACAGAGGCTGGTCGGAGGCGAAAATCTGCTCCATCATGCGGTTGATGCTGCCGCTCACCACAAGATTGATGCGGGCCTTCCCCTTCAGTCTGTCCCAGTCGCGTTGCATGGCGCTGAAGACCGATTCGTTTATGCGAAGAAAATCCTGGAACTCGTCGATGACCAGCGTGAGCGGCCGAGTTTGCGCCACCTCCATGAGAAAGTGGAAAACCGACTCGAACGAGGAGGCGCCCCCCGGGAGAGTCAGTCCAAGGTATCGGGAAATCTCCTCCACGAAATCCATGCACAAATCGGCCTCGTTTTTGCGGGCGACGAAGAAGTAGAGAAAATCCTCGTCCCCGTAGGCCTCCATCAGAAGCGACGTTTTGCCAATTCGCCTGCGGCCTTTCAAAATGGTCATCCGCGCAGAAGACTTTGATTCTTCGCGTATGCGGCGCAACAGGGCCAATTCGGGTTTTCGATCAAAGAATTGCATCTTAGCCAAATCTCCGTAAACAGCCGTTTACGGAACAGCCGTTTACGAATAAAATGATAAACCACTATTTTGTGTTTTGCAAGTTTTATCTTCGAGCGGGA
>JAEEGI010009494.1_pt1 | contig 21296 bp, 19 predicted proteins | sample 8958751 | NCBI WGS metagenome assembly JAEEGI01 (sample SAMN16246545, study PRJNA631951) | gut metagenome | biome: gut microbiome; feature: rumen; material: KS-attached | host: Bos | place: Iran: Karaj | collected 2018-10 | reverse complement strand
AATAAACATATAATACAAAAGTCGCGTAGCGTACGGAGTCGTATCGAAGTGGTCATAACGGGGCGCACTCGAAATGCGTTTGCCCTCCGGGGCACGAGGGTTCGAATCCCTCCGACTCCGCGAAAAAGGAATATGAGATCATATTCCTTTTTTTTAACAGCATTTAAAGGGCAGATTAATGAACGGTGATCATAACATGCAGGCAGAAATAAGTGAAAAAGAAAAAAGCGGCAATCTGCTTCTAAAGATCGAAGATGCGCTTACAAACGGGAAATTTTCCAAGATTGCGTTGGTCCTTTTGTTTGCGGTTTTGTTTGCGTACGGTATTTCAAACGTTAAGGAATACGGCAGATCCTGGGATGAACTTGAAGCGATCACCATAACTCATTCAAATTGGATCGAGTACGCGATAAGACTGTTTCCCGACGGCAGCAGCGTTAAGGAAAATGCTTTGGCAGCCGACATCACACCCATAAGCATTAAATTCGAGCGCGATCACGGCGCCGCGCCGTTCTATTTCTTTTTGCCATTTTACAAGATGTATGAAGAAGACAGGGCCGGAATGGCTTATGCATGGCACACTTATGTGTTCTGTCTTTATTTTATGAGCGTTGTAGCCTCATGGTTTCTTTTGAAGGAACTTTACGGTTCCAAGATCGTTTCCACAGCCGGAATGCTTTTTTATTATTTCACTCCCCGTTTTTTTGCGGAAGGTCATTATAACGACAAAGACGTGATATTTATGGGCCTTATCATGGCTTGCGCGCTGTTTGCGGTTCGGGCGGCCAAGAAACTTTCCCTAAAAAAGAAGGGAGTGTGGGCTGATATTCTGCTCTTTTCGATTTTGTCCGGCTTTATGATGAATGTAAAGATAATAGGAATAGCGATATGGGGCCTTCTTGGTCTTTTCACGATAATATATGTGGCCACCAGGGGAAAGAGTGTCAAGCTCGGAACCTGGGTGAAGATAGTTCTGACGGTCCTTTTCTCAGTCGCCATGTATATAGCTCTGACACCCGCAAGCTGGGCAGGTATACCCGATTTCCTCAAATTCCTTTTCGACAACGCTTTCCATTATTCCGGCTGGTACGGTTTTGTCCGTTTCAGAGGGACTCTGTTCAATCCCGCCGAGATCGGCATGCCCTACTCGTACCTTCCCACATGGATGCTTATCACTATACCTGCTTACATCACGATCCTCTTTTCCTTGTCAGTTCTTTCTTTTGTCATAACGACCGTAAAGGAAAGAGGCAAAAACATAGTAAAAGATGACTCCGATTTCTTTTTCCTGATGCTTCTTATCGGATTCTTGGCGCCGTTTTGTCTGGTGGTCGCCAAGTCTCACACCGAGGTGTTTTACAATTCGTGGCGTCACATGTACTTTTTGTATGCCTTCATGCTTCCCGGAGCATTGTACTTCCCGCACAAACTGTTGAGCGGCCTTAAAAAAGATGATTCGATAAAAAGAAAACGCATCGCAGAGCTTGCATATGCTCTTGTTACGATAGCATTTCTTACCTGTGCGGGGGAGATGATCGCAAACAGATCCTTTGAATACGTATACTACAATCCCATAAGCCGTCTTATCATTGATGTTAACGGATATGAAGGCGATTACTGGATGGTTTCGGTCGTGCCCGCGTTAAGAGAGTTTGCGGATAAGTATTATGACGGTGAGCATCCTTTGAAAGTAGCATGTGTGCTCTTTGAATCACACGGTGCCGAAGCGGCGATGCTTGATGGAAACAAAATCGAATTCGTGGCACCGGAGAAAGCTGATTATCTTATATATAATCCTTCGGGAAGTTATGACTGGCCCGAGATCGAAGACCACGACAAAGTATTTTCCATAAACCGGTTCGGTGTTGAACTGACGGGTATTTACGCCAAATAATTGTTAAGTTGATAATGCGACTGCATATTATCGGATATGCGGTCGCTTTTTTGTACAATAACATACGAAAATGATGTATAATAACATAATATGGCATAAAATGTTCAAACGGGAGAAATGCTCATGAAAGTAGTATTACTTGCGGGCGGAATGGGGACAAGGATATCCGAAGAATCCGAGTACAGACCCAAGCCGATGGTCGAGATAGGCGGAAAGCCGATATTATGGCATATCATGAAATCCTACAGTTACTACGGATTTAATGATTTCATAGTGTGCGCCGGATACAAACAGTACGTGATAAAAGAATGGTTTGCGGACTATTTTCTTCATAACTCCGATGTTACGTTCAGTTTTAAGAACGGTAAAAACGAGATGACTGTTCTCGATCAGCATTGCGATCCCTGGGAAGTTACCGTGGTCGATACCGGGCTTAACACTATGACCGGCGGCAGAATAAAACGCATCAAAAAATATGTCGGAGACGAACCGTTCATGATGACATACGGCGACGGCGTCTGCGATGTTGATATAAGCGAACTTTTGAAGTTCCATAAGTCGCACGGAAAGATTGCCACGATGACGACCGTCATCCAGGAGCAGGCAAAAGGCGTTATAGATATAGGTCCCGATTACGCAGTCAAGTCTTTCCGTGAAAAGAGCAGTGTCGACGGAGTTCCGATCAATGCCGGTTTCATGGTATTTGAACCGAAGATTTTTGATTATATAAGCGGCGACGATACGATACTCGAGCGTGACCCCATGACAAAGCTTGCCGCAGACGGAGAACTTATGTCGTATATGCACAAGGGCTTTTGGCAGTGCATGGATACTATAGTCGAAAAAAATAAGTTAGACAAAATGATCGAGGCCAAAAATGCGCCCTGGATCAAATGGGAATGATCATTATATGAACCTGACAAACGAAAGTGAAGCAAGGCAGCAGATAAAAGAAGCCGTTGCAAAGTATTATCACGATTTTAAAGAAAAGAAAGACGATTTCAAACCCGGAGACCGCATCACATATGCGTCACGCGTTTTCGACGAAAAAGAGATGCAGGCTCTTACCGATGCCATGCTTGATTTCTGGCTGACTGCGGGAAGATTCTCGGAAGAATTTGAAAGAGAATTTGCCAAATGGATCGGAGTAAAGCATGCTTATATAGTAAATTCGGGTTCATCTGCCAATCTTCTTGCTTTCATGGCTCTTACCTCGCCGGAACTTAAGGAACGAAGAATAAAACGGGGTGATGAAGTGATCACCGTTGCATGCGGATTTCCGACCACGGTAACCCCGATCCTCAATTACGGTGCGGTGCCTGTTTTTGTGGACATGACCGTTCCGGAATACAACATTGATGTCACAAAGCTGGAAGGCGCTTTAAGTGATAAAACGAAAGCCGTCATGATCGCTCATACGCTTGGAAATCCTTTTGATATTGAAGCCGTAAGGAATTTCTGTACCAAGAACGGTCTTTGGCTTATTGAAGACAACTGCGATGCCCTCGGTTCAAAATATACGATCGACGGCGTCACAAAATATACGGGAACATGGGGAGATATAGGAACGAGCAGTTTCTATCCGCCTCATCATATGACGATGGGAGAGGGCGGATGTGTATATACGGACGATCCTTTGCTAAGTCGTCTTATCATGTCTTATCGTGACTGGGGAAGAGACTGCATATGTCAAAGCGGTATCGACAACAGATGCGGTCATCGTTTTGACGGACAGTTCGGCGAGCTTCCCGCAGGCTACGATCACAAATATGTATACAGTCATTTGGGATACAATCTTAAAGCGACGGATATGCAGGCTGCCATCGGATGTGAGCAGTTAAAGAAATTCCCGGGCTTTGTGGAAAGAAGAAAACACAACTGGCAAAGACTTTACAATGCACTAAAGCCTTTGGAGGATAAGATCATTCTTCCGAAGCCTGTCGAGGGAAGCAATCCTTCCTGGTTTGGTTTCATGATATCGGTAAGAGAAGGAAGCGGTCTTGAAAGAAATAATGTCACCAGGTTTCTCGAAAACAATAATATCCAGACCAGACTGCTGTTTTCTGGAAATCTCATAAAGCATCCCGCTTTCGATCATATAAGGAATACCGATGCCTACAGGGTGGCCGGAACACTCGATACGACAGATTATATAATGAACAATACATTCTGGGTCGGAGTATATCCGGGAATGACGGATGAGATGATCGACTATATGGCAAAGATCATAACAGAAGCCGTAAGATCTTAAGAAGGGCGTACAATGAGTTATTCAATATCCGAATTGGAAAAGGCAGCAATGGAGATACGTATCAATCTCCTTAAGTTGTGCAATAAGGAAGTCATTCATATAGGCGGCGATCTTTCTCTTACCGACGTCATGACGGTCTTATGGCTTTATAAGATTAATTACGATCCAAAGAACATAAAAGACGAAAACAGAGACAGGTTTGTTCTTTCCAAAGGACATGCCTCGGCTGTGACAAGCTTTTGTCAGGCTGCGCTTGGATGCTTTTCCCCCGAAGATGTCATCAATGAGTATGCCAAAGACAGCGGAAGGTTTTCCATGCACTCTTGCAATATCGTAAATCCCTTTGTGGAAGTATCTACGGGAAGTCTCGGACACGGCATGCCGATCGCGTGCGGAATGGCCGCAGGGCTTAAACTTAAGAATAACAGAACGAGCCGTGTATATACCGTCATGGGAGACGGAGAGCAGTCAGAAGGCTCGATATGGGAAGCCGCCATGAATGCGGTCCATTGCAAACTGGGAAATCTTGTTGCCATAGTAGATAACAACGGCCTTCAGGCCGACGGATATATAGATGATCTTACGGGCCTTGGAAATATTGCCGACAAGTACAGATCATTCGGATGGAACGTAGCAGAGATTGACGGAAACAATATAGAAGAAATAAAGAAAGCTTTCGATTCGCTTCCTTCGCCCGATTCCGATGTGCCCACATGTATTATCGCACATACCGTAAAGGGAAAAGGCGTGGACTTTATGGAAGATGTACAGCGCTGGCACGCCGGAAAGATAACCGACGAACAGTTAAAAGAGGCTGTAGACGGTCTTGAGAAAGCGTATTCGGCGAGGTGGCAGTCATGAGTAAAAGTTACCTCAGAAATGTGATCGGCGAATATATGAGCGTTCTCGGAGAAAAGAACGACAAAGTTCTGGTGATCAACGCAGATCTCGCGGCCACATGTAGAAATAAGTCTTTTAAAGAGAAGTTTCCGGGAAGGGAATTCAGTGTCGGAATAGCCGAGCAGAACATGGTCTCCTTTGCAGCGGGTCTTTCGCTTGAAGGATTTATCCCATTTGTATTTTCAATGGCTCCTTTCCTTACGATGAGAGCATGCGAGCAGGTTCGTACCGATGTGGCTTACGGAAATAAAAACGTTAAGCTCATAAGTGTTTACTCGGGAGTGTCCGGAGGAATATCAGGCGCAACGCATTGGGGTCTTGAAGACATCGGAATAGTAACTTCCATGCCGGGGATAAAGGTCATCGAAGCAGGTGACAAAGTTCAGGCTCAGAAGATACTGGAACTGTCGGTGCAATACGACGGGCCTGTATACATCCGATGCAGTGTCGAACCGTGTGACGATATTTATGAAGAAGGCACAGAGTTTTCTTTCGGCGGATCCAAAACGGTATATGAAGGAAACGACGGAGCGGTTTTGTGTGCGGGCGTAACGATCGGATATGCGCTTGAAGCGGTAAAAGAAGTCGAAAAAGAAACCGGGAAGAGATTCAGAGTAGTCGATCTTTATTCGATCAAACCTATAGATAAGCAGGCTGTGATCGAAGCCGCAAAGACCGGAAAGGTGATCGTTGCACACGATCATAACATATACGGCGGACTCGGATCCATGGTATCAAAGGTGATCTGCGAAGAAGGTCTTGCAACAGAGTTTGCAAATATCGGCGTACCCGACAGATTCGACGCCATGGCTCATGCACCTTACCTTTACGAAAAGTACGGTTACGATGTTAAAGGCATCAAAGAAACTATACTTAAGATGATCTGAGTCGATCGATAAGTATCATTAAGAGGGAAAAAGTTGAAAAAGATAATTGTTACCGGTGCCACAAGCATGCTCGGAACCGCATTGATCGATGTCGCAGTTGGTAAGGGGACTGAGGTATATGCGATCGTTCGCCCGGATTCAAGCAGGCTGGACAGACTGAACGGTTCGGACCTTGTGCACGTTGTAAAGTGCGTGATAGACGATCTTGATAAGCTTGAAGGCATACCTGCGGACTGCGATGCTTTGTATCATTTTGCATGGGAAGGCGCAAAAAAAGAAGAGCGGGAAGATCCGATGACACATGCCAGGAACATAAAGCATACTTTGGATGCGGTCGAGGCCGCAAAGAGGTTTGGCTGTAAAAAGTTCATAGGCGCCGGTTCTCAGGCTGAGTACGGTCCGGTGAACGGACCTATCGATGAGAATACACCGTGCAATCCCAAAACTGCCTACGGTATCGGAAAGCTGTCGGCAGGTCTTTTGAGCGGAAAACTATGCGAAAAGTACGGTATCATACATATATGGGGCAGAGTGTTCAGCGTATACGGCCCTCATGACAATAAAGGGACAATGATCGATTATGCGATCGATCAATTTTCAAAACGCGAAAAAGCACAGTTTTCTTCGGGTGAACAGACATGGAACTATCTTTACGAAAGCGATTGCGGAAAGATATTTTATCTTCTCGGAGAAAAGGCTGGAAGCGCTCGTGTATACAGGATAGCTCATCCCGAATCGAAACCACTGAGAGATTACATATCGGAAATGGCCGATATAATGGGCGCGACAGATCTTTGTTCTTTTGCCCCCAAGACAAACGACGGCTCGGTTTACGGGATCGAAACAAAAGATGAAAGACTGTTTTCAGACATAGATTTTGTGCCCGAAGTAAGTTTTTCCGACGGAATAAGGCAAATGATCAAGGAACGGGGATTGTAGACCATGAAAAAGATAAGCATTTTGATTCCTTGTTATAACGAAGAAGAAAACGTAAAACCGATAAGTGATGCATTGGTCGAACTGCTGGAAAAGGAACTGTCTCAATATGATTATGAGATCGTTTTTATCGACAACAATTCTTCAGACAATACAAGACCTTATTTGAGGGAAATATGTGAGAAGAACAAAAATATCAAGGCCATTTTTAACGCCAGAAATTTCGGTCAGTTCAATTCTCCGTATTACGGTCTTATGCAGACAACGGGCGACTGTACGATACTTCTTTGCTGCGATTTCCAAGATCCCATCGAATGTATCCCTTCGATGGTAAAAGCATGGGAAGAGGGTTCAAAGATCGTCATAATGCAGAAGACTACGAGCGATGAGAATAAGCTGATGTATTTTCTTCGTACCTGCTATTACAAAACAATACGAAAGTATTCGGATGTTGAGCAGATAGAACACTTCACCGGTTTTGGCCTTTACGATCGTTCATTCATCGGAGTTATCAAAGATCTTGACGATCCGACTCCGTTCTTACGAGGGATAGTTGCGGAGTTTGGCTATAAGATCAAGGTCATTCCCTACAATCAGCAAAAAAGAAGAGCCGGAAAAACGCACAACAATTTCAATACACTCTACGATGCTGCGATGTTAAGTTTCACTTCATTTACGAAGGTCGGCTTACGGTCCGCCACTTTTGTCGGTTTCGGGATAGCATTGTTAAGTATGGTGATCGGTGTGGTCTATTTTGTGATGAAGCTGATGTACTGGGACAGATTTGATGCGGGCATGGCTCCGATGGTGCTCGGAATGTTCTTCCTTGGAGCCGTACAGCTTATTTTCCTTGGACTTATCGGGGAATATATACTCAGCATCAATACAAGACTTAAGAAAAGACCGTTGGTGATCGAAGAAGAACGCATCAATTTTGATGATAAATAGGCGGCTTTATTGCGAGGAACACTATGTCGACAGATTACAAAGAATTGTTAAAATCATATAAAGGTAAAAGGGTGTTGGTAACAGGCAACACCGGATTTAAGGGAAGCTGGCTTTCCTACATTCTGTTAAATGCAGGTGCGCAAGTTTGCGGTTATTCGTTAAGACCTTCGACGGACCCGAACCTTTTTGAGATCGCGGGTCTGGATAAAAACCCGGGATTAAAGCAGGTTTATGCGGATGTGAGAGATCTCGAAACGCTGAAGAAGACTTTCGAGGATTTTAAACCTGAGATCGTTCTTCATCTTGCCGCGCAGCCCATCGTACGTGATTCTTACAAAGACCCGGTATACACTTACTCAACGAATGTAATGGGAACCGTAAACATCTGCGAATGTGTCCGTTTATCCGCTACCGAAAGATCGGCAGGAGGGTTCAAAGAAAACGGATATGACGGCGTGAAGTCTTTTTTGAATGTAACTACCGATAAAGTTTACAAAAACAATGAGATCGATTACGGATATCGTGAAGACGATCCTTTGGACGGTTACGATCCTTACAGTAACTCCAAGTCATGTTCGGAACTTGTGACACACAGTTACAACAGTTCATTTTTGAAAGATCTTTCGATAAGCGTCAGCACGGCCCGTGCGGGTAACGTTATAGGAGGCGGAGATTTTTCGAACGACCGCATAATACCCGACTGCGTAAGAGCGCTCATGAATGGTATGAAAGAAAATGCTCCCGCCGTTATCGGAGTAAGAAACCCTTATTCCACGCGTCCTTATCAGCATGTTCTCGAGCCTTTGTTTGCATATCTTATGATAGCGATGAAACAATACGACGATCCTTCGTTCGCGGGATATTATAATGTCGGTCCCGATGATTGTGATTGCGTCAATACGGGTGATCTTGTAACGATGTTCACCGATTCGTGGAACAGATCAAAAGCCGATAAACTTCCGAAGATATCCTGGGAAAATCGTTCGGAAGCCAACGCTCCTCATGAAGCGAACTTCTTAAAACTTGATTGTGCCAAGTTAAAGAAGGTGTTTGACTGGATTCCGGGATGGCATATAGGTGAAGCTGTTTTGGAGACGGTGAATTGGACAAACGCAAGACTTTCCGGAAAAGATATATTGGAAGAAATGGATAGCGAGATAGCAAGATACGTAGATCACAGGACGACGTAGCAGTTTTTGTATCCCATGGAAAGCGCCAGATTTCCGGCGATCTCACTTTTATAGCCGTTCTCGCAGTAGAAAAAGATTAAAGCGTCCTTTTCGGGCCCCGCCAGATACGGGTTTTTGACATATTCCGAAAGGGGTATGTTGACCGCACCTTTCATATGGCCTGTTTCAAAATCGGCAGGCATTCTTAAATCGATGAGTACCGCTCTTTTGCTTTGTAATATAAGCGAAAGAGCGGTTTCTTTATCTGTTCTTTTGAGTTTATTTACTGAAATATCGCCGGCTTTTACGGGCGTCCTTTCAGACACGTTCAAAGTCTTGGATACCAATGTCTTTGCTTCTTTGAGAGAAACCGGAGCTTTAAGCGCAAAAATGATATCACCGTCATTGGTGACTTTTGCGTCCATTATGCCTTTAAGATATACTTCGACAATGTCGGATACGCACACTCTGCAGTCGTAGAGGTCTTTAAGCACACTTGCGGCGTGCCAGAGCGAGACATCAATATCTTTCTCACCGAGTATTTTTTTTATGAATCTGTGGATCAGTTTAGCGGCTTCGCTTCGTATCAATACGGTATCGTAAATATCGGATGGTTCATCCAAAAGAAGCGAAGAGGCATCGTTAACGGCAAAAAGCCCGATAAATTCACCTACGGTGATCGTTTTATTGTCAGTCATTAACGGCGATCCTCAAAGTAACATTAGCGCACGCTTTTAAAGAGGGAACTTTGAACACGCCGTCTTCGGAGGTTGTGATCTCGCCCGTGAAAAGATCTTTTACGCTGTAACTTTTTGCATTTTTGAATGCATCTTTATCAACCATCTTGTGGCCTATGAACTTAACTATAGTGTCAACGTCAGTACAGTAGCCCTCGTTTTTCTCCGACTCGCTCACGTTTATAAAAGAAAGTGCCACAGAGTTGTCACGCAAAGGTTTGGCAAGTATATCCACGCGGTCGATATTCGTGATGTATTCCGTGTCGGGTCGATCTTTTTCAAGCGTCGAGAATATTCTTTTTGCCTGAATGCCCAAAGCATCCTGATCAAGTGCGATAAGATCTTTGTTTGCGATCAGGTTGTAGATCTTGTCACCTTTTTCGACGCGTCTGAGATCAAGTCCGAGCATGAGAGGGGAATTTAACATGCACCACATAGCCATGTGAGTCTCGTTCATGGTGTCGGTAAGTCCGTTCATGCCGATCATCATCATATCCGGATCGTTCCATCCCTTATCAAGACCCGCAAATTCATCCATCACGACGGCCTTGTTGTACTGGCTTGTCACACCCGTCGTGTAATCGCTCTTCCAGTTTCCCTTTCCGGGATCGCCGTCGCTTCCCACGCAAAACGTAATGTCGTTAAGTATTCTCCAGGAATTGCCGACCTTCTTGCCCCAGTTCTGAGGCTGTGTCTTTCCCCACTCACATATCGAGAGCACGATCCCGTTGTCGGGGTTAAGCTTATAAAGTTCCTCGGAAAGCGCTGCGTAAGACGCAAGCGTGTTTTCCTGACGCCTGTGATTCATAAGCCTTATCGTGTTGAGCCCTTCCGCGCAGTGTATCGGTATCGCCTCCGACCACTCAAAATCGGCGGTTGATGCGGTTTCTTTAAGCATATCGTCATAAGCGTATGAGATACCTTCACTATTGTTGACCGCAACCTGAAGCCAGTTTCCGCATCCTTCTTTGCGTCCGGAAGCGTATTCGACAAAAAGGTTATATTCACCCGCTGTCTTCATGTAAACAACAAAAGTAAGCTCACCGCTTCGCACATATACGGGTGAATGCATGGGACCGGTCCCGTCAAAAGTTCCGATGCTCCTTACATGATCGTCCCTTACTTCGATCCCGTTTCCCGTTATCCTGCCTTCGTTGGTGGCGCTTAGCACTTTATCGGTATGAGCCCCTATCTTGATGCCTCTTATCGCGGGAGCAAAAACGTATCTTGCATTTTCGGAATCGGAAAATGTGGCGTTGTCCCAAAGATAATAGCAGTTGTCCACCTTAATGAAATCTATTCCCCACTTAAGATACGAAGCGGCGTCTGTCGCTTCATGTCCGCATGTTCCCACTTCCGCACCCGCGCACAGATTCGTTCCGATATCATTGTACATACCGAACTTAAGTCCTTTTTCATGCAAATAATCAGAAAGAAAACGAAATCCCGAGGGGAACTTTGTCTCCTCGTTGGAAAGTTCTCCGTTTACTCGCTCGGGCTTATAGCATCCGTCGTCGAGGACAACGTATTTATAGCCAAGCTCATCCAGGCCGAGTTCTTTTATCTTATCCGCCATAGCCATAGTAAGCGCTTCGGTGTTTCCGCTTCCGAAAGCATTCCAGCTGTTCCACCCCATTGCGGGCAAAAGTCCGTTTTTCTTGCCCGAAATATATTTTCCGTCGTCAAAATTATCGAATCGATATGAATTATCGTTAAAAACAGTCGGTCTTTCGGGATATTTTGATGTCATGCCGTCCTCCGTGGATATGTGTGTTTTCTTTTTGCGATTTAAGAAAGCAACACTTGAGTATTAATTGTTATGACAGAAATGTATCATATCTGTAAATCAGTTTACAAGACTGTTTACGGAGGTTCAATATGGCTCAGATCAATGGTGTTTATTATTCACAATGTCTCGTAAAGCCCGTTCATTACACGGCGATACTTTGCAATGACAACGCGCAGCCCACAAACGGTAATCCTTACTACGATCGTCCCGTCAAAAATGTTTATCTCTTACACGGATATTCCGGAAGTGATACGGATTGGTCTGCAAATACACCCTTAGGCGAATATGCAAACATGTTCAATGTCAATTTCTTTATGCCTGACGGCGGAAACGGTTTTTATTTAGACAGAGAAGAAACCGGGGCACAATACGCCGGATATGTCGGCAAAGAATTTGTCGAATACACAAGAAAGACTTTCGGCCTTTCCGATAAAGCGGAAGATACGATCATCGGAGGTTATTCGATGGGCGGATTCGGAGCTTTACATACGGCATTGATGTTCAATGAAACATTTTCGACATGCATAGCGCTTTCTTCGGCTTTGATCGTCAGCGGTGTAAAGATGATGAAGCCCGGCGAAGGCAACTCGGTAGCCAATTATGCATATTACAGGACTGTTTTCGGCGATCCCGAAAAGCTCGATACATCCGTTAACAATCCCGAATTTTTGATAAAGGAACTCTTAAAGGGCAAAAAGAAGATCCCTGCCATCTATCAGGCATGCGGAAGCGAGGATTTCCTCATTGAGCCAAACAGAGAGTTCAAGGCATTTCTTGATGCCAACAATGTTCCGGTACAATATTTTGAAGGTCCCGGTGTACACGATTTTGTATTCTGGCGCGCTCAGTTAAAAGCAGGTCTTGAGTGGGCTCTTAACAGATAAGACTCAGAGGTATATATGAAAAGCAGTGCTTCTTTAAAGCTTATTGGCGACGGGTATGAAGGTTTTTATACCGCAGGCCTTACGATGATCTCAAACGACAGCATAAAAAGGTTTACCAATGTAAGTTCCGATGACGACAATACCGTGCTGTCGACTGATGACGGACTCAGACTGTCGGTAACGCATGTGAGGGACAAAGAAAGCGAAGCGACAAACGTGGTCACTTCATTTAAGAATGACGGCAAGGAAGCCGTAACGCTTGAAATGATGACGTCTTTTCTTCTTACCGGAATAAAGGCCGATAAGGTTCACAGGATAAGGTCATTCTGGAGCGAAGAAGGACGACTTAAGACCGACGTACTTGCCGATCTTAACCTCGAAAGGGCCTGGAACAATATGGCTTACCGTGTTGAAAAGTTTGGTACCGTCGGAACCATGCCGGTAAGAAGTTACTTTCCGTTTGTGGCGCTTGAAGACTCGGAAAGCGGCACGTTCACGGGTGTGCTTCTTTGTTCGCCCGCCTCATGGCAGATAGAGATCATCATAAGAGAAGACGATACTTATACGCTCGCGGGAGGTATCGCCGACAGAGATTTTGGACACTGGAGCAAAGAGATAAAGCCCGGAGAAGAATTTATTGCACCGAGAGCCATAGCGGCAACGGGCAATTCACTTTTGGATGTATGCGACAAGCTTGTAAAGGCGCAACATCCCGACATCAGTCCCGTTGACGACCACATGGGTATAGTATTCAACGAGTATTGCACAACATGGGGCCATCCCTCTTACGACAATCTTAAGAAGATGGCGGACAAGCTTGAAGGAAAGGGAATACAGTATCTTGTCATGGATTCGGGCTGGTACGGTGCGACCGACAGCAATTGGTGGGAGTCGACCGGTGACTGGGAAGTGAACGAGGAGATATTCCCGGGCGGACTTAAACCGATATGCGACTATATAAGAAGTAAGGGCATGATCCCGGGCATATGGTTTGAATATGAGACTGTCGGATATAAATCGAGACTGTTTAACGACGCGGAACGCCTGCTAAATAAGGACGGTCGTATACTCACAGTTGGAAACAGACGATTTTTGGACCTTGAAAACCCGTGGGTAAAAGATTTTCTTGATAAATATGTGATCGGTCTTTTGAAGGATTCGGGCTACGGATATATCAAAGTCGATTATAACGATACTCTCGGTATAGGTGTTGACGGGCCGGAAAGTCTCGGTGAAAATTTACGAAGAAAAGTTGAGGCAAACCGAGATTTCTTTAAGAAAATGAAAAAAGAGATCCCCGACCTGGTGATCGAAAACTGTTCGAGCGGCGGTCACAGACTTGAGCCTTCGATGATGGAACTGGCATCAATGGCAAGTTTTTCGGATGCTCACGAGATTCTCTCTCTTCCCATCATAGCGGCCAATCTTCACAGGGTGATACGGCCCGAACAAAATCAGATATGGGCGGTACTTAGAGCGACGGATGACGATGCAAGGATATATTATTCTCTTTGTGCAACATTTCTTGGAAGAATGGGACTTAGCGGAGATATTTACGATATGTCCGATCGTCAGTGGGAACTTCTTGATAAAGCGATCGCTTTTTACAAAGAAGTTTCAGACATAATAAAATGCGGAAAGACGACGGTTCTTTTTACCGATGCGACAAAATACAATGATCCCACGGGTTCGCAGCTGGTCATTCGCGAATATAACGGACAGAAACTTCTTGTTTACCATCGATTCAAAGATTCACTTTCGCTTGAGGAATTTGCCCTTAAATACGGCATCAAGCTGTTTGAACCGGTTTCTTTGTACGGGATTGCCGATAAAGATTTTTCGGCATGCGTATGGGTTTCATAAACGATCGATCCGCAGGGAAACCTGCGGATTTTTATATGCATACTTCTAAGAAAAACATTTATTAAGTTGTGCAAATAAGTTATAATCTTCTTTAGGTATTCTTATATCATCCATATCAGGAGGAAACGCCCATGAAGAAGATCGGTATGCTGACAAGCGGTGGCGACTGCCAGGCGCTTAACGCGGCGATGCGAGGCGTGGTAAAGTGTCTGTCCAACAGCACCGAAAACGCTGAGATCTACGGTTTTTACGATGGGTACAGGGGGTTGATCTACGGAGATTATCGTATGTTAACACATGCGGATTTCTCGGGGATACTTACCAAAGGGGGTACCATTCTCGGAACTTCGAGAACGCCTTTCAAATCAATACGTGAACTTGATGAAAACGGTCTTGATAAGGTCGAGGCGATGAAAAGAAACTATCGCAATCTCGGTCTTGACTGCATGGTGATATTGGGAGGTAACGGAACACATAAGACCGCAAATCTTTTAAGGGAAGAAGGCCTTAACATAATCACGCTTCCGAAGACCATCGACAACGATCTTTACGGAACTGATATGACGTTCGGCTTCCAGAGCGCAGTCGATATCGCAACCAATGCGATAGACCTTATACATACAACGGCTTCTTCACACGGAAGGATATTCCTTGTCGAAGTTATGGGACACAAAGTCGGATGGCTTACACTTAATGCCGGTATGGCCGGCGGTGCGGACATTATTCTCATTCCCGAGATTCCTTATGATACGGATAAGGTCATCAAGGCCATATACGACAGACAGGCGCGCGGCAGCAAGTTTACCATTCTTGCGGTTGCGGAAGGTGCCGTGTCCAAAGAACGCGCGGCGATGAGCAAGCACGATCTTAAGGAGGAGATGAAGAACTTTCATTATCCTTCGGTAACGTATGAGATCGCGGATATAATAGAAAAGCGAACGGGCCTTGAGACCAGAGTTGCCGTGCCCGGACATATGCAGCGCGGCGGATCGCCATGCGCATACGACAGAGTTTTTGCATCAAGACTCGGTTCGGAAGCCGGAAGGCTCATACTTGAGGGAGAGTACGGTTTCATGGTAGGCATAAGAAATCGTGAGATAGTCAAAGTACCGCTCGAAGAAGTCGCAGGAAAGCTTAAAATGATCGATCCGGACGCTTCGATCATAAAAGAAGCCAAAATGCTCGGTATCAGTTTCGGTGACTGATCGATTCATTAAAACAGGAAGGTAATCGGAAAGATGTCCTACACGGCGTTATACCGCAAATTTCGTCCTGCCAGATTTGAGGACGTAAAAGGACAAGATCATATAGTGACCACGTTAAGGAATCAGATAAAGTCTGATAAGATTCAGCACGCTTATCTGTTCTGCGGCACGAGAGGAACAGGAAAGACCAGTGTGGCCAAGCTGTTCGCAAAGGCGATCAACTGCGAGCACCCTATAGACGGCAATCCCTGCCTCGAGTGTCCTACCTGTAAAGCGATCGCTTCACAGAGTGCGCTTAACGTAGTTGAGATAGACGCCGCTTCCAACAACGGTGTCGACAATATTCGTCAGATAATCGAAGAAATAGCATATCCGCCCACGGACGGACGCTTCAAAGTCTATATAATCGACGAGGTTCATATGCTCTCGATAGGAGCTTTCAATGCTCTTTTAAAGACGCTTGAAGAGCCCCCTTCATACGTTGTCTTCATTCTCGCAACAACAGAAGTACATAAACTTCCGGTGACGATCCTTTCAAGATGTCAGCGTTACGATTTTAAACGTATCAGCGTAAACGACATTGTGGAAAGGATCAATGAGCTGCTGCCCGAAGAAGGAATTGAAGCAGACGATGATGCTATAAGGTATATAGCAAAAAATGCGGACGGAGCATTAAGAGATGCGTTAAGCCTTCTCGATCAATGCATAGCCTTCAATTTCGGACAAAGACTTACGTACGAGATGGTGCTTGAAACACTCGGAGCGGTAGATCTTAAAGTGTTCAGCGTTATGCTCAGAAGTATAATAAGCGGAAGGGTCTCCGATGCGATCGCTTCACTGAACGCGGTCGTAATGGAGGGTCGTGATCTAAGCCAGTTCGTTTCGGATTTCACATGGTATTTGAGAAATCTTCTTCTGGCAGTTACTTCCGATGACATATCTTCTGTTGTAGACATGTCAAAAGAAAATCTCGATAACCTTCTTGTCGAGGCAAGCCAGATAGACGAAGAAACGGCGATGCGGTATATCCGCATCCTTTCAGAACTTTCAAATCAGATAAGATATGCGTCAAACAAACGTATACTTACCGAACTAGCCGTCATAAAGATGTGCAGACCCGAATCTGAAAGAAAAGACGATTCGCTCATATCAAGGATACGTGCGATCGAAAATAAGCTTGAAAGCGGTGAGTATTCGATAAGCAGTGCAAAAATTCCCGCTTCCGAGGCTGCGACCGCCGATGAAGACGAGCCCGCTCCGGTTTTAAATATTTCGGTACCGGATGATATAAAGAAAGTTGTTTCCAACTGGAACGAGATAATCAAAAGATCGTCATACCCGCAGAAACTCTATCTTGCCCATGCCATCCCTTCGCTTTCCGAAGCCGGTGAGCTGATAATAGCATTTGAGAAAAACACTGATATGGTATTTTTTACCTCAGGTGATGACTATGAGCAGCACTTTAAGATATTGCAGGATCTGATAAACGGATATGCGGGCGCCGAGATAAGGTTAAGGCTTGCGGTAAACAAGCAGCCCGGAGATGTTAACGGAGTTTCATATCCCGATCTTACCAAAATGGATTTTTTTAAAGAAAAAGGAATAAAAGTCGAAGTCGTTGAAGACGACGAAGAATAACAATCGGAGGAATATATCAATGGCCAAAAGAGGCGGATTCCCGGGTGGAGCAATGCCCGGAAACATGAGCAATTTAATGAAGCAGGCGCAGAGAATGCAGCGCCAGATGGAAGAAAACCAGAAGGCACTTGAAGAAAAGGAATTCACAGCCAAGGCAGGCGGTGGTGCCGTAACCGTGACCATAAGCGGAAAGCATGAAGTAAAGAGCGTCAAGTTAAGTCCCGAAGTTGTCGATCCCGACGATATCGAGATGCTTGAGGATCTTGTTGTTGCCGCCATGAACGAAGCATTAAAGCAGATCGATGACGCAAGTTCGGATTCAATGAGCAAACTGGCCGGAGGTCTGCCTTTCTGATATGAATCTTTACGGCGGACAGGTTAACAAATTAATAGAAGAGCTTGAAGGTCTTCCCGGGATCGGATCCAAATCCGCTCAGCGTCTGGCATTTCATCTCATAGGTCTTCCCGAAGAAAAGGTGAACAGGATCGCCAATTCCATGATAGAAGCCCGCAAAAACGTCAGATACTGTTCGGTATGCTGTACACTTACGGACAAAGAAACGTGTCCCGTGTGCTCCAATCCCGCCCGTGACAAATCTACGATCATGGTTGTAGAGACTCCGAGAGATCTCGCTGCGTACGAAAAAACCGGCAGATACGAAGGCGTCTATCATGTTCTCCACGGTGCCATTTCTCCGATGCTGGGAATCGGTCCTGCGGACATAAGGCTAAAAGAACTCATTACGAGACTCGAGGGAGATGTCAAAGAAGTTATCATAGCGACAAACTCAAGCCTTGAAGGCGAGACGACCGCAATGTACATTTCTAAGCTGGTAAAGCCTACCGGTATTAAAGTATCCAGGATCGCCAGCGGTGTTCCCGTAGGCGGAGATCTTGAATATATAGACGAAGTAACATTGTACCGTGCATTAGAGGGCAGGGTTGAACTATAGGAGGTAGCAAATTGAAAAAGACAGAATTTGGACAGACAAAGAACGGCGAAACGGTCTATCTTTACGAACTGACGAACAAGAACGGAATGGTTGCCAAAGTGACCGATTTCGGTGCAAATCTTGTGTCTCTTACGGCGCCCGACAAAAAAGGGGTGTACGAAGACGTAGTACTCGGATACGACAAAGTAAGCGACTATGAGAAGAACGGTTCGTTCTTTGGCGCCGTTATAGCTCCGAGCGCAAACAGGATTGCGGGAGCAAGCTTTGAAATAGACGGAAAGAAATACGATCTTCAGATAAATGACGGAGAAAACAATCTTCACAGCGATGTTTTCAACGGCGTTCACAAACGTATATGGAAAGCTTCCGAGGAAGGTGAGAACAGCGTTAAGTTCACGATCGATTCTCCCGACATGGATATGGGATTCCCCGGAAACAAAGTTTTCTCGATCACATATACGCTTACCGATGACAACGAGATCAAACTTTACTATCATTGCACAAGCGATAAGAACACGATAATCAATCCGACCAACCATTCTTACTTCAATCTTCTCGGTGCGGCTTTCGGAAAAGATATCGAAAAGCATGTTCTTACGCTCAATGCTTCTCATTATACCCCCGTTGTGGCAGGCGCCATCCCTACGGGAGAGATCGCATCCGTAAAAGGAACCGTTATGGACTTTACAAGACCTGTCGAGATCGGCGAGAGAATAGAAGAAGATTTCATGCAGCTTAAGTTAACGCTCGGATACGATCACAACTATGTCGTTGACGGATATGACAAGAAGTTAAACCACATTGCGACCGTGTCTGAACCTACCACAGGCCGTGAGATGAAGGTTTATTCGACTCTTCCCGGTGTTCAGTTCTATGCCGGCAACTGCATTGCACCCACCGTCGGAAAGAAGAACGCCAAATACAATAAGAGAAGCGGACTTTGTCTTGAGACTCAGTTCTATCCCGATTCCATCCATCAGCCCGGATTCCCTTCATGCGTATTCGGACCCGGAAACGATTATGAGTCGGAAACGGTATATGCATTCAATAAATAAGCTTTGGAATAAAGAATGTCTAATATAGAAGATTTTCCGGGACGGGATGAACTGTCCCCAAAAGAAAAGTTAAGAAAGCAGTTTTTTAAGCGTTTAAGGGCCAGAATTTACACCGTGCTGTTTATCGTAGTGGTCGTGGTGGCTGTAGTCGTTTCATATTTCACGTATGAAAGAACAAAGGTCTATACCGGAACAGAGGTCCTTGAATCGGTGGTCTTTGATGTTTCAAGCGGAGCAAGGATCGAATCCTTCGCCGGCGGAATAATGACTTACAGTAAGGACGGAGCACAGGCGATCGATTCAAAGGGCAATCTTTTATGGAACCGGACTTTTGACATGCAAAATCCGATGGCGGAGATATGCGGTAAAACGGTTGCTTTTGCCGATTACGGCGGCAGCAGGATATACCTTCAGACCGCAGACGGTGAAAGCAGCGAGATAGGAACCGATATGCCCATTCGTAAGATAGCCGTATCGGATAACGGTGTGGTTGCCGCTGTTTTGGAAGATGTAAAGGTAACGTGGATATATCTTTACAATTCAAACGGAGATACGATCGCATACTTCAGGACCACGATGGAAAAGAGCGGATATCCCGTCAATCTGGACATAACGCCGTCCGGAAGCATTGTCGCTGTATCCTACTATTTTCTCGATATAGGCGATATCAAATCCAGTGTTGCATTTTATAACTTCGGAGATGTCGGACAAAACAGCATAGATAACTATGTGAGCGGCTACAATTACAAAGACAGCCTCGTTCCGATAGTTAAATTCCTTTCGAATTCGGCTTCTTTTGCCCTTTCTGCAGAAAGACTTGCCGTGTATGAAGGAAGTGAGAAGCCGGTCAGTGTAAAGGATGCATTTCTGGACAAAGAAGTACTTTCCGTTTTTAACAATAACGAATATATAGGCATCATATTGCGAAACGATGCGGACAAAGAGAAATATCTTCTTCAGGTTTATTCTGCAAAAGGAAACCTTCTGACGCAAAAAGCTTTTGATTTTGACTATTCGGAAGTGGTATTTTCAAACGACCAATATGTTCTGTACGGAAATACGGATATATATATCGGAACGATTGACGGAAGAGAAAAACTCAGTATGGAATATGAGCTTCCGATAAAACTTGTGATCCCGACTTCGTCGCAGACAAAATATGTGATAGTGACCGAATCTTCGGTAGATACAGTTCAGCTGAAATAGGGGAAAAAGAATGAATGCAGACACAATTTTAATATGGGCGAGAATAAATGCTCCGTTCATTGTTGCCATAGTTGTTTTCCTGATAATCATGGCAAGATCGGTAAAAAGAGGATTTGTAAAAGAACTTTTTGAGTTCATTTCGGCAATACTTGCTTCCGTTGCCGTTCTCATAATCGCTTTTGCGGTTCGTGAGGCATTCGATAAGGATAAGATACGTCTTATACTCGCGATCGTTTTGATAATTCTGCTCGGAGTTATCTATAAAGCGCTCGGATTGTTCTTTACATCGCTTAAACTCATCGCAAAGCTTCCGGTGGTGAATGTTCTTGACAGGCTGGCCGGTATCGTTATGGCTTTGTTTGAAGTTATCGTTTTCATATGGGCCGTTTATTGTCTTATTATAATAGTAGACGGAGGCGCATTCGGAAAATGGGTAATGACTTGTGTAAGAGCCAATCCCGCGATGCGATTCCTTTACGAATATAACTATATGTACAATATAGTTGCGAATTTAAGTCAGAAGATAAGAGCGGAAGAATTCTTAAATCTTCTCGAACAATAAAATGTGTTCAAAAACGTTTAAAAATCAAAGAAAATGTATTGACACAGAATACTAAAAATGTTAAATTTAAAGTCCACCGCTGTTGCGGTGGACTTTTTACGCTAAAAAATCAGAAATGATTAAAAAAGTTCTTGACTATGCTATTTTAAAATGATAACATAGCAACGTTGCGGGCATTAAGAACGCTTCAATTGATTTGTGAACTACCAAATCAATTGCGGAACGCTCGAAGCTCGTATTGATCTTTGATAATTGAACAGCATATGCAACCCTGAAAATCTTTGAATCATTTAAATTTTTTCAGAACTAAACCTTAAAGCAGTAATAAAGGATAGATTAGCCAATGTTAATCTTGTCCAAGGATAAATTCTTTTTTCGAGAGTTCGATCCTGGCTCAGGATGAACGCTGGCGGCGTGCT
>JAEEGI010009490.1_pt1 | contig 21313 bp, 24 predicted proteins | sample 8958751 | NCBI WGS metagenome assembly JAEEGI01 (sample SAMN16246545, study PRJNA631951) | gut metagenome | biome: gut microbiome; feature: rumen; material: KS-attached | host: Bos | place: Iran: Karaj | collected 2018-10 | reverse complement strand
AGACAACTAAATGGGTGGAAAGATTTGAGGCTCTCCTACCCTTAGATATTGAAATCATATGATTTTTAATGGCGGAGATAAAGACATGTACGAAAAACCTTTTGAGAAAATAATGAGGAGAAAAAACTGATTTCAGACTGTATCATAGCCATAGTAGGAGGTAAGTATCTATGTCAGATATTGTTATGGTTACCGGAACAGAGGATTATGTTAAGCCGCTGTAATGAAGGCACTTTCGACTACACTGCCAGCCGCCAGCTGGTGCCGGTTCTGGGATCATAGTAGAGCCGGACAATTCTTTTCATATTCATAGAGATAATGAGGCACTCAAAAACAAAGGTGTAATCTCCGACGTAGATTCCATCTGCGGTTGTATGGGTGCCTTTTTTGTCGGACAAACGAAAGCCCTTGATGGTGTAGGCCTCGTATTCTCCGTCGTCGTTCTTAAAGCGAAGTCGCATAGGAATAATGCTGCCATCAGGCTTGTGCTGGCAAATAACGTCTACTTCTTCAATTATTTTACTCATATTATGCTGACCTCCTAATTTATTTGCTAGAACTGTATTTCCCGAATGTTGTCAAAACTGATGTCGGTGGTTACCACTGTGAGATATCGGGCGTCCTTGCGGATCCGGGAGATGAGCCCGGTCTTCTTGAGGTACGCTCCGCAGTCGTAATAGATGATCGTCACCATGTCCCCAACCTTCAGAAGGGAGAGCTGATAATCGAGAAAGTCCAGAGCTTCCTCTGATAAAAGAACCTTCTCGACTTCGATTCTTTCTTTTTCTAAAAGAGCTTCTTCAAAGCCCTTCAGGGCTGCAAAAGGCATGAACTGACTTGCTCTGTCTGCTCTTGGCATAACTGCCTCCTAACGTTTATGGCCGCCTATCTGGGCATTCCTGGTTATGGAATTTCCTGCTTCATACAGGTCCATGCCCTTGATAATGGCATTTTTCCCATAGCGTGCCTTGATCTGATTGACTGACCTTGTGATCTGGCGGTCCCGCTCCATGATACTGGGATCCACGAAAAAGTTGTACTGCTCAAAACACTCATCCAGAACGGAGTTGGCGCTGATATTGACCCTGCGGATGGGGATGGTGCGCTGAGTGCTTCTGTAATACAGCTGAACAAAAGCATCCATCAGAATCCGGTATGAATTGGTGGTCACCGGCAGAGTGGTGCTGGCTCCTGTGGGAGGGAAGGTCTCTGCGCTGTATCCGATGAACAGGGACACATTGTTGCTGACCACATGGGCTGCCACCATATCAAGGGAAAGTTCGTCAGCCATCTCTTTTACAATGATAAGAGCCTCCTCGAAGCTGTAATCCCGCATCAGGACCTGGCCGCAGGAGAGGGACTTGGAGCGGGTGCGGTAGTTCTTGATCTCCTGCATGGTACAGGGCTCCCTTCCCCAGGAGTGGTCGATAAGGTACTCTGCAAGGACTCCGAAGTTCTTGTATAAGAGCTTCTCGGGGAAAATGGCTATGTCCCCCTGAGTGTACATTCCAAGGGAGTTAAGGCGCCTCTGGGTGCCGGGACCTATGCGCCAGAAATCCGTAAGGGGCCTGTGGGCCCACAGCTGCTCCTTAAAGGTCTCCTCCGTGAGCTCCGCTATGTAGTCAGGAGAGTGTTTGGCCAGGATATCCAGGGCAACCTTGGCAAGATACATGTTGGTGCCGATGCCGCAGGTGGCTCGAAGCCCCAGCTTGCCCCTGATATCGTCCATGATCCGCAGGGCCAGGTCGTGAGCGGATATTCCGTAAAGGCTCAGATATGTGGTAACATCAAGAAAAGACTCATCAATGGAATACACATGGATATCTTCCTTGGCCACATAGCTAAGGTATATTCCGTAGATATCGGCGGAGATGTCGATATATCTCTTCATTCTGGGAGGGGCCACTATGTAGTTGAGGTGCTTCGGTATCTCGTAGATCCTGCAGCGGTTCTTGATCCCGAGGGCTTTCATTGCGGGGGTGATGGCAAGGCATATGGTTCCCTTGCTACGTTCCTTGTCTGCCACGGCCAGAAGAGCTGTCATGGGATCCAGGCCTCTGTCTACACATTCCACACTGGCATAAAAGCTTTTTAAGTCTATGATCATGAAGCAGGGTTGCAGCTTTTTTTCCATAAAATCTCCTCACCAAATATCGAATATATGTTCCGAACATATATTTGTGTATTAATCATAATACTCTCCGAATCTGGATGTTGCAATCGAACACTTTATAAAATTTTTCTTGCATCCCCAGCGTTATGATACAAAAGAGGTAGTGATAAGGGATATTGATAAGCTGATTCCGGCAGGGGAATGATACTATAATAGTAGGAAAGACAAGTCTTAAAAGAGGAATAAAATGAAGATCACAGTAAGCAAAAAGACAAAGAAAAAAATCACCTGGGTGCGAAGATTAGCAGCAATACTCTGTGTGATTATTCTTTTCAATCAGATAAGGCCGCTATCTTTTGCGGCACCGAAGACTCCTGAAAATAAGAAAACAGGCTACGTCGTAGTAATTGACCCGGGGCATCAGCTCAAGGGAATGTCGGAAAAAGAGCCAATTGGTCCCGGTTCTAAGACCATGAAGGCAAAAGTAACCGGAGGAACATATGGTAAAACCTCCGGGCTTGCAGAATATCAGCTGACCCTTGCTATTGGATTGAAGCTTCGGGATGAGCTGGTGCGAAGAGGGTATACAGTAATTATGACCCGCGAAACCAATGAGGTAAGCATAAGCAATGCTGAAAGAGCGAAGATTGCAAATGATGCTAAAGCAGATGCTTTTATCAGAATACATGCCAACGGATCAAACAGTACATCTGCCAATGGCGCAATGACTATATGCCAGACAAAGAACAATCCCTATAACGCGGCGTATTATCCGGCTTCCAGACTATTGTCTGACTGCGTTTTGGACGCATATGTTAAATCTACAGGATGCAAAAAGCAGTATGTATGGGAAACTGATACCATGACCGGAATAAACTGGTCCAACGTCCCTTCAACGATCATAGAAATGGGATATATGACCAATCCCGCCGAGGATCTGAAGATGGCAAGTGAAGAATACCAGCAGCTCATGGTTGCCGGTATTGCTGATGGTTTAGATGAGTATTTTGCAAAAAAATGAGTAATTAATATGGAATACTGTAAAACTAAACATTCTTACTTTTTATCATTAATGAATGACTTGTAAGGACAGGGTACCAGAGGTAAGGGGCAGTTTTATGCGTTTAGAAAGACTAAATAAATCACAGGTCGAAGAAATATATAAGACAAAGATGCAGGAGGATTTTCCTGCAGATGAGATTAAGCCTCTTAAGGCGATTCTCCAAGGCATTGATAAAGGAATATATGAACCTTGTGGGCTGTTTGAGGATTCAGAGCTTGTTGGATATGCCTTTTTTGTCAAGCTTGGCAGCGACTATCTTTTGGATTATCTTGCGGTTCATTCGGATATGAGAAATAAAGGCGTCGGAAGCACTGCGGTTATGCTAATTGTCAATAACCTGAAGGATGCAGATAATGTCATAGTTGAAGTGGAGGATCCTGACTATGCAGAGGCGGCTTCGGAAAAAGATCTGCAGACAAGGCGTTATAATTTTTACCTGAGGAATGGCTGCACAGATACAGGACTCAGAGTAAAATGTTTTGGAGTGCCCTTCAGAATTTTGAGGATGGGACCGCAGCAGAAGGAGGATCAGGATAAGCTTTGGAAGCTGTATCAGGAGTTTTATCGCGTGATGCTGCCAAAGGAGATGTTTGAGAAGAATTTAAGCCTGAATGAATACATCGACATTTTTTCCAGAGATGGGTCAATTATAAAGGAAGCAGTTCCTAAGCATACTCCGAGACTTCCCGGAGAGTATATTCAGCACGTACTTGTTATCATGAAGACTGCAGACAGCCCGGCCCCAGGTAAGGGCGAGGGCCAATATGTCGTTCAGCAGCGCTCTCTCAAGGCAAAGTATTACGCAGGCAAGTGGGATATGACCGGAGGCGGTGTAAAAAGCGGCGAATCCCCTAAGGAAGCGGCATGCAGGGAAGTAGAAGAGGAGCTTTCAATAACGGTTCCGCCCGAAGACATGGAGCTAGCCTTCGAATATATCAAGGAATGGGACGACGGAACCGGACTTCTGGCCTCTATTTTCATGTGCAGAGTCGAGGTTCCGAAGGATGGCTTTAAGTTCAACACCTATGAAGTAAATGATGTTAAGGTAATGCCTTTTCATGAATTCCTTGAACATGTCAGAGACCACAACGATGAGGAATTCTGCCGGGGACTGGAAGATATCGAGAAAAGACTGTAACGGAAATACAATTGTGATATTATAGAAAAAGAAGAGCAAAGGTGCTTGAGTTCAGGGCATCTTTGCTTATTTTTTTGGAGGTGACAGTATGGTTACTCTAAATGACTATCTCTACAATGGTGATACTGTTCTTAAGATCATACAGAAGTACTCACAGGATCTGAAGGAGTCTTCCATAGTGACGGGAAATACAGTGGACATGCTGCATAGCAATTTTCTACTCCGGATGGAAGAACTCCTGGTTCATAATGACTTTTTGACATCCCAGTCCCAGAGGATCCGCGAGTTCTATAAGTATATGACCAAGCAGTATCCGCATCTGGCGTTTACTTTTAAGGGAAGGATAAAATCACTTATCAGGGCGGAAGAGAAATTCAACGCCTATATCGTTGGGACAATCTACGATTATTATAAAAAGAATGGAAGTTTCCCGGAGCCGGCTGAGATAAAGAGTAAGATTGAGCATTTCAGGGACCTTATAGCATACAGGATAGTCATCTCCATGCCAAAGTGCCATGTGGATGAAAATGAAGACAGAACAGAAACAGAACTGAAATACCTCTATGAGATTGCAAATATTCTTCCGGATTTCCTTGAGAGAGTGGGCTTTTGTGCTGAAGTCTCCACTATGGATGTGGACCTTATTTCAGACCGGATAAATAAATCAGTCAGACCCTATTTCAAGGACTTCATCAGTAATCCCAGCCCCTACGGCTATCAGTCCCTTCACATCACTCTGTATGACAATGAATCCAGAAGCTATGTGGAGGTTCAGCTTCGTACCAAGGATATGGATGATTATGCTGAGATCGGTCCGGCTAACCACCTTGGATATGAAAAGAGACAGCAAAAGGAGCGGGCCAGAAGAGATAAGATTCCCCAGGGAGAGTGTGTCTATTTTGATGAGGCCTACGAGAGGGGAATGTTACTTCAGCAGCTGGAGCTCTCCAAGATTGATGTCAACATGTTCGGCGCCATCAACAACAGTCTGATAAACGATGGCTGCGGCCTGTACAGAGGAAGACTGATCCTGCCCTTCGAGCATCTGTCCCGCTTCCAGAATGATGTTATTGATTAATTGTCATTTTTCTTAAAGTACCAATTGTCCAGGATGATGTTTTTTATTGCAGCTGTAACAAGCAAAATGCCACCATGAAAAGAAATATGTAAAATATACTTGACATTATTCTATTGCGAGATTATTATAAAAATCACAGATAACAATTTTCACTAAGAAGCGAGGAGGTAGAGTAATGTTCGCAGTATCAGCTTTTGCAGCAGTTGGATTATTGGTTGGTCTTCTTGTAGCAATGATAATTATTAAGTTTGCCAATAAGGATAAGAAAATTAAGACACAATACGATGAGAGACAGCAGAATATCCTTAATAAAGGATATAAATATGGTTTCTATACAATGATCACCTGTGAAGCGATTTTGATCTGCCTGGGAATCGGGCAGGTAAGCCTTCCTTTTGCAGATTATCTGCTTCATTTCATAGCCATTTTGGCAGGATGCCTTGTACTTTGCGTTTACAGTATCTGGAATGACGCATACTGGGGAATGAACAATAACAAGAAGAGCTATCTGATCATATTTGCAGTTCTTTTTGTGATCAACCTCATTCCCATAGTAGCCGGATTCCTTAACGGATCCATCAAGGCAGAAGGCGTTGGGTCACTTCCCATCACCAATATTATTGTAGTGATCTGGATGGCACTTATAGGATGCACTTTACTTGTAAAGAAAATAGCAGATTCAAGGGAAGAGGAGGACTAAGTTATGAAGAATTTAAAACTTAAGTCCGCAAGAGCCGGTAAGGATCTTTCCCAGGACCAGCTGGCAGCCCTATGCGGAGTATCAAGACAGACAATAAGTGCTATAGAAAAAGGGGATTACAATCCCACCATCAATCTTTGTATTTCAATATGTAAGGCCCTGGATAAGACACTTGATGATCTTTTCTGGGAATAATTGATAACATCACAATCACCATACGGAGGAGCAGCTATGAATAACACATTACAGACAAAATGCGATCTTTTGGCAGAGAACAGAAATCTTATCAGCAAGGGATTTATGCTTGAGCATTCAATGCTCAAAATAGCATCAGCTCTTGTGTACACCCAGGAAGGCAAGATAGTCGACATCGATTATCTCAAGGAGTGCAGAGGCATTCTTAGAAAGAATGAAGGCATATTTTCCGATTTCAGAGGTCTTTGTGAACTGCTGGTAAGCTCAAGACTTGCCCAGAAGGATGATCCTGAGAGATTTATGGATGACATTGCATCAGTTTATAAGATGCTTCATGAAGGAAAAATTTTCGGCTCAAGATACATGGTACTTGCCGCCATCAGCATTTGCGATGCGAAAAGAGCAGCAGATGCCAGGGAGATCATAGCCAAGACAGATGCTCTTTTAAAGGGCATGAAGAAGCAGCACCCATTCCTTACATCTGATGAGGATACCAGCTTTGCAGTTCTTCTTGCTATGACAGATAAGGATGTGGAGACAATCCTTGAAGAGCTTGAGCAGAACTATCAGAATCTCAAGAAGAATTTCATGTTCCATGACAATGCGGTTTATTCTCTTGCGCAGGTTCTTACTATGCAGGAGGGCAGCTCAAATGAGAAGTGTGAGAAGGCTGTTGATATCTTTAATGCATTTAAAGATGCCGGTGCGAAGTACGGCAAAGACTATGAACTTTCTTCAATTGGTGCATTGGTAGGCATGAATGTTGAGATCGGAGAGATGGTAGCAGATATCGTGGAGGCTTCTTCTTTCCTCAAGGAACAGAAGGGCTTTGGAGGCCTTGATATAAGCGGAAAGACAAGACTTATGTTCTCAGCGCTTCTTTATGCAGGCACCTTCGCAGATGAGAACGCAGTTTCAAAGGCATCAGCTCTGGAGAGCACTCTCGCAATGATCATTACAGAGGAAATTGTATTCATGATGATGATGGTAGTTATGACCTCATCAGCTGCAGCAAATTCTTCTCATTGAAAGGTTTTTTTATAATGGAACATAGACTTCCTTTGCTATCAAAAGGAATTGGACTAAACATCTGGAATGTTGTACTATCATAGATTGGAATATCTACAATCAGAATGTTTAGAGGAGAATTATTATGAAAAAGAGACTTGTTATTACTATCATGAGTGCTGTCCTGGCACTTTCAGCCATTACCGGATGCGGCTCTAAGGCTCCTGCAGCAAAAGTGGCAGATACTCCCGAGGCAGTAGAAGCGGCATTAGCAGATGCTTTAGTTGCAGCAAAAGAGGCAGCTGCCCCTGAGACAGCAGAAGGAACCGTAATTGACAGAAGCGGAAATGAGATCACTCTTCCCGAGAAGACTGATGCAATCATCTCCATGGCGCCTTCAATCACAAGAGTTCTTATAGATCTTGGCCTGGCAGACAACATCGTAGCCTGCGACACCTATTCTTTTGGAAGCTACGGTTCAGAGCTCAAGGCTGATATCCCTCAGTTTGATATGATGGCTCCCGATCAGGAGCAGCTTGTGGCTCTTTCAGCCGATGTTATTTTTACCACAGGTATGAGCCAGGCAGGCGGCACCGATGTTTATGAGTCAGTAAGAGAGTCCGGAGCCTGCATCACAGACATTCCCAGCAGCACCTCCCTCAAGGGAATCGAAGAGGACATTCAGTTCATCGGTCTTGTTGTGGGAAAAGAGGCTGAGGCAGAGGCCATGGTTTCTAAGATGCAGACTGTGATCGACCAGATCGCTGCAATCGGTTCTGCAATTCCCGAGGATCAGAAAAAGAGCGTTCTTTTCGAGCTTTACACACCTTCAGCAGATAACCCGGTTATCTACACCGCAGGTAACGGCACCTACATCAACGAGATGCTTGAGCTCATTGGAGCAAAGAACGTTGCAGCAGCTGAGACAGATCAGTGGCCCGCTCTTTCAGAGGAGGCAGCAGTTGCAGCCAACCCTGATGTAATCCTTACAGCAGATATGTACACACCTGATGTAATCAATACTATACTTACTATGGAAGGCTGGGAGAACGTTACAGCCATCACAAACGGCGAAGTATATATGCTTAACAGCGACGAGGTGAACCAGCCCAACCAGCACGTTATCTCAGCGCTTATCGCTATGGCCAAGGCTGTTTATCCTGCGCAGTATGCTGAATTAGAAGAGGGCTAATAGGAGTTTCATGGAAAAAAACTCTGGGAAAACTGTAAATAAAATATTTGCTGCCTGTCTTTTGGGACTGGCAGCACTTATTATGGGTATCTGCATCGGAAGTGTGTCAATCTCACTTCCCGATACCCTGAACATTATAGGAGCGAAGCTTTTTGGAGTGCAGATCAAGGATTCCATTGAAGCTTCGCATATTTCTATTTTATGGGACATCAGAATCCCAAGAGCGCTGTGCGCATTTTTAGTTGGCGCTGCGCTGTCCGTAAGTGGTGCCATCATTCAGGCAATCCTTCAAAATCCCCTGGCTTCATCCTATACCCTGGGCGTATCCTCCGGAGCATCCCTAGGGGCAGCAGTTATTATCATCAGCGGAATATCCAGCTCCGTGCTGGGATTCATGCTTCTTCCGGTGGTGGGCTTTACCTGCGGCTTTTTGACGGTGCTTCTTGTAATTCTTATCGCAGGCCGCCTGGATACAGGCTTTCAGAATCATACCATCATTCTCTTCGGAATGATTTTTTCACTGTTTGTAAATGCCATGCTTACCATGCTCAGCTCCCTCAGCCACAGCCATATGCAAAGACTTATTCTGTGGCAGATGGGTTCTTTTTCCGGGCGAAAATATAAGCATGTGCTGGTAATACTGGTTGTTTTCCTGATCGGAATAGTGCTTACTATCAGGTACTGCAAAGAGCTGGACATCCTTACTTTTGGGGATGAAGGCGCCATGGCTCTTGGTGTGGATGCAAAAAAGACCAAGAAAAGGCTTCTTATCATCGCATCCCTGCTGACTGGAATTGCGGTCTGCTTTACCGGAGTTATAGGTTTTGTGGACCTGGCGGTGCCCCATGTTGTAAGGAAAGTTTTCGGATCTTCCCATAAAGTCGTGATACCTATGACAGCCATAGTGGGAGGCGCTATGATGAGCATTGCGGATCTTCTGGCGAGAACCCTACTGGCTCCGCAGGAAATACCGGTAGGAGCCATAACGGCCCTGTTTGGCGCGCCATTTTTCCTTTTCGTATATTTCAAGGAAAGGAGCTGACATGGACAAGAAGAGCATTATTACCTTATCAAAGGTCAGCGCAGGCTACGAGCCCGGCAAAGACATCATAAAAGACATTTCTCTGGACATTGAGGAGGGCAAGTGCCTCAGCATTCTTGGCAGCAACGGCTGCGGCAAGACCACGCTTCTTAGGGCTATCTGCGGTTTTATCCGTAGCACGGGAGATATAACCATTGCCGGCAAGAACCTCAGACAGATGAAGAGAAAAGAGATAGCTTCCTATATCAGCTTCTTTTCCCAGAAGCCGCAAGTTTATTTTTCTTATACAGTTTATGAGACTGTCATGCAGGGAAGATATATGCATCAGGGTGATGGGCGGCCTTCCTTTGGCCGAAACAGGGACAAGGAAATAGTGGAAGAGACTCTGCAGTCCCTGGGGCTTACGGATATCGCGGGGAAGAGCATTAACAAGCTCTCCGGAGGCCAGCTCCAGCGCGTTATGCTCGCGAGATGCATGGCACAGCAAAGCCCCATCCTTATTCTTGATGAGCCCATGAACCACCTGGATATGAAGGTTCAGTCAGAACTTATGGATTATCTGGAGGATTGGCGCAAAAAGCCTGTGGTCATGCCCGATGGCAAGAGCTTCATGCCCACAATGATCTGCGTATTCCATGATCTGTTTCTTGCCGCCCAGATGGCTGACGAGATCGCATACCTTAAGGACGGCAGACTCACGCTCCATGGGGATAGAAAAGAGATGCTCACCGCTGATACTTTGAAGGAAACCTTTGATTTTGATGTGATTGAGTATGTGAAGAAGATGCAAAATAGAAATATATAAAGTCTCAAATCTTTAGGTTATCTTTAGGTTCCCTTTAAATATGCTTATGCTTCCTCCTTTATCATGAACTCTGTAAGGAGGAGGCAGCACATGAATTCAGTACTCAACATCGAAAACGTAACAAAAAAATATAAGGACAACACCGTGGTGGACGGCCTGTCACTGGACATAAAGAAAGGCGAAGTTTTCGCACTTCTCGGGGCAAACGGAGCAGGTAAGACCACTACTATAAAGATGATCCTTGGTCTTACAAAGATAAGCTCCGGAACAATCGAAATAGAAGACGGAGCAAAAATCGGATACTCCCCGGAAACCCCATATTTTCCGCCCTATCTCACAGCCATGGAGGTCATGAAGTATTACGCAGGGCTTGAAGGCGACAAGAAGAGAAAGGATAAAGCTTATCTTAAGAGTCTTCTTGAAGTTGCAGGCCTTGAGGATACCAGGACAAGGGTAAAAAACTACTCAAAGGGTATGGTTCAGAGACTTGCCCTTGCCCAGGCTCTTATACAGGATCCGGACATTTTGATCCTGGACGAGCCCACAGCGGGCCTTGATGCTCTGGGAAGAAAGCACAATCTTGAGCTTCTTAAGAGCCTTAAGGAAAAAGGAAAAACCATCATCATCAACTCCCACATCCTTCACGATATCGAGGAAGTATGTGACAGAGGCGTGATAATGAAGAAGGGCACAGTTCTTGATACCTGGACTAAAAATGAGAGCGATGAGAGCCTTGAAGCAAAATTCATCAGGCTCGTCGGGGAGGAAGAGTAAGTCATGGAGATCACACTTAACGTAGTTAGAGAAAAAATTAGAAAGAAAATGCTGTATATCACAACAGTTCTGGGGATTCTGGTGGTAGCTGTTTTTTCCACCGATATGGGAAGTCTTACCATTGAGGGAAAAGATATCAAGGACTACTACGTGCTTGTTCCCATTCTGATAAATGTCGTAAATTTCCTGGCAGGTGCCATTGCTTTGGCACTGTCCGTCACAACCATTCCTGATGAATATGAGAGACGCACCAGCCACCTGATCTGGTCAAGGGGCATCGGACAGAGCAGATATCATATGAGCCTTGCTGCCGGAAACGTGCTTGTTTCCTGGATCTCAGGCATCATCCTTTATTTCACCCTGGGAGTATTCGCAGTAGTAAACGGCTATACCAATATCCTCGGAACCCTGGCAGTGGCAGTACTTTTCATGATGCTCTACACAACCATCGTGTGCATGCTGACAACAGCGCTTTCCATCAAGCTTCCGCCGGTATTTACCGGAGCTGTAATGATAGTTCTTCTTATCGGAGGGGCTTTCAGAAGCATTTTTGTACTGCTCACATCAGCTGCCACCGGATTTGGCGGCATGATCCTTAAAAGAGTGATCCTTCTTATTCCCAATCTCGCCGGCATCAGCACCCAGGCAGGAAATCTTGTTCAGGGAAAGCTCTTAAACGTACATGACATAATCATCGGCCTTTTGGTAGTTTGGATCGCAGGCCTTGGCATACTTTTATTCAGAAGAGAGGAAGCATAATAATGAAAAAGCTTGGACTTGTGATTTATTTAATGGCAGGAGCAGCCCTGGTGGTGTCAGGATTTGCCACCGCGGAGAGAGGGCTTAAGAGTAATAATAAGATGCAGCTGGAAAAAGTGGCCAAGGACTATGAAGAGCTTGGAAATATGGGCTTTGAGGGCTATTGTCCTCTGGACTATAAGATAGCTTTTTCCGATGGGGAGAAAGAGATAGTTGTTGATTATAACGACGGCGACTACAAAACCAGCGAGAGAGAAGCGGTGTACGGAGGCCTTGTTGGAAGCATTTATCAAAACGGCGATGAATTCGAAGTTGTGGTTCCTGAATACGACACCTGGACCTCAATCTCAGCAGTAAGCGGGCAGCAGCTTTCCTATGTAATATGGCATGAGAGCTTCCACGCTTACCAGAATACCTATTTTAACGTGCTGGAGAACGCAGGAGGTGGCCTTTCTGAAACAGAGCTGGCGGCCCAGATAGATACCGATCCGGAGCTCAAAAGGTCTTTTACAAGGAAACTTGAAAAACTATATGAGGCAATAAATGCAGAGAATACTGGCGATATCAGGAGAATTGCTATAGAATATATTGATATAGTCAGGGAAAGAGATGCCATGCTCAGCGAAAGCCAGAAAAAATCTGAGGTTTTCTATGAGATGGTCGAAGGATCCGCTTATTATGTGGAAGCGGGAGTTGCTCTCTGTGAGAATGGCCGTGAAGCCTATGAAAAAGAGTATCTTGAGACCGCCGGAACCTACGCTGATGGCAATGCCAAGTATTATCGCCTTGGAATGCTGGAGTGCATGCTGCTGGACAAGCTCGATCCCGACTGGAAGACTTCCTACAGCTTCGACAGAGCTTTGGAGGAGGTTATTGCAGAATATGTAAATAACTAAAGCTTGCAGATTGGGGAAAAAATGGAATATAGGATTCTTGCCGCGGATGATGAAAAAGAGATACTGGATTCACTGGAACTTTTTTTGAACAAAGAGGGAATTAAGCTCCTTAAGGCTGATAACGGAATATCAGCCCTGGAGCTCTTTAAGGCCGAGCACCCGCACATGATGCTTCTTGATGTGATGATGCCCGGAATCGACGGATTCTCTGTCCTTCGGAAGGTTCGTGAGTTCAGCCATGTTCCGGCAATAATGCTCACCGCCAAGACCCAGGACTACGACAAGATCCTTGGTCTGGAGTTGGGAGCGGATGACTATATTTTAAAGCCCTTTAATCCCCTGGAGGTTGTGGCCAGAGTAAAGGCCCAGCTTAGAAGAAGCTATGATTATCATGAAGAAAAATCCAAGGTCTGCAGGGCCTTTGGCATCGAACTGGATATGGAGGCAAGATCCGTATCCAAGGATGGCGAAGCCCTGTCCTTAACCGGTACCGAATACAGGATTCTTGAACTTCTTATGTCCCATCCGGGGCACATTTTTACCAAACAGCAGATATGTGAATACGTGTGGGAAGGCGAGGATATGGCCGATGACAGCACAATCATGGTCCATATCAGCAACCTCAGAAATAAGATAAAAAGTGACGACGACACAGTGATGATCAGGACCGTCAAGGGCCTTGGCTATAAATTCGAAAAGGACAAGAATAGATGACGAGGGAAAAAAGAAAACGCAAGAGAAGTATCTTCTCCAGACTGGTGACCAGCTTTGTGGTGTTCCTTGCAGGAACGCTGCTCATATATCTGGCAATAGTTGTGGCTTATCTTATTTATCTGGGTAACGGCAGCATAGACAACGCATCCCCCCAGACCCTGGTCAGAAATGACGGAACCATCAACGATCTGGAGGTTCTGAACCGGGTCGGCGGCTGGGTGGAGGAGCTGGACGAAAGCGGCAACGTTATAAATGTCATCGGTGAGAAAAAGACTGACAAGGACAGCTACAGCGTTGCTGAGATGGCTGAGCTGGTGGACATCGGCTACGTGGACTACAACAGTAACGGAGTTGTTGTCACCCGCAGGGACCCCGGGGACAAGCGCTATTACTCGGCCTGCGCCAGATTTGCAGGAGATCCCAGGCACACTTTTCTTGTTTTTTACCCCTCTGACATGGTGACCTACAAGGCTACCTACATGCTGACCAATGGCACAAACGGCGGTGCCAACGGCATTTTTATCATGTTTCTTGTAGTCTTCATCGCGGAGGTTGTGGCCATCAGCTTTTACCTGAAAAAGCATATCGACAAGCCCCTTAAGCTCCTTATGGCGGGCATGGACGAGGTGAGTGAGGGAAAAAGGGATGTGGTGATCGATTACAGCACCGACAGGGAGTTTGAGAACATCCGGGACCGCTTTAATCTTATGGCAAAAAAGCTCAAGGAGAGCGAAGAGGAAAAGCACAGGGTGGAGCAGAGCAGAAATCAGATGCTGCTGGAGCTTGCCCATGATATCAAGAACCCTATAGCTTCTATTAAGGGAAGCATCTGTGCCCTTGAGGAGGGCCTTGTGGGGGAGGAGAAAAGACCTGAATACTACAGGACGATCCGCATGAAGTCAGAGAGGATCTGTACTCTTATCGATGACATGAATACCAGTCTTAAGATGGAGAGCGATGATTACAAGCTCAATCCTGAGAATACTGATGTTTGCGAGCTTGTCCGCAGGATCTGCGTGGAATTTTATGAGGATCTCACTGAAAGTGGCAGGGATTTCGACATAGATATTCCCGATGAGCCCATATTTACAGAGGTTGATCCCCAGCTTTTTGTCAGGGTCATCCATAACCTGCTGGCCAATGCAGGAAAATACAATGTCACAGGCCAGAACATAGCAGTTAAGGTCTCCCGGGATGAAGACCGTATTCTGGTAGAGGTCTCCGATGACGGAGAGCCCATAGCAGAGGAGTTTATCCCAAGGCTCTTTGAGGCCTTTGCAAGGGGCGACAAGACCAGGAAAACCGACGGCGGCACAGGCCTTGGCCTTGCCATATCCCGTAAGATCATGGAGAAACACGGCGGAACCCTGGATTATCACAGAGCTGATGAATTAAATGTTTTTTCCGTAGCGCTGTCCTGATCATTCAGTGCGCTTATAATTTCGTATAGTTTCACGGATGCGCGCCGCTGGCTTGGTGAGAGCGTGCATGGAGCCATGGTGATTGAGGGTATCTATTATGGCGGCCATATATTGATTCATGTTGACGCCACAGTAGTACTTCTTTTCAAGAAGCTCAGGCTTCTGATATATCAGGTTGGTGGTAAAAATCCTGTCGAAGAGCCCTTCTTCGTAGGCTTTATCCAGCTTGTCGAACCCACTGGAGAAAAGACCGAAGGTGGCAAAGATGAAGACTCTCTTTGCGCCGCGGTCTTTTATTTGTTTGCACACATCAATAATGCTTCCGCCGGAAGCTATCATATCGTCTACAACTATGGCATCAAGGCCCTGAAGGTCACCGCCGCAGAAATCATGGGCTATGATGGGATTGGTGCCGTCAACAATGTTCGCATAATCTCTTCTTTTATAGAACATCCCGATATTTACCCCGAATACCGAGGCAAAAAATACTACTCGCTCAGTGGCGCCTTCGTCCGGGGCAATGAACATAAGGTGTTCAGGATCTATCTTTATATCTTCATATTCCGTCAAAAGAGCCTGAGTAAACTGAAGGGCGGGAGAGATGTTTTCAATGCCGTTTAAGGGAAGCACGTTCTGCATTCTTGGGTCATGGGCATCAAAAGTAACGATGTTGTCCACACCGAGAAATTGAAGCTCTTTCAGCATTACTGCGCAGTCCAAGGATTCACGGGCAGTTTTGCGATGCTGCCTGCTTTCATATAAAAAAGGCATTATCACGGTAATCCGCTTTGCTTTACCGTTGCAGGCCGCGATGACGCGCTTTAGGTCCTGATAGTGATCATCCGGGGACATTCTGTTATGCTCGCCGTCCATCTTGTATTTCAGGGAATTGTTGCAGACATCCACAATAATGTAGATATCCTTGTTGCGGACAGACTGCTTGATTACGCCCTTTGCCTCGCCGCTTGCAAATCTTGGACATTGAACGTCTATAAGAAAATTGTCGTAATGGCGCCAGCCGCATAATATCTGATTTATTTTCTTCGCTTTTTCTATATATGATTCCAGTGAAATGATTCCTAAATTACTATCGCTGCTCATAGTAAACCCTCCGCTTTAATTTTAACAAAAATATTTATTTTTAACAAAAGAAATATGCGAAATATGGTAAACTTAATATGGATAGAAGTGCGAGAAACCCAGAACAAATGCAGATTTTGGGAGGCGAGGGCTTTGGCATATCAGGAACAATAGCATATCCCATAGGAATTGCTGCAGCTGCGGCATTATTCTGTTTTTACATTTTCAAAAGTAGGAAAGCGTAAAGGAACATGAAGAGAAAGATACTTATCATAAACACCGGAGGAACCTTGTCTTCGGTCATGAAGGAAAACGGCCTTGCGCCGGGGCTTAATACCCACGACATGGAAAAAGAGCTTCATATCGTCTCCGGGGACACCTCTCTGGAAATTGAGGATTTCTGCGCCCTTGACAGTGCTAACATATTTCCCGAGGACTGGAGCCTTTTGGCCCGCAGGATCAGTGAGGTCAGGAATTCCTATGACGGTATCGTAGTGATACACGGTACGGACACCCTGGCCTACACCTCATCCATGTTGTCTTTTATGCTCCAGAACATAAATATTCCTGTGGTTATAACCGGGTCACAGCTCTCAATAAAGGACCCAATAGCCGATGCCATGGAGAACTGCCGGTGTGCCATTCATATGGCAGCCAGCGGAATCCCCGGTGTCTTTGTGGCTTTTAACAGAAAAGTCATGCTGGGCTGCAGGGCATCCAAGGTCAGATCCATGAGTTTTGATGCCTTCGAGAGCATAAATTACCCCTATGTGGCCAAGATAAGCTCCCTGGGCATGAGCATTGATGAAAAGGTGGTTCCCGCCCGAAACGGCGTTTTTCACCTGGCTGATTCCTATTCCACCAAGGTCTGCATGATAAAAATGTTTCCGGGAATTCACAGGAGTTTACTGGAGTCCCTGGCGGATCAGGGCTACAAGGGAATCTATATCGAAGCCTACGGAATCGGCGGAATGCCTTTTCTTAAGCATGATTTCATCGGAACCGTGGAGAAGCTCATTGATCAGGGAATAACCATAGTTGTGGGGACTCAGTGCCCCTACGAAGGCTCCAAGATGGATGTCTATGAAACCGGCAGAAGAGCCCTGGAAATAGGCGTTTTGCAGGCCCATGACATGACCGGCGAGGCAGCCCTCACCAAGCTCATGTGGATCCTGGGAATGACAGAGAACCCTACAGAGATTCGGGATTACTATTCCATAAATATTGCAGGAGAGATGAGAGGATAAGTGATTTTAAATCCTCATTTATAAAGCTTTTATTTGTTAACTGTTTTGCGTTTGTATAGAATAAAATATGGGGAATGAAATAGAGGTGGTTATGGCAGATTTTATGGGCTATTTGTTAGCAAATATAGCATGTATCATTTTTCTGGGCATAGTCTTATTCACACTTGAAAGAGGCGTAGATAAACAGGTATCTACTTTATTTCTTGAGCGAATAATGTTAGCATTGATGGGCTATTTTGCGTCAGACGCAATATGGGTATTATTTGAATGCGGAGTCTTTCCATGTAGCAAGACGATAATGTACATAATTACAATAATTCCTTATGTCTGCCTGTTGATCACAGCTTGGCTCTGGTTTATCTACTGTGAGATTGTTCAGGGAAACACAAAGATTCTAACAATATCACGGTTTTTTATTTATGCAATCCCATTTCTCGCCGCAATCATCATATTAGTAATAGGAGTTTTCACAGACTATCTATTTATTTTTGATGATAGCGGATATCTGGAGTATGGCTTTTTGTACGCTGTTTTATTAAGCATTCCATTTGGATATCTATTGTTTTCTTCAGTAAAAGCCTTCTTTAGAGCCTTTACCAGCAATCGGTACTCTGACCACAGCCCGTACATAGCTATGGGGTTGTTTCCTATAACACCAATGGTGTGTGGTGTGTTGCAGGCCTTTTTCTTAACTGTTCCGATTATGTGCTATGGCGCAACGGCAGCTGTATTATTGCTATATATAACAGCTACAGAAAACAGAGTTTCTAAGGACCCGTTGACTAAGATTAATAACCGTCAGGAAATGAATAGATATCTTTCTCAAAAAATGAAATCCCGTACACAAAAGATGAATCTATATCTGCTAATCATGGATGTAGACGATTTTAAAGGAATAAACGATAAATATGGCCATGTAGAAGGCGACAGAGCTTTAGTAACAGTTGCGAGGGCTTTAGAAATATCTTGCTCGGATACAAAAAACAGAGCATTTTTATCAAGATATGGAGGAGATGAATTTATAGTTGTCATGGAGGCTGAAAACGAGCAGCAGGTGGAAAAAACAGCTACAATAATCCGTGATAATATTACTAAGCTCAATGAAGAATCCGGTGCCGCCTTCAAACTGGAGGCATGCATCGGGTATGCCAGATATGATTTTGATAATCCGGTAACTATTCCGCAGCTTATAGCCAGGGCGGATGAAAAACTATATGAGATGAAGAAAAATCGATGATTCTTGAAAATAATAGCCTCTTTACAGCGATAGAAGAAAACAATCTCGCATGACGGTCTTGCTCCATACAAGGATAAAGGTGTTGTGGATTACATCACCGGTGCCGGTGCTATGCTGACAAGGGATATCAAGGATAGTCTCAATTATAAAAAAGACGGCAATAAAGGTTTTGAGACAGTTATTACACGTCTTCAGATGCAGACCTATGTTGTGCCAGTAAATTTCGAATACAGCAAGCGTAAGAATGGCGATGAGTACGGATGGGGGAATTGTCGCTACAATATTGCTGAGAAGTACTGGGGAGATGTGAAATTATAATATTGACGAGAGATACTAAAAGAAGTTTCTATTCCTAGAAAATGCGTCTGGACGCAAAAAGAGGAATTTGAACGAAGCTTATGGCTTATAAAACTGTTCCGGGAATTCACAGGAGTTTACTGGAATCCTACCGAGATCAGGGATTACTATTCCATCAACATAGCAGGAGAGATGCGAGTATGACACTTTATGCTGATTCCAATATTGCAATTGAACAGATGAAAAAAGACGGCGGCCACAGCTGCGATGTTCTAACCGCAGATAATGGCTGTGTTGCAGGCTGTAAGGCGGGTTTCACCTTCTATGAAGAGACAGAATACGGCAAGGGCGGCGTCCACTCCGACCAGGAGGGCTTCCTTGTCCTGGAAGGCCACGGCAAAGCCCTTTTCGACGACCTTGAATTTGATGTCTACCCCGGGCTTACCATGATCGCCCCCGCAGGCACCAAACACGCCATCAAAAGAGACCCTGACTCCACACCCGTGAAGGTCTTCTGGTTCCACAGCGCAGTGTGAAAAATAAACATAAAAATAGCATCCCTTGGCGCCGGTGAAACGTCGTCACCTTAGCTGTGGATGCTCATCGCCCTCATGTCCTGATCTTTGATGAAGCTTAAGCCATCTGAACCAGGCATCTCATAAGAAAATGTAATGACTTCGGTGAAGCTTAAGCCGCCGTTATCATTTTTATCGCCAGCAACCATTTCTGCCGACCGTGAAGCGAAAGCCACGTAAAGTGAAATGGTTGTTTTTCTTATCTGATTATTTATACGAATGAAAACGATGTTGTGGCAAAAAATATTGTTAGTATTAATTTATTTATGAGAGAATGGTTAAGAATAATATTAAGCTTTTTTATTTGATGAGATGATGATAGAGGAATCCTATGGAAAAGTATAAGATGCTGGTAATATCTGATTCGCATGGTTATTCAGAGCTTGCTCGTGAAGCAATTGAAAAAGAAAAGCCTTTTGATATGCTTATTCATTGCGGAGATCTGGAAGGAAGCATTTCTTCTATAGTAGGAGATGCTCCGGAGTATGATGTTAAAGTGGTCAGAGGTAACTGCGATCATGGAAATAGTGTTCCTACCGATGAAGAGTTTAAGGCAGGCTTTTTCAAGGTTTGGGTGACCCATGGAAAGAAGTACAATGTGAAATACGAGAACAAGCTTAATACCTTGATTGCTGCAGCAAAATCAAGATGTGCGGATATAGTTTTCTTTGGGCATAGCCATTTCGCTGAAGTATATAAAGATAACGATACCGGAATAGTCTGTGTTAACCCGGGAAGCATTGGAAATCCAAAAATGAGTGGGAACAAAAGTACCTATGCAGTAGTGACTGTAACGGATGATTATGAGATCCTTTCAGAGATAAAAGAGATAGAACTATGACAAAAGATGAATCCTTGGAAATGACAGGTTGTTATTGGAAATAGCCAAGAAATATGGAACCGATCACTGAAAAAAATCAGATAGAAGCATATTTAGATTTAGGGAGAAATGTATGAATTACATAGCAGAGCTTAGGAAAAAAGTTGGAAAAGAACTTATCATGACAGTAGGTTGCGGCGTACTTGTTGAGAATGAAAAAGGCGAAGTACTTCTTCAGAAAAGGAGCGATACCGGAGAGTGGTGCGTCCCTGGAGGAGCACTTGAACCGGGCGAGACATATATAGAAGCAGCAACCAGAGAAGTCTTTGAGGAAGTTGGCATAAAAGTATCAGAGCTGGAGCTCTTTGGCCTTTATTCCGGCGACGACAGAATGATACATTATCCAAATGGCGACATTGTTTATTCTCTTTCAGTTATCTTCAAGACAAACAAGTATGAAGGTGAGATTTCTGATGAGGATTCCGAGGTCCTAGAGCATAGATTTTTCAAAAAAGAGGATGTTCCTGCGGATCTTTTTGGACCTGACGCGAGACCAATTCTTGATTGGGCGAAGGGGACTGAGAGAGTTCAGGTTAAGTGATGGCAGGACAATCTATGAACAAATATGTAGAGATACTAATACTATTTATCAGCGAGTAGGATTATCTGAAAAGATAAATAAAATATAGTAATAAAACGAAAAAGCCTCCTGCACGAGGGAGCCTTGAATGGGCCAGTGCAGGAAGTTTTCTTATGATATGTGAGACATCCCACGATTCTCACATGAAGGTGAATTAATGGTATCATTATTACGTTGAAATATCCACTAACCCGTAGTGAATTTTGAGACTGCGAAGGTCTAGCTAGAGGTATGAGTATGAAACTGTTAGAAGAGATCATAGCAAACGAAGGCAGAGTCTATCCCGGAAATATCCTAAAAGTAGATAGCTTCCTTAATCATCAGATCGATGTGGATCTTATGGACAGGATGGGGAATGAGTTTTACCAGTACTTCAAAGATGAGGGTATTACAAAGATTCTTACTATAGAGGCTTCCGGCATAGCTGTGGCATGCTCCGTAGCGAGGTACTTTGAGGTTCCGGTTCTTTTTGCCAAAAATCCAAGAGTCTCAACATCGGTGATGACGTTTATGTTTCAC
>JAEEGI010009489.1_pt1 | contig 21313 bp, 13 predicted proteins | sample 8958751 | NCBI WGS metagenome assembly JAEEGI01 (sample SAMN16246545, study PRJNA631951) | gut metagenome | biome: gut microbiome; feature: rumen; material: KS-attached | host: Bos | place: Iran: Karaj | collected 2018-10 | reverse complement strand
CATTTCGGATAGATGTTTCATTCTTTGGTTTTTTGGAATGAGCACAAAGATACACATTTTTCCGCAATCAAGGGGGAAGTCGCATTTTTTTGCGCTTCTCCTTTGAAAGTTTAAAGGCTTACGCGCTCCTTTTTCTGTTATTTGACCAAAGTGTTGCATTTATTAGTTGAACTTAAGGACTGTTTTTTTCAAACATATACAATGTCGCGTATCTCCGAAACATTGAGTAGTGAGGCTATTAAGATTCAGCATCTCTGCTACTGTCAGAATAGCAGTCCTAGATTGAACTAGAGCCACTCTATATTATCCAATATGTGGAAGACCTCAATAATAATTCTATATTTTCAATTTTTTTTCGTATCTTTGTATTTTTAATACTTTTGACAGGGATGCGGATAAATGTCTTGAAATGTGTGTTTTTGCTGCTGTTGCTGACGACAGTGCTGCCTGCTGGTGCGCAGAAGTTGATTACATACGAGGCCGGCATGGGCACACGCGACCCGAATGACGCAGACACATGGATTCTGTATCAGCGGGTGCGTGCGGAGCATGACGGCATGGTGCTGTATGCCGACTCGGCGTTGCTGAACCAGGTGCGCAACGACCTCACCGCCTTCGGGAATGTGAAGATTGTGATTACGGACACGACGACCATCTTTGGCGACCAGCTGTTCTATGACGGGGAGGTCCGCGTGCTGGACATCTGGGACGACACGGTGAGGCTGGTGGACGGCAAGACGGTGCTGAAAAGCGACCACCTGACTTACGACCGCTTTGCGTCGACGGCCTCCTACGACACGTGGGGTATCACGGTGAACCAGGACAAGCGGCTGGTGAGCGAGATGGGTTACTATAATTCTGAGACCAAGGTGTTTGACATCTATCAAGGAGTGGTGCTGAGCGACTCGAACATGCGGCTGGAGACGGACACGCTGACCTATTGCACGGAGACACATCTGGCGGAGTTTTGGAGCCCGACGCATGTGTATACCGACTCGACGACGATGTATAGCGAGTGCGGCACGTATAATACCGACGAGCGTTACGCCCACTCGGTGAAGGCATCGGAGGTGCACAACGGCGAGAAGCATCTGACGTGCGACACGCTGCACTATTACGAGGAGACGGAGTTCGGCATCGCGATAGGGCATGTGGTGCTGACGGACACGGTGAACGAGATAGTGAGCACGAGCCGCTATGCCGAGACGCGGCAGCAGGAGCATACGTCGCTGGTGACAGACAGCGCGCTAGTGCGTATGGTGACACGCGACGAGGAGGACACGCTGGCGACGCCGGACACGGTGTATGTGCATGCCGACAGCATCTGGGTGACGAACGACTCGACGAGACAGTTCCATTCGCTCAGGGCGTATGACCATGTGAAGATATACCGCACTGACGCGCAGGCGATGTGCGACTCGGCGTATTATTCGGCTCCCGACTCGGTGCTGCAACTGTTCAAGGGGCCGGTGTTGTGGTATGACCACTACCAGAGCACGGCGGATACGATAGTGGTGCATTTCGACTCGGCGGGAGCCAAGCAGGCGTTTCTGAACGGCGGCCCCTTCTGCGTCGAGCAGGTGGACCCGGAGAAGTATAACCAGGTGAAGGGTAGGAACATGGTGGTGTATTTCGTTGAGGGCGAGCCGGACTATGCCGACATACTGGGCAACGCGGAGATGGTGTACTATATCATCGACGAGGACATGAACGGGTATAAGAGCCTGGTGGGTGTGAATGTGGGGGTGGGGTCGGACATGCGCATCTACTTCCTCGACCGCGCACCCGACAGGGTGGTGACATACGGAAAGCCTGACATGAGCACGTACCCGCTGGACAAATTGGACGAAGAAAAGCGGACGCTGGACAATTTCAAATGGTATGACGAGAGGCGGCCCAAGAAGCCGTTGGATGTCTTTGTGTGGTGACAAAATGACATGTTGCCGACGATTGGCACAGGGTATGTTTTTTTGAATTAAAAATAAATAGTTACAAATAAAAATTCAAAATTCGCAATATAAAATGGATCAAGAAGAAAAAAAGATAGAGAACGAACAGCCTAAGGTGGATGCCCAGGCTAAGGAGGCGGCCGCCGAGCAGGCTGCCACAAAGAACCGCCGCAAGAGAGATCATAAGAGACGTGGCGACAAGCACGACGACAGCACTGAGAAACTGCAGGAAATGGGTGAAAAACTGGCAGAGGCCCAGGACAAGTATGTGCGGCTGTACTCGGAGTATGAGAACTACCGCAAGCGTACCAACATGGAGAAGGCCGACCTGATAATCAACGGCAGCAAGGATATGATAAAGGCGGTGCTGCCCGTGGTGGACGACATGGAGCGTGCCCTGTCGGCGATGGCTGACGAGGATGCGGCGAAGGAGGGCGTGCAGCTGATATATAACAAGATGATGAACATCCTTTCGCAGAAGGGACTCAAGCCTATAGAGGCGAAGGGGCAGAAGTTTGACGAGAACGTGCATGAGGCCGTCACCCAGTTCCCCGCAACGGAAGAAGGCCAGAAGGGCACGGTGGTGGATGTGGTGGAGAAGGGCTACTACCTGAACGACAAGGTGCTGAGATATGCCAAGGTGGTGGTGGCGGTGTGAATATGTGAGTGCTTGAATGTTTGAGATTACATAGCCCCCGCCTTGCGACGGACCCCTCTGTGGACATACCCCGGCCTTACGGCCACCCCTCTGAGGGGACGTGAACGGCTGGCGCGGTAATTACTCAGACAATCGAACATACAAGGGGTCAAATAAACAGACAATAAGAATGTCACCGGCAACACGCCGGGAATTAAGCAATCAGATATGGCAAAGAGAGATTACTATGAAGTGTTGGGCGTTGGCAAGAATGCCACGCCAGAGGAGTTGAAGAAGGCGTACCGCAAGCTGGCCTTGCAGTACCACCCCGACCGCAACCCCGGCGATAAGGAGGCAGAGGAGAAGTTTAAGGAGGCCGCCGAGGCATACGATGTGCTGAGCAACCCTGACAAAAAGGCGCGCTACGACCAGTTTGGTCATGCTGCCTTCGAGGGCGGCGCAGGCGGATACGAGGGCGGCATGAATATCAACGACATCTTCTCGCAGTTCGGCGACATCTTCGGCGACCTGTTCGGCGGTGGACGTTTCGGCGGCTTCAGCGGTTTCGGCGGCGGTGGCGGCCAGCAGGCACGGCGTGCCACAACGCGCGGCACCAACCTGCGAATCAAAGTGAAACTGACCTTGGAAGAGATTGATAAGGGCTGTGAGAAGAAAATCAAGGTGTCGAAATATGTGCCTTGCAGGACCTGCAACGGGACGGGCTCGCGCAACGGCAGCTATGAGACCTGCCCCCACTGTCACGGCCACGGGGTGGTGACGGAGGTGCGCCGCACCATATTGGGACAGATGCAGACGCAGAGCGTGTGCCCCCACTGCGGTGGCGAAGGGCGTATAATCAAGGACAAGTGTCGCGACTGCAACGGCGACGGCATTGTGCGCTCGGAAGAGATAATCACCATCAACATACCGGCGGGCGTGTACGACGGGATGCAGCTGTCGATGTCGGGCAAGGGCAACGCAGCCCCGCGTGGCGGAGTGCCAGGCGACCTGATAATACTGGTCGAGGAGGTGCCTCACGACCTGTTTGAGCGTCAGGAGAACAACTTGTATTATAATGCCTTCATCACTTTCGCACAGGCGGCATTGGGCGCCAGCATCGAAATACCCACGCTGTCGGGCAAGGTGAAGGTGAAGATAGACGCGGGCACACCATCGGGCAAGGTGTTGCGCCTGAAAGGAAAGGGACTGCCACAGGTGAACGGCTACGGACGTGGCGATATGCTGGTGAGTGTGAATGTGTGGGTGCCCAAGAACTTGTCGCGTGAGGAGAAGGAGATGCTCACGCGGCTCGACCAGTCGCCGAACTTCCAGCCCAGCCCGTCGAAGCAGGAGCGGGGGTTCTTTGACAGGATGAAAGATTTGTTCAACTAAGATTGTTGGTGGGTTTAGCAAACCGCAAAACTTATCAACGTGCCAACAGTCAATCAGATATTAGTTCGATGAAGATGACCGAAGCCTTCCTCCAGTATGTGTGGCAGCACCAGCTGCTGGAGGGATACTTGCGCACCACTGACGGGCAGCCTCTCGTGGTGGAGCGGGCAGGAATACTGAACCGCGACGCGGGTCCCGACTTCTTCGACGCGCATGTGCGGATAGGGGAGACCCTCTGGGCGGGCAACGTGGAGGTGCACGTGAAGGCATCAGATTGGAACAACCACCGCCACAGCACCAATCGAACCTACGACAATGTGGTGTTGCATGTGGTGTATGAGAGCGACACCGCCATCACGCTGCAGAACTGCCACCAACTTCCTACCTTGGAGTTGTCGCACTATATCCCCGATGCGGTGTGGGCGAACTACGACGCGCTGATAGACCCGCCACAGCCGCGCCCCATCCCCTGTATGGACCATCTGGACGAGGTGTCGAAGCCTTTGGTCAACTCCTATCTGGAGCGGCTGGTCATGGAGCGCATTGAGCAGAAATGCGCCACCGTGCGACGACTGCTGGAGGAGAGCCACGGCAACTGGGAGCAATGCTGCTACTGGCTGCTGGCACACTATTTCGGCGGTAAGGCAAACTGCTTCCCCTTCGAACTGCTGGTCAAATCGACCGACCCAACCCTGCTGTCACGGTGGCGCGACCGTCCGCAACGTATCGAAGCCCTGCTGATGGGACAGGCGGGATTGCTGGAAGGCTATTTTGCCGACGACTACCCCCGACAGATGCAGTCGGACTATGAGGCCCTGCGGCAGGGGGCAAGGCTGACCCCTATTGCGGGCCATCTGTGGAAGTTCTTCCGGATGCGTCCGAATGGCTATCCCACCTTGCGCATCAGCCAGTTTGCACAGTTGGTGTGCCAGTCGCACAACCTGTTCAGCCATCTGCTCGAAACGCCTGATGCCAAGGAACTCCAACGTTTCTTTAATGTAACAGCCTCACCCTATTGGGACAACCACTTCCAGTTCGACAAACCCTCGCCGGGCAAGGCCAAGCAGGTGGGGAGCAACTTTGTGGATGTGCTTATTATCAACGCGTGGGTGCCGCTGCTATTCGAATATGGCAACCAGCACGGCATGCAGCAATACAAGGAGCAGGCCGTGGACATCCTGCAACAGCTGTCGCCTGAGGCCAACCATATTGTGCGCCAATGGAGGAGTGCGGGCATCAAGGCCGACAATGCCGCCCAAAGTCAGGCACTCATACAACTATACAATAACTATTGCAGCCAGCACGACTGCCTTCATTGTCAAATAGGATATAAAATCATTACGTTGTGAAACCAATCGAAATAACCAAGGTGCTATCAGGTGCCAATGCCTGTGTATACGACGATAGTAGTGAAGTTGCCACACTTCTCACCGACAGCCGCCGCCATTCCGACTTGGAGCATGCGCTCTTCTTTGCCATCCCCACTAAGCGCAACACCGGCAGCCGCTTTGTGTACGACCTCTACCAGCGTGGCTGTCGCAACTTTGTAGTGCCCATCAATGCGTCGGACGAGCATATGCAGCAGTTCCGCCTCTGCCAACGGGCCAACTTCTGGTTTGTCAAAGATGTAGTGCTGGCACTCCAGCAACTTGCCGCCTGGCATCGCAGCCAGTACCATATACCCGTGGTAGGCATCACGGGCAGCAACGGCAAGACCATTGTCAAGGATTGGATTGTGCAGATGCTGCACGACAGCTGCACGGTGGTCGCCGCCCCCCGCAGCTACAACTCCCAGATTGGGGTGCCGCTGTCGGTGTGGCAGATGTCGGCCGACGACGAGTTTGCCGTCTTCGAGGCTGGCATCTCCGAGGTAGGCGAGATGGACCGCCTGCGCCGTGTTATCAATCCCACCATCGGCATCCTCACCAATATAGGACAGGCTCACGACGAGAACTTCCTCACCCGCAGCCAGAAGATAGCTGAGAAACTGCAGCTATTCATCCATTGTGATGCTATAATCTATTGCACCGACCATCGCGAGGTGCATTCCGCCATACTGGGGCAGGAGTGCTTCCGCAACATCCGCCGCTACACTTGGGGCACCGCCGACGACAATCCCGTCCAATTTCTCGATGCGCAAATTGAGGGTACCAATACCCACATCCGTGTCCGCCACGCGGGCAGTGAGGCCTCGTTCTTCATCCCCTTTACCGACCGTGCCTCGGTAGAGAATGCAATGCACTGCATCACCCTGCTCTGCTATCTCGGCTACGATGACCTTGTCATTGCCGACCGCTGTCGGCGGCTTACCCCAGTCAGCATGCGTCTTGAGATGGACGAGGCACTCAACAACAGCCTCCTGGTCAACGACAGCTACAGCCTTGACCTCAACTCCCTCACCATAGCCCTCGACTATGTCCAGCACGAGCCGCAGCATCCCACCAAGGCTCTCATCATGAGCGACATCCTCCAGTCTGGCATCCCCGAAACAGAACTCTACTCGCAGGCCGCCCAGCTCATCCTGCAGCATGGCATAGGCCATTTCATAGGCATCGGCGAAGCCCTCTGCCGCCATCGCGACCTCTTTGCCTCCATCCCCTCTGCCTTCTATTCCACCACAGAGGAATGCCTGCGCAGTCACCCGTTCGACCAATACTCCAACGCCACCATCCTCCTCAAGGGAGCGCGCTGTTTCCATTTCGAGGACATCGCGCGTGCACTCCAGCGCAAGTCGCACCAGACCGTCATGGAGGTCAATCTGGACAATCTCGTATCGAACCTCAACTACTACCGTTCCCGCATCCGCCCCACCACCAAGCTCATGGCCATGGTGAAGGCGGCCTCCTATGGCGCGGGCACCACCGAGGTCGCCAACATATTGCAGTACCACCACGCCGACTACCTCACCGTAGCCTACTGCGACGAGGGCGTAGAGCTGCGCCGCAACGGCATCTCCCTGCCCATCATGGTCATGAACCCCGAAGAGGAGAGCTTTGCCGACATCATACGCTACCATCTCGAGCCCGACATCTATAGTTTCCGCATCCTCGAGGCCTTCTCGCAGGCCGTGCGTCTGCATGGTGGTGGTGACCGTGTGCCCGTCCACATCGAGTTCGACACAGGCATGCACCGTCTGGGATTCGACGGCAGCGACACCCCCGAGTTGCTGCGTCGTCTCAACGATGCCGACTGCCCGTTGCAGGTGCGCTCCATCTTCTCGCATCTGGCCTGTAGCGAAGACCCCGCCTGCGACGATTTCACCCACCTGCAAATCGACCGCTTCACCCAGTGGAGCGCCTCCCTTCGCAACGCCCTGTCACCCTCACGCCATGGCGATACCCTCTGCCATATCCTCAACTCCTCCGGCATCACCCGCTTCCCCGAGGCACAGATGGACATGGTGCGTCTCGGCATCGGGCTCTACGGCATCTCGCCCGAACCTGATGTGCAGCGTCACCTCAAGCCCGTCAGCCGTCTCAAGACCAAGATATCGCAGCTCAAGGACATCCCCGCTGGCGACTCCGTCGGCTACAACCGCCGCTGGATAGCGCAGCGGCCCTCGCGCATCGCCATCATCTCCATCGGCTATGCCGACGGTCTCAATCGCCATCTGGGTTACGGCAACGGCCGTGTCACCATCAATGGTCTGCAGGCCCCCATCATCGGCAGCATCTGCATGGACATGTGTTTCATCGATGTCACCGATGTCCCCTGTCAGGAAGGCGATGAAGTCACCATCTTTGGCGATGCCGACCTCCTGCAGCAGATAGCCCAGTCCGCCGGCACCATCCCCTACGAGATACTCACCTCCGTCTCCCCCCGCGTCCGTCGCATCTACTATCAGGAATGATAGAGGTTAGGGTAACCGCGTCAGCCAATTCTCAATTTTCAATACTCAATACTCAATTTCAATGGAACGCCACCTTTTTACTCCCCGAATGAAAATGGCCGACGTAGTGTCTGCCAACCACTCGCTGCTGCTGGTCCTGCCGCGTCTGGGCATCCGACTCGGTTTTGGCGAGCAGAGCGTCAAAGAAGTCTGCGACCGCTACCGTCTCGATGTCGACTTTGTGTTGCTCATCTTCAATGTCTACACCTTTGCGGGCTACCTGCCCGACCCCGATACCCTTGCCGCCACTAACCTGCAGCCCCTCGTGCCCTACCTGCAATCGTCCCACCACTATTATCTCAACGAGAGGCTTCCCCACATCAAGCGCCACCTCCTCAACGTTGCCTCCCATGCAGGCGATCGCTACGGTGCCATCCTGCGCCAGTTTTTTGCCGACTACGAGCACGAGGTGCAAGACCATTTCGCCTACGAGGAGCAGTACATCTTCCCCCTGCTTGATGCATCGTCCGCTCAAACCATCAAGCAATCAGGTAAGGATGTCACCCGCGACACGCCGGCAATCAAGCAGTCTTCCCACCTTTCCCACAACCATTCCGACCTCGTCGACCGCCTCTCCGACCTTTCAGGCATCGTGCTCAAATACATCCCCGGCGAATGCCTCACTGAGGAACTCAACGAGTTGGTCTTTGGCATCATGCAGCTCTCGTCCGACCTCGAGAAGCACGCCCTGCTCGAAGAGAAACTGCTCATACCATACATCCGTCAGGCACTGAATATCAATATTGTCATCAACGGAGACGCTCCGCAACACCCCATGCCATGAAGCCCAAGGCCAACCTACTCATAGTCGAACCCTCCGACATCATCCGTGCCGGCATCGAGTCGTTGCTCGACCGCGACCAGTTCGCCCTTCTTGCACCCCTGCGTGACTATCCTGCCGACCTTCCCCAGCGGCTTGCGCGCCTGCAGCCCGACCTCATCCTGCTCAATCCCACCCTCATTCCCTCTCCGACGCGTATGCAGCTCGCCGCCCTCACTCAGGCCCGTCCTTCCATGGCCGTCGTGGCGTTGGTCTATCAATATGTTGCCCCGCAGCTGCTCGATGCCTTCCGCACAGTCCTCGACATTCGCGAGCAGGGCAGCCATGTCTCGCAACTCCTCCATGAGTGTTGCCAGGCCGACAGCGATGCTGCCACCGAAAGCTACGAACTCAGCGATCGTGAAACCGAGGTCCTCCTCCTTGTGGCACAGGGCTGTAGCAGCAAAGAGATTGCCGACCGCCTGCACATCTCCATCCACACCGTCAACACCCACCGCAAAAACATCACCCACAAAACCGGCATCAAATCCGTCGCCGGTCTGGCCGTCTACGCCATGCTCCACAACCTTATTAGTAATTAGTGATTAGTGATTAGACAAATGATTGCGGCAGCCAATTTTCAATTTTCAATTTTCGATTCCCATGTCCACCCCCCAACCGCAAGAACGACTCTGGAACGCCAACTACACTAAGGTGTGGGTGGCCAATTTTATGATTTTCTTCTCCTTCATGCTGCTCACTCCGCTGCTGCCCATCTACCTCAGCGAGTATTTCGGTGCCGACAACGACACCATTGGCACCGTCCTCTTCGGCTATGCCCTGATGGCGTTGGTGGCGCGACTGTTCAGCGGCTACGTCGTCGACAGCTTCCCCCGCAAGATGGTGCTGCTCATCAGTTTCACCATCTTCACCCTCTTTTTTGTGGGCTATGTGGCGGCGGGCTCGCTCATGCTTTTTGCCATCGTGCGCACCACCCACGGCCTGCCCTTCGGCTTTGCCACCGTCGCCAACAGCACCATGGCCATCGACGTGCTACCCTCCTCCCGTCGCACCGAGGGCATAGGGCTCTACGGCCTCAGCAACAACCTCGCCTCAGCCATCAGCCCCACCGTGGCAATATGGATCTACACCACCACCCACAATTTCGACATTATCTTCTGGCTTGCCATGATAGTGGCAACCCTCGGGCTGCTTATCGACACCACCGTCCAATCCAAGTCCCGTCCCCTTGTCAAAGACAAGCAGAAGATATCGCTCGACCGTTTCTTCCTCCTCAAGGGTACGAGCGAGGCCCTCACCATGGTCTGCTTTGCCTTCTCCTACGGTGTCATGTCCACCTATGTGGCCATCTACGGCAAGGAACGGCTCGGCATCGAAGGCGGCTCGGGCACCTTCTTCCTGCTCCTCTCGCTGGGGCTTATCCTTTCGCGACTGCAAGGCAACAAGGCGTTGCGTCAGGGCCGTATCGCCTACAATGCCTCCATCGGGGTCTGTGTGTCGCTTTGCGGCTACCTTCTTTTTGCCGCCCTGCCCAATGCCGTCGGCTACTACGGCGCGGCCCTTGTCATCGGGTTGGGCAACGGACACATGTATCCGGCCTATCAAAACATGTTTGTCAACCTTGCCGAGCACAACCAGCGTGGCACCGCCAACAGTTCCATCCTCGTGGCGTGGGATGTGGGTGTCGGACTCGGCATCCTCCTGGGTGGCATCCTTTCTGAGCATTACGGCTACTCCGCCGCCTTTTGGACGGCATGGGCTGTCAATTTGGCAGGTTTTCTAGGCTTCTGGCTCTACGTCAAAGGCCACTTCCTCCGCAACAAGCTGCGCTAAATACTTAACTCTACCTGTTCCTTCAACCGCACGTATCACAAGTATCTCATTCTACCACCAACCGCTTCGTGGCGATGCCTGCGGGCGTGTGGATGGCCACCACGTATACCCCCTTCGCCAACGTGCTCACTTCGAAGGTGGCCGTCAGCCCCTCGGCCTCCTGCTCCAGCACAGCGTGACCCTGTAGGTCGTACACCACCACGTGGCTCAGCCTGTAGCTCGACAGCACCGTCACCTGCCCCCTCGCCGGATTCGGCATCATCTGCGTGAAACGGCCCAGATTGCCTATCCCCACTGGGTCTGGGTCATCGTGGTGCGCGCCCGTGTACACGTCCAGCCACTCGCTCCATGCGCCATACTCCGTGTCCCACTCGCACATGCCGCGCACCCGCGCCACGTAGTTCGTACGCTCACGCAGCCCCGTCAACGTCACCATCGGCACGTTCGTCGTCTCCGTCAGCACGTCCCAGCCGTTCACCTCCATATACTGCACTTCCCACTGCACGTCGTTGCCCCCGTTCCACGCCAGCGTCAGCGTCGTGTCCGTCGCCTCAATCAGCCGCACGTCGCTCACCGCATCGCACAGCACCGTGTCAAACTCTGGGTCGATGATGGGGAATATTATTCGGGCAAACCGCATCCATCTCGGCTCTCGGACTCGGGCCAACCATGATATTCCGGGGCCTTCTCTCCTCCAAGGATAATGTTTATATTTGAACCATGAAATATTGTTGGTATCCGGCTCGTCTGCAAACGACAGCAGACTCCAATAAAGTGTCCTGTTACGGTCCCAGAAAAGTGTGTAGGGTCCATTTTGCGATGGGCGCACTGCTGTCTTCGTATTATTGTTCGACGTACCTATCACTATGAACGAGTCTACCACCACCTGCGGCTTATCAAATATCACCTCATACAACGCGGCCTTAGGAATAGTGTCATAAACCCGGGGGGCATCCCCGACACAGGACTTGGAAACTCATTACGCTCAGGGAGGACAACGTACCTATGTGGATATTCTATTCTCCACGGCCCTGCCGCCATCCACTGCGGGCCTTTAGCTGTTGCCTTATAGAGTATCAGCGAGTCGGTGAAGCGTCCCGCCAATGTCGTGTCCAACGTATTGAGGACACCAGATATAGGGTATGCCTCCTCTCGTTCCGCGCAGGCCGCAATACCCAAAATCTTTATCGGCCTGCTGGTGTACATCTGACTGCCGGCTCTATAATTGCCCTCGAAATAGTCGCTGGCATAGGTACATTGCTCCGCGGGATTCGGCACCCCGTAAGGCACAAGTCTGTCATAGAGCGATGCCTTCAACGTCGTGTCCTCCATCATCAGGCACCAGTCATAAATATATAGGAAGTACGAGGAATCCATAGTCGGACATGGCAACGTGTCTCCTACCGGCCGTTGAGCCCGCACCTCTCCTATATTGCTAACCTGCAGCACTAACGCTATCAATAAAAGTCTAATGTAATATTTCTTCATAATAAACCCTTTCATGTATTATTCACAATTTATTTCACACGGGAACTCCTGCTCCTCCCTAAAATGACCAATCTATTTTGTTTTATCTTGTCGTAAATTATTAATTCATAGAACAATATTATATAGATATCGCTCTAGTTTGATTTAGGACTGATTTTTTACCAGAAGAGGCACAGCTGGTCTCAAAAAGAGAGCCGAGCAGGTCTCCTCAAAAATTGCTGATGCCACCTGTTGGAGTACGGCTACTGCCTTTCCCGCAAAACCATCCTTTCTGCGTTCCACTTCGTTGTTCCATACGAGGTAGTTGTTCAAGTACTTGGACGATATTCCTTTGAATTGCCCGATGAAGTTCTTAAGGTTGGAATGATATGCGTTGAGGTGTTGTATGTGGTATATGCCTTTCACCGTCCCCTTGCCACCCTTAATCTGGACAAGGGCATTACCGTTCTCCTTCGCGAATTTGCGGTATGAGGCTTCCTCGTCGGTGCACAGGGTGGCCTCATGGTTCACATGGCCGCCAAGAACCTCCCTCACGGCCTTGGTCGAGCATTTCCCGAGCTTGGCCACTCTGCTTACGGCGTTGCCCTTGCGGTCTATGGCACATGGGATACACACCAACTCGTCCGATAGGCCCCTCTTGTGGTTCTCCCCTCCTCGGACTCGTGCCTGCCGCTCTACCTCTCCCGTTGTGAAAAGGGACCTGTCGCCCTTGAATGACAACGGCATGAATGTCTCGTCTGCTTCTACAATGCCGGACAGCTCTGTGTCTTTGGAACACTCTCCAAGGGCGTCGAGAATCTTGTGCCTCCATATGAATGATGTGTAATGCGTTATGCCACACCGTTCGGCACTTTGGTCTATCGTCAACCCTTCCGCCATACAGCTCATGTATTCTCTCCATACCGACAGGCTCTTACGCGTGCCGTTAAAAATGGTGTTCTTCCTTATAGAGAACGTCTTGCCACAGTCCTTACAGATAAACTTCTGTGCCCCATTCTTTCGTTTCCCATTTCGCTGAACATGGGTCCCTCCACATATGGGACACACCCGTCCGCCCGAGAACCTTTGTTCCGTCAGGTACTCTTCCATGTCTGATGATGCAGTTTGCACCCCCTTGAACAGGTCGTGCAGCTTGATACGCTCCATGATAGGCAGACTGTTTATCAGCTCCATGATGCTTTCTGCTGTGTGTTTTTGGTCTTCCATAACGAGATAACGAAAAAATCAGTCCATTATTGTACTAGAGCGAAAAATATTCATCCCCCACCCACATTTCACCCCACCTTCGCCCCTCCTGCCCCCCGCGAACTCCCGAATTTGCATATATGGCTTTAAAGTACTTTGTCGCTCCTAGAACCGAATATGAACCCCATATCGAGCGACGATTTAGCGAAGAACGGTGAGAGTCACGAGGGGGAAAAGGCGATATGTCCCGAAAAAAATGTATCTTTGCATCGTGAACGTGGACGAGGCTACGACGACGTAACAAACTAATACTGTTGACATTTAATACGATTGCCCATATGAGAAAGTGTACCCTACTCTTGATAAGCCTGCTGCTCTGCGTGCCGACCATGGCGCAGACCCCGTGGCGCACCGTCGACTCGCTTGTGAAGGCCAAGGCCTACGCCGATGCCTACACCCTGTTGCAGCAAAACTACGACCATGCCAAACAGCATGGCCGGTCCTACGACCTGCTGCGGGCCGCCTACAGCATGGCTGAAATAGGCAAGGCGTACCCTCCAAAACAAAACGATGAGTCGCTGTTCCGCCACACCCTGCCCTACCTCGACACGGCGGAGAGGGCCCTGTGCCACACCTTGATAGCCAACATCTATGCCACAGCGATTCTCAACCGCCGAAGTGCACATGAGACGGAAAGCACCCCCCCATGCCACACCGACCCGGCCGACACGGTGTATGGGCTGTGGTGCACTTCGCGGCTGGCCGACAGCATCTGGAGCCACACCTCGGAAGCACTCTCCAATCCCATAAAGCTACTAAAAAACAAGCGGATAGCCGACTACGACTATCTGACGCGGCACGACACGGTGAACGACTACGCCGACCTCACCCTCTACGAGGCGGTGGCCTACGCCGCCGTGCACAACATCGAGAGCAACAGCCTGCTGTTCAACGGCACCGACTTCGTCTACAGCGACAGCCTATACAACGTCCTATGCGACCCCACCCATCTCGCCACCATGACCATTCCCCAAGGCGGCACAGCGCGACATAAGCTCCAACTGCTGAAAGAGGTGGCGCAATTCCTGATAAGTCAAAAGGCCGACACCGCCTCGGTGCGGTGGCAGACGCTGTGTCGCGAGTTGCGTGCATTCCTCCACCACTACTCCCTCGGCTGGCATCGGGGGACAGTACGCAAGGCAAGCCATTCCCCAGCCCTGGACATCAACATCAACCCTATCCTATCTCCCGACGAAGAGGCCTTCTTCACCTACGACGGGGACAGCACCACCACGATGTATATCCGTATCATACACTCCATTAGCGACACATTGAAAGAGCTCCCACAGCGGCAGCACCTCGAATATGCCTTGTCGCAGCCCGTGCTGCACTCCTTCGCGGTGAAGGTATCCCCACCGAAAGACAAGAGCACGAAGAACCGCTACAGCTTTCCCTCATTGCCTGCGGACAAGTATGCCCTGCTGGTCTCCGACCGCCCATTCCCTGCCCGACTCAACAAGAAAGGCGACGCACAGCCCATGTCGCTCGGACCAATGATGGGCCACCCTGACAACGATACGGAGATTATCATGGACGGCAGGGAGCCCTCGGTATTCATGTACACCTTCGCCTTCCAGCCTATCGCCATAGAGCCCATACAAGGGACAAGCGGACAGGGCGTAGTGCTGCTCACCTCCACGGGCGAACCTGTCGGCGGCATCACCGTCACCTTGCGGGGGAAAGTGACGCAGAATGGCATACCCACTGGCGACAGCATCGTCCTCACCACCGTCACCGACAGCCTGGGACGCTTCGACTTCGGCAAACTGATGCCCCTAGGCGAAGGCGTCAAGCCCACCTACAGCACCACCTACCAAGGCTATACCGCCACACTAGAAAATATTGACGACTGGTTCTTCCATAGAATTAGAGCCTTGGCAGAAGAGGAGGAAGGGGCCGACACGGTGGTGTCGTTCTTCCTCAACGCCAAGACCTACCGCTTTTCCGACACGCTCCGCTTCACCCTCATGGCGCAGCAAAAGGCCGCCGGCAGCAAGGCCAACTACACCCCCGTTCAGCACAGCACCTTCCGCGTGGTGATGAATGACGGCAAATTGTACGACACCATCACCACCATCCTGCTCACCACCGACGACATGGGGTGGGCCGAGGGGAGCATCGCCCTGTCGCAAGTGCTTGATGAGACAAAGGAATACAATGGCAACCTTGCCCTTGTAGTCAACAACTACGACGACGATAGAATAGGGCTTGCATGGTTCAAGGTAGAGGACTATAAACTGCCCACCATGTCCATGACCCTAGAGACCACGAGCGACACCCACCACTATGGCCAGCCCGTGCACATCGAGGGCTTAGTCAACTCGCGCAGCGGTGCCACGGTGTCGCCCACCACAGTGTCATACACACTGAAGCAGACGTTTGACTACGCAAACTGGACGAAAGACGTGGGCAACGAACACGAGGGGACGTCATTCATCGTCAGCTCGGGCCAGCTGCCCATAGGACCCGACGGCAGCTTCAGCTACCGGTTCGTTCCCGTTAAGTACGACTACCTTCCCTACCGCGACGGAGAGCATGCCTTATACTATTTCAGCGTCACCGCCACCGACCCAGCAGGCGAGACAATGACAAAGGAGCTTAAGATTTCGGTGGGCGACCAAGTCGGCCACATCGACCTCAGCACCGCCTACCGGCCGGGCATTATGATCCCCCTCAACTATAATGAAAACTATATCGGCGGGCTGGATGACATCTATGTCGGCTGCCGCAGCCTCGACAACGACCATCTGGCCGTTCCCGCCCGCCTCACGATAGAGGCCGAAAAGAATAGCACCGTTGTGTGGCAGGGCGACATGGAGATTCCCGACAAAGAGACACCGCTCTCCGACCTTGTCCCGCCCATCGACCTGCCCAACGGGCACCTACGCTTCATTGTCACCTGTGCCAACCCGCACTTACACCCCGACACACTACGAGTAACGCACCTGGGCTTCGATGCCCCCATGCCGCTCGACAGCCTGACACTCTTTGCCTCGGTGGAGAAGAGCGAATACCACGTCGGTGATACGATGCGAGTGCGTGTGGGCAGCGCCACGAAGGTTTCGGCATTGCTGCTCATATCGCGCAACGACAGCATCTTCCTCTTCCGCCATCTGTGCCTCGACAAGGGCTTTGCCCAAATCGCCTTGCCCGTCGACCAACGGTACAGGGGCGAAATGGGTGTCTCCGTTATCACCTACCACCACGGGCAGCGGATTGTCGGGAGTTCCAACATCCGAGTATGGTCACCCCGACTCCCAAAACTGAAGCTGGAATGGATAGAACCCAAAGCCTTTAGCCTCACGCCTGAAAGTCCCGACTTCTATGTGCAGCGGCTTTTCGCCGGTGCCCCCGTCCACTGGCGGCTACGGCTGACCGACTCGCTCGGCAACCCCGTGCAGTCGGCACTGGCACTCACCACCTACGACGATGCCCTAGGATACGACGAACTATTCTCTGGACGCAGAGACTACGAGCCATTCAACTACAACTGCAGATTCCAAGACCAAGAGCTCACCTCTAACCGCTCGCGGCTGAACTACACATGGTGGAAAGAAGATAAGCAACGGCCTTTCTTCACCCTACAGAGACTAAACCGCAGCCGACGCTTCCAAGACCGGGAATACTACATCGACAAGCCGATGGTCAAGTCCCTCCTATCGGTAGGCACTACGGGCTTCGACGTTCTGTATTGTATCTCATCCACGATAGAAGGCACCCCGCTGGGCAAGGCATACAATCAGGCAATCCCGAAGGGCATATTACGCACCGACCTGTCGCCCTACGGGCCGTGGTTCGGCAACCTGCACAGCGACCGCGACGGCATAGTGGACCTTCGTTTCAACGCTCCCCAACGCCTCGCCCGCTGGATGCTCGACGGCGTTGCCATGGACAGGCAAGGCTCCATTGCACGGACATTCAACATCTTTACCACCTACCGCGACATCATGCTGATGCCCAATGTGCCGCCGTTCCTCTATGCAGGTGACAGCACTGCCCTGAATGTCCGCATAGACCGCATCGACAATTCCACCATGGGTGACCTGGCCGTCAGCCTCTACAAGGGCACCAAGGCAAAAGGTAGGCCGCATACCGCAGCCCTACCCGCCGGAGCATCACAGGCGCAGTTCCCCCTCACGGCACCACGCACGTTGTTTCACTTTACCTCGAAGCATCGCGACTACACCCTCACCATCAGCGACCCACAGCGTGGCGACAGCAATCTTGACGCGCAGACGGCAGGCGTAGACATACTGCGGCATCCCCGATTACACGGCAACACCTATCCACTCACCCAAGCTGACTACCACATCCTGCAATCCCGCACGACAAAACTCTTTGACTGGGACACCTATAGCCCATCAGATCTAAAAGACATCTTCGACTCGCTCTATTGTGCAGCCGTGTACCACAACGACCATGCCGTGGACACGCTGATACGTATTCTTGAGGAGATACAGCTGCCCAGCGGTGGTTGGCCCTGCCTGAAGCATCAGACCTATATCTTCAACGAAATATACTCACTGGATTACCTGATGACTCTCATACGGATTGAAAACGAATGCCCTCACGTGCGCATTCCCGAATCGTTTAATATACAACGCTTCATGCAGATTGTCGACAACCTGATGTTCCGCTACTGGAAACAACACCCCGACTCGAAACAAGGTGCCATGATGTGGTGTACCGTGCACGACCACTATGCGCAATACGCCCTTGACCCGATGTACTACACCATGCGCGACAGCCTCTATGCCAACATTAAGCGGAAACCAGACCAATCAGACATACTGCTACTACACCGCCACGGCGATACCGCCTTAGCGCACAAATTGGCAGAGAACATTGTGCAATCGTCGGTCTACGATGCCCAACGACCTGAACTGGGACGCTACTGGATAGGCTATGGCATCACTGAAGAGACGCTGCTGGAATACATCGACATCTTCGAGAAGGTGCTGTGCGACACCATCCTTGCCGACCAAGTGCGCCAGCGCATACGCTACCTAGCCCCCACGAAGGTGTGGTACGGCACCGAAAAAGCACGGCTGACAAGTCATGGAATGGTTCGTAACCTAGACTGCACCAAAGAACTAGCCGACAGCCATATCACCCTCACGCGCGAGGTGAGGACAACGGACAATGCAGACTCAGGCGATTCACCCTACGGGCAGTGCACCATACGGCTGACCGTCACCATCGACCGTCCCATGAGCCACCTGTACTTACGCTCGCCCTACGCCGCCTGCTTCGCATCTCATGGAGAAGTGCGTTTCGTGGCCTCCAGCACTGAGAAACTGAACAACATTAGTGTCAAATCGGTGGATGCCCGTCTGGGGTCTGTCGCCACGCAGTTTGTCGGCGCACCCGACTGTCTTGACATATACATCAAGGAACTCCCTGCCGGCACCCACACGCTGGAATACACCGTCACCACCGACCGCACAGGACGTTTCCACCTGCCACCCGCCACGGTGCAATGCCTAGCCCTCCCATGGCATGAGGCTAAGAAAGGACTGCTCCAGGCCGCCACAGAGGCTGAGACGATACGGCGGTAGATAAAAGTCGGAGTAATCGGAATTATCGGAGTGGTCGGAATAATCAGAATAATCCGACCACTCTAATTACCACGATAAAGCACTATCTCATAGCACTATCCACCCCATCGCCCAATTGCTGACAACAGCGGTGGAAAAAAGTGTCTTTTTTTTCGCAAATAAGGTACTGATATGTCAGAAAAATTTCGTATTTTTGCAATTTCTTATTGACTAAATATTCAGTACCTAAAAATGAGTGATACAGCACAAAACAAGTCAGACTACAGCGCGAGTAATATTACCGTATTAGAAGGCCTCGAGGCCGTGCGGGTGCGTCCCGCCATGTATATTGGCGACGTGAACTTCCGCGGCCTGCACCATCTGGTGTACGAGGTGGTGGACAACTCCATCGACGAGGCGTTGGCAGGCTTCTGCAACAAGATATATGTCAGCATCAACGAGGATAACAGCATCACCGTTGAGGACAACGGCCGCGGCATCCCCGTGGACATGCACGAGAAAGAGCACCGTTCAGCCCTTGAGGTGGTGATGACGGTGCTGCACGCTGGCGGCAAGTTCGACAAGGGCAGCTACAAGGTGTCCGGCGGTCTGCACGGCGTGGGTGTGAGCTGCGTCAACGCACTCAGCGACCACATGATTGTGAACGTCTACCGCAACGGCAAGACCTATCAGCAAGAGTATAGCAAGGGCAAGCCGCTCTATCCCGTGAAGGAGGTGGGCCCCGCCGACAAGACCGGCACCCGCATCACATTCCACCCCGACAGCACTATCTTCACCACCACCGTATACGACTACAACACGTTGCTGGAGCGTATGCGCGAGCTGGCATACCTGAACAAAGGCATCGACATCACCATCGAGGACCGACGCCAGACTATGTCTGGAGATAATAAAGCTGACGCGGAGGGGGATTCCACCCCTGTGCGGAGCGACCACTTTTACAGCGAGATGGGTCTGCGCGACTTTATCGCCTATCTCGACGAGAACCGCGAGAAGCTGATGCCCGAGGCTATCTATATCGAGGGTGAACGCAGCGGCATCCCCATCGAGATTGCCATGCAGTATAACAACACCTACAACGAGAACATACACAGTTATGTGAACAACATCAACACCCACGAGGGAGGCACGCATCTGGCAGGCTTCCGCAGCGGTTTGACCCGCACGCTGAAAGCCTATGCCGACAAGAGCGGCATGCTGGCAAAGGCGAAGGTGGACATCAGCGGCGACGACTTCCGCGAAGGCCTGACCGCCATCATCAGCGTGAAGGTGGCGGAACCCCAGTTCGAGGGACAGACCAAGACCAAGCTGGGCAACAACGAGGTGCGTGGTGCAGTGGACAGCGCGGTGAGCGAGATGCTGGAGAACTACCTAGAGGAGCACCCCAACGAGGCAAAGACTATCGTGGAGAAGGTCATCCTTGCCGCCCGCGCCCGTCAGGCCGCCCGCAAGGCTCGCGAGATGGTACAACGCGGCAATGTGTTCAGCAGCGCGGGACTGCCCGGCAAGCTGGCCGACTGCCAAGATGGCGACCCGGCGATGTGCGAGATTTACTTTGTTGAGGGCGACTCAGCAGGCGGAAGTGCCAAGCAGGGCCGCGACCGTCGCTATCAGGCCATCCTGCCTTTGCGAGGCAAGATTCTGAACGTGGAGAAAGCCATGCGCCATCGTGCTTTCGAAAGCGAGGAAATACGCAACATCTATACTGCCCTCGGCGTGACCGTCGGCACTCCAGAAGACAGCCAGGCATTGAACCTCTCGAAACTGCGCTACCACAAAGTCATCATCATGACCGATGCCGATGTCGACGGCGCGCATATCGACACGCTGATGCTCACCTTCTTCTTCCGCTATATGCCAGAGCTGATTGAGAACGGCTACGTATACCTTGCCACTCCCCCACTCTACCTCGTCAAGAAGGGAAACAAGAGTTTCTACTGCTGGAGCGAAGAGGAACGCGAACGTGCAATGGAAGCCGTAGGCGACAAGGGCGTGCACGTGCAGCGGTACAAAGGTCTGGGTGAGATGAACCCCGAGCAACTGTGGGAGACCACCATGGACCCGGAGAACCGCCAACTGCGCCAAGTGACCATCGAGAACGCCGCCAGTGCCGACCGCGTGTTTAGCATGCTGATGGGCGACGACGTGCCTCCCCGCCGCGAGTTCATCGAGCGGAACGCCACATACGCCACAATCGACGCATAATAATCTTAAACCTAAAAATACAATCTTATGGATAAGCGAAATTTATTGCTGATTAGTAACTCCACCATGCGTGGCGAGGCTTACCTCGGCTGGTGCAAGGACATAATTGCCGATTTCTGCCGTCGGCACAACGTTAAAAAGGTGCTCTTTGTGCCTTATGCCGGCGTGTCACTCGCCGAAGGCGGACTAACCAAGAGCTACGATGCCTATGAGGCAAAGGTGGCAAAGGTCTATGCCGAATTTGGCGTAAAGTTGACCAGCGTACACCACAAGGCTCTGCCCATCAACGCCGTCTACGACACCGACTGTGTAGCGGTTGGTGGTGGCAACACATTC
>JAEEGI010009487.1_pt1 | contig 21315 bp, 15 predicted proteins | sample 8958751 | NCBI WGS metagenome assembly JAEEGI01 (sample SAMN16246545, study PRJNA631951) | gut metagenome | biome: gut microbiome; feature: rumen; material: KS-attached | host: Bos | place: Iran: Karaj | collected 2018-10 | reverse complement strand
ATCAGGTCTTCCAAAGTCTTGCGCTTCGGAGCCGCAACGTCGGTAAGGTCAGTGTAGCCGACGCTGATCAGCGCAGCGACCTCCTGGGTCTCCGGAATCTGCAGGATCTCGGTGATCTTATCGGTATCATAGATGCCCATGATCAGTGTGGACAGCCCCAATTCGTGCGCTGCAAGACAGAAACTCTGTGTAGCGATGCCGCAGTCGAACATCTGCCAGCCGTCTCCCTTCGGAGTGGAGAACGAGCCGTCGCGCTCGTAACCGGAGCGAGCTTTGATCATGGTCGTAACGACCAGAACCGGAGCCTGCTTGATGATGCCGCCGTTGTGGTTGGAAGAGCAGCATTCGTCGGCAATGCGGTCCTTTAAAGCCGCGTCATCGATGACGATGTAGCGGGTCACCTGTGTATTTTTCCAGGAAGGAGAGAAGGCAGCCGCTTCGATGGCCTGCTCGATCAGCTTTCGGTCCACCGGCTGTCCGTTATACTCGCGGATGCTTCTGCGTGTTTTGATACATTCGATCGTATTCATAAGAGATGCTCCTTTCGTATCTATAATAGAATGTGATGCGTGATCATTCGGAACGTGCGGCCCGGTTCCCGGTTTTACGGGATGACCGCTTTGCTCCTTCCTAAGTATAATATAAGTGGGGCGATTCGTAAAGAATTATATTTCCCGTGATGTGGATTTTTAGGAAAAGTTGTTGCATTTTTAACATATATCGTGTAGGATAATAAAGGAGCCGTGCGCTCAAAAATGAGAACAAAATAATACGGAGGTATGAGATGTTATATATCGGTGTCGATTTAGGAACATCAGCAGTCAAGTTGCTGCTCATGAATGAAAAGGGCGGAATAGAGAAGATCGTTTCCCGCGAGTATCCCATTTATTTCCCGCAGGCAGGCTGGTCACAGCAGAATCCTGAGGATTGGTATCGCGAGACCATCGCAGGTATCAAGGAACTCGTGAGCGAGTGCGATAAGTCCCAGGTCGCAGGCATCAGCTTCGGCGGTCAGATGCACGGACTGGTCATCCTGGATAAAGAGGACAATGTCATCCGTCCCGCGATCCTTTGGAACGACGGTCGTACATACAAAGAGTGTGACTACCTGAATAACGTGATCGGTAAGGATAAGCTTTCCGAATACACGGCCAATATTTCCTTCACCGGTTTCACCGCTCCGAAGGTACTCTGGATCAAGAACAACGAGCCCGAGAACTTCGCTAAGATCGAAAAGATCATGCTTCCGAAGGACTATATCGCTTATATGCTCAGCGGCGTACATTGCACGGATGTTTCCGATGCTTCCGGGATGCTTCTGTTCGATGTTAAGAATAAGTGCTGGTCGAAGGAAATGCTCGACATCTGCGGTATCAAGGAGTCCCAGATGGCGAAGATCTTCGAAAGCTACGAGACCGTAGGCACCCTGAAGGCAGACGTTGCAGCAGAGTTAGGGCTTTCCACGAGCGTTAAGATCGTTGCAGGCGCAGGCGACAACGCAGCAGCTGCTGTAGGAACCGGAACCGTAGGCGACGGAAACTGCAACATTTCCCTCGGAACCAGCGGCACCATCTTCATTTCCAGCAAGAAGTTCGGCGTAGATGCCAACAACGCCCTGCACGCATTTGCACACGCAGACGGCGCTTACCACCTGATGGGCTGCATGCTTTCCGCTGCATCCTGTAACAAGTGGTGGATGGATGACATCATCGGCACTGATGCTTACGCAGAGGAGCAGAAGAAGATCACCAAGCTCGGTGAGAACCATGTTTATTTCCTGCCGTACCTGATGGGCGAGCGTTCTCCTCACAACGATCCGAACGCAAGAGGCTGTTTCATCGGCATGACCATGGATACCACCCGTGCGGATATGACACAGGCCGTTCTCGAAGGCGTTGCATTTGCACTTCGTGATTCTCTCGAAGTAGCTCGCAGCCTCGGCATCAAGATCGAGCGCACCAAGATCTGCGGCGGCGGCGCAAAGAGCCCGCTGTGGAAGAAGATGATCGCGAACATCATGAACCTCAAGGTCGATGTCATCGCATCCGAAGAAGGTCCTGCATACGGCGGCGCTATGCTCGCAGCTGTTGCAAACGGTGAGTTCGCATCCGTAGAGGACGCAGCAGCGAAGCTCGTTAAGGTCATTGACACCGTTGAGCCGACACCGGAGCTCGTTGCGAAGTACGAAGAGCGTTATCAGAAGTTTAAGAAGATCTATCCTGCGGTAAAGGCTCTGTTCCCTGAGATCGCTTGATCGGGCTTCTGGCAGTTCCGATAGGCCTGTTTCCAGGCCGGATATTAGATTTTTACGAACGCTGCGCCGGGCGCTGAAACGTTCCGGCGGCGATCGAACCATATTTCTACGTGTAAGGTCGGGCAGTTGCATCGACCTTACGCTATGATAAACGGAGGATAATTCAATGTATGACATTTTGCGGGCCGAAAAGCTGGCAGAAAACATTTACCTATTTGACGTAAAGGCGCCTTTGGTTTCCAGAAAGTGCCTTCCCGGACAGTTCGTTATCGTCAGGACCGACGACAAATCTGAGCGTATTCCGCTGACGATCTGTGATTATGACAGAGAGAAGGAGACCGTTACCCTGGTCGTTCAGGTCGTCGGAGCATCTTCTTTCCGTATGGCGCAGCTGAAGACCGGCGAAGCATTTGCCGATATCGTCGGACCTCTCGGACGTCCTTCCGAGTTCATCAGTGAGGATCCTGAGACACTTTCCAAAAAGAAGGTATTATTCGTGGCCGGCGGTCTCGGAACTGCGCCTGTGTACCCGCAGGTGAAATGGTTCCGTGAGAACGGCTTCCACGCAGATGCCATCGTAGGCGCGAAGACGAAGGATCTCGTGATCATGGAGCAGGAGATGGCGGCAGTTGCCGACAACCTCTACATCACAACGGATGACGGAAGCTACGGCCGTCACGGCATGGTCACCCAGGTCATTTCCGATCTGGTTGCAGAAGGTAAGAAATACGATGCCTGCGTAGCCATCGGACCGATGATCATGATGAAGTTCGTATGTAAGCTCACGAAGGAGCTCGGTATCCCGACCATCGTCAGCATGAACCCGATCATGGTAGACGGAACCGGCATGTGCGGCGCCTGCCGTCTGACCGTAGACGGCCAGGTGAAGTTCGCCTGCGTTGACGGTCCGGAGTTTGACGGACATCTGGTCGACTTTGATGAGGCCATGAAGCGTTCGCAGATGTATAAGACCGAGGAAGGACGTGCGTTCCTCGCTGCAAAAGAGGGCGACACACATCACGGCGGATGCGGAAACTGCGGAGGTGACAAATAATGGACGTAATGCATAAGGTACCGGTGCGTGAGCAGGATCCGAAGGTCCGCGCACACAACTTTGAAGAAGTTTGCTATGGCTACAACGAAGAGGAAGCCGTAGAAGAGGCACAGCGTTGTCTCAACTGTAAGAATGCCCGCTGTATGATGGGCTGCCCTGTAGCGATCAACATTCCCGCATTTATCTCGAAGATCAAAGAGAGAGATTTTGAGGGTGCTTTCAATATCATCAGCGAGTCCAGCTCCCTGCCTGCTGTCTGCGGCCGTGTATGTCCGCAGGAGAGCCAGTGCGAGGGTAAATGCGTTCGTGGAATCAAGGGTGAGCCGGTAGCCATCGGTAAGCTCGAGCGTTTCGTTGCTGACTGGGCACGCGAGCACGGCATTGTCCCGAAGAAGGCAGAAAAGCTCAACGGCCATAAAGTGGCCGTGATCGGTTCCGGCCCTGCTGGCCTGTCCTGTGCCGGCGACCTGGCGAAACTCGGATACTCCGTGACCATCTTCGAAGCCCTGCACGAGCCGGGCGGCGTTTTGACCTACGGTATTCCGGAGTTCCGTCTTCCGAAGAGCGCTGTCGTTCAGAAGGAGATCAACAACGTTAAGAGTCTGGGCGTGGAGATCGTATGCAATGCCATCATCGGTAAGTCCATCACGATCGACGAACTCATGGAGGACGGCTACGAGGCTGTTTTCATCGGTTCCGGCGCAGGATTGCCGAAGTTCATGGGCATCCCCGGCGAGCAGGCGAACGGTGTTTATTCGGCCAATGAGTACCTGACCCGCAGCAACCTCATGAAGGCATTTAAAGAAGACTATGCGACCCCGATCTCTGCCGGTAAGAAGGTAGCTGTCGTAGGCGGCGGAAACGTTGCCATGGACGCAGCCAGAACCGCGCTTCGTCTGGGCGCGGAGGTATATATCGTATATCGTCGCGGTGAGGAAGAACTTCCTGCCCGTGTCGAAGAAGTACACCATGCAAAGGAAGAGGGCGTCATCTTTAAACTTCTTACGAACCCGACCGAGATCCTCGTAGATGATAAGGGCTGGGTAGCCGGTATGAAGTGCGTGGAGATGGAACTCGGAGAGCCGGATGAATCCGGAAGAAGACGACCTGTCGTTAAGCCGAATTCGGAGTTTACCCTGGATGTTGATACCGTCATCATGTCGCTCGGCACCTCCCCGAACCCGCTGATCTCTTCCACGACCGAAGGTCTGGAGACCAGCAAATGGAAGTGCATCATTGCTTCCGAGGAGAACGGCCAGACTTCAAAAGAAGGTGTATTTGCCGGCGGTGATGCCGTTACCGGCGCTGCAACCGTTATCCTGGCCATGGAAGCCGGACGCGCAGGTGCTAAGGGTATCCATGAATATTTGCAGAATAAGTAATCAAATATACAGCAATTAAGACCCATGGGCGATGAGGGATTTTCTCATCGCTCATGTTTTCGGAAACGGCCGGTGACCGGCATACGGAGTGAATATGAAGATCACGATCTTATGTGTGGGAAAGATCCGCGAATCCTACTGGGAGGCTGCGATCGCCGAATATATGAAGCGGCTGACGCGTTACTGCAAGCCGGAGATCGTCCAGGTGGCAGACGAAAAGACCCCGGACGACGCTTCCGACAACCTGAATCGCCAGATACTGGAAAAAGAAGGCGACCGCCTGCTCGCGAAACTGCCGGACGATGCGTATATCATTACGCTGGAGATCGGCGGAACGCCGCTTTCCTCGGTCGCATTTTCCGAGAAGATCCAAAAACTCGGCGTGGCCGGCGTGTCTCATATTTGCTTTGTGATCGGGGGCTCTCTGGGGTTGGATCCGCGCATATCGAAACAGGCGGATTTCAAACTCAGTTTTTCGGCCATGACATTTCCCCATCAGTTGATGCGGGTCATTTTGACGGAGCAGATCTACCGCGCATATCGCATCATATTCGGGGAACCTTATCATAAGTAATGGAAGAAAGACCGAAAAAACGGTTTGTTTTTTCTTTACAAATGGCCGTATACCATGCTATGATACACTTGTTGAGTAAATAATACATAAACCGGTTTCGGACCGGCCACACAGAACAAACGGAGGAGAAAATGGAAAAGATTTCACTGGCAAATGAACTGGCAGAGACAACTTACCCCGGCAGAGGTATCGTTGTAGGTAAGAGCAAAGACGGCAAATACGCTGTCTGTGCATATTTTATCATGGGACGCAGCGTGAACAGCCGCAACCGTGTATTCGTAGAAGAGAACAACGGCATCCGCACACAGGCATTCGATCCTTCCAAACTGTCCGATCCGAGCCTGATCATCTATTCTCCGGTACGCGTGTTCGGCAATTCGACGATCGTGACCAACGGCGACCAGACCGATACCATCTATGAGATGATGCGGGACGGCAAGACTTTCGAAGAGGCACTTAAAACGCGTGAATTCGAGCCCGACGGTCCGAACTACACCCCTCGTATCTCCGCGATCCTGAACGTGCAGAACGGCTTCTATGATTACACGATGTCGATTTTAAAGAGCGACAACGGCGATCCGACCTGCTGCCTGCGCAATACATTTTCCGTAGACGTTCCCCGTTCCGGCGAGGGCCGCTTCATCCACACATATATGGACGACGGAAATCCGCTGCCCAGCTTCGAAGGTGAGCCTACACTCGTAGACATCGACGGCGACATCGACGCATTTACCGAGATGATCTGGACGAACCTGAACGCAGAGCACAAGGTTTCTCTGTTCGTTCGTTTTATCGATATTCAGACCGGCGCATATCAGACGCGCATCATCAATAAGAACAAATAAGGTGGTAGCAAAATGAAAGAACTTGAACTCAAGTATGGTTGTAACCCGAATCAGAAGCCTTCCCGTATTTTCATGGAGAACGGCTCGGACCTTCCCATCAAGGTGCTCAACGGCAGACCCGGTTATATCAATTTCCTGGATGCCTTCAACGGATGGCAGTTGGTGCGCGAATTAAAGCAGGCGACCGGCCTTCCCGCGGCTACTTCCTTTAAGCATGTTTCCCCTGCCGGCGCGGCTGTTGGCCTTCCGCTTAGTGAGATCGAAAAGAAGATCTACTGGGTAGCCGACATGGGTGATCTGTCCCCTCTGGCATCCGCTTACGCGCGTGCCCGCGGCGCAGACCGTATGTCTTCCTTCGGCGATTTCATTTCCCTTTCCGACGTCTGCGATGTTTCCACAGCGCTTCTGATCAAGCGTGAGGTGTCCGACGGTGTCATTGCCCCCGGATACGAGCCGGAAGCTCTGGAGATCCTGAAGGCGAAGAAGAAGGGCGGCTACAACGTGATCGAGATCGATCCCGACTACGTTCCCGATCCGATCGAGCGCAAGCAGGTGTTCGGTGTTTCCTTCGAGCAGGGACGCAATGAACTGAAGATCGACGAAGCATTCCTGAACAATATGGTAACGAAGAACACCGTATTCTCAAAGCAGGCGAAGATCGACCTGATGATCGCTCTGATCACACTGAAGTATACACAGTCCAACTCCGTCTGCTACGTAAAGGGCGGCCAGGCCATCGGTATCGGTGCCGGCCAGCAGTCCCGTATCCACTGCACACGCCTTGCGGGCAATAAAGCAGACAACTGGTATCTGCGTCAGAACCCGAAGGTACTGAACCTGCAGTTCGTGGATAAGCTCGGACGTGCCGATCGTGATAACGCGATCGACGTATATATCAGCGATGATTATATGGACGTTCTGGCAGACGGCATCTGGGAGAATATCTTCAAGGTAAAGCCTGAAGTATTCACGAGAGAAGAGAAGCGTGCATGGCTGGATACATTGACTGACGTAGCTCTGGGTTCCGATGCGTTCTTCCCCTTCGGTGACAACATCGAGCGCGCACACCGCAGCGGTGTTACCGTGATCGCGCAGCCCGGCGGATCCATCCGCGACGACAACGTGATCGAGATGTGCGATAAGTACGGTATCGCTATGTGCTTTACCGGTCTGCGCCTGTTCCATCACTAAGAATACTGCCGTATAATTCGGCAAAAAATATATCAGCACAGCCTCAAAGAAAATGTCATATTTTTGTTGACAAATCCGAGGGGCTGTGCTATTATTGTAAAGTCGCGTGGCACTCGAAAATATGAGCCTGCGGCAGACAACCGAATAGGGGAATCATACAGCGGCAGTATTGCGGTCTCCAAAACCGTTCACGGGGGTTCGAATCCCTCTTCCCCTGCACTTCAACACACCTTCGATATGGAGGTGTGTTTTTTATGAATTTTCCGAATGTATAGCACAACACATCAGTTACTAACTGCTCAGTGGCAGAGACTCTTTAGAAATAATTTCGAAAAAATTTAGAAAAATCACATAATTTAGTGAATTCCGACGATAATCATTCTTGAAAGTGGAAAGAAAATGAAAAGAATACAGAAAAGTGATGAAAAAACGATTGACTTTTTAGAACAAATATGATAGCATAAAACATATAGAAGTAAGGTCTTTGGGGAAGGACCGAAGGGGGTATTACAAGGAAGGGGAACACACGAAGAGAGAAACACACGAAAGGAGGATACGATTATGCTTAAGAAGCTGACTAGGATCACAGCTATCATCATGTCGCTTTGCATGGTCGTTTATGTGATGCCTTACGTATTTTTCTCGGTGTTGAGCCCCAGTTACGGTGATCCCGGATCGGATAGTGAGCAGTTCGTTGCAGCCTGGTCGGATAAAGAAAAAGAAGCTCTCGAAGCAAATGACGAGGCGAAAGCGGATGCTGATGAAGGGATCGAAAACGCAAAAGAGTATGACGTAAACGAGTGGTTTATTGAAGCCCCTATGGACGGCGTGCTCCCGATAGCGGACATCATCCCCGAGACATGGAAAGAGGAGATTGCAACATCTTCCGATCTCGAACCGGCCGAGGAGACCGAGGCGAGTTCGGAAACTGAGGTAACTGCAGTAGCCGAAGAAACCGAAGCGATCGAAGAGACCGACACAGTCGAGATGACTGAGACGATCGATGTGATCGAAGAGCTTACGGAAACCGCTGAAGAAATCGATATCCCGGAAGAAGACCTGCAGACCGATGCAGAAGCTGAAACGGAAACGATCGATGAGACCGAAACAGAAGTTGCAGCAGTAGTTGAAGCTGAGATCACCGAGCCCGAACCGGAGATCGTTAAGCCGGCTCCAATCGGTATCAGCGCGACCTACATCGGATCGAAGTATGTCGGAGAAACTATAACGGCCAGTGACCTCGTTGTAGCTGTTACGATGTCGGATGGCAGCGTAATGACAAATCCCGAAGGTTTTATCGCGACTCCTTTACTTTTGACCGCACAGAACGAAATGACCGTAAGCTACATGGACGTAGCGTGCAGCCTTCGTTTTGAAGCTCCCGAAAGACCTGTACTTAAGATCACAGATGCACCCGCGATGCAAGTAGCAGCGCGAAGCACCAAACTGCCGGTATCCGCCGATATCGTTATCGAGTATACCGGTCCCACCACCGTAGGAACCCCGATCGATCCGGAAATGTTGATCTGCTACGTTGAGGCAGGCATTGACCGGTACTATGCAGGGACCTACAACATGACCGCACAGAGTGACGTGTTCCTTCCGGGGATCAACCCTCTGACGGTTACTCTGAACGGTGACGTTTATACATTGAACGTGATCGGGCAGGAGGCAAATCCTTACGGAATCTGTTCCGACGGATTTGACCGTGAAGATGCGGTGAAGGTATTCCGTTATCAGAACGAGATGCGAATCGCCGCAGGACGCAAGCCTTTACTTTGGAGCGAAGAACTTTACCTGATCGCCAGTGCAAGAGCTACCTGGGCGGTAAATGAAAACGGAGCCATTTCCCACAACGGAAAGATGACGACCGGTGAGAATTGTTTCTCGGGGCCGTTCTACGGAACTCCACTTTCTGCGGAATATAAGATCGATGCTTACAGCCGCAGTAAGTCGCACAAGAACACCATTCTGAAGGCTAAGTATGAATATGGTGCAGTAAGCACATATTACGGAGTTTCCTATTCGGTATTCGAAACCTCAGGCTGGTACAGCCGTTTGACAGACGCTATCAATTTAATCAGGGATACCAAGGGAGCTTTCATTCCGTGTGAGTAAAACGTAAACCGCTTATACAGTCCGCCTCTTCAGGAGAGGCGGACTTTTTTTGTAAAACCGCTCTAAAAATGTACTATCTCCTCTAGATATTGTATTTTCCCTGTGATATAATGATAGATGGCCTAGGCCGAAAAAAGGGAGTTTTTATGGAATATATCATATATTTCGATATCGCTGCCATGGCAGTCATGACGGTATTGATCATCGCATTCTACCTGGGGCGTTATCTTCAAACATATCAAAATGACAGACTGGTCCGGCTGTTCTGGATGAATTTGTTTACCGCCGCTTTCGATCTGTTTGCCACGATCACACAGGATCCTTCTGTTCCGAGTAACTACGTGGTACAGACGGTCTTTCATCAGGCGTACTTCATCTCGCATCCGGCCTGCCTTTGGTTGTTCTATTTGTACTGTAATACATTTTCAAAGCAAGAGAATAAGCAGGCGTACGAGGTTCGGATCATCCTTGCGGTCCCGTTCATTTTAACATCGCTCATCTCGATCACGAACCCGGTGCATGAACTTCTGTTCACGATCGACGCGGATTACATCTATCATCGCGGTCCGTTGACCTATTTCTTCTATGCATCGGCCGTTTTTTACACGATCCTCAGCTTGAATTGCATACGTTATGCGAAGAGCGGCATCAACCGAAAACTGAAGTATTGTACCATCGCCTTTCTGCTTATGATGGTAGCAAGCGTATTCGTACAATACATTTTCCCCGAGTTTTTGATCGAAAGCTTTGCAGCTGCACTGGTTCTGATCATCATCTACATTACCCTGGAACGTCCCGGCGAGTTCATTGAGACGGAACTCGGCGTTATGAATTCCGGCGGTCTGCGTATGGTTCTGGAGAGCCTGTATACGATGAAGGAACCGTTTGCGCTCATCGTGATCAAATTCCACGGAATCCGCATGATCCGCGAGACCTTCGGAGAGGAATACCTGCGTGACCTGTACCAGCAGATCATGCGTTTTATCAATCAAAACTATAAAAAGATGCACGTTTTCCACTATTCGCAGAGTACATTTGCCGTAGTCATGACGGATTACGAAGAAGCCGAATTCATGAAGATGGCGATCGAACTGGAACGTGAGTTTAACGGAGAATGGGCGGTCGGCGACAGCATTACGCATCTGAACGCTACGGTTGGTTATGCGCTCTGTCCGAAGGAATTGCATACGATCGAAGATGTCGACGATTTTATCAATGTATTGCGTCTGTCCGTGCGCGGTGAGGATAAGACCCTCCTGGCGCCGGATCAGGTCGACATGGAGTGGATCACGCGTAAACGGAATATCGAGCGTATCGTGAAGAACGCGATCGGTTCCGATAAGTTCCAGGTATACTATCAGCCCATCATCGACGCGAAAACGGATAAGATCATCTCCGCAGAGGCTTTGGTGCGCTTAAAGAGCGAAGAACTGGGAGACATTTCCCCCGAGGAATTCATCCCCATCGCGGAGGAGCAGGGCAATATCATCTGGATCGGCGAACATGTATTCCGTTCGGTATGCCGTATGATCTCGGCAAATAACCTCTACAAAAAGGGTGTCGAGTATATCGAGATCAACCTTTCGACCGTTCAGTGTATGCAGTCGAACCTCAGTGAGCGATTGATGTCTATCATTAAGGAAACACAGATTCTTCCTCAATATATCGCTTTGGAGATCACGGAAACGGCACGTGCCGTATTCAATAAGACCTTCTCGGATAATATCGACAACCTGTCGAAGAACGGCTTCTCGTTTGCGATCGACGATTACGGTTCCGGTAACTCTAACCTGAACTATCTGTTGCATTTGCCGTTTAATGTGCTGAAGATCGATAAGAACATCCTTTGGGATGCGTTTAAGGAATCGACGGCGATGATCGTGCTCGAGAGCACCATCAATCTGGCGCATCAGCTGGGACTTAAGATCGTGGCGGAAGGCGTAGAAGACCAGAAGCATGTGGATAAGCTTAAAGAATTGTCCTGCGATTATTTCCAGGGCTTCTACTATTCGAAACCGGTCACGGAAAAAGAATTCATCAAGCTGCTTGCGGATCAGAGTAAGAGCAGCAAGCGCCGCGCTTGATCAAAACTAAGGAGGAGCCATGTATCGTATCATAGACGGACGGATACGTATTTCGGTACGTGATCTCGTGGAATTTGTGATGCAGAGCGGCGATCTGGATAATCGCAGCGGCTCCTACCGGGATAAAAAGGCGATGCTTAAAGGGGCGAAGATACATAAGACTTTGCAGGATCGCGGCGGCAGCACGTACCGCGCGGAAGTTTCTCTGAAACATGAGATCGCCTGTCTCGAATATACGATTTTATTGGAGGGGCGCGCCGACGGGATATTTACCCGGGAGGACGGCGTGACCTCCATCGATGAAATAAAGAGTATGTATGCAAATGTGGAGCATTTCACGGAGCCTGTTGCGGTACACCGCGCGCAGGCTCTGTGTTATGCTTATATTTTTGCCCTTCAAAACGATCAAAAGCAGATGGGCGTACGCATGACCTATTGCAACATTAAAACCATGCAGGTGAAGTATTTCGAGGAATTGCTGACATTTGAGCAGCTGGAAGACTGGTTCACCGAGGTCCTTCTGAAATTGACGAAGTGGTTCGATTTCCTGATGGAGCATCGGAAGGAGCGCAATGCCTCCATTCCTTCGATCGCATTTCCCTTTCCGTATCGGAACGGACAGAAGCAACTGGTCGTTTCGACATATAAGACGATCGCCGCCGGAAAGAAACTGTATATCGAGGCGCCGACGGGAATCGGAAAGACGATGTCGGCCGTCTTTCCTTCGGTCAGCGCGATGGGACAGGGGCTTGCGGATAAGATCTTCTACCTGACGGCAAAAACGATCACGCGCACAGTCGCTCAGGAAGCCTTCGATATCCTGCGTGAAAAGGGGCTGGCATTTAAGAGCCTGATCCTGACTGCGAAAGAAAAACTATGCATCCTGGAGACGCCGGATTGCAACCCGGAGGCCTGCCCGTATGCACGTGGCTTCTTCGACCGGATCAATGATGCCGTGTTCCACCTGGTGACGCAATACGATCGTATTACCCGCGAGGATATCCTGAAGGTTGCGGAGAAGTATCAGGTCTGTCCGTTCGAACTGTCACTGGATGCGACTTATTGGATGGATGCGATCATCTGCGACTATAACTATGTGTTTGATCCCGACGTCCGGCTGGCCCGGTTTTTCGCCGGCGAGGAGAGGGGAGATTATATATTCCTGATCGACGAGGCGCATAATCTGGTGGAACGTGCCCGCGAGATGTACAGCGCCGTTTTGTCGCATAAACATGTGAAAGATGCTAAGGCGCTCACGAAGGAGACGCCGGCGTTGGCGCTGGTGACGTCGAAACTCGACCGTCTGCAGCGCCAGCTGTCCTCGATGAAGAAGGTGTGTGATGCGGAAAATGCAGACCGTGAGCTCTTGGATGCTTCCGAACTTCCACTGTTGTATGATAATGTCTATGCTGCATTTTCCGAAATGGAGCGGTTTTACGAGGAACATCCGGAGTTCACGGATAAAGACCTTCTGGATTTCTATTTTGAACTGAGGTCGTTCCTCCTGACATATGAAGCGATGGACGAATCGTATGTCGCCTATGGCGAACCGACCGAGGATTCGTTTTTAGTCCATTTATTCTGTGTGCACCCGGCGTCTCGCCTGCTCGACTGTATGCATCAGGGACGCAGCACGATCCTATTCTCGGCGACACTGCTTCCCATACGCTATTATAAGGAGCTACTGGGCGCAGATGACGAGGATTATGCGATCACGGTCCCTTCTCCGTTTGACCCCGAAAAACGCCTTCTGGGCGTCGTTAACGGCGTTTCAACGGTATATACGAGGCGAGGACCGCGGCAGTATGAAAACATTGCCCGAAATATCCTGACGATCGTGAAGGGCCACGCCGGAAACTACATGGCGTTCTTCCCTTCCTACCGTATGATGTGGGATGTCGGTGAGGTCCTGGAGACGATGGCGTTCCATCAGGGGCATAAGATCGAATTCATGTACCAGCAGCAGGATATGAGCGAGCGCGACCGCGAGGATTTCCTCGCTGAATTCGCGGTCAATGAAGAGCGCGTGACGCGCATCGGCATGGCGATCATGGGCGGTATCTTCTCCGAGGGAATCGATCTGGTTCGGGAAAGCCTGATCGGTGTTCTGATCGTGGGAACGGGTCTGCCGCAGATCTGCACCGAGCGGGAGATCCTTCGGGATTATTTCGAAGAGACCATGGGTAAGGGCTTCGAATATGCCTATCTGTTCCCGGGCATCACGAAGGTGCTGCAGGCCGCCGGAAGACTGGTCCGCACGGCGGACGATTACGGAGTCATCGCATTGATGGATGAACGCTTTTTGAAGCAGGAATATCGGGAACAGTTCCCGAAGGAATGGTCGAACGGACGCATTTGGAACGACGAGATGACCATGCAACAAGATCTGCGCGACTATTGGTCGCGAATGGAGGAGAAAAGAGATGAATGAAGTATTGGAGACCCTGAAAACGTCGATGAAGGACGTATTTAACAGCGCTTCCGGAGCGGACGTTTTCTTCGCGCCCGGGCGTGTAAACCTTATCGGTGAACATATCGATTATAACGGCGGTCATGTTTTTCCGTGCGCATTGACCATAGGCACCTACGCAGCCGCACGCAGAAACGGTACCGATAAGATGCGGCTGTACTCGGCGAATTTTCCGGGGAAGGGCATCATCGAGTTTGCCCTGGATACCCTGGATGTGCACCAGAATAGCTGGGCGGATTACCCGAAGGGCGTGATATGGGCGCTGAAACAGCACGGTTTCATCCTGCCGGCTGACGGTGGCATGGATATCGTCTACTATGGGAACATCCCGAACGGATCCGGCCTTTCTTCGTCGGCATCAATCGAAGTGCTTACGGCGACAATTCTGACCGAGACTTTCGGATTCGGCCTGGAAGGGGTGTATATCTCCCGGTTGTGTAAAGAATCCGAGAACCGCTACAATGGCGTGAACTGTGGCATCATGGACCAGTTTGCCATCGCAATGGGCTCGAAGGATAAGGCGATCTTCCTGGATACCGCGACGCTGGACTATACCTATGTGCCCTTTGTTTTGCCGGACGCGAAGATCGTCATTGCCTGCAGCAATAAGAAGCGCGGCCTGGCGGACAGTGAATACAATAAGCGTCGCGGCGAATGCGAGGCGGCTCTGGCAGACTTGAATAAGGTGCGCCCCATAAAGGCACTTTGTGACCTGAGTCCACAGGAGTTCGACGCGATCGCCGACGCGATCACAGATCCGGTGAACCGTAAGCGCGCGAAGCATGCCGTTACGGAAAATGCACGCACCGTGCAGGCAGTCGAGGCGCTGAACCGCGGTGATCTGGATGCCTTTGGAAAGCTGATGAAGGCATCCCACGATTCGCTTCGCTATGATTTTGAAGTGACCGGGAAGGAATTGGACGCTTTGTATGTGGCGGCCTGCGCGGCAGACGGCGTGATCGGCACACGCATGACCGGAGCCGGTTTCGGCGGCTGCACGGTCAGCATTGTCCGCAATGACTGTGTGGACGCGTTTATCGAGAGCGTGGGTGCTTCCTATCGGGATGCGATCGGCTATGGAGCATCGTTTTATGCGGTCAATGTCGGCGACGGTCCGTCGAAGATCGCAAGTTTTGCTTGATTTACACTTTTTGATGCTTTATACTTATAATGTATTTGTTTATAAGCGGAAGCCGTTAAAAGGGTTCCGAACAGGAAATAAGGAGAAAAGACTATGACCGATCGTTATCAAAGCCCGTTTTCCGAGCGCTATGCAAGCGCTCAGATGCAATATATCTTTTCTGCGGACATGAAGTTCCGCACATGGCGTAAGCTTTGGATCGCACTTGCGGAAGCTGAGCAGGAGCTTGGTATTCCGATCACCGACGAGCAGATCGCCGAGCTTAAGGAGCATGCCACCGACATCAACTACGATGTAGCGAAAGAACGTGAGAAGCTCGTGCGCCACGACGTTATGTCGCATGTATATGCGTACGGCGTTCAGTGCCCGAAGGCAAAGGGCATCATCCACCTCGGAGCGACGTCCTGCTACGTTGGTGATAATACCGATATCATCGTTATGACTGAGGCGCTCCGCCTCGTTCAAAAGAAACTGATCAATGTCATCGCAAAGCTTGCGGATTTCGCTGATCAGTATAAAGACCTGCCGACGTTGGCGTTTACGCATTTTCAGCCCGCTCAGCCAACGACGGTCGGAAAGCGTGCCTCCCTGTGGCTGCAGGATCTCGTGATGGATTATCAGGATCTGGAATACCTGATCTCAACCATGAAGCTTCTGGGTTCGAAGGGTACGACCGGTACGCAGGCCAGCTTCATGGAACTGTTTGATCGCGATGAAGAGAAGATCAAAAAGCTCGAGCAGATCATCGCCGATAAGATGGGATTTGCCGGTTGCTTCGCAGTTTCCGGACAGACCTATACCCGTAAGGTGGACAGCCGCGTTTTGAACGTTCTGTCAGGCATTGCCCTCAGTGCACATAAGTTTTCGAACGATATCCGCCTGCTTCAGCACCTGAAGGAAGTGGAAGAGCCGTTCGAGAAGAACCAGATCGGTTCCTCCGCGATGGCATATAAGAGAAATCCGATGCGCAGCGAGCGTATTGCGTCTCTCGCAAATTATGTGATCTCGGATACATTGAACCCGATGCTGACCGCAGCGACCCAGTGGTTCGAGCGTACACTCGACGATTCGGCAAATAAGCGTATCAGTATGACAGAAGGTTTCTTGGCTGTAGACGGCATCCTGGATCTCTACATGAACGTTGTGGATGGTCTGGTCGTATATCCGAAGGTCATCGAAAAACGTCTGCGCAGTGAACTGCCGTTCATGGCGACCGAGAACATCATGATGGATGCGGTAAAGGCCGGCGGCGACCGTCAGGAACTGCATGAGAAGATCCGTACGCTGTCGATGGAAGCAGGTAAGAATGTCAAGGCGCTGGGGCTGGATAATAACCTGCTTGAGTTGATCGCAGCGGATGAAAGCTTCAACCTGTCCCTCGAAGAACTGGAGCAGTCCATGGATCCGGCAAAATATGTCGGCCGTGCACCTTCGCAGGTCACCGAGTTTTTGGATCAGGAAGTACGGCCGTTACTCGAGGCACATAAGGAACTCCTCGGACTTTCCGCAGAGATAAACGTATAATCTATGATCAATAATATCGAACTCTATCGCATCTTTCGCACGGTCGCCCGGTGTAAGCAGTTTTCCGCAGCGGCAAAAGAACTGTGTGTTTCCCAGCCGGCCGTGAGCCAGGCTGTAAAACTTCTGGAAGAGCAGCTTTCCTGTACCTTATTCGTGCGCACCAGCAAGGGAGCGCAGCTAACAGCGGAAGGCGCCATCCTCTATAACCACATTGACCGCGCGTTCGGCGAGATCGAACGCGGGGAGCATTTGGTTGCGCAGATGTGTGATATGGAGCAGGGGGAGATATGCATCGGCGCGAGCGATATGACGTTGCAGTTCTATCTGTTGCCGATCCTGGAGCAGTATCACATCAAGTATCCGCATATCAAGATCCAGGTAACGAACGCACCGACTCCCGAAACGATGGAGGCGCTCGAAGCAGGGACCATCGATTTCGGTGTGATCTCTACACCGGTGGAGCCGCGGGAGGGCATCGAGATCCTGCCCGTGCATACGATCCGTGATATTTTCGTTGCCGGAACTTCCTTCCTTCAGCTGAAGCATCATGTACTGTCGTTTGAGGAATTGACCCATTATCCGCTGGTTTGCCTGGAGAAAAATACCAGCACGCGTCGTTTCTGGGATGCGTATTTTGCGGACCAGAAGATCGAGATCAAGCCGGAATTCGAACTGGCGACGTCAGATATGATCGTGCAGTTTGCTCTTCGTAATTTAGGTGTAGGTCTGGTCATGGAATCCTTTGCTGAACCGTATCTGAAGAACGGCATGCTCTTTGAACTGATGTTCGATAAAAAACCGCCGGAGCGCAACATGTGTCTGGCTGTTCGTAAGAATTACCTCGGTTCGACTGCGACGAAGAATTTCCTCGCGATGATGAACGTCAAAAGCTGAAATGTTAGAGTATAATTCTGAATTATGATGCGCATAAATAATTGTGATTTTATTTATACCTTCAGAAGTGTTATAGTTATATCGCGTAGTGATGGGCTATTGCGCCCGTATGCTGCGCGATATATTTTTTTCGGAGGCAAGTCATGGTAAGAGCTATCGTAGGAGCCAACTGGGGCGATGAAGGCAAGGGTAAGATCACGGATATGCTGGCTCAGGAAGCGGATATCGTCATTCGTTTTCAGGGCGGTAATAACGCGGGTCACACGATCATCAACGAATATGGTCGTTTTGCATTGCATCTGCTGCCTAGCGGTGTATTTTCCCCGAATACCACATGTATCATTGGCAATGGTGTTGCGCTGAACATTCCGGCGTTGTTTAAAGAGATTTCCGATATCGAGGCGCAGGGCGTTCCCGAACCGAAGATCCTGGTTTCGGATCGTGCGCAGATTCTGATGCCTTATCATATTTTATTTGACCAGTACGAGGAGGAGCGCCTGGGTAAGGCATCCTTCGGCTCGACGAAGTCGGGTATCGCGCCGTTTTATTCGGATAAATACGCGAAGATCGGTTTCCAGGTAAGCGAGCTTTTCGATGAGAAGACGCTGCGTGAGAAGGCCGCACGCGTTTGCGAGATCAAAAACGTTTCTCTCGTACACTTATACCATAAGGATCCGATCGACCCCGAGGAGTTATTCGAGACTTTGATCTCGTATCGGGAAATGGTTCGCCCTTATGTTTGTGATGTTTCCGCATATCTGTACCGTGCGATAAAGGATGGCAAGAGCATCCTGCTTGAGGGGCAACTCGGTTCGCTGAAGGATCCGGACCACGGTATCTACCCGATGGTTACTTCCTCATCGACATTGGCCGCATATGGAGCGATCGGCGCAGGTATCCCGCCGTACGAGATCAAAAATATCACGGCTGTCGTTAAAGCATATTCCAGTGCTGTCGGTGCCGGCGAATTCGTCAGTGAGATCTTTGGTGAGGAGGCCGATGAACTTCGTAAGCGCGGCGGTGACCACGGCGAATATGGGGCCACGACCGGACGTCCGCGTCGTATGGGCTGGTTCGACGCAGTTGCTACCCGTTATGGCTGCCGTATCCAGGGTGCGACTGAGGTTGCACTCACCGTTTTGGATGCACTGGGCTATCTCGATGAGATTCCGATGTGCGTAGGTTACGAGATCGACGGAAAGATCGAAAAGGACTTCCCCGCAACCGTTAAACTGGCACAGGCGAAGCCCGTTTGGAAGGTGTTCAAGGGCTGGAAGTGCGACATCCGCGGCATTAAGGACTACGATGAACTTCCGCAGGAGTGCCGTGATTACATCGAGGCCATCGAGCAGGAGATCGGAGTACCGATCACCATGGTCTCCAACGGCCCCGAAAGAAACGAGATCATCATCCGCAAATAAATACGAGGAGGCAGAGAAGATTTCTCTGCCTCTCTTTTTTATGGGGAGCTGCCACAAAATTTAAAAAAATTTAAGAAAATTTGAGGGAAAAACCGTTGACATCGGGATAGAAAAGTGATACATTTAATGCAGATGTTAGCACTCGAAGAAAATGAGTGCTAATAAACCAAAATCTCAGAGGTGATGTATTTGGAACTGGAAGACAGAAAATCTAAAATATTGACCGCCATTATACGGAACTATCTGGAGACGGGAGAGCCGGTCGGATCGCGAACGATATCAAAGTTCACGGATCTGCAGCTTTCATCCGCCACCATTCGAAATGAGATGGCGGACCTGGAAGAGATGGGTTATATCACCCAGCCACACACTTCTGCCGGCCGTATCCCTTCGGATCTCGGTTATCGGTTCTATGTCGATAACATGATGAAGGAAAAGACCAAAGAAGTGGAAGAGTTAAAGGTGGATCTTCTGGAGAAACAGGACCGGATGGATCAGATCCTGAAGCAGGCCGCAAGAGTCCTGGCGGATCAGACCAATTACACCAGCCTGATCTCCGCACCGGCGGTACACCGGAACAAGCTGAAATTCATCCAGCTCTCCCGTGTGGATGCAGGCCAGATCCTGGCAGTCATCGTCATCGACGGTAACGTGATCCGGAACCGGATCCTTCAGGTGGATGCGGACATGGACGATGAGACCCTCCTGAAGCTGAACCTCCTTTTGAACACCCATTTAAACGGGCTGTCCATCGGAGAGATCAACCTCGGTATGATCGCAGCCATGAAGGAGAAAGCCGGAGTCCACAGCCAGATCGTCAGCGACGTCATCGATGCCGTGGCGGATGCCATCAAGCAGGATGAGGACCTGGAGATCTACACCAGCGGTACCAACAACATCTTCCGTTATCCCGAACTGGCAGACGGAAAGAATGCAAGCGAGATCATTACAGCCCTGGAGGAAAAGCAGGAGCTGACGGAACTTGTCCAGAGCACCCTGCAATCCGAGAACAACACGGGCATTCAGGTTTATATCGGAAACGAGTCGCCTCTCTCCACCATGAAAGACTGCAGCGTCGTTACCGCAACCTATGAATTGGGAGACGGCATGCGGGGCACCATCGGTGTGGTGGGACCCAAGCGTATGGACTACGAAAAAGTAGTAAGTACCCTTCAGACTCTGAAGAAAGAAATGGATAAGTTATACAGAAAGGAATAAAAGACGTGCCTGAGAACGATAACAAGGCCAAGGAAATGAAAGAAGCACTGGAAGAAGTGCTGGAAGGCCTGGAAAAAGAGGCTGCGGAGAAAGAAGCCCAGTCCGAAGAAACCGAAACAAAAGAACAGGAAGCCCCCGCCGAAGAAAAGGCCGAAGAGCTTGCGGCAGAAAAAGCCGAGGAGCCCGGAAAGGCAAAAAAGAAATCCCGGGATGAGAAGAAAGCGGATAAAAAGCTGGAAGCTTTAAAAGAGCAGATCGCTGACCTGGAAGACCGCAACAAGCGTCAGCTTGCGGAGTTTGAAAACTTCCGGAAGCGGACCGAAAAGGAAAAAGAGGTCATGTTCGAGACCGGAGCAAAATCCGTGATCGAAAAGATCCTTCCCGTTGTGGACAACTTCGAAAGAGGCCTTGCTACAGCTCCCGAGGGAGAAGGAGATGCCTTCGCCGAGGGAATGAAGATGATCTACAAGCAGCTCCTTACCGAGCTGGACAATATGGGAGTAAAACCCATCGAAGCACTGGGACAGCCCTTTGATCCCAATCTTCACAATGCAGTAATGCAGGTGGAGAGCGATGAGTATGAGTCCGGGGTTGTTGCTCAGGAACTCCAGAAAGGTTACATGTACCATGACACCGTGGTAAGACACAGCATGGTTGCCGTAACCCCCTAATAAGCGCTTTACGAAAGCAGAGCATTCGATCAAATAAAGTACAAAATATCAAAATCAGGAACTCGAACGGAGATCCGTTCAGAAGGAGGAAAAGATTATGAGCAAAATTATCGGTATCGACTTAGGTACGACCAATAGCTGCGTAGCAGTTATGGAAGGTGGTAAACCCACCGTTATCGCCAACACCGAAGGCGCAAGAACCACACCTTCCGTTGTTGCATTCACCAAGACCGGTGAGAGACTGGTAGGTGAGCCTGCAAAACGTCAGGCTGTTACCAACGCAGACAACACCATCTCTTCCATCAAGAGAGATATGGGTACTGACAGAAAGAGACAGATCGGCGACAAGAGCTACTCTCCTCAGGAGATCTCCGCTATGATCCTGCAGAAGCTGAAAGCAGATGCCGAGAGCTACCTTGGCGAGGAAGTTACCGAGGCTGTTATCACCGTTCCCGCTTACTTCAACGAGGCTCA
>JAEEGI010009485.1_pt1 | contig 21319 bp, 14 predicted proteins | sample 8958751 | NCBI WGS metagenome assembly JAEEGI01 (sample SAMN16246545, study PRJNA631951) | gut metagenome | biome: gut microbiome; feature: rumen; material: KS-attached | host: Bos | place: Iran: Karaj | collected 2018-10 | reverse complement strand
CCTGCGTCACGAGTTCTCGGTCGAACACTTCCGCCAGACGGTGATGCTGCCTGAGGACATCCACAAGGAGCAGATCAGCGCCAAGGTCGAAAACGGCATCCTCGACATCGTCATCCCGAAGGTGACTGTTGAAGAGAAGAAGCAGGCCATGCAGACCATCGAAGTCTGCTAAAGTCTTCCCAAAAACAACCCCACAACGGGACGGAGTCATCCGCCCCGTTTTTTTTGTTGCCACATATTCCAATCCCGACACTTTTATTCTTACCTTTGCAGCAAATTTATTTGCGTATGAGAAAAGCGTTACTCCTCACCTTTTTATCCATCTTAGCCTTCCTTCAGGCCTTTTCACAAGACGGCAAACCCTTTGTCACTTTGGACAATCTTCACCTGAACACCCGTGCCGACTTCACCCTCGACTACCATCCTGGGTATGATACGGTTGCGCCCAGCACCGACCACGGCTTTGCGGGCAAGTACCTTGTCGTGGCCTTGGACGGCACCCTTGGCAGCAAGTTCAGCTACCACTTGCGTCAGCGCATCAACGCACCCAACATCGGCTTCGCCAATACCTTTTTCCAAGGCACCGACTGGGCCTATCTCAATTGGAACTTCACCGACAACCTCTTCCTTTCTGCAGGTAAGCAAGTCGTGGCCATTGGCGGTTGGGAATATGATTCCAACCCCATCGATATTTATTATGGCACCGAGTTCTGGAACACCGTATGTTGCTACGAGGTGGGCGCATCTTTGAATTACAAGGACAACTCTGGCAAGAATCATTTCCTCGTACAGATGTGCAACTCGCCCTTCATCAATCAGGCCATGCAGAGCATCTACGCCTACAACGCAATGTGGTACGGCGACTTCGGCATCTTCAAGACGGCTTACTCCGTCAATATGATCGAATACCAACCCGGCAAGTTCATCAACTACATCGCATTGGGCAACAAACTACAATTCAAGGGTGTGGAGATGTACCTCGACGTCATCAACCGCGCCTCCTTCGAGCAGGAACATTTCTTCGGCCAAGACCTAACCGCCATCTATGGCGTCGGTGTCGACATCGGAAAGAAATGGATCGTTTTCGCCAAGGCTGGCTACGACTTCAACAAAGCCCAACTACCTAACACTGAAGCCTATGACCAATATGTCATCCCTGGCAAGAAGGTGGATTTCGAGAGCCTTGGCTTCGAATATTATCCCATGGGCGACCGCAGCCTACGCCTGCACCTATGTGGCTCACACACGAGTGTAGACGGCGTAAGCAAGTACCAAGCCAACCTCGGCCTCACCTGGAAAGTCGACCTGCTTCTCCTTAAAAAATAAACCGTTATGGCAAAGACAAAATACAACACCATCAAACGAACCACCACGTTCTATCACGATCGGGTGGAAAAGTTCTTCAAAAAGTTCGAGAGAAAGAACCCAATGAAGTTCACAACCAAACGAAGCGTTGAAGCCATCATCTTTCTAGTCATCTTCTTCGCCTTCTTTGGGTTGTTAGCCTACAAGATGAGCTTGCCCAAGATGCTGAACACCTTCATGCAGACAGCCTATCACCTCTTGCTTGAGACCGTGTTCTACATCATGGCCATCTGCGTGCTCATGGGCGCCATCAGCAAGCTGCTCACCGAGTTTGGCGTAGTGCGTTTGTTAGAGAACCTGCTGCGTCCTTTGATGAAGCCGCTCTACAACCTCCCTGGTGTAGCTGCCTTGGGTGCCGTGATGACCTTCCTCAGCGACAACCCCGCCATCATCACCCTGGCACACGACAAGAACTTCAACCGCTATTTCAAGAAGTACCAGCTTGTCTCGCTAACCAATTTCGGTACTGCCTTCGGCATGGGTCTGGTGGTTGTGGCCTTCATGACCGGTCTTGGCTTCGGTAAAGGCGCTCTGGTTGGCGTTGCGGGTGCCGTCATCGGCAGCATTATCTCCACAAGACTGATGCAACGCTCCACATTGAAATCATATCCTGAGTTAGACGCCCCCGTTGACGCAGAATTTGGTGGCGACGAGCAGCAAATCACCTTCAAAAGCGAAGGCGGCATATTCATGCGTTTCCTCAACTCGTTGCTCGACGGTGGTAAGGACGGTGTCAGCATCGGCTTCGCCATCATCCCCGGTGTGCTCTGCATCTCCACCATCGTGATGATGCTTACCTTTGGTGCTGCGGGCGACAACGGCGAATATCTCGGTGTGGCTTACGAAGGTGTGCCCGTCATCAGTTGGGCGGCCAACAAGATCAACTTCATCTTCGAATGGCTCTTTGGCTTCAAGGACGGTGCTTTGATTTCCTTCCCCATGACCGCTCTTGGTGCCGTAGGTGCCGCCATAGGTCTTGTGCCACGTTTCATCACCCAAGGCATCATCGACAACAACGCCATCGCTGTGTTCACTGCCATCGGAATGTGCTGGAGCGGTTTCCTCAGCACACACGCAGCCATGCTCGACAGTCTCGGATATCGCAAGCTCATCGGCAAGGCCATCGGTGCTCATACTGTCGGAGGTCTATGCGCGGGTATTGCGGCACACTGGCTGTATGTTCTGCTGGCGTTGATATTCTAGACGTTGCACGCAACGTCTCTACAAGACACAAAAAAAAAGAGGCTCGCGAGCCTCTTTTTTTGTTTTTAGAATAGAAGATTATTAGCTCTTCTTCCCACCCATGCTGTAGGTCAGGTTGAAGCGCAGGGTATTTTCCAGCGGGTTGCTGCCTGCCACCGTGTTGACGGGGATCAGATAGGAAACGTCAAGACCAAACACATTGTACTTCAGAGCGGCGCCCAAGGTGACGAACTTACGGTTACCCTTCAGTGCGGTCTCATTGAAGTAACCAGCGCGAACGGCAAAGGTGTTGTTGTACCAATACTCGATGCCACCGCCGATGTTGATCTCGCAAAGCTCTTCATAGAACTTGCCATAGTTGACCAGCTCGTGCTTCGAGTTGTAGCCATAACCAGGGGCATCATAGAAAGACTGGATCATACCTTGAACGACGGAAACGTTGTTGTCGTAGCCGTACAGGATCTTATAAGTTCCATCGTCATTATACATCGGGTTGCCCTGATCGTCACGTTCAATGACGGGCGGCGTGGGCACCATCAACTTGGAGAAATCCACGTTGAAGGCCAAGGAGTTGTATTCATCGAGGTCAAGTTTCAGACCAGCGCCCAAACGCAGTGTGGTCGGGATGAAGTCGCGACGTTCAGATTGACCATTGTAGCTGATCTTACTACCAATGTTGGTGATGGCGGCACCCCAGGCAAAGTCGGCATCCATACTGCTGAACCATTCGACAGGACGTTTGTAATACACAGCCACGTCGGCAGCCACAGAGATACCCGGACGGCCATAGTCGGACTGGTTCTGGGTCAGGTCGGAATAGATGAAACGACCTGCGACAGCACCAGAGAGATAATCACCGAGCATACGTGAATAGGTGGCATCAATAGCCCATTCGTTGGGGCTGTATTTACCTTGTGATATGTTGTTATGGTCACGGAATTCGATTTCACCGCAGCTAAAATAGCGCAAGGTTCCCGCCACCGACGAACGTTCGTTGATCTTGTATGCCAGAGCCAAATAGGCAAGATTCATGTCGGGCACCAAATTACGCAGCCAAGGGCTATAGCCCAAACCGCCGGCGAACTTGTCCTCAAGATAAACATACTTGGCGGGATTGTAATGCATGGAATAGACATCAGGTGTTGTTGCCACACCACAATCACCCATAGAGCCTCCGCGGGCATCAGGTGAAATGGAAACAAAAGGAACAGCCGTCGTGATCACATTGGGTGACACGCTGTAATCCTGGCCAATGATGTTCTGTCCATACGAGGAAGCCGCAACCATCAAAAGGGCGGCAACAAGGAGTTTCTTTACTTTCATATCCGGTTTTAGTATTTGAAATTGCAAAAATAACGTTTATTCAATTGTCATATTGTATGGATGTCAAAATAATTTTTCGCCTTAACGCTGGATGACCATGCGTTGGCTGACGGTACGGAAGAACCCGTTTTCATCCGTTAGCGTGAGGCGATAGAGATAAACACCTGAGCGCAAAGGACTTCCCGAATAACCACAGCCGTTCCAAAGGATAGGCTCGATGACACCGTCGGTGGCGGACACCTTTTTATATAAATGTTGCACGGGACGACCCATGATATCGAAAATCTCAATGTTGACATCGAAATTGCCGTCCTCGCCAACATGGGTCAGGGTGATGCGAGTCTCCTCATTGAAAGGATTGGGGTAATTGCGAACCTGCGAGAGGAAGAGGTTGTCATCGACAACAAACCAAAGGGCTGCCTCGGAGGCGTTGTCCTGAGTGTCCCACACCTTAAGGGTAAACTCGTACGTTCCTGGTTCAAGTTCGCTGACCGGCAAGGCGAGGCGTCCACGTCTGAAGTCATTCAAGGCGGGTTCATAGCGGTCGTTCAACACCAAGTGGTTGTATGTTGCAAGATTGCTGTTCATTACAATGTCACGACCCAAACTGAAGCCATAGTGATAGATGCCTTGAGCATCGTAGAGGTCGGCATAAAGCACGCCTTGACGCTCCACCGATTGTCCATTTTCGAATTCGGGGGTATTCCAATAGAAGGTAATCTTCGGGCCTTCGTCGTCGGGCACCATGGCAGGATCGATTCCACCCAACATCAGCCCGTCGAACTTACCCATGGCATCGACAACACGAAGCGAGTCGTAGGCATAGAAACTAAAGCGCGGCATGTCCATTCCAGGCATAATGTCTTTCGGCACCTGGAAGGAGATATTGAACCTACCCGCAGTCACACTGACCTGTCCCTGATAGAGCACATCCTTATGATAATACACATTCCTAGTCGTGTCGCCACTAAACTTCACCTTGATCTTCGCCTTCTGGTCGTAGAACCTCACCCACAGTGTGCCGTTGAAGCCAGCGTCAAGATGTCCGTTGGCGTTTCTCACCTCACCCTCTAACGTCACCATGCTCATGGCATGAAGCACAATGTCGTCGGAAGCCCCAATTGACATTCCATTGATTTTCGTCACAGCGATATTCCCCTGAGGCAAGGGGAAACGCATCACCGGGTCGCCCAAAAACAGGAAGCGGATATTCTGACTAAGGAACGGACTGGTTGGGCTTTGATAATTGAGCGAGTTGCTCTTGGCCTCCCTGACAATATCGCCATAACGCATAGGTTTGCCAGAAGCGTCGCGTTGAAAGAGGACTGGGATAAGCGACCGTGTCAGACGGTCGTTATGCATACCGTAAGTAGGACGACTTGTTGTAAGCATCGCCACACTGCCTCCATGGGGGTTCAGGAACAGTTGTTCACCAGCAGAAACCAAGAGGGGGTTGTCGTATTTTGTAAACTCACAAGTGGCGGTATAGACAAAGGGCAATTTCTCGTAGTTGTTGAGGGCGTTGATGTCGGCATTGGCAAGCACATTCTCACCTGTCAGGCCCTTGACGCCACCATGGCCGTTATAGAAGAAGGCCAAAGTGCCTTGCTCGAGAGCACGCATCAAGTCGGCATTGGCGCCTTGGTTGACGGTACCACTCGAAGTGCTTGTCAGAGGATAGGCGCCACAATACACCTTTTTTGCGGTCAATGCAGGACAAATGGTATCCATCATCATATAATGTTTCTCGCTGTAATCCACATAATCCACCTTCTCGTCGTCGGCCAAGAGAAGCAAATCCGTCTTCCATTCGCCATGCGATTCAGCCAGATTGTCGTAATGTTTGATCTTGCGCAACATATTCTCCGCTTCCTCCACGGTAGAAACAGAGATACGACCTACACCGATATCGACACGACCTTCACAGTTCACACCTTCGTTGTTGTCCATCAATGCGAAGAAGTCGTCGGCTGCGAAACTCAACTCATACTGTGGGTCTTCAAACGTTTCGTAGGTAGGCACATAATTCTGCCCATTGCCTTTGATATTGCGGAAGTCGAACGATGCACGGCCAAACAAGGTCAGATATTTCAGTTGGCCGGCACTGCGCCGATACACCATGCGAACGAAGTCGCGTATGCCTGTCGGGTCGGGCGTGCCTGACGAAAATTCGTTATAGATTTGATTCACATCGACCACCACGCTAGTCAAGCCGTCCTTTTCGGAATGATAATCGGCCAAGGCCTGTGCCTGCTCGAGAAAGATGGGCGAAGTGAGGATCAGGTTATCGGCTTCGGCGATGGCGTGAAGGTTTTGATTGGGCAAGGCCGTCCAGCTCACTATCCGATGCGCCGCCTCAGGCTTGAACAGAACATAGCGTTTTTCCGTCCTCTCATCGGTGGCAAATACCAAGTTGCCTCCACTCAACACGACATCCTGAACGATAGGCTGCAAAGGTGAGGTCACTTCCCAAAGCCGATAATCGGCATTGACATTCTGTACCCAGACAGCACTTCGGCCGTTGCCAAACTGACTTGGCATCAAGCGGAATAGGAAATTGCTTTCCGTCCTTTTCAGCTGTCTCCAACCATAAATCTCAACATAATCAAGATATAGGGAAGCTGATGGAGAATTTACAAGACTCATTTTGAACGTAGCAGTGTCGTTATCAAGAATCATCTGTTTGTCGATGGTCGATAACCTGCCATACAAATGATCTTGATCACTAATATACTTGATGGCAACATTATCAGCCACATGGTTGTCGTTGACCCAAGCATCGTAATGTAAATACGTCTTTTTGACGCGTCCCAATATTTGCGAGTTTATTCTTAAAGCTTTGGTCTTTACCAGGTTAGGAAAAACAAAAGAAATAGCAAAAGTCGAATCCTCTGCAGTAACCTGTTCGCCAAACCAGTTTTGTCCTATAGAATAAGGCGAAAACAGTTCTTCCTCATGCCAAACGAAATCGGGAAACTCAGAGATGACGGTCGTCGTATTCTCAACGGACAGCGTGGGCTTCTCTCCCACCCTCAAGCCGTCGACACCGCTGTCGACACATAAATAATAATAGGTGGTGTCGGAATAATAGTTACGTTCACGCTGATAGGTCTTGTTGCCATTGTCAACCAGCACCCAACGCGTGGGTTCCTGACCATAGAACAACACCTTGTCGCCCTCATCGAAGCTGCCGTCGTCGGCACCCGTCACGCAGATGGCCATCTCCGTCAAATCGTCGGGACGACTATCCGAGTTCTTCTCAGGCAAAGCACCTGAAGGATTACCAAACAACCTGATTTGATTGGGGTTCAAGGCGCTCACATCGATGCCCATCCCCTGCAAGGTGGCATAGTCCAATTGGTAGGCGCCCTCTTGCGTCACCGAAAGGCGATACCAGGTGTGATCGCTCAGCACCGACTGGTAGGTGTTATCCTGCGACCAGCCCACCGTACCGCCAAACAGCAGTAAGAGAACCGTAATAATGGTTATTCTTCTGTATTTCATACTCATTCTCATTTACTTAACACTAGTTTTGACACCAAGGTGGCCGTTTCTCCATTATCGTTGGTGGCCACGATGCGGTAGACATAAATGCCATTACGCAAATCTGCACCGTTAGCGCCACGGCCATTCCAACGAATGGGCGTGATGCGTGCCGAAGTGCCTGACACCGTCTCAGAGAGTGTAGTCACCCAACGGCCCATGATGTCGTAAATATAGATGTCGACCTTCACGTTGTTGCCCACTTGGTTGTGGTCGAACACGAAATACGTCTCGTCCGTCACCGGATTGGGCGCATTGAAGGCATTCTCAATGACCATGCCACTGTTGTTCACCACGGTGAAGGAAACCGTGGCAGTGCCAGAGTTGTTATAGATGTCCCAGACCTTGAGCGTCAGGGTATAGTCGCCATCGGCGAGGTTTTGCAGTTTGTATGTGATGGTACCCTTGCCCGGATGGTCAAGTTCGGCAACGAAGTAATCGTTCAGGCAATAAGCGTTCTTGGAAGGGCCTGTCAGCGTAGCCATGATGTCGTGGCCAATGCCCGCGCCCGTCGTGTTGATGCCACTCTCGTCCTCGATGAAAGCCAGCAGCAACGGGTTTTGCCCAGTCAAGCCACCATTCACGAAGAGCGTGTCATCGATGAAGAGCTTGACCTCAGGTCCTTCGAGGTCCTCAGTGGCCTCGTCATAAAAGCCGCCGATGATGAACGCATCACAGCTGCCGTTGGCATCGATGTCGTAATCGGTAGCATAATAATTGATCAAGCCTTGACCGAACCGGTAGGAGATGTCGCGCGGGACGATAAAGTTGATTTTGAACCTTCCGTTGACTGCCTCAGCCTTCCCGTTGAAAATCATGCTATTACGTAACTTGAAATCAATAACCCCACAAGCCGTGCCATAAGTGGAAAGCTCAGCTTCCTTATCATAGACGATAACGCTGACCACACCATTGAAACCTGTGGCTACATTGCCATCCAAGTCCTTCACGACGCCTTCAATCTCAACGGGTTGCAAAGCGCTAATGGTATCGTGATAGACAGGATACGTCATCCATGTGCTGTCGTTGATGGCGAGGGAGTCCAAGTCGTAGCCTGGATATTTTCCATTGATGCTTAGCGTTTCCACTTTCCATTTCGGGTAGGCCAATCGCAAGGCGGGGTCGCCAAAAAACACATAGCGTTTCTCTTCCAAGCCACCACTAGTTTTCGCCATGCGGTAGACATCGCCCAATCGATAGTGTTCACCACCGTAATAACGGAACAAGTTATCGTAGACACCCTCACCAAAAGCCAGGTTATGATGTCCATAAGTCACCCTTGAAGTGGTGAACATGGCAATCATGCCTCCATATTGGTTCAAAAACGAATACTCGCCTAACGAAGTGCGAAGGTGATCGTCGAAACGGCTGAACTCACACGTACCGGTAATCATCAGCGGATACATCGGACCGTTTCGCCACGAGTCGACGTCTTTTCGTTGAAGAATCTTCTCTTCCGAAAGTTGGACCTCGCCTCCATGGCCCACATAATGGAGCACCAACGTGCCTTTTTCCATACGGCTATTGATGGCAGCATTCACGTCGGGAGCAATCTCACCTCCCGGGGCGCTGATTTGCTGATAGGCGTCGAGATAGATCTTGTCAACCACAGCAGCCTCGCCCCCTACATCCTTCAGCTTGGCCACCAAGGTCTCCGCACTATTCACAAAGCCACTTTCATCATCCGTAAAGAAAGTGATTGTGTTGCGCCACGGTTGCATGGTGGTCTCGTCTTTCACAATATAACGTTCGATCTTGTCGACCATCTGGGCAGCCTGTTCCACCGTCTGCACCGGGAAACGTCCCACACCGATGTCGGCCAAGGAACCGTCGATATTGCCCTCAAGTTCATCCATAAAGCCGAAATAGTCATCCGTCACATAGGTATACTTCATCGCCAACGAGGCCACCGATTCGTAAGAAGGCACAAAGTCAACAACGCCATCGCGGTTCTTGTAATCGTAGGAGCAATCACCCAAAAGCAGCAGATACTTGATAGTTCGGCCCGGAGTACTGTCAAGATAAAGCATACGGCAGAAGTCGCGAATGGCCGAAACGTCTTTTGCACCACAAGAGAACTCATTGTAGATCTTTTCAGGTGTGGTGACATAAACATTCAAGTCGGGGTCGATGCGGTTGTGGATGGCTTTCAGACGTTCGGCTTGTTCCATAAAATCGGGATATGTCAAGATAACAAAGTCCACATCGCGCACCCCATGAAGGTTCTGGTTGTCAACCTTACCGAAGGCTACGGCAGAATGATACGAGTTGCCATTGCAGGCCACGAACTCGTTATCGCGGTTGCCGACCATCTTGAAGCTGAAGGTAGAGCCATTGAGTTGACCTTTCACAATGGAGGGTTGCATGGGTTTGCTCACATCCCACACCTGGGTTTGTTGTGTGGCGTCCGTCAGTCTGTACTCGTACGTCTTATTGAGCACGTATGCTTCGGGATTGCGGAAGCGCATTTGGTCACCCGTCATTTTCAGGCTGCGCCAGGCATTGACGAGGATATAATCCACGAAACCCTCCGAGGTGACGGTGGAACCATGGGAATTGTGTTTCAAGGTGACACGCACCGTCTCGCCATTGGGATGGCAGTTCACCCATCCACCCACATCGTATCCGTAGGGCATCTCGGTCGAAGAGGAAGTCGTTTGAATAGGGTAAACAGCTTGCTGCACATTGTTGACCAACACCGCGAAACTGGCCGCTTGGAAATTGCGTCCCGCCAAAGCCGTCTTCACCGTGCAGGGAAGTGAGGTAATCACATTGGGGAAAGTGAAATCGAAGCTTTGTGAAGATGTGTATTCCATCTTGTCGCCATAATAGGTTCGTCCTACTCGGAATACATTGTACAAGTCTTTTTCATGTACCTGATAATCCAGGAATTGGTTGACGATCTCATTGGCGCTTCCAGTAGGTTGGTCGGCATAACTGATGCGTTTGCCCTGGCCCAACCCCACGACAACGAAGGCGTAGGCATAGTCATCGTATGCATTTTGAATATGCGTATAGGCCATACGTTCCGCATCAAGCTTCCAGCAAACGGGGCCACGACCGTAGAAAAGGATATAGTCGTTGTTGTCGAAACGGCCATCGGATTCGCCTGCCACATAAATGGGCACCTCAACCAAATCGTCTGGACGGGCGGTTGCGTTCAACTCAGGCAGCACGCCGCCCCCATTGTGGTAGATGCGTATCTGACGCGGGTCAAGTTGTGACACGTTGATGCCCAATTCAGTGAGGTCGGAAGCCGTCAGCTTATAGATGCCAGTTTCTGCAAGACCGATCTTGTACCACTCTCCAGATGCCATCGCCGAGCGCGTGGCATAAGTTGGTTTAGACTTCATAATACTGACATCAGGAGTGAGCGTCATCGACAATGTGGCTGAAATCAGCTTCTCGTATTGATCGCCTTTTTGACGGAAGGGTACGATACGCACTGAGAGCAAAGCCTTATCGCGCGAGCGCAACGGCTTGGCGGTCACTTCAAAATCGCTGCTGAAGGCATAATTACGCGCCACTTTCATCTCAGCCTCCGTAAGGGCTTCGGCTTTGACTTCAAGACACATCACCTCCACTTTAACGGCATCGTCGTAAATGGGGAATGACTGATAAAACACAGGCATGATATCTTCGTAGACCCCCGACTCCAAATCCATATATAATAAGGTATCGGAAGCGAAATGTTGCTCAGCCACCCCGAGCCATTTCAGTCGGATAGGACGGTCAATCTTCATTTGTCCCCACAAAGAGACGGGGCTACCAGCGACAAAAAACAACACTATCAGCAATAAACAAAACCGTATCTTATGACGCATAATATTCGTTATTACTTAATATTCAATTTATTAAATGCAAAGTACACCTTCTAAGCATACCTTATTTATAAGGGAACGAAAATACAACTTTTTTATTGCAAGATGGCAATTTTGGGCAACAAAAAAGTTTTTTTTCCAAAAATGACAACCGATTCAAAAAAAGTCCATAAATTTGCGTGTTTTTTTAGAAAAAAGTTTGAAAATAATCTGAGAGGCATACAATAAATGCCTTTCAATTGAGTTTATAGATAACAAATTTGAATGACAATGTATAGAAAACAAGGATTCAAGACACTAGCCATCATTGTTTTGGCAGGATTGCTTACCGTTTCATGCTCCAATAAGTCTTCGCGCACGACGGGTTGGGCCTACAACGATGCCAACAACGGAGGCTTCGAAGTTACTGAAGTGAACGACCAGGAAATCGGTCCCGGCTTGATTGCCATCGAAGGCGGAACCTTCGTGATGGGCGCCACAACCGACAACCTGACCTATTCGTGGGACAACTCGCCCCGCAAGGTCACCGTGCCTTCTTTCCTGCTGGACCGCACCGAGGTCAGCAATGTGGACTACCGTGAGTACATCTACTGGCTGAACCGCGTTTACGGACAAAACTATCCTCAGGTGGTACGCAATGCCGCGCCCGACACCTTGGTTTGGCGTGACCGCTTGTCATACAATGAGCCCATGGTTGAGATCTATTTCCGCCATCCTTCCTACAATGACTATCCAGTGGTGGGTGTGACCTGGGTTCAAGCCAATGACTACTGCTCTTGGCGTACCGACCGTGTCAATGAGTTGATGCTTGTTGAGGCTGGCGTCCTTGATTGGGACCCGACCCAACAAGACGAAGAGAACTTCAACACCGACGCTTATCTGGCCGGCCAATACACTGGCAAGGTGAAGAACGGTAAGAAAGACCTCTCCAAAGGTGGCGACGGCGTGCGTAACGTCAGAATGGACGACGGCATCCTGTTGCCCTCGTACCGTCTGCCTACGGAAGCTGAATGGGAATATGCCGCTGTCGGCTTGGTGGGCAACACCTCCAACGAAATCGTCAGCGAACGCAAGGTGTATCCTTGGAACGGCGACGGTCTGCGCACCGACAACAAGAGATATATGGGTAGCTTCATGGCCAACTTCAAGAGAGGCCCTGGTGACTACATGGGTGTTGCTGGTCACTTGAACGACGGTGCCGCCCTGCCCGCCCCTGTGGGTTCCTACTGGCCCAATGACTATGGCCTGTACAACATGGCTGGCAACGTGGCCGAATGGTGCCAAGATGTCTATCGTCCGCTGTCTCACGAAGACGTTGCCGACTACAGCCCCTTCCGTGGTAACGTGTTCACCCGCAAGGCTGTCGACGATGAAGGCTTCCTGCTGCAAAAAGACTCCCTGGGTCGTATCCGCAGAGAGCCCATCCCCCAGGAAGAAGCTGCCAAACGCCAGAACTACCGTACGAGCTTCAACTCCAACTATGACGACGGTGACTATATGTCGGCCATCCGCAACCGTTGGAGCGATCCTCAAGACGACCAAAGCGTGTTCACCAAGGAGATGTATGAAGCCGCCACGAATGAAACTCCCGGTACGACCCTCATCAGCGACGAATCGAGAGTGTACAAAGGCGGTTCATGGGCCGACGGTCCTTACTACCTGAGCCCTGGCACGCGCCGTTACCTCAACCAGAACCAGTCCGCTTCGACCATCGGCTTCCGTTGCGCGATGAACAAGGTGGGCAGCTCTTTCGCCAAGTAAATAGTAATAGATTCTTTTTCATGATAGCTTTGAAGCCGTTTGATCCGTCAGGCGGCTTCTTTCATTAAAACATAAGGGTCCCTGAGCCCTGAGCCCGTCGAAGGGTCGAAGGGCCCAAAACCATAACAGATGATAGAAACAATATATCAACATTACCTCAAGGCTCACAAAGTCTCCACCGACAGCCGCAAGATTGAAAAAGACGCTGTTTTCTTCGCCTTGAAAGGCGAGAACTTCGACGCCAATGACTTCGCCCTGCAAGTGGCGGAGCAAGGCGAGGCCAGTCTCGTCGTCGCCGACCGCAAAGACCTGCCCAAACACGAACGCATCTTGATAGTGGACGACTCATTGAAAGCCTTGCAAGACCTCGCAGCCTACCATCGCCAACAGAGCAAAGCCATCGTGCTATCCATCACCGGCACCAACGGCAAGACGACCACCAAGGAACTCGTATCGGCAGTGTTGGCCAAGAAATACAACATCATCCACACGATGGGCAACCTCAACAACCACATCGGTGTACCGCTCACCCTGCTGAACATTAAACCCGAGACCGAGATTGCCGTCGTGGAGATGGGTGCCAACCACCCTGGTGAAATTGACTTCCTCTGCAAGATCGCCGACCCCGACTACGGCCTCATCACCAACATCGGGAAAGCACATCTGGAAGGCTTCGGTAGCTTTGAGGGCGTCATCAAGACCAAGACCGAACTATATCGACATATCAAGGCTCATGGCAAGGCCGTATTTGTCAATCAAGGCAACCCGCTACTATGGGAGCAATCCGAGGGACAGGAACGCATCAGCTATGGCAGGCATTGCGCTGCCTTCTGCCCTGTCACCCCTGCTGCCTGCAACCCGTATTTGAGCGTCGGTTGGAGAAATCACCTCATTCAGACCCATCTCGTGGGAAGTTACAACTTCGAGAATGTGGCCGCTGCCATTGGCGTGGGTCAGTATTTCGAGGTGGATGAGAGCGCCATCATCGAAGCCTTGGAGGCCTACACGCCCACCAACAGCCGTTCGCAGGTGATTGAAACCGGCAAGAACCGCATCATCATGGATGCCTACAACGCCAACCCCACCTCCATGCGCGCCGCCTTGATCAACTTCGCCAGCATCTGCGGCGATAACAGCCTTTTGGTATTAGGCGACATGCGTGAGTTGGGCACGGCTTCCGAAGAAGAACATCGCAACATCCTGGGCTTGATGAAGGAGTTGAAATTCAAGGAGGCTTTGTTGGTCGGTTCGAACTTCAGCGCTTACAATGAGGACCCTGATTGGAGCACCTTCGCAAAAGTGGAAGACTTGTGCCAATACCTTGAGGACAATCAAGTCATTGGAAAGACGATACTCGTCAAAGGATCTCACAGTGTACAGCTTGAGAAAGTATTACCATTATTGTGACGAATACCTACCCTCAAGCCGTCATTGCGGGCTTGACCCGCAATCTCCTTAGCGAAAAGGATACGTCTTCGCATTCAGGAGATGGCGGATGTTCCTCCGCCATGACGGTTTAAACTAAAGGATTACACCCCGTTATAACACCACCAATGAAAGAAACTACCGCCATAGGCTTAATGTCGGGTAGCTCGCTGGACGGGCTGGATATCGCCCTCGTGCGCTTCCAAGAAAAGGAAGACAAATACCAATTCCAAATCTTGCAGGCCGAGACCCTACCCTATCCCGAATACTGGACCGAGCAACTCTCTGAAGCCTTCCACAAGCAGCCTGAAGACTTGGTGCAGCTAGACAAGGACTATGGCAAATATTTAGGCGAACAAGTGTTGGCTTTTGCCAAAAAGCACAATGCTACACCTGACTTTGTTGCTTCGCACGGCCACACCATCTTCCACCGTCCCGAGGAGCATTACACGCTCCAAATCGGTGACGGACAAGAGTTAGCCAAGGCCTGCGGCTTCACTGTAGTCAATGACTTCCGCAGCGAGGACGTCAGCAAGGGCGGACAAGGCGCGCCGCTTGTTCCCATTGGCGACAAGTTGCTTTTTGGCGACTACGAGATTTGCCTCAATATCGGTGGCATCGCCAATGTCTCCTATGACGAAGACGGCAAGCGCATCGCCTTCGACCTCTGCATTGCCAACCAAGCCCTTAATTATCTCGCCCAGATGAAAGACCTACCTTACGACCGTGATGGCGAGTTGGCCCGTAACGGCGAGGTCGACATTACGCTGCTGAAACGGCTGAACAGGCATCCTTTCTATGGACTATACCCACCCAAGTCGTTGGGAAGAGAGTTCTTCGAAGCGAACCAGAAAGAGCTCTTGCAAGGCCTCTCCGTTCCAAATTTGTTGGCCACTTTTGTAGAACACATCGCCTTGCAAATCGCATTGGGAGTGAGCCACCTACCCAAGGGAAAGATTCTCGTCACCGGTGGCGGTGCGATGAACAAATTCCTTATGGAACGCTTGCAAGCCCGCAGTTCGCACGAGGTCGTCATCCCCGACAAGATGAGTATTGACTACAAGGAGGCTTTAGTCTTTGCTTTCCTTGGACTTTTGAGAATGGAGGGAAAGACCAATGTCTTGGCTTCGGTAACTGGTGCCGAGAGTGACAGTTGCAGTGGGCGGATTTGGAGGCCCTGCTAAAGCATTTCATTTCTTATTCATTTACAGCAATATATCCGACAGCAAACGACAACAAACGACTGCTGTCGACTACAAATGTTTGTTCAACGGCTTTTTCTTGACAAGGTTTGCATCTTTGAGGCATTAAAACAAATAAGAATATGGCAAAGAAAGAAACCAACACAAAACTTGAAATCACAATTTGTGATATCAAAGGCATTGACAGCATCAATATAGAATCGCTGATACGTGTAATAAGAGGCCAACAGGTAATGCTTGATTCTGATTTGGCGATGCTGTATGGAGTTGAAACAAGAACTCTTAACCAGGCTGTTAAACGTAATATTAAACGTTTTCCAGAGGATTTCATGTTCCAACTCACTCAGGATGAGGCATCTCATTCAAGATCACAATTTGTGACCTTGAACGATGACGATGCTTTAAGGTCGCAAATTGCGACCTCAAACAAAAAGGATAATCCTTTGAGGTCACAATTTGTTACCTCAAAGAGCAAACGAGGTCAAAATCTAAAGTACCTGCCCTACGCCTTCACTCGCAATGGCATCGCCATGCTCAGCAGTGTATTAAGGTCTGACACTGCCGTGGAAGTCAACATTCGCATCATGCGGGCTTTCACCATGATACCGCAACTCGTTAATCACAACACGCAGATTATTGAGCGCATCTTCAACATTGAGCAGCATCAACAAGAGACAGACAAAACGATCAAGGTCATTCTTGACAGAATCGAGGACTTTAACCCCAAGCTCCTCTCCGAGCAAGTCTTCCCTTCCGGCTGCGTCTGGGATGCATGGACTTATATTTCAGATCTCGTTAGAAGCGCCCAGCAAAGAATCGTTCTTATCGACAATTATGTTGACGACCGGGTGCTTTCCATGTTCACCAAACGAGCCGATGGCGTTTCGGCGACCATCCACACTCGGCATAATGAGCAATTCCTCACCGACCTAAAGAAGCACAACGCCCAATATCCCGAAATTGAGTTCATCCAACTGCCACACCGAAACCACGACCGTTTCCTGATCATCGATGACAAAGTCTATCTGTTGGGTGCCAGCTTGAAGGATATGGGGGCGGGGCTTTGCGCGGTTACTGAGATGAGCATTACGCCGGAGGTAGTTTTAGGGTTGTTAAAGTGAAAACTATCTACATGGATCACCAAACTACAGGATTAAGCACATTTGAGTTAATCAGAAAATGCTTTTTCTAGTGTTTTTTCTTTCCTAAAAACTATTTCCGTACTTTTGTCGTTTGATTCATATATCAAACGGTCGTGTTCAAGAAAATCCTAAATACCTTTGGAACCAAGATACTGGCAGCAGCCCTTAACTTCGCTATTGCCATTATCATCTCCCAGACCTTGGGCGATACGGGCAAAGGTACGCAGGCACTTCTCTTGACCACCATCTCCTTCATCCTCATCTTCTCTGACATCATCTGCGGCGCAAGCATCATCTACCTCGCCCCGCGCCATTCGTTCAAGAAGATTCTGCTAGCCTCCACGGTATGGGCGGCACTCATCGCTGTGATCATGGGTTTTGCCATCTGGTTGTTCTATCCGAAGCTGGCGCCCGACTTGGTGGCACATGTGGCTATCCTGTCGTTCATCTCCTCGCTCAGCAACATCAACTTCCGTTTCTTGGTCGGCAAGGAGGAAATCAAGAAGGCCAACTACAACACGCTGCTCCAACCCGTGCTATTGGCCTTGACTTTGGTCATCTATTATATTTTGCTGAAGCGAACCGACATCTACGGCTATGTCATCGGACTGTATGCCGCCTACGGAGGCACTTTCCTGCTGGGAGTATGGATGTTGCGCAAGGAATACGCCAACCTGCGCCATGATACGGACAAGGACTACAAACCCGTCCTTAAAGACCTCTTCAAATACGGTTTTCTCAATCAGACGGGCCACTTCGTGCAGTTCTTCAACCTGCGCTTGAGTTATTATCTGCTGGACAAATACATCAGCGTAGGACGCGTAGGTGTCTTCTCCAATGCCCTCTCGCTCGCCGAGGCCATCTGGATTATCAGCAACAGTATTGCACTCGTGCAATATGCCCGCATCGCCAATGCCGACGACCGTGCATACGCGCAAAAGCTTACCCTCGATTTGGGCAAAATCTGCTTGCTTGTCTCTGCCTTGGCCGTCGTGGCGTTGTGCTTGCTACCGCCTGCAGTCTACACCTTCGTCTTCGGTCCCGAGTTTGGCGAAATGGCAGGACTCATCCGCATCCTCGCACCAGGCATCCTGCTCTATTGCATTTTCCTCATCTTAGGACACTATTACTCGGGCACCGGGCGTTATCAGATGAACACCTTCGCGGCACTCTGCGGGCTGGTCGTCACCTTCGTCTGTGGCTTCACGCTGATACCTCGCTATGACGTCACAGGTGCAGCCATCACCTCAGCGGTATCGTATACGGTCAATGCGGTGTTCTTGTTTGTGTTCTTCGTCAAGGAGTCGCACTTCAAAGGTCGTGACTTCCTGTTGACCAAGAGCGAGATACAGAACTATATCGCCGGTTTGAAACAACAATTCTTGAAACAACCTACCGAAAATGAATAAACTCCATAAATTCACCAAAGCCCTCGGGCGCATCATTAGGCATCCTTACTTGCTCAACCTCGTCTTGCAAGACGAAGGCAGCAACAAGGAAGACGTCATCCGGAAATATGGTCTCGCTGACGGCCTGCCCATCATCGAAATCAACGAATTGTTCCCTGACTTCCACGAAATCGCGAAGCCTTACGCCTATCTCTCGGGTGCCACCATGCCCATTGACATTGCCTTGCTGCGCGCCTTGGCGAAACACTATACGGTAAAAGACTACTTTGAAATCGGCACTTGGCGTGGCGAGAGCGTAGGCAATCTGGCCGATGTGGCAGAGCATTGCGTCACCTTCAACCTGCCGAAGGAAGACATCGTCAATCTGACCAATAACCAGCTTTATGCGGATTTGCACAGCTTCTTCAGCAAGGGATTGGACAATGTGGAACAGCTTTATGGTGACTCTCAGACCTTTGACTTCGGCCCGCACTTTGGCAAGTACGACATGGTCTTTGTTGACGGCGACCACCATTACGAAAGTGTGAAGAAAGACACCGAAACTGCCTTCAAACTGCTCAAAGGCGAGCACAGTATCATCGTGTGGCACGACTACGGCCTTGACCCAGAGACCATCCGCTGGGATGTGATGGGAGCCATCTTGGACGGTGCACCTGCCGAGAAACGCAAACACATCTATCATATCTCCAACACCTTGTGTGCCGTTTATCTGCCTGAAGACTTGCCCACGCACAAGCTTGTGCCTTACGAGACGCCTAAGAAATACTTTGAAATCGATATCAAAACACATATTATTGAATAAATGTACGGCTGCCACAGTGTGACAGCCCTACACACGACCAAATATCTGGACTGCTTCGTTCCTCGCAATGACGCAAAGCGGCAACTGAACAACTGACAACTGAACAACTGACAACCTAGATTGCTTCGTTCCTCGCAGTGACGCGAAGCGGCAACTGAACAACTGACAACTGAACAACTGATAACTGACAACTGAATAAATGAATATCCTGCACCTATTGAGTTGGTTTCCCACACCCGACGACCCCACCTTGGGCAACTTCTGCGTCCGCATGATTGACGCATTGCCTGAGGATTGCCATTCCGTCATCCTCTCCGTTTGTGACGGCAAGGACATGACGAAATCATTCGAGGTCAAGGAGATTCCCGGAGCACACCACACCCACGTGCAGATCTACATCCGTCCACCAAAGATCAACGCCATTCGCAAACTCAAGATGCTGCGGATGTACCACTACGGATTGAAATACATCAAGCAACGTTTCTTCAAGCCTGACTTGATACACCTACACGTCACCTACCCTCTTGGTCAAGTGGCCTTGCTGTGGAAGAAGCTCATTGGCTACAAATATGTCCTCACCGAACATTGGACCATTTACCAGCCGCAGAACAAGGACGTTTTGGTCGGCAAGCTGAAGCGGAAAATCGTCAAGATTGCCAATAATGCCGAACTTATCATGCCTGTCAGTTTGGATTTGCAGCGGTGCATGGAGGGGCATGGTGTGCGCAACCGCTTTCAGGTGATTTACAACTTGGTGAATACGGATATGTTTAAGCTTAGACAGCCGCCTTGCATAGATTCCAGCCTTCCCTCAGGCTTACGCAGGAATGACATGCAAGGCTCGATAAAGAATGACATGCACGTCTGGAAAAAACACATGCTTCACATCTCTACCTTGCGCGACGAGGCCAAGAACTTCAGCGGCATCTTGCGCACCATCGAGCGTTTGCGCCAGCAGCGAGACGACTTTGATCTGCATGTCATCCATGATTACGATGCTCCAGAATTCAAGGCGTTTGTTAAAGAACATCATTTGGAGGACTGCGTCATCTTCCATGGGAAAAAGACCTCTGCCGAGGTAGCCGAAGCTTACCAAAACGCGGACTTCTTCGTGCTGTTCTCCAACTTCGAGAACTTGCCCTGCGTCATTGTGGAGGCCTTCGCCAGCGGTGTGCCAGTGCTTTCCACTTCCGTGGGAGGCATCGCCGAAATCCTCTCACCTGAGAGAGGCATCCTCATCCCCCAAGGTGACGAAGACGCTTTGTTACAAGGCATGAACCAACTGCTTGACCATTCTTCAGAATACGACCGTCAAGCCATTCGCGACTATGCCATAAAAACATTTGCTGCCCAAAACATTGGACAGCAAATATTTGAAGCCTACAAAGAAGTCGTTATTCCTTGACAAATTTCACCGTCGAAACTGAATCATTTTCATCCACGACACGAACGAAATACACGCCTTGTGGCCATGTTGCCACTTCGACAGCATTGTCCTCTCCTTGATACATCATTTGTCCCAGTGCATCAAAAGCCTTGACTTCCTTAATTTTGCCTTCGATAGAGAATCGATCAGAGGCAGGATTAGGATAAAGCATCGCATGAGAGGTGTTTTCCGAAACCGATGTCACTTCGACTGTCACCGTTGAAGGATTCGATTCACAATACTCGTTAGGACGCTCGTAATTCACGAGCACGATATATTCCGTAGCACCAATCTCATTAGAGGCATCAAAATACGACCGCTGTGATGGATCTTCAATTTCAGCAATCACGGAAGGAGCGCCATTCGCCATCTTCAAGACCGTATACTTCTGGAATTCATTGGTTTGTCCTTCCCAATTCCAAGTCAACAGAGCACCGAATTCATCACTGCCATTCCACTGGTAAGTACCATTCAAGTTTGAAACAGGTGGGCAACCCATTGTACAATTAATCTCGTATTCGGTAACAACGCCCACCTCGGGATAACCATTTGAGGCCACAATTAAGTTGTCGTCCCAGTCGTAAATTTCGTAGGAAACCTCTTCGAGGCTGCCGTGCGAATAGCATGTGTTGTCGTAAGTCCAAAAGAAAGTAGCGGTCTGGTACTTCGGCACGGGCACAATCAACGAGGCAGAACCTCCATCCCACAAACCTACTCGCTGCGAAACCTTGCCGCCCTCATCAAGCACGGCGATGAATGACATGTCCCAGCCGTTACCACCCGTATCGGACAACTCAAAGCGCAAGTCACAATTGGTCCCCACCAACACAGTGTCGCGGGCCACTTTACTCATTCCAGCTGCATTCACTGAATACACCGTATAATAATATGTGCCAT
>JAEEGI010009483.1_pt1 | contig 21321 bp, 15 predicted proteins | sample 8958751 | NCBI WGS metagenome assembly JAEEGI01 (sample SAMN16246545, study PRJNA631951) | gut metagenome | biome: gut microbiome; feature: rumen; material: KS-attached | host: Bos | place: Iran: Karaj | collected 2018-10 | reverse complement strand
CTCTTTGCAGGCAAAGTGCCCATTGAGCGCGCTGCCGCCTACTTCTACTACGAGAAGAGCAGCCACTATGCTGCCCTGCTGCACGACCTCAAGTACCGCAATCAGCCACAACTGGGGCGCTGGCTTGCCCGGCAGGCCGCCACACTCATGCAGCCATCGGGGTTATGGGACGGCATCGATGTGATTATCCCCGTACCCCTGCACATCACCAAACTTGCCAAACGCGGCTACAACCAGAGCCAATATATAGCCCAAGGCATTGCCGACGTGACCGGCATCCCCGTCAAGCCCTGGCTCAAAGCACGGCAAGCACACTCCTCGCAGACCATGAAAGACAGGTTTGAGCGCATGCAGAGCGCCCAAGGCTTGTATCTGCCCACCCGGCCTGCCACGACACAGCTTCAGGACAAGCACGTGCTCATCGTCGACGATGTGGTGACCACCGGAGCCACGCTGCTCTCGTGCGCCCAAGCGCTACACGACGCCATACCACACATCAAAATCACCCTATTCACGCTCGCTGCCGCCCGCCTGGAGTAATCGTCTCGCCATCTTCTTTTCATCACAACAACAAAAATCGCCTAAAATCATTGCAAACTATTTCTCATTGCAAGATTATTTCGTAATTTTGCACCATCACTATAAAAACTCATGTAACATGGAACAACTTGACCTTCTTTTAGCCGACAAGCTTCTCAAAATCAGTGCTATCAAACTCCAGCCCGAAAATCCCTTCGTATGGGCATCGGGATGGAACTCACCCATATACACCGACAACCGCGTCACCCTCTCCTACCCCAGCGTTAGAAATTTCATCAAGATTGAACTTTCGCGCATCATCGCCGAGAACTTTGGCGAGGCCGAGGTGGTGGCTGGCGTGGCTACCGGTGCCATCGCACAAGGTGCTCTCGTGGCCGACACGCTGGGACTGCCCTTTGTGTATGTGCGCTCAACCCCCAAGGATCACGGACTCGAAAACCTCATCGAGGGTAACATTAATCCGGGCCAGAAGGTGGTGATTGTCGAAGACCTCGTGTCGACCGGCAAGAGCAGCCTCAAGGCTGCCGAAGCCGTGCGCAATGCAGGCGGCGAAGTGGTGGGCATGGTAGCCATCTTCACCTATGAGTTCCCCGTGGCAGCACAGGCATTCAAGAAAGCCGGCATCAAGCTCATCACCATCAGCAACTACAGCGCAATGATTCAGGCTGCAGTCAAGACCAACTATGTGAAGCCCACCGATGTGGAGGCACTCGAGCAATGGCGCGAAGACCCTGCCAACTGGACTCCCGCTAAACGCCCTATTGACTAACTCTCAACAAAACAGAACAAATGGAGACTTACAAAAGCGATATCAACCGCATCAACTGCAACATAGACACCGTATTTGCCAAACTCTCTAACCCCTCCATCTTCCAGGAGCAAATCGAGAAGAACCTCGACCGTATGCCCGAGGATGCTCGCGAAAACATGAGCAAGGTGAAATTTGAAGAAGACGGCATCTCTATCGAGTCGCCTATGGGACCGCTCAAGATGGCGATTCTGGAAACTGTCGAACCCTCGAAAATCGTCTTTGGCGCTGCACAGTCGCCCGTGGCGTTCAACCTCATCATCAACCTCACCGAAGTCGACGAGGAGAATACCGATAGCGAGACGCAACTGCAGCTCGACCTCCCCATCATGCTCCGAGCCATGGTGGGCGGCAAACTCAAGGATGCTGCCAAGATGTTTGGCGAGATGCTCACCAAACTGCCTTACAACGAGCTCTAAAACACCATCTGGCGGGCTGTGCAAGCAGTGCACTGCCACATCACTGAAGAAAAAAATTTGGTGGGTATTTAAAAAATACCTACCTTTGCACCCGGGTTAGTCCTACACGGCCAGCTCCCTATGAATCCCCCAGGTCTTGACCGAAGCAAGGGTAGTAGGTTGTAGCGGCGCGATGTAGCACGCTAACCCTTTTTTTATATCCTTATCTAAAGTCCCAATCGCCCAAGCCTTATTTCAATTTAACTTCACGTATGGCATATTTTTCGGTTGATTTGTTATAAACTTCGCTTAAAACATCAATCATTGAAATTTATTTACTACCTTTATAGATAAGAATTTGTGTGTGTTTTTTTATAACTGCTCGCTTCGCGATATCATTAAACCCATGCTATTCCTCTATTTTTAAATAAATTAAGTCAAACTCAAATTAATTAATTGAGCTATGAAGAAGGCTTTTTTCACCTTGATGCTGATGCTCTTCGCTGCGATTGCTGTAAACGCCCAGAGCCTGACGGGCAAACAATGGTGCACAGTTCTTAACGACGAAGACGGCGAAGGCGTTGCTGTAGCCCTCACTTTTGAGAAAAATGGAACTTGCGAACTCGTTATTGCAGTCGAGCAGCAGATGAAAGAGGACGGTGTGCCCATCAACATTATTGGTGGAGTTACCGTTCCCGGCACATACAATCACAACGGCAAGGACCTGAATACCAAATTCAACCACGCCAAGGCCACGACTGAAATCGACTATGAAATCAAGGGCATGGATGCCAAAACCAAGGCTTTGATGGATAAGCAAATAAGGTCTGAGCTCAATTCCCTTAAGGGCGAACTGAAAAAAGAATTGCTCGGCGGCATGCCCAAGATGGACAACCTGAAGGTTGTTTCGCTCGAGAGCAAGAAACTCGTTGTCAAGAACGACGACAACCAGGAAATCCCATTCTACGCCGAATAACAATCAGTTTATCAAACATAACAAAGAGTGCGAGGCTCCATCGGTCCCGCACTCTTCTTTTTTTACGCAACAAAACTCCCAGCCAGATGCCTGACATTGAAATTATTTAGTACCTTTGCAATGCCTTGGAAGGAGACGCCGGAACAGTTCTGCAGCCCTCAAACAGGCAATCGGTTAATAATCAAATGAATTGGATTATATTGATTGTTGCAGGACTTTGTGAGGTTGGATTCACCTACTGCCTTGGTCGTGCAAAAACAGCCATCGGATTAGAGTGGTGGTTATGGATTGGCGGTTTCGTCGCTTTCACCCTTGCAAGCATGGGACTCTTGGCAAAGGCCATACAGACATTGCCTATAGGAACAGCCTATCCCGTATGGACCGGCATCGGAGCAGTGGGCACGGTGCTTGTAGGCATCATCTTCTTTCATGAACCGACAACATTCTGGAGAATGTTTTTTATCACCACGCTTATTGCCTCGGTAGTAGGCCTCAAACTCATTTCGTGATGACAGATTTTAAACCCATGCGCCGCAGCAGGCAGCAACTATCAACTGAAGAATGTGAGACCATCCTCAAACGGTGCACCTCGGGAACGCTTGCACTGGCAGGCCATGGCGGTTATCCCTATGCCGTGCCTCTGAGTTATGTTTACGCCAATGGGAGCATCTTCTTTCACTCGGCTCAGCAAGGTCATAAAATCGATGCCATCAAGCAAGACAACCACTGCTCGTTTTGCGTCGTCGATCAAGACCAAGTCAAGCCCGCCGAGTTTACCACCTATTTCAGAAGCGTCATCGTTTTCGGTCGCATCCAAATCATAGAGAATGATGACGAAAAACTGCAGGCCTTGCGGCTGTTGGGCCGACGATACTCACCCAACCACGAACAAGGGCTGCAACATGAGATTGACAAGTCGCTCGGCCATGTGCTCGTGTTGCGACTCGACATCGATCACATGACAGGCAAAGAGGCCATCGAACTGAGCAAAGCGAGAAACAGCTAATTTTTGTCATCATCCACAACAGCAGGGCCAAAGAATAGCGCACTCGTGAATTTTTTTATAACTTTGCAGTTAAATCATCAATTATCGCAATTATGGAAGTAATACAGAGTTTCACCATCGATCACACCCATTTGAAACCAGGCATCTATGTTTCGCGTGTAGACAAGGGGTTCACCACCTACGACTTGCGCATCACCGAGCCCAACAAAGAACCCGCAGTGGCGCCCGCTGCCATTCACAGCATCGAGCACCTGATGGCAACCTGGTTCCGCAACTCGGCGGCAAAAGATGATGTGGTCTATGTCGGACCCATGGGATGCCTCACCGGTATGTATGTGATCATGACGGGAAATTACAGTGTCGAAGACATGCGGCAACTCACCATCGAGTGTCTTGAGTGGATTCTAGCCCAAACCGAGGTGCCGGCAACCCGACCCGAGGCCTGCGGCAACTACCTGCTGCACGATCTACCCATGTGCAAGTGGGAATGCGAGCGATATCTCGACCGACTCAAAAACGATTTCCATAGCGAGTACACAAAACTGCAAATCACCCTCGACGACGGCAAGGTCTTTGCCGACGCATAACCTATTCATACTTGCGTTGAGAATCGCAACAGGCCCGGTTTAGGGCAACTTCAGCATATCCATCACCTCGGTGATGTCGCCGTCGTTGTCGGCAGGCTTTACGCCCAGCAGATAGGCCAATAGCGGATAGATGTCGACATTGCGGAACTTAGCTTCCTTCACATAGCCACGCTTGAAGTCGGGTCCCACGGCACGGAAGGCCACCAGCATGTCGCTTGCCGTGTGGTCGTAGCCGTGCGTGCCGCCCGGTTTCCACTTGCGGTTGTCGAACACCCATCCCACATCGGGCAGCACCACCACGTCGCCCACATTGGGATTGCTGCCATAGTGCAGATACTCGGGCACATCCTGCCGTTTCCACACGCGCAAATGGTCCACACCCTTCAGGGCGTTACAGATTGAGTCGACGTAGTCGTGCCGGTTGGCATAGACGAGTGCCGGGAAATCGTTGGTGATGCGCTCCACCCACTCGGGCTTCAGGTACTCGTGCGGGTAAATCATGCGCTCGGGATCGACCCACGTCATTCCGTGGTCGCCCAGTACAATCAGGTTCACATCGGCGGCGATGGGAAGTTGCTGAATGCGGCTCCACATCACCTGCAGCGTGCTGTCCATCTGCTCCATGGCACGGCGCGTGCGGGCACTCATGGGGCCATGATTATGCCCGCTGGCATCGGGTTCCTCAAAATAGGCCATGATGAGGTGCGGACGCTCCTGCTCGGGCAATTCAAGCAGCCGCAGTACCTCGTCGACCCGCTGAGGGAAAGTGAGCCGGTTTTGCTGATAATGATGCCAGTAGGTGGCATACTCGCCTTTGATGGGCACATCGCTGCCCACCCAATAGACGGTGGCAGTGGTCACACCCTGCCGCTTGGCGGTGAGCCAGATGGGGTCGCCGCCAAAGTATTGCGGGTCGTTGCGCATCTCATTATTGCCCAGCGAGAACACCTTGCCGTTGCGACGCACCTTGAACGTGTTGGCCACAATGCCGTGATGGTCGGGATAGAGGCCCGTGGCAAGCGTGTAGTGATTGGGAAAAGTCTTGCTCGGGAACGACGGCATCATCACCGCCTTCACCCCTTCGCGTGCCAACTGGTCGAAAAAAGGCACATCAAACGCCTCGGCATAGTCCCAACGCAGTCCGTCGAGGCTCACCACCACCGTGTAGGTATCACGCCCCGCACCATTCACATTCACCGCCGCCAGCGTCACCAGCAGCAACAGCACAATCTTCTTCTTCATCACGCAAATGTTTTGTTTCCCACAAATGTAAGCATTTCTCTCGACTTCTCAAAACATGACACAACAAGGGGCGGCCAAACGACCGCCCCTTGCTATTTCATTATATGGGTCTTCTATTGTATTAGAAGATGAGTTTCACGCCCACCTGCATGTGCCAGCGGCTCGAAATGTTGGCCTTGCTGGGCTCGGTGTAGTCGTTCCACTGATACTTGGCGCTGTACACGCCATTGGCATCACGGCTTGTGCCTGTGAACTTGAGAGGCGATACATTGTACACGCCGCTGTAGTTGGCACCCCACTTCTTGTTGAGCATGTTGGCGAAGTTGAGGATGTCGAGCGTGAGCATGATCTTGCTGCCGCGCTCGCGCAGGGCGAAGATCGACTCGGCAAAGTGCAGGTCAATCTGATGCTCGAAGGGAGCCACATTGCCGTTGCGCTCGGCATACTGGCCACGATGGTTCTTGGCATAGCTGTCGGTCGAGAGGAATTCCTCGAACATGGCGCGCTGTGCGTCGGGAGTCACCTCCACGGTCTCGCCGTTCACCTTGGTGTTATAAGAGGTGAACACCATGTTGGGAAGTTCTTCCTTCGTGGGCAGGTAGAGCATCGAGTTGCCGCGATAGCCGTCGCCGTTGTAGTCGGCATTCTCGCTCATCGTCAGACTGTAGCGCTGGCCGCTGGTGCCGTTGTAGGTTACCGACACGTTGGTCTGCAGCAGGCCGTTCAGGTACTTGGGCGAGGTGTAGGCCAAATTCACGAGCACGCGGTGAGGCTGGTCGAACGACGAGTAGGTCAGGCGCGGGTCGTTGGTATCGATGGCGTAGTTATACTTCCAGTTACTGTAGGCCACCGACGAGGTACCGTCGTAGACCGACTTAGAGCAGCCAAAGGTGTAAGATGCCAGGAAGTCAAGACCGAAGTTGAACTTCTTCTCGATGGTGGCAGTGAAGTTGTAAGAGTAACCCTTGTCAGTATTCTCGAGGTTCACGATCGAGTAGTATTTGTTATCTACCGAATAGAACGGGGCGGCACTTGCCGCTACACCCTTCACGGCAAAGATACTGCCGTTCTGGGTCAAGGCGAGATTCCTGAAGTAAGCCTGATTATAGGTCTTGCTGTAAAGTCCTTCGAGCGTCAGCTTCCAGTCATAGGGCAGAATCTGTTCCCAAGCCAGGTTGGCACGGAACACCTGCGGATAGCGGAAGCGGCGGCTCACCGTCACGATATCGGGCGTGGGAGCGGTACCCTTGCCCAGCGCATCGGCGAGCACTTGCGGATTGCTGGTCACCTCGGGAATGAGCGACGGATTGTTGATGGTTGTACCTGTCACCTCGATGCCGGTGTTGCTGAAGGCGTTGCTCAGCCACACAAAGGGCACGCGGCCAGTGAACAGACCGGCACCACCGCGAATGAGCGACTTGTGAGCATCGTCGACATACCAGCGGAAACCGAAGCGGGGCGATACCATGAGCTTGGTGCTCGGCATCTCGCCAACCTTCACGCCCAGATACTTGGCAGCGGCATAGGCGTTAAACTCCTCGTTCACCGTGGGGTCGCTGAACATCACGGGGATGTCGAAGCGCACACCATAGGTCAGCTGCAGGTTGCGGGTCGCTTCCCACTTGTCCTGCACATAAGCACCAAACTGGCCGGCCTTGATGACCGGTGTCCAGCGCAGATTGCCACCAGTCACGGTGGGGTCGGTGCACTTGAACACAAACTGAGTGGGGCTGAACGGGCCATACACAAAGTTGCCGGCGCCGTCGGTGAGCGGGTTGCCTGCCTCGTCGAGGGTGATACCGAATTCGCCCAGCGAGTTGAACACCCATTCACCATTCACAGCCTGGATAAACAGGTTGCGCATCTTGAAGATCTCGTTGTGCGTACCAAAAGTGAACGTGTGGCTACCCTTGTACCACGACAGGTTGTCTTCTACCATATAGATGTCCTGGTTCAGATAGTTGGCACCCGAACTGTATTCAGTTCCCAGGTTCACGGTGATGTTGCTGCGTGAGCCATCGCCCGAAGGCATGTTCTTCATCCAGAAGAGCGGGCCCTGATAAGGCACATCGCGATTGTCGCGCACGCGGGTATAGTTGGCACGAAACTCGTTGAACAGGCTGCGTCCGAAGTTAGAGTTCAACTCAGCCACAAAACTGTTGGTCACATTGTTGAAGCGATAGCTTGAGTTGTTGAAGTAGTAGCTCGTGTTACCAGCGCTCCACTTATCGTCGTAGGCGTTGCCCAACTGGTAACGCAGAGCCAGTTTATGGTTCTCGTTGATGTTCCAGTCGAGGCGTGCCAGCAATTCGAAAGCATTGCGTTTCACATCGCGCTGGTTGTACGATTCCTTAATGCCCGACAGCTGATAGTAGCGCTGCACGATGGCCTCGGCCACCAGCGGGTTCAGGAAGTCGGTCTTGCAACCGGGATAGTAACTGCCGGGATAGCTCTCGTTGTGGTTCTCAACGTTCACGAAGAAGAAGAGCTTGTCCTTCACGATGGGGCCGCTGATGTTACCACCTATGGTCAGGAAGTGCTGCGTGGTGAGCGGCTCCTTGGCATAGTTGTTCGACGCATTGTATTTTCCGTAGAAGTGCTGGTTGTTGAAGTAGGTGAAATAGGTAGCATGGAAATCGTTGTTACCCTGCTTGGTGATGGCATTGATACCACCGCCCGTGAAACCGCCCTGGCGCACATCAAACGGTGCAATCACCACCTGAATCTCCTGGATAGCATCCATCGATATGGGGTTAGCGCTTGCCTGGCCACCATTGGTGCCACTCGAGGCAAGACCGAACACGTCGTTCTGCACCGAACCGTCGATCTGGAAGCTGTTGTAGCGGTTGTTGCTGCCGGCAAACGAGATGCCGCCAATCTTCGAACGGTTAGCCATAGGCATGTTCTTCACCACATCGTACACGTTGCGTTCAATTGTGGCAGCCTCGGCTATCTTCACTTCGCTGAAGTTGCGCGATGCACCAGCCTGCTGCTCACGGCCCTTGGCGGTCACTACCACCTCACTGAGCGCGCGGGCATCGGTCATCATGTTCACGGTGAGCTGATAGGTGTTACCCAACTGCAGATACACATCGTTGTAAACGCTGGGCTGATAGCCCACATACGATACCTCTACCGTGTAGGGGCCACCCGTACGCATACCCTGAATGGTAAAGCGGCCGTCGATGTTCGACACGGCATTGTACTTGGTGCCCGACGGCGTGTGCACTGCACTCACCGTGGCGCCTACCATCTCTTCATTGTTCTCGTCGACAACCACGCCAGCCAGCGACGACGTGGTTATCTGCGCATTCATTCCCAGTGCCATCATCAGCGCTGCAAACAACACGCAAAACTTGATTTTTTTTGCCATAGAAATTGTGATTTAATCTAGATTATTTTCTATTGCAAAGTTAGGTATTAATTCCCTTATATTCCTACCAAATCTATTATTTAACCAAATTAACAATCAAAAGTTAAAATCACACCAAACCTCATCAAAAACCCGAATGCTCGAACACTCGAATATTCGATTATTCGAATGCTCGATTACTCGAAAACCCGCTAACTGATAACTGAACCCTACTTGTCCAGGTCAACCAGCTCATAGTCGCAGCTGCCCAGCCCTATCTGTTCGGCATAGTCCACTATGTAGGTGCCATGCTGGCGGTTGATGCGGGCAATGAGCGGTTTCTCGTCGTCACCTGCGGCAGCCTTGTGGTTAAACACCAGATCGAGGCAGGCCTTGTCGAGTGCCACGGGGTCGGTCGAGGCCAAGATGCCCATATCCTTGAGCATGGGTGCGTCGGGGCTACCGTCGCAGTCGCAGTCCACGCTCATGTTGTTCATCACGTCGATATACACGATATTACCCTCGCCAAAGTAGTTGTGCACCGCCTGTGCTGCGGCTGCCATACTCTCCAGAAAATCGTCTTGAGTGGGGCCGGCTGCAAGATATTCGGGACTCCATGCCTTGCTGGCGTCGGCAGTCTTGCCAGCGCTGTGAATGTAGGCCTTGCCGGCGGTCGATGCCACGCCAATCGAGGCATTCTTGAGCACGCCACCAAAGCCGCCCATCGCATGACCCTTGAAGTGAGCCAGGTTAATCATGAAATTGTAGTGGCCCAGATGGTCGCCTACAATGTCGTAGTTCAAGTGTTTGCGGTCCTTCACGGGAATGCGCACCTCGCCAAACTCGTCCATGATGTCGACGGCAAAACGGCTGTCAAAACCATGTTCGTGAATCGTCTGCCAGTGCTTTTTGATGTCCTGCCGGCTACCGCCATAGGCAGTATTGCACTCCACAATGGTGCCGTTCACCTTGTCCACCAGGTTGGCAATGAGTTCGGGTTTCAGATAGTGATTGTTGCCAGCCTCGCCAGTGCTGATTTTCACAGCCACGCGGCCATGAGCCTGCACGCCCAGCGCTTCATAGATTTTCACGAGCGACTCGGGGCTGATGTTGCGGGTGAAATACACTTTCGATTGCGCCACTGCGCACAGGGCCGTCAACGCCACGGCCAGGGTCAACATGATCTTTTTCATAGTCGCAGATGTTTTTTGTTTTTGCAAATATAGCAATTATTTCCTTTTCATCCAACAACCTACCTCTTTCTTCATTATAAATCCTGCACTTATTCAGCTAAACTCCATAAACGGTGTCATGCGGGCATTTTTGAGACCTAAAACTTGGTCACATCATCAGTAATTGCTATTTTTGTGACTAAAAATTGCCAAAACGGCATTTTCATGACTTAAAAGACTAAGAAACTCGAAATAAACATAGCAGCCACATGAACAAAAACTGCCATCTCACCCACCCCAGAATCATCTATCTTGCCTTGCTCATTGTGGCAGGCATCGTGTTCTTCATCTTCAACCTCGGCACCACCCTCAAGGGCGATGACCTCGAGTTTCTCTATACCACTTCAGGCGAAGGGCTCAAAAAGGTGCAGTCGCTGCCCGAGTGCCTCAACGCCATCGCCAACCAGTATCATGAGACCAACGGACGCATGGCCAACTTCCTGGCACGCCTGCTATGCTGCATGGTCGACAAGAGCATTTTCAACATCATCAACGCCCTCGTGTTCATGCTGTTCCTGCACGTCATCACACGCTGGATTGCACACAAGAACTCGCCATTCGTGCTTGCCCTCACCCTGCTCTTTGTGCTCGTGCTCATCCCGTTCCCGGGCGAGACCATGCTCTGGATAACCGGTGCGACCAATTATATGTGGAACGTCGCCTTCACCCTGGCCCTGCTATTATTTGTCAGGCACAGGACCGACAAACCGCTCACGTGGAAAGAAGGCATCTTGCTGGTGCCTGCTGCCATCATCACCGGGCAAATGGGCGAAATCGTGACGCTACCCACCCTCGCCGCCATGTTTTTCTACATCATTCTCAACAAGCGGTATAACGATGCGCGCCTGTGGCTCGTACTGGTTGCTTACGCTGTGGGCGTAGCGCTCATTCTCGTCACACCAGCCCTCTGGAACCGCGCGAGCAACGAGCTTCACGGCGGCTCGCCACTCGTCATGATTATAGGCACTGCCCGACGCTATGCCGCCTTCATCGTTCCGGCTCTCGCCATCGTGGCGCTGGTAATTGTTCCTTTCTTTAAAAGACCTTTTAAGGCCCACTTCAGCAACATAATCGTGCTCTCCTTCATTTTCTCTACCCTCTTCCTCATTGCGCTCAACGACCCGCGCAAGGACCGCCTCTACTTCTATGCCGCCATACTGGCATTCATCATACTGGCAAGCTACCTCTACCAGTGGCTGCGCAACAGGCACAAGTTGCTCGCCATAGGCACTGCACTGCTCACGCTGGTGTGCATCTACCCCGCCTTCAAGGCCAACAGCGCCATTCGCAGCTACCTCGCCTTCCACAACCAGGTGGAGCACGACATCAATGCCACCGGTCCCGACTGCGTGCTGCGCACCTACCAGTTCCCACAGAACCGTTGGGTGGCGGTGGCTCACTACGACAGCGAGAGTTTCTCCACCTACAACCACATCTACCGCCTCTACTACAACAAAAAGCAGATACTTTTCTTGCGCGACGAGGCATTCGAGCAATACCAGAAGGCCAACTTCCTCGAGGGTGCCGAGCCAGCACGCATCACCTCGTCGGCCCCCGACATCATCGACAAGCTCTATGTGATTCCCCGTGGCAGTTTCTCTATCATCCCCATCAAGCCAGAGAACGTGCTGAACGGTGCCATGTTCTTGAAATTTGACCTTCGTCCTGGCGACAATCGCCTCACCCGCGGCACTGCCAAGCAATATGCCTTACAAGGCTCGCTCAAAGAACACAATCGTTTGAGTTTCTATCATTTAACACACCAAGGCAACACTTATCTCATGATTCCCGCGGTAGAAGACGACGTGAGCACCCTTTCCATTCCCGTGAACAAAGATGGCAAGGCTACCCAAGTCACCATTCAATGCAACATCGACTCGATCAAATAACATCACTGCCATCACTATGGACAACAACGACATACACAACTTCGAGCACATCTTCATAGGCATCGACCCGGGCACCAACGTCATGGGCTACGGCATACTGGGCGTGAACGGCAAGAAGCCCTCGCTCATTGCCATGGGCGTGCTCAAGTTGAGCCGTATGGACGACCACTATATGAGACTGCACCGCATCTTCGAACGCGTCACGGGCCTCATCAACCAGTATCTGCCCGACGAGATGGCCATCGAGGCACCTTTCTATGGCAAGAACGTGCAGTCGATGCTCAAACTGGGCCGCGCGCAAGGTGTGGCCATGGCAGCGGCACTCAACCACGAGGTGCCCATCGCCGAGTATGAGCCACGCAAAATCAAGCAGGCTATCACCGGCAACGGCGCCGCCAGCAAGGAACAGGTGGCCAGCATGCTGCAGCACATACTCAAAATCGACCAGAGCGAGATGCCCGACTTCCTCGACGCCACCGACGCACTCGCCGCCGCACTCTGTCACTTCTACGAGCGACAGAAACCCGAGTTCGCCCGCGGTCCCCAGTCCTGGAAGGCCTTCATCGCCCAGCATCCCGACAAGGTCAAGGGCCTCTAGCCCACTCCCCTAAAGTCCTGCAGAAACCACAACAAAGGCACATCTCGGCATAGGGAGATGTGCCTTTTTCATAAATTATCTAATCACTCAAACTGAAAACTCGAATGTTCGATTATTCGATTGCTCGAATGCTCGAGAACTCAATCGCTCGAAAACTCGATTATTCGAGAACTAAAGCTTTCAGTTCTCATCTATTCTCACCACCTAGCCGTGAGTCCGCTCAAGTAGTCCTTGACGGTCTTGTCGGGCAGCTGTCCGATAAACTCAGCCAGCATCTTCTTGTCGTGGCCACCTTCAGTGAACAGTCCCTTCAGCTGCTCCACAATCACATTCTCTTCGTTGCGATGATTGTAAACCCACATCAGCACGGTCTCGGGATTGCTTTTATAGTAATCCTCCAGCACCATTTGAACAGCGGGGGCCATCTCTTCGTCAAAGGTAGCTTTGCCTTGCTTCTTGATCAGTTCGTTAGCCTTCTCATTCAGGAGGTCCACACGACCGGGGTCGCCAATCGGCAGCATGCTCAGTTTCCAGATGGTGTTTTCAATATCCTTCGGGTCACAATTAGGAGCAACTGTTCCTTCGCGCTTCACTTCCTTCTCTTCAATGAGTTTCATGTGTCCCTTGTCGTCGATGGCGAAGCGGCGCACCGTCTGCAACTGCCACTTCAGGTTGGTCAACTCGCTGGGACGGCCCTCTTCGTCGACCGTCCAGCTGCCCTCCCTGTCGGTCTGCTCAATGGTCATTTCATTGGGTTTGTCAAACCTCAGCTTGATGTCGGTCGCCTGCGCGGTGCCTGGAGTAGAAGCGTCGGGCCAGTCAACAACCACAAAGCCCTCCATGTCGCCCAATTGCATCATGTCTGTCAGCTTGCCGTCCTTGTCATAGATGCCCAGCATTTCTTCGCTCGAGTCGTCACCCGTCTGCACGCTGAACAGCAGCATCGTATAGCCGCCAGGCAGTGCACGGGCGCTCACCAGGTCGTACCAGTCCTCCAGCATTTCACGGGGCTCCGTGCGTGCCATGGGCACCAAGGCTAGCACCTGGTCCACTGTGAGTGTCTTAATATCGTTGTAATCTACGTTGTCGTTCGGGTCGCCCAGAGTGTGAATATTGCTCACACCCACACCCAGTTTCTCAAGGAAACCCAGGTCGGCCTTCTCGGCCACAGCCTGCGACTCAGCGCCGGCACTGTTTTTCGTAGCTGCCTTACTGCATGCCACCAGCGGCATCATAGCGACAACCGCCATCCATAAAATCTTTTTCATTTTCATAGTCATATAGGTTTATTTTTCACTGGAGACCCAGTATAATGTTGATAATCAAGGTCACATCCAGCACATCCACCTTATCGTCGCCATTCACGTTGGCATTGTTGTAGTTGAACGGGTTGGGGTTCTTGTTCAGGATGTGGTTGATCACCGTGGTCACATCGTTCACATCCACCTTGCTGTCTTCGTTGGCATCACCTGGCTTGCTGACCACCACCGGCTCCCAGCCGGCATAGAGCGTCATGTCGCCTGGCACTACTGTGTTGAAATCCCACTGGTTGGTGCAGGCAGCATCGGTGTACCAGCCAGTGAAGTTGTAGCCCTCTGCCGTTGGTGCTGTGGGCTCGGTAGCCTTGTCCTGGTTGCTCCACTCGATATTCTGTGGGTCGGGAGCTGTGCCCTGGCCGTTGGCATCGAAAGTCACAGTGCAGTGCCAGTGGGCTTGGAAGTCATCGGCAACATAGTCGTTCCAATTTTCCGCTCTCGTCATGTCGTGGTTCCATTGCTCATCGGTGCCGTCGAAGTAGAGGTTGTGCAAACTTCCACAGTTTCGGAATGCTCCATTCGCAATTTTTGTCACGCTCGATGGCAGATACACCGTGTTGAGCTTGGTACAGCCATTGAAACCCAACTGCCCGATAATCCTCACACCAGAATTGATCTGCAACGTTTCAAGGCTGGTGTATTCCTGGAATTTATACGCTGCGATGGTGTCAACATGCTCTATTGTGAGGAGCTTAACTATCGTCTTATCCCAGTTATAGGTGGTGATGAGTTGAGCACCGGGATTGGTTTCCCAGCTGTTGTTAGCGCAATCAATTTTCAGATGATTGTTCTCCAGTGTCCAGTAGAGGTTATTATGTTTCGTCACAGTGTCTCCGCCGCACCAGCCACAATACCACGAAGAAGTTTTGTCTCTCACATACAAATTAGGCGAATACATGTACATATTTGGGTTCCAGTCCGATAATGGGCCAACGTAACTAACAACACAATTGCTACTGATATTGGCAAATGCATCATCTCCTATTTGCACAGCAGAGCCCAAATAGACCGCTGACAAATGGTTGCATTCTTCGAACGCATGACCTCTGATCTCGGTAACACCAGGCAAACTTATTGTTTCAATGGCTGTGCGCGAGAATCCATATCCTGGGATAACTGTCATCGAATTTGGAGTCATGTCATTGCCAGAATTAATATGAGGATCAACATAAAGGGCATTAACATGTTTAAACTTTGAGCAATTCTGCATCGACGGCATCCAATCAATAACAGTATTGTTATAGAAATTCATCGTCTCCAGGTTTGTGAAGCCGCTGAAGGTCATGCCAGAGAAGCCTAATACCGTTGCCCCGTCGATGGTGAGGGGGATGGTGACCGACGTCCTTTTGTCCTTGGGGCCAGCATATCCGTTGATGTAACACTCGGTGCCTGTAGTGTTCATAAAAGGAGTAAATCCTTTCAATGTCGAGTTAGTGTGCATGTAGATATAATCCCCTCCGGCGCCATAGTTAAGGTCGCAGGCTATCGTGGTATCGTTCTGGCACACGGCCCCTTCGGCAGTGGCGTTGAATGTGATGGAAGTCACGGCGGTGGAGCGGTAAGCCTTGTCATCGTCCTTGGCAAAGTATAGGTGGATATAGGCACTGCCGGCGCCGCAATGGCTGTTCAGGTCACCCTTGTTGTCCTTGAAATAATCGCTGCCATCACAGGGTACAAGGCTATAGTTGAGGCCATCATCAATGAAAGTGGGTATAACATTTCCAGAACTAGATTGCAAAAGGTAGAAGTCGGTGACAAATGCACCGGCATCGAGGTTGTCGCTGCTTGCCGACTTGTAGAGAAGGTAGATGTAGTCGCTGCCCGAGCCGCAACCGGCGTTCAAGTCTTGGTCGATGACCGTCCAGCCCTGACGCGTGTAGGTATCCTTCAGATTGTTGACTACACTTTGTGAGCCGCCTATCACCATCACATCGGTGATATAGTCCTCGGCCCACACATTTACACTGGCAATCAGTGCCAACAGGAGAAGTAATATCTTTTTCATAATAGTATGGTTTTTAAGTTAGCTACCAGGTTTCAGTTGTCAGGTTTCAGTTGTCAGGTTCTCTGAGATTTTCTCTAATCTTTCAACCCGCAACTCTCAACCTAATCCCAGGATCAGGTTAATAATCAAGGTCACATCCATCACATCCACCGTGTCATCGCCGTTCACATTGGCGTTGGCGTAGCTGAACGGGTTCGGATTCTTGCCCAGGATGTAGTTGATGGTGGTGGTCACATCGTTCACATCCACCGCACCGTCGCCATTGGCATCACCTGGCTTCAGTTCGCGCCAGCCGGCATAGAGTGTCATGTCGCCTGGTATTGCATCGTTGAAATTCCATGGTGTAGTGCATGCGGCATCGGTGTACCAGCCAGTGAACTCATAGCCATTGGCCGTTGGGGCAGTGGGCTCATCCAGCTTGTCCTCGTTACTCCACAGGATGGATACTGGGTCTGGTGCTGTGCCGTGCCCGTTGCGATCGAAGGTCACCATGCAGTGCCAGTGCACTTTGAAACTGCTTGCCACACCTTGGTTCCAATTATTTCCTTTTGCCACAGAGTCATTCCACTGTTTTCCAGTGCCGTCGAAGTAAATATCAGCCAAGGATTTACAATTGTAAAAAGCTAAAGATTTTATGCTGTCCAAACACGACGGAAGATATACTTTCTCCAGTTTGTAGCAATCTGTGAAAGCACTCTCCAATATTTGCCTAAGACCAGATTTCACATCCACAACAGTAAGATTTGGATACCACTGGAATAGACATATTGATATATTGTCAACATGCTCCAGGGTGAGAGTCTGAACTGAATCTCTCTCCCAGTACAGGGACTCAATGTGTTGCTCCTCGGGACAGATGTCCCAGATGTCGGTAGCACAGTTTATTTTCAGATGATTATTCTGCATCGTCCAGTAAAGATGATTGTTGCTTGTTACTGCATCCCCGCCACACCAGCCGCATGACCAGCTATTGTTTGGACCATTGACAACCAACATCGGTGAATACATATACATCATTGGATTCCAGTCTTCAATAGACCCGGGATATGACACACTGCATCGTGATTTGATATTGGAAAAAGCATCATATTCGATAAGGACAGGTGATTTCATGAAAGTGACTGATGACAGACTGTCGCATCCTGAAAAAACATCGGTGCCAACACTTGTGACAGACTGAAATGTTATTTCCTCAATGGCCGTGCCAGCAAAAGCATACCCCGGAATACTTGTCATTGAAGGTGGAGTTATGTCAGTAAGCTCATCCGCTGCTCTAGCTATGTTGACATGCTTGAACTTGGAGCAGCCTTGCACCGACGGCATCTGGGTAATTGAAGTGCCTTGGCCGAAAGCCATTGTTTCAAGATTTGTGAACCCATTGAAGACTGTGTTAGTTATGCCAATCACCGTAGCACCGTCGATGGTGAAGGGTATGATTAAATATTTATAAATTGTCTTGGGTCCGTCAAAGCCGTTGATATAACACTCATTGCCTGCATAGTTCTTTGTGATTGTCCATCCCTGTGCCTTGTCGGCATGCATGTAGATATAGTCACCGCCGGCACCGGTGTTCAGGTCATAGCCCGTAGTGGCGCCAGCGACGGGCACGCCGCCGGCCTGCGTGTCGTTGAAGGCAATGGATTTGACTGCGATGTAGTCTGTACCGGCTCTACTATATTCCTTGGTATAGTAGAGATGGATGGTGGCGCTGCTGGAGCCGCAATGGCTGTTCAGGTCGCCCTTGTTGTTCTTGAAATAGTCGCTGCCATCAAAGGGCACAAGGTGATAGGTGCGAGTATTATTTGAGAAAACGTCGGGAATTGTGCCGGTTGCTGTGCTGATTGCGAAGTCGGTGATAAAGGCACCGGCTTCAACATCAGTCTCACTTGCCGACTTGTAAAGCAGGTAGATGTAGTCGCTGCTGGAGCCACAGCCCTTATTCAAATCCTGGTCGATGACCGTCCAGCCCTGACGCGTGTAGGTATCCTTCAGATCGTTGACTACACTTTGTGAGCCGCCTATCACCATCACGTCGGTGATATAGTCCTCGGCCCAGGCCGTCGCTCCCACCGCGAGCATTGCCACAAGAATAAAAAATGACTTTTTCATAATAGTATAGTTTATTTGAAGATTTATGCACAAATAGCATTGAATATTGCAAATATAAATAAAATATTAACAATATCCAACACTTTGCAACAAAAACCGCAAAAAAACTTCACATCGCAAACTCTTCACACTGCGCATCCTCAGTATTGCCATACTTCCTTTTCAATGCCCAACTTTTGTTTTCTTCAAAAAAAAACACGATATTTGCACTCGTAGACCTATGTAACCTCTACCCATTTTTGACCTAATCATTTATAATGCATCACACTATGAGAATATTTCGCACACTCCTGTTTTTTGCATTCATCATTTTGCTTTCAGTTAGTGCTCAAGCTGCTACCGACTTTGGTTTCAAGGTGGGCGGCGTGACTGTCACCGACGAGAACTGTAACAATATTCAGCCCGATGACCTGCAGAAGGGCACCATCCAGTACGACCCTTACACCAACACCGTCACCTTCACCAATGTGCAGATGGGACGCTACGGAACCGACGAGCGGTGCCTCTACAACACGGGCAACATTGGACTCAAAGTCCATTTTGTGGGCGACAACTTGCTGCACAGCGAGAAGTCGGCCACCATGCGCTTCGAGAAAAACACAACTATTACCACCGACTATGATGCCGAGGTCGCCATTCGTGGCAAATCTGAGGGAGCCATCTATCTTTCAAACGGCTGCACCCTCACCTTCAACAAGGCTATCATCTCGCTCAACACCAGCGGAATCATGAGCGAGTCGTCGGTACCATTGAGCGGCACGGGCAACGAGACTGTCAAACTCATCGACTCAAGTGTCCACCTCTACTGCAGCAAAAATGGCACTATCAGCAATCTTGCAGCACTGGTCATGACTAACTCTTTTATGTATATTGCTGGAGCCGATGTCAACAACTACAACAATGTCCAGACGGTCAAGAACCTGGCAAGCCTCACGCTCAACGGATACGACGTGATTACCTCGGTAGGACAATCCTTCGACCCAAGCAAGAAGACCTTTGTCAACAGCAGTGGAGAACCCGTCACAACCAGCATCGCTCTTGAGCTCAAGGTGCCCATCAATGACAGCACTTTTCCCGATGCACAATTCCGCAACTATGTGGCCCAGACTGTCGACACGAATCACGACGGTTATTTGACCTCTGAATTGTACAGAACAGCAAGAGACCTCAATGTTGCCGAACAAAATATCAGCAACCTTGCCGGCATCGAGCACTTCATTTTTCTCGAGACCCTCAATTGCAACAGCAACAACCTCTCGACCGTCAATTTGAGCCATAACACCGGCATCAAGCAACTGCTCATTTCCAACAACAAACTCACATCGCTCAATCTTGGTGAAAACACCATGCTCGAAGTGTTGCGGTGCAATTTCAACCGGCTCACCAGCCTCAACTTGAGCTACAACAAGCGACTCACCGAAGTGAGTTGCTTCAACAACTACATCTGGAAAGACGCCATGCGCGCACTCATCAACAGCCTGCCTGCACAAACCGCCGCGGCAAGTTTCTATGCCTACCAGGAGAACGACGAGGAGATGAACTACCTGCCCAGCATGTCGATGACCAAGACCGCCCATGCCAAAAACTGGAGCGTGAAGCAATATGTCAAACAATGGCAAGATTTGCCCGAGTCGGTGCCCATCAACGAGTCCACCTTCCCCGATGCCGCCTTCCGCAACTATCTGCTCAGCCAATCCTACGGAAGCGACGCCGTGCTCAGCAGCGAAGAGGCCGATGCTGTCACCACTTTGTCGGTCTCGCAAAAGCAGATTGCCAGTCTCTCAGGCATCGAATGGTTCCGCGAAATCAAGCGTCTGGTTTGTTTCTCCAACCAGCTCACCAGCCTCAACCTGAGGTATAACAACGACCTCACAAAGGTGGAATGCTACGAAAACAAGATCACCTCACTCAATGTCAAGTGGCTGCCCAATCTCAACACCCTGCAATGCCACAACAACAAACTCATTGCAATCACCTTGGGCGAAAATTCCAACCTCACACAACTCTTCTGCTACCGCAATCAGATGAAAGCGCCCGAGATGGGTGCACTTGTCGACAACCTGCCCAACCAGCAGGGCAAGACTACCGATTTCTATGTCTACGACAACAGCAACATAAGCAAACCCGAAGGCAACATCATCACCCCTGCACAAATCGAGCAGGCCAAGGCGAAAAACTGGATTCCATACTACTACAATGGCAACTCTTGGCTACCCTACGACGGTGCCGCCGATTACCCGCTGAAGATAGGCAACACCCAAGTCACAGCAAGCAATGCCCATGCCATCACAGGCGACGACATTACGGGCAGCGTGCAATATGACCCCGAGAATAATGTGCTCACACTCACCAATGCCACCATCAACGGCAAAAACGCCATTCATGTGGGTAGCGCACTGCCAGGACTCACCATTCGGCTCATTGGTGACAACACCATCAACTGTCCAAGCAACTCAAATATGGCTATCAACTGGGGCAACTGCGACAGGACACGACTCACTGGCCCTGGCTCACTCACCATTAACAATGGATGGATTTGGCTCACCAGCGGAAACTTCGATGATGACCACCGACTCACCATCGACAGCTGCGCCGTCACGCTCACTCATGGTGGCATTTCCTACGAGGAATGGGACGAGAGCCTCACCATCAACCATGCCTCTGTTCACCTCCTGAACGGATATGTTGCTGTTGGCTACTACGATCTGCAACTCGTGGACTGCTACATCAGCAAGCCCGAAGGCGGACATGTGTCTGGTGGCAGCATCTGTGCCGCCGGTTCCAACTCCTACTTCGAAGGCGAAATCGAGGTACTGCCTGCGCCCGACTTCATCCGTGGCGATGTGAATGGCGATGGCCGTGTGAATGTGAGCGATGTTGCCACGCTCATCAATATGATTCTGGGCACAGTGCCCGTCGACCAGGCACGCGCCGATGTGAATGAAGATACCAGGGTGAATGTGAGCGATGTCGCCACACTCATCAATATTATCTTGGGCGTCATCTGACAAGGCAACAAGCCATAAAAACAAATGAGGGACTGGCGATTGCCAGCCCCACATTATTTGTTAAAAAGCAGTCTATTATCGGGTCATGTCGCTGATGCCGGGGGCGGTCACCAGTTGGTCGTTCTCATCGTGCTGCGGCACATAGCGTGTGATTTTGCCGCTCTTGTCGATGATGGTCATCTCCACATTGGGTTTCCCGTCCTTGTTACACTTGATGATGAGCGGACGCCCGTCGCGGTTGTAGATGCGCTCGCC
>JAEEGI010009480.1_pt1 | contig 21323 bp, 18 predicted proteins | sample 8958751 | NCBI WGS metagenome assembly JAEEGI01 (sample SAMN16246545, study PRJNA631951) | gut metagenome | biome: gut microbiome; feature: rumen; material: KS-attached | host: Bos | place: Iran: Karaj | collected 2018-10 | reverse complement strand
CTGGAACGAGGGTTTGCGCATGAGTTGCAGCACACGGTCGCTGGTGTGCTCGGGTGCCACTTTCAACCTGCCACTGACATGGCGAGTGATGAGTTCACGGGTGTACTCCTGAGCGGCACGGTTGGCGGCCTCGTCCTTACTTCTATATAATAATAGGTCGTAGCGTACGCCACTGCCAATGAAGCTTTTCTTGATGCCTGGCAGGGCATCGACGGCATGGTAGACTTCGAGCAGCCGCGAGTGGTTGGTGTCGAGGTTGGGACATATCTGCGGATGGATGCAGCTGGGACGCTTGCAGCGTTCACAGGCAGCATGATTGCGTCCGTGCATTCCATACATATTGGCAGAAGGTCCGCCCAGGTCACTGAGGTAGCCCTTGAAGTCGGGCATCTGGATAACCTGCCTGACCTCTCGCAGAATGCTTTCCTTGGAGCGGCATGTGATGAACTTGCCCTGATGGGCCGAGATAGTGCAGAAGGCGCAGCCGCCGAAGCATCCCCGATGGATGTTGACGCTGTGCTTGATCATGTCGTAAGCTGGGATGCGCTTTCCCTTGTATTTCAGGTGGGGCTGGCGGGTGTAGGGCAGGTCGAAGGAGGCATCCAGCTCGGCGGTGGTCATCGGCGGGTAGGGAGGGTTGATAACAACACAAGTGGTGAGAGGCGAGAGGTGAGAGGTGAGGGGCTGGATGAGCCGGTGGGCGTGCATCATGTTCGACTGTTCCTCTACATGTCGGAAGTTCTCGGCCTGCGAGCGCTTGTTGCTGAGACACTCTTCGTGGCTGTTCAGGACAATGTCATCGGGCGTGGGGATGATGTCGGAGGCGAGGTAGACAGTCTGGGGGATGTCGCGGATGTCGGCGATGGCAACGCCATCGGACAGTTGACGGGCCAGTTCGAGGGTAGGCTTTTCACCCATGCCGTAGGTAATCATGTCGGCCTCTGAGTCACAGAGGATGCAGGGACGCAACTTGTCCTGCCAATAGTCGTAATGGGTGCCGCGACGGAGCGAGGCCTCGATGCCGCCAAGCACGACGGGCACATCGGGGAACAACTGCTTCAGAATCTTGGTATAGACGATGGTGGGGTACTCGGGCCGCATGTCGTGACGACCGTCAGGACTATAGGCATCCTCGGAGCGCAGTCGGCGGGCGGCGGTGTACTTGTTGACCATCGAATCCATACAGCCCGGAGCAATGCCGAAGAACAGGCGGGGACGGCCCAACTTCTTGAAGTCGCGGTAGTCACCATGCCAGTCGGGTTGCGGAACGATGGCCACCCGATAGCCTGCCGCCTCCAATGTGCGGCCTATGACAGCCACTCCGAACGACGGATGGTCGACGTAGGCATCGGCCGAGAACAGGATGACATCCACGTAATCCCATCCCCTGAGTTCCAGTTCCTTCTTCGTTGTCGGCAGGAAATCCGTCAGCTGATACTCCATGCTCTTACCTCTTACTTCTTACCTCTTACCTTTCAATTAAACGGAGTGCCCTGAAAGGCGCGTACGGTTGTGCCGAGGTTGTCGTTGCCACGATTCTTCCAGTTGATATAGAGCATCACCAACTGCTGCAGGCCGTAAGCCTTCATGTTGGGATGATAGACGACATCCAGGCAGAGGTCGAGCAGGCGCTTGTCCCTGCCAGCCTCAGACTCCAGCATGGAGCGGATGTTCAGTTTCAGTTTGTCGAGCACATCCTCATCGACATAGCCGGTAGAGTCGATCAGGTCGCGCAGGAGTTGGTAGTCATCAATGGTTTGCAGATGCTCATCGGTCACCTCAATGCTGCGGGTGCCAGAAGAGTTTGTTTGGATTTTTGCCATAGTTGTTTGGTTGTTTTTTAGTTATTTGATTAAGTAATTGAGTATTCCTTGCATAAACGCCGCCTGCATGGATTCCGACTTGATACACTCAAAGGGGAATCCCATGGTGAAGACCCGGTAATCGTGACCGCCATAGGCCACAGCAGCGCCATAGTTGTCGGCATAGACCATCGGAATGATGGCACCCTCGACAGCAGGCTGCAGGATATCAGGATGCTGGGCGGCATAGTGGTATTCGTTCAGGGCACGATGGAATTCGAAGGTGGTACCCATGCCGCTGACCGACTCCGAGGGGCTGTCATCCTTGCCAGCGAACTGGCATTTCAGCACATCGGAGAGGAAGGTGCGTTCCGACGCTGACATCATGTCGCTGCCCACGTAAGCCCCGCTGACCAGCAGGTTGCCACCACGCTGCGTGTAGGTCCTGAGCCACGACTGCAGTTCGGGCGTGAAGGTCTTATAGGGTACGAGGCTGTGGCCGTCGTTGCACTCCAAGCCCAATATCAGGTCCATGGCGGCACATTTGTCGGCATCGATGCTGCCCAGCGCATCGGCCGAGCAACTGATGACGTTGTAGTAGCCCGCCTGACGAATAGCCTCAGCATGGGTGCGGATGTAGTCGAAGTCGTTGCCGGCAATGAACTTACCTGCCAGCTCCGTAAAACCGAAGCCGAGTCCCGTAGAGTCGACAACGCCCATCTTGTCCTTGCCAAAGAAGCGCTGCTTGCCGGTCCATCCTGCGGTACGTCCGTAGCTGACGCCCATGTCGCGGTCGAGCTGGAAGCCCTGTTCATAATCGTTGTCGATGATGGCTGGAGACGACAGTCTGTGGAAGCCGTTGGCCACGAGAACGGTCTTGCTGTTGCGGTGGTTGAAGAGTGCCGACACCACCTCGGAGGGGAAGCTCTCCCCTCCCCTATTGACTGCCGCCACGCGGAAGGAGTAGAGCACGCCCGGTTCGAGGCGAAGCGTGAAGGAAGTGCCGCTGACATGCTCACCGTTGTTGAAGCCTCCGCTGCCAGTAGCCGTATAGACGACGAAGCCCGTAGCTTCAGCTGAGGGTTCCTGGGGGTCGTCGACGGACTGCCACGACAGTCGCACGTCGCCCTTCTTCTGGTTGGTAAACTCCACCTTCAGCCGGGCTGGTGCCAATGGTGTCACGACACAGTCGTTGTCATGGACGCTGCTGACGTAACGCAGTATTGTTTTATATATGGAACGCGCGAGGGTAAACCTGAAGTTCGGGTCCTGCCCGTAGCGCATATCGGGGAAACTCTGGTGCGACATGGTCTCGAAAATGGCACTGGGCACCTCGGGCAGTCGTGTCTCGGAATAGTTACGGTCGCGAACCTCGCGCATGGGCCAGCTGATTCCGAAGCGGGCACGGATGTCCTTGTCGGCATTAGTGAGCAGCTCGCTGGCAAAGTCACGCGACATGGAGCGGGGCAACTGACAGTTGAACATGTTGCTGCCTTCCTTTTCGGTAGTATGGATGGTCAGGGCACCATAGAGTGAAGTGCCGTCGGGATGATAGCCTGCATCACTGTGGACGGCCAGCGACAGTTCGATAGGCACACCACGCCCCTCGCGGTTAGGAACATAGCAAGAGCCGCCCGCCAGCAGATTCTCGGACAGCGAACGGACATTGATGTCGTCGGCATAGTCGTTCTGCCCGCTTTTCGAGCTGTATACGCTGAAGGGCATACCGGCCCACTGGCCATAGTAGCGTGCCGCCTCTAAGCAACGGGGCATGCCGCTGAGCTTACCGCCACGCTCGATGTTGCCCGTGCCGCCGCCGAAGCGCACGGCATCGGCCGTCACCACGCCGTTGCGATGGCGGCTCTGGTTGGTCAGCACCACGCAGTTCCACTCGTTGCAGCCCTTGTCGAAGTCGAAGGTTCCCAGATAGACCCACGTGCCTCCTCCCATCCGCTGGTTCACGCGGAACTCGGTCTGTTCGCCTTTGTGCCAGACGGTGTAATGGGCATCGTCGATGCTGCCGTCAACAGTCTGATAGCTGACGTAGACGGCATAGCGTCCGGCCTCCGGTATGGATGGCTGGTAGGTGATCATACTATGCTTCGATTTGCTGGTCGTCGTTTCGGCCATGCGGGCCGTGCCTGCCGCAAAGGGGTTCTCACCGTCAATATAATTGCCGCTATGAAAGGCAAAGCCCTTGACGTCTGTCGTCATCCAAGGGTGCCGATAGCCCGACTCCTGATAGCCTATGAGACTGTGATGGTCGTCATTGTCGACGATGACCTCATGCCGCTGCCAGTCGCGTTCACGGGGCGTATAGACAACGGCTCCTGCCCGTTCGAGCATGGGTATGAGGTAGGGCACGACAATGGTTTGGGTAAACAGGTCTTCGTTGGTGGCAAACAAAGTCGGGCGCTGCCACTGCCACCTGCCCTCGTCTATATCGTAGTAATAGCCGTGACTGGCCCAGACGGTCAGATGGCGGTTATAAAGTCCTTCGCTGATTTTGTAGGGACGTGAAACATTGTCTACCCACGGAGCGCCGTCGTAATGGATGTCGCCCCATGTCTGTGCCGACAGGCTGGCAGCCAACTGTACCAGTATTATTAAGGTTAATAATAGTCGTCTCATGCCACGTCTCCTATCGTAAAGTTCTCGGGATACTTGCCCTTGAACTCCTTAAAATACTGCTTGATTTCACGCATCTGGCCCTCCAAGTCGCCGTTGGGGATAATGGTCTTGGTACACCGGATAAGACGGCGCTTGTAGTCGAGGCCGTACAACAAGATGGGAATACCGGCCTTCAAGGCTATGAAATAAAAACCTTTCTTCCAGTCAGGATTGGGCGAACGTGTTCCTTCGGGTGTTATGCAAAGGTGGAACTCGTTGGTAGCCTTCGCCGTTTCAGCCATCGCATCAGTCATGCTGGTGTGCTTCTGCCTGTAGACGGGAATGCCGCCCAGACTGCGGAATATGGGCCCCAACGGCCAGAAGAACCACTCCTTCTTCATCAGGAAGTTGCTCCTGATGCCAGTGGCTCCGCTATAGACCTGCCCCATCACGAAGTCCCAGTTGCTCGTATGGGGGGCCAGACAGATGATATACTTGTCGGGGTGGTCTTCTGTCACCTCAGTTGTCCACCCCCAGTGTTTATACAATAACCAATTACAAAACTTCTTCCACATATTCACAGATTGTTGATTTGGTCAACAATTTCGTTAACGTCAGCATGGAACTTCTCACGCAAGTCCTTGAAATAGGCCTTGGGCTTGATACCGGGCTCTATGTGAGAGATGCGGCTGATGTAGTTACTGTGCATGAGGACGATGCTCGACAGCACGGCCTCGGCATTACCTGCACGCACATCATTACCATAAAGAGAGGCAGCCACTGCCTCCGCAAACAGTTCCTCGCACACCAGGTTGATGACATGCTTTAGTGATTTCTTGTTAGCCATAATAGTACTCTGTTTGTCATTTCCAGTTAGCAAAGATAGCAAATTATCTTCAAATAGCAAGGACTTTCATCAAAAAAAAACATAAAATGCCATTTTTCTTTCCGTTTCTCAATGAAAATGCGTATTTTTGCACCTCGTAATTTCATTATTCAACTAAAATAACAAAACACAGAGATTATGGAAAAGAGTGCATTGCAGATTGCAAGAGCCGCCTATCAGCCTAAATTGCCGAAGGCGCTGCAGGGTGCAGTAAAAGTAAAAGAAGGTGAACCTACGCAGAGCGTAGCCGACCAGGAAGAAATCAAGAAGTTGTTCCCCAACACGTACGGAATGCCCATCGTGGAGTTTGAGCCAGCCACTGAGGCTAACACGACGAAAATGAACGTGGGTATCATCCTCAGCGGTGGACAAGCCCCTGGAGGCCACAACGTTATCACCGGTTTGTTCGACCAAATCAAGAAGCTGAATCCCGAAAACCGCCTCTACGGTTTCATCCTCGGCCCTGGTGGTCTGGTTGACCACAACTATATGGAGCTGACCCCGGAAATCATCGACGAGTACCGCAATACCGGTGGCTTCGACATGATTGGCTCCGGTCGTACCAAGCTCGAGAAGGTTGACCAGTTCGAGAAGGGTCTGGAGATTATCCGTGAGCTCGACATCAAGGCTATCGTCATCATCGGCGGCGACGACTCCAACACCAACGCCTGTGTGCTGGCCGAATACTATGCTGCCAAGAACTATGGCGTACAGGTCATCGGATGCCCGAAGACCATCGACGGCGACCTGAAGAACTCGCAGATTGAGACCTCGTTCGGCTTTGACACCGCCTGCAAGACCTATTCGGAACTGATTGGCAACATCGAGCGCGACTGCAACTCGTCACGCAAGTACTGGCACTTTATCAAGGTGATGGGCCGCTCGGCTTCCCACATTGCTCTGGAATGCGCCCTGCAGACCCAGCCCAACATCTGCCTCATCAGCGAGGAGGTGGAGGCCAAGGGCATGAGCCTCGACGACATTGTGGACTACATTGCCAATGCCGTTGCTGCACGTGCCGCCGATGGCAACAACTATGGTTCTGTCATCATCCCTGAGGGTGTCATCGAGTTCATCCCCGCCATCAAGAAGCTCATTGCCCAGCTCAACGACGTGCTCGCCATGCCCGAGGCCAAGGAGATTAGCCGCGACGAGCAGGTGGACTTCATCAAGAGCCATCTCACCGAGGAGAACCTCAAGGTGTTCAACAGCCTGCCTGTTGGCGTGGCCCGTCAGCTGGCACTCGACCGCGATCCTCACGGCAACGTGCAGGTGTCGCTCATCGAGACCGAGAAGCTGCTCTCTACGATGGTTTCACAGAAGCTCGAAAAGATGAAGAAGAAGGGTACTTACAAGGGCAAGTTTGCCGCCCTGCACCACTTCTTCGGCTACGAGGGACGCTGCGCCGCTCCTTCCAACTTCGACGCTGACTACTGCTACGCCCTCGGAACGAGTGCCGCACAGCTCATTGCCAACGGCAAGACGGGCTACATGGCTATCGTGAAGAATACGACCGCTCCCGCCGACCAGTGGATTGCCGGTGGTGTGCCCATCACGATGATGATGAACATGGAGCGTCGTGCCGGTGAGATGAAGCCCGTTATCCGCAAGGCGCTGGTTGAGCTCGACGGTGCTCCCTTCAAGGAGTTCGCTGCTCATCGCGACGAGTGGGCCCGCCAGACGGCTTACGTCTATCCCGGTCCCATCCAGTACTGGGGTCCCTCCGAGGTGTGCGACAAGCCCACAATGACGCTTGCCCTCGAACAGAAAGGTTGAACATTGAACGTTGAACCTTAAAAATCGTACATAGTACATTGTACATTTGAAACGAAGAGTAGTACGCCGTAAAGGCATCAACACAACGTCCGGACGCCGTGGGCCTGTAGCCCACAAGCGCCCGAACGTTGTTATTCGCCTGTTGCAGAAAGTACCCTCATGGGGCTGGTGGATAGGCGGACTGGCCGTTGTGGCGGGCTACATCTGGTTCTTCTACTACTTCTTCGTCAGCCCCTTCGGTTTCCGCTGGCGGGCCCTCTACGGCGACGTCAGCTATCCCGAAGGCTACGAAATACACGGCATCGACATCTCGCACCATCAGGGACACATCGACTGGGACATGCTGAAGGATCAGGGTACCATCGACCGTCACCCCGTCCGCTTCATCATGATCAAGGCCACCGAAGGCTCTACCCAGACCGACGAGAACTTCCGCGAGAACTTTCACCAGGCCCGTGAGTACGGATTCACCCGCGGAGCCTACCACTTCTACAGCGTCCATTCGCCGGCCGAAAGCCAGGCCCGCCACTTCCTGAGCCAGGTGAAACTCGAGAATGGCGACCTGCCGCCCGTGCTGGACGTGGAGCATAAGCCCAAGGACCAGACCGACGACCAGTTCAAGGCATCGGTGCTCACCTGGCTCGACATCGTCGAGAAGCACTACCAGGTGAAGCCCATCATCTATACCTATTATAAATTTAAGATGAAGTACCTCAACGACTCGGTCTTCGACCAATATCCCTACTGGATAGCCCACTACTACGTGGACAGCGTTGAGTACAAGGGACGCTGGAAGTTCTGGCAGCACACCGACGCCGGCAAGCTGCCCGGCATCAAGGGACATGTGGACTTCAACATCTACAACGGCTCCTACTACGACCTGCGCCAGATGACCATCGGGTCCCTGGAGACTATCGGCGAGAAAGCATATCAGGAATAAAATACAGTAGCTTCGACAATGGCAAAAGAACAGTCACAAATACGAGAGCGGCAGAAGACCACCATCAGGGAACCGCGACGATTCAAGGTCATCATCTACAACGACGACTTCACAACGATGGAGTTTGTGGTGATGATTCTCGTACAAGTGTTCCTGAAGAGCGAGGAGGATGCCAATGCGCTGATGTTGCAGGTACATCATTCCGACAAGGCCGTAGTGGGCATCTACAGCTACGACATCGCGGTGTCGAAGGCCCGAAAGGCCACCAATATGGCGCGGGAACAGGGCTATCCGCTGCGTCTTACCGTTGAACCTGAGGAAGAATAATCGCAATGGCTGAGATACAACAAACAGAACGAGCATCGAAGATGCTGCATCGTGCCCTCGAATGCTGCAAGGACTACCGACATGAGTTTATCATGCCTGAACACCTGCTGCTGGTACTGATTGAGGACTTTAACTTCAATTCGGCCCTGAACATATTCTACAGTCCGCTCCGGCTGGAAGAAAGGCTCAAGGAGTATCTGGAAAGCGTGGAACCCGTGCCTGCAGAAATGGAATATGAGCCGGAGGCATCGGAACAGATGACGAAGGTGATAGAACTGGCGTTGCAGACGGTACATTCCAGCAGTGCCAAAGCCTTGGACATACCGCATCTGACGAAAGGCATCCTGGCACTGGAGGACTCGTGGGCGTCCTACCTGCTGAAAGACAGCCTCTACGGCAAGGAGTCCCACTTCATGAGCCATCTGATTAACTTCTGCGACTTCGACGACGAACTGCAGGATATGAAGGAGGACAACGCTGAGACTCCGGCCTGGCGGCGTCTGGTCACCTGCATGAACGACCTCTACGGGAAACAGAACCCGCTCATCGGACGGGAAAAGGAATTGCAGCGCACCATTCAGGTGCTGTGCCGACGTGACAAAAACAATCCGCTGCACGTCGGAGAGCCCGGCGTTGGCAAGACTGCACTCGTCTGGGGACTGGCTCGGATGATTGAGGAAGGCCGTGTGCCCGAGCGACTGAGAGGCAGCAAGATTTACCAGCTCGACATGGGTACCCTGTTGGCTGGCACGCAGTATCGCGGCGACTTCGAGAACCGCATCAAGCAGATTATGGACGGCGTGCAGAACGAGGGCGACCACAACATCGTGTATATCGACGAGATTCACACACTGGTCGGTGCCGGTGCTACCAGCGACAGCGCTATGGATGCCTCGAACATGCTGAAACCTTATCTTGATGCGGGCACCATTCGGTTCATCGGCTCCACGACCTACGAGGAGTACAACAGGCACTTCGCCCGCTCCAAAGGCATGATACGCCGCTTCCAGCAAATTGACATCGCCGAGCCTACCGTCGACGAGGCTACGCATATACTACAGCAGCTGCAACCCAGATACGAGGAGTTTCACCATGTGAGTTACGATGATGAAGCCATCAGGTTTGCCGTGGAAGCCAGTGCCAAGCATATCAACGAGAAGTTCCTCCCCGACAAAGCCATTGACCTCATCGACGAGGCGGGTGCAGCTATGGAAATCGAGGACCGACACACCACCATCGGGAAAAAGGAAATTGCCGATGTGCTGTCGAAAATCTGCAAGGTCGATGCGCTGTCACTGGCCGAGGAGGACGACTATCAGCAACTGGAAAGCCTTGCACCACGCATGCTCTCACAGATATACGGTCAGGACGAAGCCATCCGTCAGGTGGTAGAGTCGGTACAGATGTCACGTGCCGGACTGCTCGACGACAACAAGCCGCTGGCCTCGCTGCTCTTTGTCGGACCTACGGGTGTAGGCAAGACGGAAGTGGCACGGGTACTTGCCAAGGAACTGGGCATCGAACTGATACGCTTCGACATGAGCGAATACACCGAGAAGCATGCCGTAGCCAAGCTCATCGGCTCGCCTGCCGGCTATGTGGGTTACGAGGACGGCGGGTTGCTGACCGACGCCATCCGCAAGTCGCCCAACGCCGTGTTGCTGCTCGACGAGATTGAGAAGGCTCACCAGGACATCTACAACATCCTGCTACAGGTGATGGACTATGCCAAGCTGACCGACAACAAGGGCCGCAAGGCCGACTTCCGCAACGTCATCCTCATCATGACCTCCAATGCGGGAGCACAATTTGCGTCACAGAGCATCGGCTTCAATAGCAGCGTCAGTCGTGGCGAGGCCATGATGAAGCAGGTGAAGAAGACCTTCAAGCCTGAGTTCCTGAATCGCTTGTCGGGAGCAGTCGTGTTCCGCGACATGGACCGTCAGATGGCCACACTCATCCTGCAAAAGAAGCTCAGGGAACTGGAGGCCAAGCTGGAGGCCAAGCAGGTAAAGATGACACTAACTACCGAGGCCTTCGACCATCTGCTGAAAGAAGGATTCACCGCCGAATACGGAGCCAGAGAAATGGATCGTGTCATTGCCCAGCAGCTAAAACCGCTGCTGATGCGCGAGCTGCTGTTCGGCAGTCTGAAGGACGGCGGCAGCATCACCATCACCTTGTCAAATAGTACATTGTACATCGTCAAATAGTACATAACATGGTTTGGCATTTAGACGAAGAACTGTGGTTCCCAAATCCACGCTGGGGCGAAGACGACGGGCTGGTGGCTATCGGCGGTGACCTGTCGGTCGACCGGTTGCTGCTTGCCTATAGCAATGGATTCTTCCCCTGGTACGCCTTCAATATGGAACAAGAGCCACATTGGTATTGTCCGCTCGACCGCTATGTCATTTTCCCCGCCGATATCCATATCAGCCACTCCATGCGCCAGCTGCTGCGCCAACACAAATACGAAATAACCGTCAACCGCGACTTCGACGGTGTCATCCGAGGCTGTTCTACGGCACAAGGACGCGACGAAGAGCAGGGCGCATGGCTCGGCCCAGCTATTATTGATGCTTTCACCCGCCTCCACCGCCTTGGCTATGCCGCCAGCGTAGAAGTATGGGACGGTGCAAGGCTCGTCGGCGGTCTTTATGGCGTTACGCTGCGTAACGCTTTTTTCGGCGAAAGCATGTTCTCGCTGGTGCCCAATGCCTCAAAGACAGCCCTCATCCACCTAGCCAAGGCACTTCAAACCATCGGCGGGCGCTTCATCGACTGCCAGTTTGAAACCCCACTGTTCGAGTCGATGGGTGGCACCCACATCCCCTACGACAAATACATGGAACTGCTGAACGGTCAACAGTAAAAAAATTCCCTGCGGCATACACGGCTAAACACCATAAAAAGTGCGCCCCCGTGCCCCCTTTCAATGCAACCGTATGAATACCAGCAAACTAAAGGGGGCGCACTTGCCTAAAAAGCGCGCCCCAACCCTGCCCCCAGTGTGCCCCCAATAAAGCAAACAATGCGCATGCACTTCATCGATCCAAAGCCCCTGCTGTCAAGTTCCAAAGCCCCTCTAAACCCGTACCAACTCCCCCTTAAACCCATACTCCCTGCCGTCCTAACTACCTTGCGCCTATACCCAAAACACCTTGCGCCTATACGCAAAATACTTAACGCCTATACCCAAAATAAAAGCCACTTTCCGAAAGTGATACTTGAAGGGGGGCACACTGGGGGCACAGTAGGGGCGAACTTTTTGGCATACCAAGCCCCCTTCAATTATTTGCGAATCAGTAGATTAATGCAAAAAGGGGCACGGGGGCATACTTTTTTATTGTTTTAGCCAGATAGAAATCAAAGCAAATCTATAGCACTTCCCAAAGGGTGACTGAGCGATTTGAGGTTTTATATTAAATAATGTGTAATTGGACTTTTTTTACAAAAAAGAAGCAAAGATTCGTAGGTTTATTTTTTTTTTCGTATATTTGCAGCAAAATAATCAATGACATAACCAAATATGAGTGACTTAAAGATAACAGTCAAGGATTTTAGGGCCATTCACAGTGCAGACATAGCCTTGAATGGAATTACTGTCATTGCTGGCGTGAACGGAAGCGGCAAGAGTTCCCTGTCAAGATTGCTCTATACGATATTTGATAAGGTGAAAGCATTAGACGATGTCTATTACCATGCTTTTAGAAAGGATTTTTTGCCAATAGAAGAAGTTTGTCAGCAAATATCACACACATTGAAACCTACAGATTTAAATCAACTTCCCGGAATAAGTGTTGAAGAGATACGTAATGACGTTCAGGCAGCCATTTCTTTATTGGCAGAATCTTTCAGTCAAGACGAGAAGATCAAAAGACTTCTCAGTATCATCAAGTATAACTTAGGAATAGAGATAAAAAACAAAGAAGACTTATATCTCATATTGGATATATACGACAAAATAGTAGCCAAATACGAAGAGAGGAAGAAGAATCGATCGTTTAGAGAACTTGGTAACATCATTGCGTCTGAATTGCAAGAAGAGAACATCGTAAACGAAATCTCTGTTTCTGAGTATGGCTATACATTCTTTGGACCAGATGTAGAGAGTGTTCCCTTGTTGCATAGTGTCAAGTTCTGCACATATATTGATACGCCTAAGAAGATGGAGGTGCCATCCTTTTATAGTGAATGGAATCATATCAAGAACTCGAAAGATGTATTATATAATCAAGAGATAAACCAATATCTGTCTGACAAGATACTTAAAGGAGAAACTTCCTATTCTGAGAAATCTGACACTTTAATCTATCAGCGCAAAGATGGTCAGACATTCAATCTTTCACAGAGTGCCACAGGTGTGCAGGCTTTCGCTTTCCTTCAGTTGCTATTGAAGAAAGGTCTTATCAATGATCGTTCACTCATCATCATCGACGAGCCAGAAGCCCATTTGCATCCCCAATGGATAGTGGAATATGCCAAGGTGTTAGTGGAACTTAACAAGAAGACAAAAGCCAGATTCTTTATTGCCACCCACAGCACAGATATGGTTAGTGCCCTCCGTTATATTTCTGAAAAAGAAGAAACGCTTGATAACCTTACGTTTTATCGGGCCATACCATCAGATGCAGATGCCTATACCTACGACTATCAGGATATGGGTACAGACATCGAACCAATATTCGAGTCTTTCAACAAGTCGTATGAACTGATAGAGAAATACGGAACAGACAATGGCTGATTATACGATAACAAGTCCGAAAGACATCCGAATTAAGAGTCTGCTGTTGTCAGACATTCAAGGCCTGCACACTCTTCTAAAGAAAGAAGGGTGTATAGATAGCGAGAATAAATTCACGGATGAACAGAAAGCAATAGCTCTTGATGAGATTCAAACGCGAATAGCCCGACAAAACAAGACGGACAAACAAGCCTCTGCTGATATGCTGCTGTGTGTTACAGGGAACAAGTATCTACTGGCAGATGCAAAGTTTAATAGTACCAACGTAAAGAACATTTCATCCACAGAGTTGAGATCAAAGCTGAGTTGCTCAAAATCCCTTGTTCTCTCCGATGATTACACTTATGCTAATGCTTTCTACTTATTGTTCAAACAAAGCGTACTAACTCCTACCCAATACAACCGCCTAAAACGCCAGTTTGCAGGAAAGCCCCAGTTCCGCTTTATGAATGCAATAGAGTTTAGAAAATTGTTTGATTAAAACAAAACAACAGAAAAAGTCATGGCAATACTTACCGTTTATACTAAATTGTTGGATAAGTCACTTAGCGGAGCCCGTATCATAGACATGGGTAGCACACGTACTTGTCGGCTCTATGTAATTCCCCGTGAGCAACTTACATTGGTTTCAAAGGAAAAACTTTTGCACCAATATTGTTTCTATGTTCTGCTGGGACAAACGTTAGATAGTACTCCCAAGGCTTATATAGGCCAAAGCAATGACTTCCTGCATCGGGTAAAGGACCATCAGAGCAAAAAAGACTTTTGGGATACAGCTCTTGTTTTTGTGTCAAAGGCCAATGAAGTCTATGCCAGCGAGGTTCTATTCTTAGAATATCTTGGCATAAAGAAGGCCATGGAAGCTGGTACTTATTCTCTTGACGAGAACAAACAGATTCCCCAAAAGCCAAGTATCGCCCCCGATAAAGAGAACGACATGGAATTGTTCTTTGATGAAATCATGTTCCTCACAAAGTTTTATGGCCGTGATATCTTCGAGCCTTCAGAAGATTCGTCCAAGGCGGAGACTCACGAACAACCACATACTTTTTATATGGATGCACCTAAGAGTGGTGTAAAGGCAGCGTTAGACTATTATCCCTCAGACAATCGCTATGTAATTAAGGCAGGTAGTCGTATTCGTGCCAAAGCAACAAAAAGTATTCCCGCTGCCATTCGTAAACGTCGTGAAGAACTCTTCGCCATCCCCTCTATCATGCATCCTGAGGGAGATTTCTATGTCCTTAAAATGGATGTAGAGTTACTTGTTACTTCCCCTTCAGCTGCTGCCAGTTTCTGTACAGGTACCGCAATGCAAGGCACCACAGCATGGATTGATGCAGAGAAAAAGTCATTTGCGAATGTCTTTAAATAAAAAAGTGCTGGATGAGATAAGGAAAGAAAAAGAAATAAAATGAAAGACTATATACAACTAGGATTGGACAACGGCTATATCTCCTTTAATGAAGATAGATCACGTATTATATATATAAGTCAAAACAAAGAGCGTAATTACAATAACCCAGAAGAGAAAGTTCAAGCAATAGCTTTTCTCAAATTGTTTTTTGATTATCATTACCCTGTAAGTAGGATTAAAATGTTTGTTCCCGTTAAAATGGGTAGTGATATGAAAGAAGCAGATATTGTTGTTTATGATGATGATATGTGTTTAGCGCCTCATATTGTTGTTGAATGTAAACGTCAAGATATTAGCGAAGCAGAGTTTCAGCAAGCAATAGAACAAGCATATAGTTACTCATTCTCATTACCATGTAATGTCAAATATGTTTGGGTTACTTCTGGAATCCGAAACGAATATTATGAAGTTGACAAGAATTTAGATACGAGAAATCAAATTCCAGACATTCCTCAGTTCGGAGTTGAAACAATTGCATCTTATAAGTATGTATATGGCGCGCAATACATGGAACATGAGGATGGGAAACAGCAATTCTTCGACCTCTCTGTTATTGATCAATCTGAACTAACACGCAGATTTAAACAAGCTCATGATGCATTATGGGCTGGTGGACAATTGAATCCTTCCGAGGCTTTTGATGAGCTTGATAAACTTATCTTCTGCAAGATTTGGGATGAGCGTAAACCTAGAAAAATAGGCGAACCATACGATTTTCAAATTATTACTGTATCCAAACATGAAGAAAAGAATGCTGATAATAGAAGAAACAAAGAAAACAAAAATCTACTAAATCGTATCAAAGCATTATACGAGGAAGGACGGAAAAAGGACAAAGAGGTATTCCGTGATGATATCCGCCTAACTCCAGAAAAGGTAAGGACTGTTGTAGGCTATCTTGAAAGTGTGAATCTTGGTGAGACAGACCTTGATAGTAAAGGGCGAGCATTTGAGACATTTATGGGGTCCTTCTTTAGAGGAAACTTTGGGCAATATTTTACCCCTCGCGAAATTGTGAAGTTTATTGTCGATATAATGCCTATCACGAAAGACTCGAAGGTTCTTGACACTTCTTGTGGAAGTGGTGGATTTCTCCTTTATGCCTTAAATAAAGTTCGTGAAAAGGCAACAGAATACTACCCAAATCATAATAATGATGCCAAACAATATGCAAAGTGGTTCCCATATTGGCATGATTTTGCAGAAAAGAATCTATATGGTATCGAAATTAGCGAGCAGATATCACGTGCTGCAAAAATGAATATGATTATTCATGATGATGGTCATACGAATGTTATTACATCTGATGGTTTGGTTTCTGATGAGATAATCTTTGAGAAGACGAGTAACAAAGGTTTCAAATATGGTACATTTGATTTCATCATCACCAATCCCCCATTTGGAAGTACTATCCGACAAAGTGAGCAAGCATACTTAAAGACTTACCAACTTGGTAAGAAAGAAGAAGATTGGTTAGCAGTAAAGGCTCAACCAGATAATACTCGTGACGGCCAGAGTACAGAAGTCCTTTTCATAGAACAAGACTATAAGTTTTTGAGAGAAGGAGGGTATTTAGCGATAGTACTTTCTGACGGTATCTTAACTAACAGCAGTATGCAATATGTGAGAAGCCAGATAGAAGACTGGTTCCGTATTGTTGCGGTTATTAGTATGCCGCAAACAGCATTTACCGCAAATGGTGCTGGTGTAAAGAGTTCAGTGCTATTCCTCCGTAAATGGAAGAATGATGAGACAAAAGAACTAATTGAAGCCAAAAAAGAGATACAAGACACCCTACTTAGGGACAGCAATTATCTTGCTCTACGAGCCCAATGGGACAAAGAAATTAAGCAAAAGCAGAAACTTAAAGCTGAAGGGATAAAAGGCAAACAACATATTTCTGCAACCGCAGCCAAACAGACGGAAGAATACAAGTCTTGGAACTCAGCAATGCTCGAAGAGTATGCTACAAAGATTGACGAATTGAAAACCAGTCTGACAGAACAATATCAACAGGCAAAGCAAAATACGCTTCCCGATTATCCTATCTTTATGGCTATTGCCGAAGAGATTGGATATGACGCGACTGGCAAGAAAACTGCCACGAATGAGTTGGATGTGATAGGTGAAGAACTTAAGAAGTTTATTGCTACATTATGAATTACCAAGTTCCTCAACATATTGACAGCAACAAAGTCTTCATCGTTAATCGATCAGAGATAGAAGGAAGATTGGATCCTGAGCCATATCATAATGAGCGAAAAGATGCCATTAAAAGGATAAAAAAGGCTGGTGATTATTTGCCTCTTTCCTCTGTTGTTTCTTTCAAGAAATCTATAACTACAGATATAAAGTGTGGAGACATCTATGTGGGATTGGAAAACATAATTTGCGATATCGGAGAATATGTTGAAACTACAGAAAAACTAAGTATATCAACTGCTGCAACTTTCGAAAAGGGAGATATTCTCTTCCCTAAACTTAGACCGTATTTAAACAAAGTATTTTATGCAACGTTTGATGGCCTTTGTTCAACTGAGTTTCATGTGTTGAAATCTAATGGAGTTAACGCTCAATATCTATCTATTTTTTTGAGGAGTTCATTAGTTGTGAATCAAACTAAACATCTTATGACAGGAAACACTCTTCCACGATTGCAAACAGAAGATGTTAGAAGTTTATTAATACCCATCCCTTCTACAGAAATTCAAAGAAAGATAGTGGACTGTTATAAATCTGCTAATAACTGCAAACTTCAGAAGGAACATGAGGCAAAAACTCTTATTGGAAGCATTGACAAGTATTTGCTTAATGAACTTGGTGTTTTATTACCAGAACATCAGACAGACTTGAAAGACAGGTTATTTACTATAAATAAAAACACCCTAGAGAATCGTTGGGACCCTTATTATTCACAAAAGTATTTTAGGGAAGCATTTGCTGATTTGGAATCTTGTAAGTATCCTATTGTAAATCTCAAAACCATAGCAAAACTTATTACAAGTGGTATTACTCCAAAATCAAAAGGTGATGCATATACTGAAGACAAAGAGATGGGTGTTCCTTTTATTAGAAGCGGTAATATCTCAATTGAAGGAGAATTGGACTTTAATGACCTGCTGTATTTGAAGCCAGAAATTCATGAAACACTGATGCATTCATCTCAGTTGCAAAAGAATGACATCCTCATAGCCATTGTAGGGGCTACTATTGGGCAGGTTGGGATCTATCTTTATGATGGTGAAGCTAACATCAATCAGGCAATTGCACTTGTCCGATTGAAAGATGGATATAATGTTCAATTCATAAAAGAATTGATAAAATCAAGTATAGGCCAACTTTCTCTTGATCGACTGAAACGTCCTGTTGCCAGAGCTAATATCAATTTAGAGGAAATATCCACAATTAAGGTAGTTTTACCTCCATTGGATAAGCAACAAGAAATCGCAAATCATATATTGGAGATTCGCAAACAAGCAAAAGCCTTACAAGATGAGGGTAAGAATGTATTAGAGCAAGCTAAGAAAGAAGTTGAACGAATAATAATTGGAGAATAAGAAATATGGCTGTTAATAGTGACACTAATCTAAGGAATCCCATAGTCAAGTGGTTCAGTATAGTTATAATTTTAACAATGCTAATCCACATAGGCTATTTATGTTATACGGGGTGTATTTTCTCAAAGTCTCAGTATAAAGTTGTCAAAGAACATGTTAATCATATTGCAAAAATAGATTCCATATTCTTTAGCATGAAGGAAATTATTTTAAATACAGATTCAGGAATGATTTCTAATGCACCTGCTTTACTCTCACAATTACAAAAGGATTCTGCGCTATTTCGACGAGAAGTTCTACTCTCTCAAGAGGAAATGAGTAATCTTACGGAATTGCACTTAAACAAGTTGGGAAATGATTACGATCAAATTGGAATATGGTTTGGAGTTGGAAGTGTAATATTCCTTGTCATAAGTTTCTTTTCTATGTTTAAAATTGAAGAAAGTAAAAAAGATGCAAAGAATGTGCTTGAAGATGTGAAGCGAAAGGGTAAAGACGCATCAGACGTTGTGAATGAAGTACAAGAACGGGCAGCCGGATTCGCACAATATTTAGATGGAATAAAACAAGAATACAATACGTTCGTAGAGCAAAGATCTTCCCAACTGGAAGAATTGGAAAGACATCTTTCTACAACACAATCAGAATCTAATGATAAGCTGAATTCGATAAAAAATTTGTTGGAAGAGGTTGAAACAAAGAATGAACAATACACATGGTCTATTAAGGCAATGCAAGAACAAATGCAGCAAATGGGAGAATTAACAGATATGTTAAAAGCCGTCTTGAAGAAATATGGAAAGGAGGCAACAAATGAACAATAATAATTATGGCCTAACAGGAGCCAATGTTTTTTCATATTTGACACAAGTTCAATCTGCATATTCAAGATATTTGCAGATGAGAACTCAACTAAGGCTGTTTGACAATAATCTTAAAGTAGCAAATGACGCTTTTGAAAAAAATCCAAATTTTCTAAATTTGGGGATTGTTCAAAACGCATGGAATCAAAAGTACAATCTTATGCAGCAGATACCATCAATTGCAGATAATATGGTGATAAATCTTGTTGCTGCTACAAAGACTGCTTTATCTTCTATGCAAATTTGCTTAGCAGACAATAATAATATGGGGGCTATACTTAACGAAAGTACGATGGCATCTATATGTACTTATGTAGAACAAAATACAAATCAATTGAGCTTACTGCCAAATTATAGACAACGATGCATTAACGAAGGAATTCCCATGCAAATAAGTGATGTAGAAATGAGAGTAAGAATGAGCGGTATTATTACTCCTAATTTTGATCATCTCAAATTGATTATTAGAGGTTATTAGTTTAATGCACCAAGATAAAAAACAGCCGAAAATATAGTTTAAAAGTTGTTCCTCTTTTGAGAGATTAGAACAACGGGACAAGAACAACGGGACAGGTTCCTGTTTCGTGAGTAAACAATAACAATAGAATCAGAAAAGAATCGTTATAGGAATATGGCACTACCAATTAACATAGAAGACTTGCTGAATAAGCGGAAGATAGAAGGTAATCGGATTGAGTTCAAGAAGGGTTGGAACCCTGCTGAAATTTACCACAGCATCTGTGCGTTTGCTAACGACTTCGACAACCTCGGAGGCGGTTATATTCTCGTGGGTGTGGAAGAGAATGAATACGGCATCGCAAAAAGGCCTGTAACCGGCATCAACATTGAAGCCGTGGACGGAATCCAAAAGAAGATGGTGGGGTTCAACAATATGTTCGACCCATACTACTTGCCAAGAACCTCGATAGAAGAGGTTGATGGGCAGCAGGTACTGGTGATTTGGGCACCATCGGGCGTGAACCGTCCGTATGCCATCCCGATGGATGTGACAGCAAAGGGAAAAAAGATGAAGTATTACATCCGAAGTGGGTCAAGCAGCATCGTCGCCAAAGGCGAAGTACTGGACGAACTGAGAGACATGGCCAACCGCGTGCCATTCGACGAACGTCCAAATCCGGAAATCACCCAGAAAGACATCTCAATGGTGCTGCTTCGCGACTATCTGGCCACTATAGGCAGTAAACTGGAGGCTTCGCTCTTCACTCAGCCATTGTCAGATACGCTGGAGCAGATGGAACTGATGACTGGCCCAACAGAGAATCGCATGATTAAGAATGTAGCTGCGATGATGTTCTGTGAGCATCCAGAGAAGTTTTTCCCTTATACACAAGTGGAAATAGTTCGCTTCCCAGAAGGAAAGATGCGCAATCCACAGAACTTTTCGGAAAAGACATTCAAAGGGAGTGTGCCACAAATTATCAAGCAGACGATGGATTATTTTCGTACCTATCTCTTGTTGGAGACGGTGCAGAAAGTCTCAGGCAGAGCGGAAGCCAACCGTTTCTGGAACTACCCGTATGATGCCCTGGAAGAGGCTGTTGTCAACTCCATGTATCATAGAGACTATCAGCAGCATGAACCAGTAGAAATAACAATAGAGCCGGAAGGTGTTTCTATTCTTAACTGCCCAGGCCCTGACCGTAGCATTCCAATGTTGGCTATAGAAAAGGGTGACAATCTAAAAAGCAGGCGATACCGTAATCGTCGCTTGGGTGATTTCCTGAAAGAACTGGATTTGACGGAGGGGCGTTCAACAGGCATTCCTACCATTCAAGAGAAATTGGCTGCAAATGGTTCTCCTCGTGCTACTTTCGAAACAACAGAAGACCGTCTGACGTTTCTAATTCATATCCCTGTGCATGCAGGTTCGGAAAAAACTACGGAGACAGCTACGGAGACAGCTACGGAAAAAACTACGGAGACAGCTACGGAGACAGCTACGGAGAAAACTACGGAGAAAATAGTTAGGTTAATAAGAGAGAACCCTCACATCACCAATAAAGAACTGGCTGCAGCCTGCGGTATTACTGAGGATGGTGTCTATTGGAATACTAAGAAGCTAAGAAAGAACAACATCATTCGACGTGTTGGCGGTGATTTCGGTGGACATTGGGAGGTATTGATATAGTAAAGGCACATAAGGCACTTAAAAAATTATGACGACACCAACATTATTCAAGGAATACACCTGGCTGGTAAATACCATCGAAATCAGGCGGGACGGTTCTTCTGATCATTTCTGGGTTTGGCATATTATTAAAGATGGAAGATGTATGATGGAAGATGGAAGATTTTATAATTATGCGAAGAATAAAACCTTTATAAGAATATGGCACTACCAATTAACGAAGAAGACCTGCCGGGTGGCCTCGTAGTT
>JAEEGI010009473.1_pt1 | contig 21334 bp, 12 predicted proteins | sample 8958751 | NCBI WGS metagenome assembly JAEEGI01 (sample SAMN16246545, study PRJNA631951) | gut metagenome | biome: gut microbiome; feature: rumen; material: KS-attached | host: Bos | place: Iran: Karaj | collected 2018-10 | reverse complement strand
TGACCATCAGACCCGACTTGGCGGGAGACAAGATATAGCGGCCCTTCAACTGAAGATACACCGATTGCACCTCTCCAAGCGGCAACACTGGCTGTTCTACACCACCGTCAGCGGCTTGGTCATCGGTTGGCGGCAGGTCAGCATCTTGCTGGCTCATGCCTTCGCGCTTTTTCTTCTCAAAATTGGCAAACAGCTCGTCCCAGTTACTCATCGGTTGGCGTGAGGGCGCACTGGGGCGCGTGGAACCACCCGAGGCAGCGGTCCCTTGATTTTTAAATGGATTGTAGGACGTGTCCACCTCAATCTCGGGATGATGCACCTCTACGTGGCCGCTATAGGCGGGAATCGATGGCGCGTCCTGTGTATTAAAGTCGATGGCGGGCACTTCGCTGAAACGGCCCAGCGTCTCCTTGACACCGGCAGCGAGAATCTGCCAGATGGGCATCTCGTCCTCAAACTTGATTTCAGTCTTGGTAGGATGGATGTTGACGTCGATGGACTGGGGCTCAACGGTGAAACGCAAGAAGTAATTGGGTTGCTCGCCCTCGGGAATTAGCTGCTCATAGGCCGACATCACGGCCTTATGGAAATAGGGATGACGCATGTAGCGCCCGTTGACAAACATGAACTGCAGCGCATTGCGCTTGCGGGCATTCTCGGGCTTGCCGATGTAGCCCTGCACCTTCACCAGCGACGTGTCAATGTTCACGGGCAGCAACTGCTGGTCCATGTTGTTGCCCATCAGGGCAGCGATGCGCTGACGAAAGGTTCCCTTCATCAGCTTATACATCATGTTGCCGTTGTGGATGAGCGTGAATTCCACCTCGTTGTTGACAAGGGCCAACTTCTCAAATTCCTTGACGATATTGCTCAACTCCACTTGGTTGCTCTTGAGGAACTTGCGGCGGGCCGGCACATTGAAAAAGAGGTTCTTGATCATGAAATTGCTGCCCACGGGGCACATGTCAGGTTCCTGACTCTCACACTGCGAGGCGTTGATGACCAGCTTGGTACCCAACTGGGCGTCACGGCGGCGTGTGCGCAGTTCCACCTGGGCGATGGCGGCTATCGAGGCCAGAGCCTCACCGCGGAAACCCATCGTGTGCAGCGTGAACAGGTCCTCGGCATTGCGTATCTTGCTGGTGCTATGGCGTTCAAAGGCCAGGCGTGCGTCGGTCTCGCTCATCCCCACCCCGTCGTCGATAATCTGGATGAGTGTGCGGCCAGCATCCTTGAGGATAATCTGGATGTGGGTTGCCTGGGCATCAACGGCGTTCTCCACCAGTTCCTTGATGACACTGGCAGGGCGCTGGATGACTTCGCCGGCAGCAATCTGGTTGGCTACCGAGTCGGGCAACAGTTTAATCACATCACTCATGGTTCAATAGCGGTTTGGGGGGTTGTTGAAATAGACGACGGACCCTCGACTGGTGTCAAAACGGTTGTGGTGGCATTGCTGCCCGAACGGCGGCGCGTCCCGCCCTCGATGCTTCTCATGAGTTGCTTGAGCTCATCGCTCACATCATAGATGTCCTCGGGCGTCTTGGGACGAAGCTCGTCATACCACTTGAATTGAGGCAGATACATGTCAGAACGCTTCGCCAGGTACAGAGGCGTCACTTTGCCCGATACCTCGGGCCACATGGTAATGCGGTCCACTTCCTGTTTGGGCTTGAGGTTGAGGCGCATATAGCTGGACTCGGCATTGACCATCTTGTTGTAGGTCGAATCCTTCTCTTGGGGGAACATGATGACCTGAACGTTGCCGTCAACGTCAAGACGGCGCAACTCCTTCTCCTCAAACCACGCCTTCATCTTCTTGCCGCTCAACTGGTCGTAGTAGATTTCGCCCAGGTGCTCGGCCATGAAGCCTCCAGTGGGCAACGTGGCCCAGTCGGCGGCACTGTCGTTGAGGTGGACATTGATCTCGTCACCAAAGATTTGACGTTCCAGGTTCCACACCACGGCATGACGGTACATGTTGATGATGGTGTCGGCCTCGCTCAACTGCAGCGAGTCACAAATGCCTTGAACGTCGTTGCGGAAGAACCTCACCTGATTGAAGGCTCGCAGCACGCGCACCGAATCGTTCACCGAGTCGTTCACGACATGATTGATGAGCGTGCACAGGGTGTCGGCGTGCAGATAGATGGTATCTTTCTGCGAGAACTCGCGGGCCCTGGCCTTTCCCGTCACATAGCTGTAGTGGGCATTATCGTCATGGTAGCCATAGTCGCCGTCCAGGATGACTTTGTTGCTGGGGTCGGTGATGATAACGGCGCCACGCGCCTCGCCATAGTTGCGCTTGCGGTTGTAGTACACGGTGTCGCCCAGCAACGTCTTGCCGTCCTTGGCGGTGATGAGCGAGCGCTCATACAGGGTCGCGTCATCGGCACTGGTATTGTACCACCCGTTAGTCGTATTGATGGTGTTGCTATCGCTCACAATGAGCGTCTCACTGGTGATATGGGCGATGTGGCTTTGGGTGTTATAGTCGAGCAATTCGGTAAACATCTCATAGCGGTCGTTTACCAGATGGACGTCGCGAGAGAATTCGGCCTGCTTGGTGTCCAATTCGTAGCGACCGTACTGCGAACGCAACTCGGTGTTGTTGCGGTTATCAACGATGGTTCCGCCGTCAAAGTAATAGCCCACGTTGGAGTTGATCTCATAGTCCAGTGCATCGGTCAGCAACGTGGTGCTGCGGTTTTCCAGGCGCACGTTGTGACGCAGCTCGGCAACGCCCTGGTCACCGTAGTAGTGCAGCACGTCGCTATAGACCCACAGGGTGTCGCCCTGCGTCATGCGCACGTGGCCAAATGCGTCAAGCGAACTCGTTTCGGGATAGAAATAGGCACTGTCACAGAACATGTACATGTCACCCCGGCGAAACCGCACGTTGCCTTTCAGCACCTGATAGTCGCGGCTGATGAGCTCGTTGGCCTTCAGCACATCGGCATTCTCCAGAAACACCTTGTTGGTCTGGTTTCGGTTTGCCTTAGGAATCTGAGGGGTGATGCGCGACACTTTAGGACCCTTCGCACCCTTGCGGGCGGCCTGAACGGGTTGCGGGTTAGTGGGGGCAGGACGTTTGGTGACTTGCACAGTGCGGGGCTTGACGGTGCGCACAGGCTTTTGTGCCCACACCACGGGAGACATGAGCAGCGCCATCAGGCACGCCACGATAACGACATGCCGCCATCGTGAGCCATTGACTTGCTGTTTATCGACCAAGCCCATTCTTTAATAAAAACCTAAAAACTAACTAGAAACTAGAAACTAGGGACTAGAAACTAAAAACTAGAAACTAAAATCTACTTCCCCTTCTTCAGCCAGTCATACTTGAAGTCACAATCGCGCCAGCCTTCCTCGATATAGACATAGACGCTCTTCTGCTTCTTTTCCACCCAGTCGTGAATGATTTTCTCTTTCTCGTTGGCCTCGCACATATCCTTGATGATCATGTAGTCCTCGGCCAGGTCGGCCTTGTGGCCGTCGATGCGCTTAACGAGCTTAACGATGGCGACCTGCTCACGGCGAGTCTTGGGATTGATCATCACAAAGGGCTCACTCACATCGCCGGGCTGCATGTTGTACACCTTCTTGCCCACCTCGGCAGGAAGGTCGGCCATCTCAAAGCGGCTGCTGTGGTTCTTCTCGTTGAGCATGTGTCCGTTGTTGTTGCGCGAGTCCTTATCCTGGGAGATGAACAATGCCATCTCATCAAAGGTCTTCTTGCCGGCAACAATGTCGTTGCGCACCGAGTCCAGATGATTCAGTGCGTCGGTCAAGTCCTTGTCGCTCACCTTGGGACGCAACAGGATATGGCGGGTATTCACGCGGTCACCGCGTTTCTCAATGAGCTGGATGATATGGAAGCCGTCGTCGGTTTCCACGACATTGGAGACGCGCTTATTGTCGTTCAGGTTGAAGGCTGCAGTGGCATATTCGGGCAACAGCACCGAGCGGCTTTGAAAACCCGTCTCGCCACCATACACCGCAGTGGACTGGTCCTCACTGTACAGGATGGCCAACGTCGAGAACTCACGCTCGCCACTGGTCACCTGCTGTGCGTAATCGCGCAGACGTGACTTCACCTCGTCGATCTCCTGCTGCGGAATCACGGGGTTGATGGTGATGATCTGGGCCTCGACCTGCATGGGGATATAAGGCAGTGAATCCTTGGGCAGGCTGTTATAGAACTTGCGCACATCGGCAGGCGTAGCCTTGACGTTCTTGGTCAAATCGTTCTGGACCTGCTGGATGCAATACTGGTCGCTATACACCTCGTTGAGTTTCTCGCGTAGGCGAGGCAGAGGCATGCGGAAGTATTCCTCCACTTTTTCCTTCGAACCCAAGTTAGCAATAAAGAAGTTGATGCGGCTCTCCACCTCAGCACTGATGGCTGACTGTTGCACCTCGACGGTGTCGATACGGGCCTGGTCCAGGAAAAGCTTGTCGATAGCCATCTGCTCAGGGATCACACAATAGGGATTACCGTCGATGGCAACGCGCTCATAGAGCGCCTGTTGGTACTGCTCCTCAATGTCACTCTTGAAGATGGGCTCGTCACCGATGACCCACGCAACCTCCTCGGCCACATTATTTTGCGCCATTGCAGCAATAGCCAGCGCTGCAAACATCAATGCGCTAAAAAATCTCAATTTCACTTCTATTATCGTTTTAGTTAATTTCAAACCGCAAAATTACTCAAATTCCACCGCAGCGCAAAATCAATTACCAAAATGTTTGTTAAATGCCAACCCACCCCCAATTCCCGCTCATGCGCCAATTAACACTTCTTTAACACTCCCGCTCCACCCAACCGTCGATGTATTGCAAGCCTAAGGCTTGCACACCGACACCCGAAGGAGCGCGGATGCCCAAAGGGCGCGGATGCCAAAGAACGCGGATGCCCATTTAAGCTTTATCCTTTAAGCTTTAAGCTGCGAGCGCAGCTCGCATAAACGCGGATGCCAACTAGAAACTAGGGACTAGGGACTAGAAACTAGAAACTAAAAACTCTTCGTCCTATAGATGTCGTCCTTCTTCACCTTGACGACGGTGCCGTAGCGCGCCAGCGCCTTCAGGTCAAGTTTCTTCACGTTACCCACGATCATCAGCTGGTAGGGCTGGTTTTTAATGTGCTGGCGGTAGAAGGACTCGACATCGGCCTGACTGAGTGTAGGCAGCTGCTCGACCAATGCAGTGTTCACGTCGCTGGTGTAGCCGCTGCGCTCCGACAGCGACACGATGAGCGGCTTACCACGGAAAGCGGGATAGGAATTGTTCACGTCGTTAAACAGGCTTTGACGAGCAGTCACCAAGTTCTCGGCATTGATGGGCATATCGTTGCACAGCGAATCGAGCAGGGCAATGGCTTGCATCGACTTATCGGCCTGAGTAGCGACAAACGACAGATAGGCGCTCGGAGTGGTCGAGCGGGCCAGTGACGGCGTCATGGCCACACCCTGGGCAGCATAGGCCATTGAGCGGAACTCACGCACCTCCTGGAACAGCACCGACGACATCCCGCCGCCATAGTACTCGCCCCACAACTCCAGCAGCGTCTTGTCACGGTCGCTCACCACCTCGGGCAACGGACGGTACATACCGATAATCGTCTGGCGAGATGACGGCATGTCAAAAACATAGACCGTGGGGGTCTGCGGCGCTTCAAGAGCGAGTTCTTGCATGGGATTATCCTGAGTGCCACTCAGTTGAGGCAGCGCGTCGCGAATCACGCCAGCAACCTCCTCCCCTGGCAGGGTACCTGTATAGTTCACATCGCAGCGGCAGTCATACAGCTGCTTGAACGAGGCAATGAGTTCCTCGGCCTTGACGCGCTTGAACTCCTTGCTGGTCAAACGGGTGAGATAAGATGAACGGGCACCGCGAGCCACCTTAAAGGCCAAGGCGGCAAACACCTCCTGGTTATCGTCCCAGAACGATTTCTCGCTGGGGCCTGCGGCATTCTTGGCGTCATCGAGTTTCTCCTTGTCGGCATTCATGTTGGTCAGGAAGTGACCCAGCAGACGCAACGTGGGCTCTAGGTTTTTGTCCTCGCCCTGAATGACGATGGTCGAGCTCTGCTCGTCAGCGCTCATCTGCATGGTGGCGCCCAAGGCCTGCATCGCAGCGCCTAGGGCCTTCACGTCGAGCGAGTCGGTCCCCAATTCTCCGACATATTCCGCGGCCGACGCCAGCAATCTGTCCTGCAGGGTTCCCTTATGGAAGTTGATGATCAACGAGAAGTTATCATTCAACGGGTTGACGCTGGAATACAGCATATTGCCTCCAGCAAGTGGCGTCTTGACCACATCCTTGCCGAAGTCCAGCAGACGCGGGGCAACTTCACGGGCCGGAATCTGTTCCAAGCGACGGGCAAAGGCCGACTTGTCGTTGCTGTGGAGCGGCTTAACGGGCGTGTACTCGGGTTTGGCAATCTGTTCGGCCTTCACTCGGCCGTTCTTCTTGTGGAAACGGTAGTAGTTGTTAACGAAGTATTTGCGAGCGACCTTGATGACATCATTGCGGGTGACGGTAGCCACGGCGGCCTTGGTATTCAGATAATCGTCCCACGTGACGCCTGCCGACATGGCTGCCACCATCTCCTCGCTACGCTTGGCAATTGTCTCGAGGGCCGATTCGTTTTCACGCACCATCATCTGTTTCACAGCCTGCAACTGCTCGTCGGTAAATTCGCCGTTGATGAGTTTGTCGATCTGCTCAAGGCACAGGTTCTCGGCAGTCTTCACCTTGCACAACAGCTTAGGAACAACCATCACGATCAAGGCGCCCGACTGATTGAATGCAAGATGCTGGGCCATTGACAGATAAACGCGGTTTTTGTTGGTCAACTCGTCGAGCAGACCCGTCTTGTTCTCGTTCGACAGCAGGCTCATCGCCACTTTGAGGGCGGGAGCATCAGGGTCATAGTCGGTGGGGGCGCGGAATATCATCGCACTCATGCCTATGATGGGCATCGGGAACAGGAATTTTTCCTCGGGCTGGCCCACGATTGCAGGTGTGACAATCGGTTGGCGCACAGGCTTCACACCGCGTTCCAACTGGCCGAAGGTGCGTTCCAGTAGCGGCAGCAATGTCGAGGCATCGATATCGCCCGACAGGATAAGGCCCATATTGGAAGCCACATAGTATTTCTTATAAAAAGCCTCCATCTCCGAGAGCTTGGGATTTTTCAGGTTCTCGGTGCTGCCCACGATGGGATAGGCATACGGCGTGCCGGCAAACAGTTTGCTCGTGATTTGCTCCAGCATCATGGCAGCGGGTTCGTCGGTGTACATGTTTTTCTCCTCATACACCGTCTCTAACTCGCCCTGGAACAGGCGGAACACGGGGTGGATGAGGCGATGGCTGTTGAGTTCGCACCACTGCTCGATGAATTGCGGCGAGAAGGTGTTGTGATAAAAGGTGAAATCATAGGAGGTGCCGGCATTCAGCCCCGAGCCGCCATACTGTGATGTCAGGCGGTTGAACTCGTTAGGGATGGCATACTGCGAAGCCTTGATGTTCAACTGATTGATATCATGCTGAATGGCCTTGCGCTGAGCAGCGTCGGTCGTGCGGGACAATTCGTCATACTTCATCGAGATGGAATCCAGATAGACCTTCTCGGCTGCATAATCGACGGTTCCCAGCTCATCGGTACCCTTGAACATGATGTGCTCAAAGTAGTGGGCAATTCCGGTGTTAGGGCAATCGACAGCACCGGCATTAACCACCACAGCACCGAAGACCTTGGGCTGACTGTGGTCAACATTGACCCACACTTTCATGCCGTTGCTCAGCATGAACTCCTGCACCTGCAATGGGGATGAGGCCTGTGACAAGGCCACTAGCGGCAAGCACACACCCACGAGTAGGCATAACAGCACTCTTCTCATTTTCATCGTCTTAATCTTGTATTGATTGTATTATTGAAGGCTGAAATCGCCAAAAGTGTCGCACACGGCAAGCAGATGATCCTTGTGACGCACGACGCGCTCATCAAAAGCATCCTGGCACTGACGGATAAGGTCCTCGGGGAAGCTGTCCGACAGAGCCAGCCAGCTGAAGTTGCGCACAATGCTTATGGCCCAAATCTGCTCAATGCGGTGAGCCTGTTCCACGGCATCGGCGCCCTCAAAGTAATAGCCAATCATGCGGTTCCACAGCTCGCGGGCCAGCGACTGAGGAAGGCCGATAATCTGCTCATAATCGCCCAGCAGCGTAACCATCGAGGAATAGGAATTACCCAGGTCAATTAACGGGTGGCCATAGCCCACTTCGCCCATGTCGATGAGCATAGGCTCGCCGTTCTGAATCATGGCGTTCTTGCTTTGCAGGTCACAATGCAACAGGCGGTCGTCTTGGGGAATGCTGCCGGCTATGCGCAGCAGCAGGTCAATTTTAGCCGTGTCAAAGTAACGGCCGATGTGCTTCACGGCTTTCACCATATTCTCCAGAGCGCTGGGAATGCAGCTGCTCAAGGGGACATGGATCGAGTGCAGTTGTCTGAACAGCTGAGCATACAAGCGGGCATACTCATCGATGCGATCAGGATTGCGCTTGACACAGTAGCTCATCGTGTCGGCATTCAGCAGCTCATAGACCAAACCTAGCTGGTTATCCACACGCACGATGTCAAACGAGATAGCTGTCGGCATACCCAACACAAAGGCCTCCTTGGCCATCGTGACCTCGTTTTGCACCTCTTCGATGGTCGTCCCGTCACGGAACACCTTGATAATCGTGTCGTCATTGAGACGGTAAACCTTGCCCACGCCACCAGCACCGATAATTTGACAGCCCTCGATACTCAAGTGACGCAACGCCTTCTCAATGTGCATGATCTTGGTAAATCCCGTCATGTCAAATACCTGATAAACTGCTGGTTTACACTCTACAACCTTGAAGTTGTTATAACGCTTGGCCAAACCCAGGAGGATGCGCAATCCCGAACTGGAGATATACACCAGCTCACTGGCGTCACACAATAACTCGTTGATAGGGCCACACTGGGCCAACTGACTGTCGATATCGGCAACAGCCTGCGCAGTTGCGGCTGTGTCTAGGCGTCCTTTCAGGCTCAACACGGCCTGACCTTTGTTAGTGGTAACACTGATTTCCATAGTGGATAGTCGTTAGTTTTATAATTTCTTGACCAGGGTGAGCACGTTCTTGTCACCCTGTCTCTCATATTTCACTTGATCCATAATCTGGCGCACCAGATGGATGCCCAGTCCGCCGATGCCGCGCTCCATGGTCCCACGGCCGGTGTCAACAGCGGCACGAGCAGTCGGGTCAAACGGCATGCCGCTGTCACTGATGACAAAGCGCAACATGTCATCCTGAACCTGCGATTCGATGTACACCTGGCCAGGAGTTCCCGTAGGATAGGCATATTTCATCACATTGACAACGGCCTCCTCGATAGCGAGGTTAATCTGCATCGCCAGCGGCTCATCCACGTCAGATCGTCTGAAGGTCTCCTCGAGAAAAGCGGTGAGCTGTGGCATCTCGTTGATGTCATTGTTTAGGGTAATAGACCGCTGGTATCGCACATTGGACTTCCGGGAATACTGCACAGCAAGCATCGTCAGGTCGTCGCTCTGCTCGTCGCCATCGGCAAAGGCACGCACAGTCTCAATCATGCTGTCGATAAGCGCCTGAGGATTGTGGTGACGGGATTCAAGCTGAGTGCGCATCACTTGAAGCATGCGTTGCGTGCCAAACTGACGTTGCTGCGCATCCTCGGCCTCGCTAAGGCCGTCGGTGTACAGGAAAATGGTGGTCTGTTGCTTGATGTCCACCTCCTGCATCGTGAAGGGCCACAGCGCCTGCAGGCCCACAGGGATATTGGTGTCGCAGGGTAGCGTGCCGATGCCGGCGCCAATCAGGATGGGCGAGATATGGCCGGCATTGCAGTACTGCATTTGGCCAGTAGCGAGGTCCAGTACTCCCACAAAGAGCGTGACAAACATGTTGGCCTCGTTGTTCTCGACCAGAGCCTCGTTGATAGCTCCGACGATGGTGTCGGGCCTCTCGGTATGTAACACGATATTGCGGAACAGGGAACGAGTCACTGCCATCACCAGCGAGGCAGGAACGCCCTTACCGCTCACGTCTCCGATACAGAAAAACAGTTTGTCGTCGCGCAGGAAATAGTCATACAGGTCGCCACCAACGGCCTTGGCAGGAAGCAGTTGGCCATACACGTCAATATCGTCGCGGGTGGGGAAGGCGGGATACCCCTTAGGCAACATCGAGCGCTGAATGGCGCTGGCGATTTTCAGCTCACTGTCCATCGCGGCACGCGAGGCGGTACTGCGCTTCAGGTCTTCGACATATTGCGACAGCGAGTGCTGCATGCCCTCAAAGGAATCCCGCAGCAGGCCGATTTCGTCTTGTGTCGCAATGGCCGGCAACGGAGTGTCAAAGTTGCCGATAGCCACCTCGCGCGCCGAGGCGGCAAACCTCGTCAGCGGCCTGGTGATGCGCTTGATGGCCGAGCGGCATATCATGAAGGCGACGAGCAGACCCAGGGCCATGAGTATCAAGATGACGCCTCCCACGAGGTTGGCACGATGATAAAAAGTATGCTGCGGCACGACAATCGCCATCGACCAGCCGATGTCTTTCAGCGGCGCATAGAACAAGGAAGAGTTCACGCCATCGATGTCTAGCACTGCACTTCCCGACTTACCCTCGAGCATCTCGCGTGCGACCTGATCGTCGAGTTCCTCGCTAGTCTCACTGGCATTAACAGGAAAAGACTCGTTGACAATACGTTTCTCGTCGGGATGGATGATATAGGTGCCATCATGACCGATGATAAAGCTGTAGATTGCGTCCGGACCTGTGAACAGACTATCGCGGGACTGGTAGCTGTTGTTCTTCTCATCTATCTCGTGCAGCATCGACTTGAGCCACTGTAGCGATACGTCAGCACCCAAGACAGCTACCACCCTACCCGCCTCGTCACGCACAGGCATGGAATAGGTAAACAGCGGCATTTTGCCGCCAGCCTCGTCAAAGTAAGGGTCGGTCCAGTGGCTTTTACCGCTCTGAGCGACTGCTGAGTACCATTCCGAGCTAAAATAGTCGTGCGTCTCGCCACCAATCTGCGAGAGCTCTACGCCATCGCCTTTTCGCAATGCGTAAAGTTCATACCAATGGCCCAGTTGCGGATAGTAATCAGGTGCAAAACCCACACCACAGCCCACAATATTAGGATTATTGGCAAGGATTTCGGCCAGGACGTTATGGATTCTGTCAGGCCTAGCAAGATTGTTGGCCACCTTGGCGACATTGTTGGCCGTGGCAAGCTCCACCATGTTCAACTCGTTGTCAACCCTCATGTTGGTCAACAACACGAAACCCTGGTAGCGGTTCTCAGCTTCCTCGGCCATGGCATTCTTGGAAAAGCCGTAAATGACCCATGCGATGGCGGTCATCGTGAGGAGCAACGTGAGAATAATCCACTGCGTCAGTCGTCCTGCCAGTGTACGCGGAGTTATCTTGAACCTGGATGATTTCATCGTCCTGTCGATCTATTCATTTCTGGGCAAAGGTAAGTATTTTTCGGCAATTACGCAATCATGGGACCCAAAGGGCGGTATTGACGCACCTCGTGAGTCCCATGATATAACTATTCAGTCAATGGTCACTTAACCTTCTTGAGGACTTTCTTATCGATCTTAGCTGGATACTTCTTGGCCAGTTCCTCTTTCCACTGTTGCTCCAACACATCCTGATAGTCGCTGGTGACTGCACCACGCACGTCAGACATTTCCTCGGGCTGACTGATGATGCCACCTTGCAGAATCATGAACTCGGGGAAGCCTTTGCGCTCGGGCTTGGAACCCACGTTGAAGGCCAGATAGTCGGCATAGGGGTTATCTCCCTGCTTGACCACCATGCGCTCCATGCGGATGTCGTTACCATACTTGCGGTGCAGGACATCGGTAAGCGAGTCGGCACCAATCTTCAGCATGTCAGCCTTGATCAGATTGAGCACACTGTCGTTCTTGGCGCTCAGGATGATGCCCTTGAAGTGAGGCTCATCCCAGTTATACTTGCTGCGATTCTGAATATAGAACTGTTCCAAACCAACGGTATCCTTTGCGGCAGCCTTCTACACGCGGCGATTGCTGATCTCAAACAGCATCATGCCATCGCGGTACTCGTTCAACAGGTTACGGTACTCGGGATTGCGCTCGACGAGCTGCTGGGCGTCATAGTTCTTGAGGGTTTCGTCGGCAATGGCGTTCACCTTCGACATAACATATTCCTTAGCCTTGGTGACATCGGGGATGACACTGGTAGCGTTCAGCTGTGACATCAGTGCGCGAACGGGAACCGACTCCTTGGCACCGTAGGTGAACAGCACATCATTCGAGCCCTTGATGTTACGGGCAACAAAGGTAGAGTCAAAGCGGCCGTTGGCAGTCAACGCCTGCGACAGCATAGCATCAAAGGCGGGAGCAATGCTGAAGTTATACTTGGTCTTGAGGTCATTCAGACGACGTGCTTCGATCTGCTGCATGCGACCGTCACGCTTCATGCCGTTCTCGATGGCAGGACGCAACTCAGCCAACGAAGGCAAGCCGTGAGCCACCTTCTTCACGATGTGGTAGCCAAACTGGGTAGCAAAAGGCTCGCTGATGGCACCGTCGGCAAGACTGAAGGCGATATCCTCAAAGGGCTGTACCATCCTGCCGCGACCAAACCATCCCAGGTCACCGCCGCGCTTGGCACTGCCGTCCTGAGATTCGGCCTTCGCCATCTCTTCAAAATCAGCACCAGCCTTGAGCAACGCATAGATCGAGTCGATCTGTGCCTTGCAAACAGCCTTCTGCTCATCGGTGGCATTCTGCGGGAACAGTTTCAAGATATGCTTGGCGTGGGCATCGTTGCGGTCACGCATATTGTTGACACGGATCATGTGCACACCGTACTGGGTCGCGAAGGGCTTGGATACCTCACCAACGGCAGTGCTGTAAAGCACATTCTCAAAGTCATAGGGGAACATGCCTGATGACACGTAGCCGTAGTGACCATGGTTGCGGGCCTTGGACGGGTCGCTGGAGAAGCGTTCTACCAGATCCTGCCACTGCTCTCCGTTGAGGACGCAGTTGCGCAGGCTATCCATCAACGCGAGATTCTTAGACGTCTCGTCAGGTGTGGAGCCCGGGGGCAGCATGAAGTGATCGATATCGATTTCTTTCTTATAGCGGTCATAGGACTCGTTGATGAGATTCCAGAGATAGGTCGTATCCTCACTCAGGTAGGGAGCGGCAAGGTCTCTCTTGTAACCCTCAAACTCCTTGACAAAGGCCATTGTGGTGTCAATGCCCGCAGCTTCGGCGTCGGCCACCTTCTGCTTGTAGAGCACAAAGCGGTCAACATACTGCTCAAGGCTTTCCTTCTCGACCTGTTGTTGATTGTTCTTGTGATAGAGATACTCAAACTCCGAGAGCTTGATTTGCTTGCCGTTGATGGTCATCAGGACAGGATCCTCATTCTTAGCAAAAGTGAGGATCGCAACACCCAACAGCAACGAAGAAATCAAAAGTTTCGCTTTCATCTTCTTAGGTTGGTTTCAAATCTTATATTTTACGTTTTTTCATTCCTAATTTTATATTGTAACGCACACGCGCACGAAAAATTATATTCCAGGCCTTCTTTTTTTTGCTATCACCGCCCACTTGGGCTCAAAAAAGGGAAAAAAGAACGGGTCAACACTGGAATTGACCCGTCATGTTCTTTTTTGACAATTACTCCTTATTCTAGCAACAGTTGGTCAACGGGTTGCTGCACAGCCACTCGTTCTCTATCCAACCGACGACGTCGTAGCCGTCAACTTGAACCTTGACCCAGTCGCCCTCGAAATCCAGCGGCATGAGTATAAGTTCCTGATTGAAGGTAAAAACGATATCGGCATCGGGGTTGGGAGCAGCACGCAAATACAGTTCTTGTCCGCCATAGTTGCTCGTGCCAATCCCGAGCGCCCTGTAATGAATCCAATATTCACCTGTGTCAGAGCCCTCAAGCGATGTGGTGTCCTCGTCGTCGGCGGCATTCCACAGGTCGTTGATTTTCCACCAACCGTCCTGAGGCGATGTCAGGCTGAAGATGTATGGCTCATCGCAAGACAGCGTCATGACTGAGGCCCCTCTGGGTTTATTCAGGATGTGCGTGGGATAGGAATCGCATTCAAGAAAAGCGATCAACGAAGTCTCCTGAGCGCCGATGGTGAATGCCGACAAAAACAAAACGGTCAATAAAACTATCTTTTTCATCTTTCCTCGCTTTTAATCACAAATTTTGGCATATCAATAACATCGGCAAAGATAAAACAAATTTCACTTATTCCGTTTCATTGCAGGTGTTTTTTTCATGACGTGACCGATAAGAACCAGGCCGCATGACACCAAACCCATGAAAACGCAGCTACTTGATTATTTCGCTACACGCACTGCTCGCACTGTCGCGCCGTTAAACCGGCTTTCGTACCACACCTCACCTTCCCACGAATCGAAGAACTGAATGTAGGCATGGGCCGAGCCTGCCGCTTCGATGATGAGTTTATCACGGGAGCAGAGTGTGCGCGACCAATAGTAGCCACATTCGCCATCGTTATAAAGACGGTTTGAGCGGCCGCCTGCTGCAGGCAAGAACAAGGTGTTGCCGTTGGGACCGGTCACTAATTGGCCCTCGACTCCGTTGGTTTGAGTCCACTGCCAGGTGCATAATTCACACAATTCTTGAATTTGCCCCAATGACGGCATGCGCCATTTCGAGCCCCAATTCACGTAGGCGGCATCATCGGCAGCATCCAGTTCAGTCTTGTTGTCAAACGTGTCTCCGTCGCTGCTGGTGCAGTACTTCGTCATCACATAGGGGCTGCCGTTGCTCCATTTATAATTGTCTTTGCTATAAACCTCCTTAGGTGCGGTCTCGCCCCAAGCGAAATAGCTGCCGTATTCCTCAGGATTGTTGGCGCCAACGTTACACGTCGCCCACAGCGTGCCACTGGGCAACCCCAGGTCAACATACTCGTGGTCATCGGGACCTGACGGTTCGTCTTTATCGTCTTTGCATGATATGAATACAAAAGGCAATGCAATAGCCAATAACAAGAATAACTTCTTCATAAATAACTTTTTAAAAATGCTACTATAATTAATGGGTATCCTTTATAACTCCTATCTGAAAAATGTTACATGACTATAACGCATTCAGCTCCTCAAATATTATACTCCAGTCAGCATTAAGCCACCCATGCCTCCAAAAACTAAGGCTCTCCAAAATCACACTGTTCAAATCGAAAAACAAATTTGTAACTATGTGATGAAGTCCACATCAACACATAAATGCGTCTCGTGCCATCCTCGTTTATAGGCATGGGATCAACATCGATTTTCCAAGAGTGAGTTCCCCTGTTGCAATAGATTCTATAATATGGGCCATGATAACTCAACGAGTTAACATCCTTGAAAAGGCGGGTTGAAAAAGGACTCCGAACGGCAGGAAATGACGAGTCATAAACGCTTGAAATATAAAACGTTTCATTACCATATTCAAACTCGTATGAACCACCTTCGGCAGGAAGGTATAACACATTGCTATAGACTTCATTTTTATTGATCGCATACGGGTTGCCCTTGTTGGGATCTAACTCAACAGCCTCCTTATAGGCGTCAAGGATGCTTTCATAAGGAACAAAAGCTGCAAATTTTGACGGAGCACGCCCCAGGTATGTTGAATAGACTACCTCATCAGAATTGTCGAACCCACCAGAATGTGATTTCCTCGAATGACCACACCTGCAAACAGAATTCAAAGAATAACTTATCCTTTCATATTGTCCACAAGAACACTCTCGACAATAATTGTCTTCATATACTGGAGTTTCAGCATAGTAACTTGACTCTTCTTCATATACTGGAGTTTCAGCATAGTAACTTGACTCTTCTTCATAATAATCGAATCGGTCCTCATGGTAGAGTGAGCTTGGTTCAAGGAGTAGGCATGACGTAAGCAATGTGCTGGCCATTAGCATTAAGGTCGATATTAGTTTAAAAGATTTCATAATCAGTATTTTTTGTGTCTGAACCGTGGTTCAGGCTGATGATACAATGCGGTCTATCTATTAGATACCGTATTTTGCACAAATTCTTCAGGAGTCTCGGCATGGATAGATTAGCCCATGTATATTCAAGACGAAACCAAAGATACACTCGACAAAAACTACCGAATCTGATTAAACCCTCGCATTAAAACGATTCACGCTAATACGGCCAACAAGCAATCAAACGAGACTGTTTTTCGGCTTGCAAAACGCAGCCCAAAAACAGTCTCGTTAATTCTCTTAATCGATTTGCCTGATATCGCGGACAAAGACAGGTCAGTTACCCATCTCGCTCAAGAACTTGATGCGCACCAGGCGGATCTCCTCCTCGGTGTAATCGTCGCCCAGTTCCTCCATCGCAGTCTCGATGTCATCGCTCTCGCTCTCCTTGAAGTACTCAAAGATGTCCTCCTCGATGTCGGTATCGATGGCCTCGTCGATGTAATACGAGACGTTGATCTTTGTTCCGCTATAGACGATGGCCTCCAGCTCATCGAGCAGTTCTTCCATCTCCAGGTCCTTGCTCTCGGCCAGGGCATCAAGCGGCACCTTACGGTCGATGGCGGTGATTATTTCCACTTTGAGTTTACTCTTGTTGGCAACAGTGCGCACTCGCATGTCCTCGGGACGCTCGATTTCGTTCTCCTCGACATATTTCTTGATCAGTTCGATGAACTCCTGACCGTAGCGCTTAGCCTTTCCGGGACCCACACCAGGGATGTTCTGCAGCTCCTCGAGTGTGATGGGATAGGTCGTTGCCATGGCGTCGAGAGACGGCTCCTGGAAGATGACATAGGTGGGTAGGCCATGCTGCTTGGCAATCTTGCGGCGCAAGTCCTTCAGGATACTGAACAGCTCGGCGTCAACGGCTCCACTGCCGCCCCCGCGCAGCTCCTCATCCATCATCTCGGTATAGGGCGTGTCCTCGACAATCCAGAACTTCTCACGGCTGTCAAGGAAAGCCTTGCCCTCCTTGGTCACCTTGATGACGCCGTAATTCTCGATATCCTTGGTCAAGTAGTCGGCAAAGACGCCCTGACGGATTACAGCCAGCAGGAATTTCTCGTCACGCTCGCTGGCACAGCCAAACACGTCCAGCTCGTTGTGCTTGTAGCCTTGAATTTCAGAGGTGTTGTCGCCCATCATCACATGCGCAATATACTCGGGCTTGAAACGTTCACGCAGCACAAGAATCGTCTCGATAGCGGCACGCAATTCCTCGCTGGCCTCGACACGCTTCTTGGGCTTGACGCAGTTGTCGCAGTTGCCGCAGTTGTCCTGCTCGTAGGACTCACCGAAGTAGTGCAGCAGCGAACGGCGGCGGCAAACCGATGACTCGGCATAGTCGCGTGTCTCCAGCAGCAGCTGCTTGCCGATTTCCTGCTCGGCGATGGGCTTGCCTTGCATGAATTTCTCGAGTTTGTCAAGATCCTTGCGGGAGTAGAAGGTGACGCACTTGCCCTCGCCACCGTCACGGCCCGCACGGCCCGTCTCCTGGTAATAACCCTCCAGGCTCTTGGGGATATCATAGTGGATGACAAAGCGCACATCGGGCTTGTCAATACCCATACCGAAGGCGATTGTCGCAACAATCACATCCACGTCCTCGCTCAGGAAGGCGTCCTGGTTGTTGCTGCGTACGGCACTCTCCATACCGGCATGGTAGGGCAACGCCTTGATGTCGTTCAACCGCAGCACTTCGGCCAGTTCCTCCACCTTCTTGCGGCTCAGGCAATAGATGATACCCGACTTGCCCTCGTTGGCCTTGATGAACTTGATGATCTCGCGGTCCACGTCTTTGGTCTTGGGGCGTACTTCGTAGTACAGGTTGGGACGGTTAAACGAGGACTTAAATACGGCAGCATCGGTCATACCCAGGTTCTTTTGGATATCGTGCTGCACCTTGGGCGTAGCGGTCGCCGTCAAAGCGATAATCGGGCGCACGCCGATGCGGTTGATAATCGGACGGATATTGCGGTACTCAGGGCGGAAGTCATGACCCCACTCCGAGATACAATGGGCCTCATCGATGGCGTAGAAAGAGATGGGCACATCCTTCAGGAAGGCCACATTGTCCTCCTTGGTAAGTGACTCGGGAGCTACATACAGCAGCTTGGTGCGACCGCTGCGCACATCTTGCTTCACTTCCTCGATGGCCTGTTTGGTCAACGACGAGTTAAGAAAATGGGCTATACCGTCTTCCTCGCTGTAGCTGCGCATGGCATCGACCTGGTTCTTCATCAGGGCAATCAGCGGAGAGATGACGATAGCGGTGCCTTCCATGATGCGTGCTGGCAACTGGTAGCACAACGACTTGCCTCCACCGGTGGGCATCAACACAAACGTGTCGTGCTCAGCCAGCAGATTCTCGATGATGGCCTCCTGGTTGCCTTTAAATGTCTCAAACCCGAAGTATTCCTTCAGGGCCGATATCAACTTACTGTTTTTCGCCATAATTCAAGGTTAAGGGTTACTATGATTTCACAAATATAGTACTATTTTGGGAACCCCACAATTTTTTAGTGATTTTTCAGAATTTTTTCTGACCTGCCAACGGGATTCTCTCCCGTTGGCCGTCACACTTTGGCCAACAGGTCAAAATTGGACTTGGAGAGCTGACGCTCGGCAAACTCGCGGGTGAGCACATAGCGCTTCTTTCCCAACGAGGGGGCCTGGTACATCACATCAATCATGATGGTCTCAAACAGGCTCCTCAGGCCGCGGGCGCCCAACTTGTACTCGATGGACTTGTCCACGATATAACCCAGCACGTCGTCTTCGATGACCAGTTCCACGCCGTCCATCTCCAGCAATTTCTTGTACTGGCGCACGATGGCATTCTTGGGCTCGGTCAGGATGCGCAGCAGGGCGTCGCGGTCCAGCGGCTCCAGGTTGGTCAGGATGGGAAGACGGCCGATGATCTCAGGAATCAGGCCATAGCTGCGCAGGTCTTGCGGTGCCACAAAGTGCAACAGCTTGTCACGGTCGGTCTTGCTCACATGATTGCTGGCGCCATAGCCCACAACATGGGTGTTCATGCGCTGGGCAATCTTGCGCTCGATGCCTTCAAAGGCACCGCCGCAAATGAACAAGATATTCTTGGTATCGACGGCAATCATCTTCTGCTCGGGATGCTTGCGGCCGCCTTGAGGAGGCACGTTGACCACCGAGCCCTCGAGCAGTTTCAACAGGCCTTGCTGAACGCCCTCACCGCTCACGTCGCGCGTGATTGACGGATTGTCGCCCTTGCGCGCAATCTTGTCGATCTCGTCGATGAAGACGATGCCGCGCTCGGCCTCGGCAACGTTATAGTCACAGGCTGCCAGCAAGCGCGTCAACAGGCTCTCGATGTCCTCTCCCACATAACCGGCCTCGGTCAGCACCGTAGCGTCAACGATGGCAAAGGGAACCCTCAGCATCCGCGCGATGGTCTTGGCCAGCAACGTCTTGCCAGTGCCGGTCGGACCCACGATGATGATATTGCTCTTCTCGATGTCGATGTCGTCGTCACGGCGCTGGTTCAGTCGCTTGTAGTGGTTATATACGGCCACCGACAGGTAACGCTTGGCGGTCTCCTGGCCGATGACATACTGGTCCAGATAAGCCTTGATCTCGGCAGGCTTGGGAAGCGAGTCCATGTCCAGGTCGGGCAATTTCGATGCCGACATCTTCTCCAGGTACTCGCGGGACAGTTCCACGGCGCGCTCGGCACAGTCGTTGCAGATGCAGCCGTTCATGCCCGGCAACATCAATTCAACCTCCCGGTCGCTGCGACCGCAGAAACTGCAATACAGTGTAGCGTCTTTCTTCTTCGCCATTATATTATTCCTCGGTAGCGGGTTTCTCGGCAGCAGGCTCGCGGAAAAGCACCTTGTCAATCATGCCATAGTCCTTGGCCTCGGCTGCAGTCATCCAGTAGTCGCGGTCACTGTCGGCATACACCTTGTCATAAGGCTGGCCCGAGTGGTCGCTGATGATGGTGTAGAGTTCCTGCTTGAGCTTGAGAATCTCGCGCGAGGTAATCTCGATGTCCGAAGCCTGACCGCTGATGCCGCCCATGGGCTGATGAATCATCACGCGGCTGTGCTTGAGGGCAAAGCGCTTGTCCTTATGTCCCGCAACGAGCAGCACCGCAGCCATCGAAGCTGCCATGCCGGTGCAGATGGTGGATACATCGCTCTGGATATACTGCATAGTGTCATAGATTCCCAGTCCTGCATAGACCGAGCCACCGGGCGAGTTGATGTACAGCGAGATGTCCTTGCCGGGGTCAGCGCTGTCGAGATAGAGCAGCTGCGCCTGAATGACATTGGCAGTGTAGTCGTCCACCTGAGTTCCCAGGAAGATGATGCGATCCATCATCAGTCGCGAGAACACGTCGAGCTGTGTGACGTTGAGTTTGCGCTCCTCCATGATGGTGGGCGAGATATAGTTGTTAGACACACCGGCGGCGAACTGATCGAGGGCCAGTCCGTTCATTCCGAGATGATGCACAGCAAATTTTCTGAAATCGTTTTCCATAAATAAATCAGTCAGTTAAAAAATTTTTGTTCAAAGATACTATTTTTTTCTCAATCCCATATCAGATAGGGTAACTTTTTTTTCACAATCCAAAATCTTTCACATGTCACTACACAAAAAGCGAGCCAGCCGTCCATGGCATGACAAAAATGCAGTCTGCCACATCGGCTGCCCCCTACACATTAAACAATGATGGGGCGAGGTGTCAGCACCCCTGCCCCATCATTATGATTGATTGGCCCTAGAAGGATTACTTCTCGTCCTTCTCATAGAGCTTGCGGAAGTCCTCGACGCTGATGGTCTTCTCGTTGACCTTGACAGCCTCGCGAACGGCAGCAAAGAACTTGTTGTCGATGGCGTGCTCCTGAATCATCTCAAAGGCGCGCTCATCCTGCATGTAACGCTCGGCCTGCTGCTTCACCAGGTCCTCGGGAGCGTTATAGATGCCGTACTGCGACAGCTGCTGCTGTGCGAAGATGAATGCAGCGGTGTCGATGTCTTCCTTCTCGACCTTTACGCCCAGTTCCTGAGCAATGTGGTCCTTGACCAGTTGCCAGCGCAGCTGCTTGAACATCGACTGAGCCTCCTCGTCGGTGACCTCGGTGTTCTCCTTGTTGTCCTGCTCACGGCGCAGTTTCAAGAAGCGTTTCAAGAACTCCTCGGGCAGAGCCAATT
>JAEEGI010009471.1_pt1 | contig 21335 bp, 12 predicted proteins | sample 8958751 | NCBI WGS metagenome assembly JAEEGI01 (sample SAMN16246545, study PRJNA631951) | gut metagenome | biome: gut microbiome; feature: rumen; material: KS-attached | host: Bos | place: Iran: Karaj | collected 2018-10 | reverse complement strand
CACTTGGAGAATCTTGAGCCGAACACCCACTACTATGTGCGTATCTTTGCCACCAATGCTGCCGGCACGTTCTACAGCGAACGGATGGATTTCACCACGATGGAAGAGCCTTCTGAACCCGAAGTGCCGGTGAACACCGCCTGTCCGGATGCTCCGTATGTGACCGACATGGATGGTAATATTTACAACACGGTGAAGATTGGCAACCAGTGCTGGATGAAGGAAAACCTTCGCACCACTCTGTTTGCCGACGGCGTCGCCATCGACCCGGAGAACAGCAACAATCCTGCCCGCTATGCGGAGCCCACCGGACGGAATGGCTACACCGTGAACCGTTACGGACGATTCTACAACTTTGATGCGGCCACGAAGATGGCTCCTCGTGGCAACCATGTGGAAGCCATGCAAGGTGTTTGTCCGCAGGGCTGGCACCTGCCGAGCCGCAGCGAGTGGGAGACCCTGTTCGCCACCGCTGCCAACCTGGGCGACGCCGCCGCTGTCCTCACCGAGAATAGCGCATTCTGGACCGATGGTCGCGAACACACCAACACCACCGGCTTCTCCGCACGCCCGGGCAGCTACTGCTATGCCTCCTACGACACCCTGGGCAACGGAGCCTTCGGCAACGCCTTCTACTTCGCCACCGCCGACTTCGACAGCGAAGCCATGGTGGCTGAAATGTCATACGCGGCCACCTGCATCAACGGGCAGCTCGATTTCACCTCGATGGCCGTCAACAACTACATGCCGGTGCGTTGTATCAAAGGCGATGGTGTGACCACTTTTGCTCCTACCCTCGACATCGAATACCGGGGCATCACCACCAGCGAAGCCACCCTGATGGGCAACTATTCCGATAACAATCATTCTATTGAGGATTTCGAGCTTTATATGAGCACCGACCCGTTCCAGATGTCGCTGATCACGTGGGGCAGCCCCTACTTGATGAGCGGCCAATGGAACTATTACGCTTTGCAGAATCTCACCCCCAACACCACCTACTATGTGCAGATGTGTATGGTGTATGATGGTGGTCAACGGCTGTGTGTGGGCGGCGTTTTCACCACCCAATCCACTGAGTACGAGCCTTGCTACGATGCGCCGACCGTAACCGACGTGGACGGCAACACTTACAACACCATCCAAATTGGAAACTATTGCTGGATGAAGGAGAATCTGCGCGTGACCCATTACCCGGACTATACGCCTATTGATTTCTCTGAAAACACCACGAGTGATGCATCGGACTACTACTACAATCCCGATGAGCCTTCCATGTGGCAGACCTACGGCTATCTGTACAACTGGCAGGCAGCCACCAGAGGACAAGCGTCCAACCAATATGACTCGTACATGGTCACGGTACAGGGCATCTGCCCTGACGGATGGCATGTTCCCGACCAATCGGAATGGGAATCCCTCATTGGTGATGTAGGCAACAATTATAACTTTGAGTACTACTGCAACGGCAATACGCAGAACGTGGCCAAAGCGTTGGCTTCCACCACCGGATGGCAGCAATACACAGGTTCAAACAACAATCAGGCCTGTTTCCCTGGCACTGACCAAAGCACCAATAATGCTACCGGCTTCAACGCATATCCCGCTGGTGGATTAGGCTATCCTGGCAGCCAAACTCGCTTTTGGACCTCCCGCAATAACACGAACTCCTCTGACCACGCTTATCATTACACCATTACTATGGATAATGCCAAAGTGAGTAGAGTAAGCAATTACTACAACGCTAAAGCATCCGTACGTTGCGTGAAAGACTAAGCATTCTGATACTATTGTTCCTTGTCTGCTGGCACCCTGTCAGCGGACAAGATTTTTTTTAGCCACAGCAACAGTTCTGGGATTACCCTGATTATGCCTGGCAGCTCCCGTGGATGCTGGGAATAAGATATTTTTTGAGGTTTTGACCACTTTTTTGGTGGTCAGACTTGAAAATGGCTTTGCGATTATAGTATCTTTGCAGTCCCATTTTTTATTTACTAATATTTTCTAATATGATGACAGAAAAACAGATGACGGGCCAGTCGGGCGAGATGCTGGCCAAGCAGTATTTATTAGACAAGGGTTATACAATTTTGGAGACGAACTGGCGGTCGGCCATTTAGAGGTGGATCTCATTGCGTTGAAGGAGGATGTGCTGGTGTTTGTGGAGGTGAAGACGCGGTCGAGCAACAGTCTCACCGCGCCGGAGACCTCGGTGAATGCGCAGAAGCAGCGCAACATCATCCGTGCCGCCAACAGTTATGTGGTGCGCAACCAGTACACCTACGATGTGCGGTTCGACATCATCACGGTGGTGACCACCCCACAAGGACCGCAGCTGGAGCACATCACCGATGCCTACAAGCCGCGCTGGTGATGGTGTCTGTTTGTGTATCAGCGTTTTTTTTATTTTTTTAATGATAGATTCAAAATTATCATGTAAATTTGCAGCACATTTTAACCCCATTATCCATTAAAATCCGTTGCCATGAGACCTAAAAATTTATTATTCGCAGCATTGACAGCTATTGCAGCGTTCATGTTCAACTTCGCTACTTTGAATGCCCAGTGCCGGTGGACTACCGAAATTTATCATCCCAATTCCCTGATTGAAAACCCAGAACCAGTCACCACTTGGGTCGTGGATGCTTATACTGAAGAACTTGTATTTATGGGAGAAGTCATCAATTCGGGAAGTGACACGGCATACGGACTCGTAAATTACCGCGTGTATATCACCAATGATGACAACGTACAGTATGAACTCCATCGGGAGACCATAGATCTGTCGCAGCTTTCGCCCGGTTATTTGGCGCCAGGTGAAGGCGTTATGATTAGTTCGTACTTTTGGGACAATGGCACCTTCTATCTGTCTTTGGACGAGGTGCTCATGATGGCATACTACTATCCCTATCAGGTCTGTATCGAAGTGTTCGACCCGGAAATCTCCCTGTCGGAAGCGTGTGACAGGTCATGCCTGACTGTGACAGATTGCGACGGCAGTACGGATATACATTATGATATCAATTTATGTGAAGGCCAATCCTACGATTTCTTCGGACAACAGATTACACAAGAGGGAACTTATTTTCATTATGATACTACTGAATATTGTGTTGTCAGGCATATATTGAGTGTCACGTGGGTGTTTCCCAACCCCCATATTACGATTTCGGGTTCGCAGACTTTTTGTGAGGGCGGGAGCACAGTACTCACGGCTTCTACCAGTTCGCTTTATCCTAGATTTCTATGGAGCGATGGCACCACCACTCCCAGTGTCACAATCCATTCGTCTGGCACATGGACCGTGACGGTGAGTTATATGTCTTACAATTGTTCTTCCACCATGAGTGTTAATGTGGAGGAGCTTCCCAAGCCGGAAATACAGCTGGTGGGCGACTTGCAGCACTGCGATGGGACTCCTGTGGAACTATCGCTGCCCATGGACGGCATCGCTGAAGCATACTGGTCAAATGGTACGACAGGAGGTTTGTTTTCGACCGATCAGAGCGGGCACTACTCGGTGACGGCCGTGGGAGAGAATGGCTGTATCAGCACCGCAGACTTTGATGTGGTGGTAGGACAGCCTTCGTCAGCGACATTGACCGTTACGGAAAACTATTACTATACTTTTAACGGGACAGTTTATACGGCCAGTGGCAACTATATTTGCATTATTCCCAATACGACGGGTTGCGACAGTGTGATTACCCTTCAGCTGACCATCACACACCCCAACTCCGCTACCGTGACCTACGACACCACATGTGTTGGGGAACAATTTACCCAGTACGGAATGGATGAAGTCTTTGATGAAGCTGGAGATTATGCATTTGGTCTGTCCTCCACGCACGCACTGCAGCTTCATGTTGTGGACTATCATCCGTCCATCATCGCTTCCGAAATCATGGACCCCTGTGAGCATAATCCTGTTGTTTTGTCGGTGGATTGCGAGGCGGAGCATTATTCTTGGAATACGGGACCGCTCACCCCCACCCTCACTGTTACGCAACCCGGCTACTATGCGGTGACGGTGAGCAACCGGTATGGGTGTGAGGTTTCTGCCGAATACGTGCAGGTGGGTGGTTCGGCGGTGTTGTCAAACGGCCCCGATTTCTGTATGGTTTCTGTCACCCCCGCTGGCTATAGCGTGATGAATTGGACTCCCAACAATGCTAATGCCCGTGCGTACAACATCTATAGGATGGTGAATAACGATGGTGTTTATCAGCTGGCGGCCACGGTTGTGGATGAAAATGTCTGGACCGACTATATTATCCATGCCGACCAACATCACCTTACCTATCGGATCAGTGCGGTGGACGCTTGCGGAGCTGAGAGTGCATGGAGTGATCCCATTTCACCGATGCATCTGTATATTAATCTCAACAGCGACAATACCATACATTTGTCATGGACTGAATATCAGGGACATCCGGTCTCTGTTTACAATATCAAGCATCATGTGGCAGTGGATTTATTAGTGGGAACCACTACAGAAACATGGTTCGATGTTCCAGCAGATATTGATATCCCCTACGGAGGCTATTACTACATTGAAGCTGTCACCAATTGTGGTTGTACCCTCCAATATGGCACAGTAACGGTGTCGGAGCCCCGCTCTAACCGCATCGACACCTCTTCTGTGGGTATAGTGGAAAATGTCCCTGAGCAGACTCCAGCTCTCAAAGTTTACCCCAATCCCACCACTGGCCTGCTCAATGTAAAGGTTATGAGCAATACTAACGCATTGATCACTCTGGAGGTCTATGACCTTTACGGCCGCTTGGTGGAACGGGCAACAGGTGAGAATGACCATTTTCAAATCAATACAACATCCTATTCATCAGGTGTTTACATTATTCGTGCATGGCAAAATGGCACTTTCTTGGGGTATGAGAAATTTGTAAAGCGCTAATTTTTCGATTCTTTGTGATTTATTGCCAATATTCAATATTATTGTATTTTTGCCGCACCAAACCTCATCCACCATGCGCCGCCTTCTGAATTTCTTGCTGCTGATGTGCATCGCGTTCCCCTTGTGTGCCCAACAGCCGCAGCGAGACCGCGACGATCTAGCAAAACTGAATCTTTCTGGGGGCTTCCCCACCTTCACCCTCGCTCCCGATGGAACCTGCTGGCTCATGTCGGGTTATGGATTCGGGTACTACACCAAGGACATCCGTTCGGATTGGCATTCCGCCACGCCCATTTTCCCTGATGGAAAGGAAGAATGGATTGCCCATGCTCGAATCACCTTCATCAACTCCGACACCGCCATTGTCACCTATTATTCTAACTCCAACCTCAATTCAAGTAAGTACTATCTCACTCATGATGGCGCAAATAGTTGGATGGAAAAGTCACTTGAGGGCAAGGAATTGTTTTATTGTGAGATGACTTGTGTGGATGAGCAGGGACATGTTTGGTTAGGAGGCTTTGGTTATGGCGATATTCTTTATTTTTCAGATGATTACGGCTATACTTTTTCTCCTATCCCTATTGATTGGGAAGAGCACCTTTGGTCCAAGATATCTGCTCTTGACATGCGAGACCTTTACCACGGAATAGCTGGAATTGAATGGTACAGCCCAGATGGTAATCATACGAGTATTGGGCAATTGTTACTGACTGAAGATAATTGGCAGACTGTGCAGTCGATACCGACACCCGTCAACACGATTGTCAGCAAGGCACGGTTTTGGCGTGATTTGTGGGTCATCCAACAGAAAGATGAAGTTTTCTATACCTCTTCTCAGAAGGTTGAATGGAAGCGTTTCCCCGTCAATGTGGTGGACTTTTTCTCCGATAAAGAAGGGGGCAATCTGATAGGCATCACGGAAGGGAAAAAGGTGGTGATTTTTGAGAGCCCCACCGAGTATCATCTCCTCTGCGAAGAGGCTTTGCCCGGTCGGCCAGCCGATGCCTACATGTTTCACGGAGAGTTATATACATGGACTGTAGGACGTTACCTCTGCCAGGTGGATAGCGACGGGGCATGGGTTGTTACAGATCATCAGCATTACCCCTATGGGCTCGTTGATAACAACTTACGCCCTGAAACTCCCACCCATCCCTTGCAGAAATTTCTAAAATCTCCCGTCAAAGAGGTGATGATCACCTCTGGTTTAACTGACCATCAGGAAGATACGATTCGATATCAGGTGGGGAAAGATGGGAGATTGCATACGACTCAGGCTCTGCTCACCTCTATCCAGAAAAATCATTATTGTTATGATTGTCCCATTAAGATCACCCAAAAACGATTGAAATTCAATCACGAAACCAGCATTGATGCACTGACTTCCATTCTTAATGACATCAGCCATGACCCATCCCACATTCCCACTATTGAAGAGATGCAGATTACGGATAAGGATAAGGCCAATTATCTTAAGTTGGTGAAAAAGATTGATTTCGTAGATTGGGTGAACCATTTAAACTACGAATTTGCGGGTAGTCACGATTATACATGGTTAGACAGGCAGCAGCGTTCCGAAATGAAGCGTTTTTACCAGTCGGTGGCTAACCAGATAGACACTGTCGGACTTTCCACCATCAAGACAGCATTGAACAATTCTCCGAGATATAGGACGACAGGCGGTGCCTACTGGTTCAAAATCGAGATGGTGAATGGCGAGGGCGACACGTTAGTTTTTCAGCATTTCAATCATTACCATGATTATGCATGGTATCTTCCGTGGAGGGTGGAGTGCGATGGTATGCGGTTCGAATGTAGAAATCCGGCTCTTTCGCGCTGGGTGGCGGCGTGCGTTCCGAAGAAATTTTATGGCAGCGAATGTTTCGACAACGCCCTATTCATCCTGCAAGTGGCCAATTGGTTGTGGATGCAGGGATGGTGGTAGAGAAGAATTTTTTTGAGGTTTTGACAACCATTTTATTGCTTTCAGCCTGCAAAATGACTATTAGGCCTGAATTTTTCAGTCAGTAGTGATGTAATTGCCAATAATGTTGTATCTTTGCACTCTTTTTTTGAGAGCAACATAAAAGTTTAAGATATGACATTACAGGAATTCCAAAACGATTTGAGACAGGGCATTCCGGCAACTTTGCCCGCTCCGAAACCCTACGATACCACCGTTAACCATGCGCCCAAACGCAAGGATATTCTGACACCGGCTGAGAAAAAGCTGGCGCTCCGCAACGCGCTCCGCTATTTCGACCCGTCGCTCCATGCCGTGCTGGCTCCCGAATTTGCAGAGGAACTGCACAAATACGGCCGCATCTACATGTATCGTTTCCGTCCGGATTATGAGATGTACGCCCGTCCGATTGAGGATTACCCGGCCCGATGCAAACAGGCAGCCGCCATCATGCTGATGATACAGAACAACCTTGATCCCGCCGTGGCACAGCACCCGCACGAGCTCATCACCTACGGCGGCAACGGCGCCGTGTTCCAGAACTGGGCTCAGTACCGCCTCGTGATGAAATACCTCTCCGAGATGACCGACGAGCAGACCCTCGTGATGTACTCCGGTCACCCGCTGGGACTTTTCCCGTCGCACAAGGACGCCCCCCGCGTGGTGGTCACCAACGGTATGGTCATTCCCAACTACTCGAAACCCGACCATTGGGAGAAATTCAACGCGCTGGGTGTCAGTCAGTACGGACAGATGACGGCCGGTTCCTATATGTATATCGGACCGCAGGGTATCGTGCATGGTACAACCATTACGGTGCTGAATGCTGCCCGTAAGATTGGTGGCGGCACCGCTGGCAAGCTCTTCATCACCGCCGGTTTGGGTGGCATGTCGGGTGCGCAGCCGAAGGCTGGCGACATCGCCGGTGTGGTCTCCATCACCGCCGAAATCAACCCCGCCGCTACGCAGAAGCGCTTCCAGCAGGGCTGGGTGGATGAGGTACACGAGAACCTCGACGAACTCTTCGCAGCCGTTAACGCTGCCCGCGCCCAGAAGTTTGCTCGCTCGTTCGCCTACCAGGGCAACGTGGTGGACCTCTGGGAATATTGCGCCGAAAAGGGCATCCAGGTCGATCTCGGTTCCGACCAGACCTCCCTCCACAACCCGTGGGCAGGCGGTTACTATCCTGTCGGACAGAGTTTTGAGGAGTCGAAGGCGATGATGGCCGACGATCCCGCCCGTTTCAAAGAGGCCGTACAGGCCAGTTTGCGCCGCCATGTGGCCGCCATCAACAAGCTGACTGCCAAGGGGATGTACTTCTTCGACTATGGCAACGCCTTCCTGTTGGAGAGCAGCCGCGCCGGTGCCGATGTGCTGAAAGCCGACGGCACTTTCCGCTATCCCTCATACGTCCAGGATATTATGGGACCCATGTGCTTCGACTACGGCTTCGGCCCGTTCCGTTGGGTGTGCGCATCAGGCAAACCGGAGGATTTGGCCGTTACCGATGAACTGGCCCTGCAGGTGCTGCGTGACCTCAGCGCCCACGCTCCGGCAGAGATCCGCCAGCAGATGCAGGACAATATCACCTGGATTGAGGGTGCGCAGGCCAACCACTTGGTGGTGGGTTCGCAGGCACGTATCCTCTACGCCGACGAGGCTGGCCGCGTGCATATCGCCCTCGCTTTCAACAAGGCCATCCGCGAAGGCCGTTTGAGCGGTCCCGTGGTGTTGGGTCGCGACCATCACGACGTGTCGGGTACCGATAGTCCGTTCCGCGAGACTTCCAACATTTACGACGGTTCGAGCTTCACCGCCGACATGGCCGTGCAGAACGTCATCGGCGACTCGTTCCGCGGCGCTACGTGGGTGAGCATCCACAACGGTGGCGGCGTTGGCTGGGGCGAGGTCATCAACGGTGGCTTCGGGATGGTGCTGGACGGTAGCGAAGACGCTGACCGCCGCATCCAGTCGATGCTCTACTGGGATGTCAACAACGGTATCTCCCGTCGCGCATGGGCCCGCAACGATGGTGCGCTGTTCGCCATCAAACGCGCCATGGCCTTGAACCCGAATCTGAAAGTCACCCTCCCCAACATCGCCGATGATGCCGTGTTGGACAAGGCTTTGGGTGAATAAATTGACTGTCTAACAAAACTTTATAAAAATTATGGCTAAATTAGCAGTGGTCGCTTTTGGTGGAAATGCATTATTGAGAAGCGGCCAGAAAGGTACTTATCAAGAACAACTTCAGAATGTGGCCCAGACGTGCAACTCACTGTTGGGTTTGTTGAAACAAGATTATAATATTGTCATCGGTCACGGTAACGGACCGCAGGTGGGCAACGTGATGTTGCAGCACGAGGCGGGCAACAAGAGTTTCGACCTCCCCATCATGCCGATGGACTTCTGCGTGTCGGAGACGCAGGGCTCGATTGGCTATCTGATTGAGCAGGCTTTCCGCAATCTTTTCGCCAAAGAAGGCCTCCAGAAAAATGTGGTCACGTTGGTGACGCAGGTGGAGGTGAACGGCGAGGACCCGATGTTCAAGAACCCCACGAAGCCGGTGGGACCGTACTATACGGAGGAAGAGGCCGATGAGTATGCCGCTGAAACGGGTGCTATTTTCCGCGAGGACCCCAAAGGCAATGGCTGGCGCAAGGTGGTGGCTTCACCGAAGCCGCTGAAGGTGTGCAACATCAACATTGTGAAGCAGTTGGCCGAGGCTGGCAATGTGGTCGTGACCGTGGGTGGCGGCGGCATTCCGGTGATTGTGAAAGACGGTCTCATCCATGGTGTGGAGGCAGTGATTGACAAGGACTTGGCATCTGCCCTCACGGCTGTAGAGATTGGCGCCGACGAGTTCTACATCCTCACCGATGTGCCGAAAGTGTATCTCAACTTCAAGAAACCCAACGAGAAGGCGCTCGACACCATCACCGTGGCGGAGGCGAAGCAGTACTTGGCGGAAGGTCATTTCACCGAAGGTTCGATGGCACCGAAGATCCGGGCGGCCATTTACTTCGTGGAGAGTGGCGGTGCAGAGTGCATCATCACCGAAGCCGGACAGCTCGGCAATCCCGCTTGTGGTACAAGAATTGTGAGATAAATCTCCGAAAAATACACCCTTGCTACAACGCGTGATAGGGTATTTAATTCTTTAATTGTTGATTATCAATAAATTAAAGAAAAATAGAAAGGAGTTGCAGATTTAAAATAAAGTTGTAATTTTGCAACTCCAAAAACGGAGTCCCAGTAGCTCAGCAGGTAGAGCACATCCCTTTTAAGGATGGGGTCCTGGGTTCGAATCCCAGCTGAGACACAAATCGCTCTAACATAATAAGTTAGGGCGATTTTTTTGTTTAAATATTTTTATGTATTTTTGCCAACTGCTATCTATGATACGTAACAATATTTAAAACAATGAAAATCATAAGACACCTTCTTTTTTTGATTTTGGCAGCGCTCCTTACTCCGGCTTTCGCTGCTAACGCTCCCGCTACCCTCAAGAGTCCTGACGGACAGTTGGAGCTGACGTTTGCCGTGTATGATGGCGTGCCGTACTATTCCCTTAACCGTAATGGGAAGCCCGTGGTGCTGCCCTCCAAGATGGGCTTCACCCTCGAATGGCGCGATGACCTCGCCCACGCTTTCGTGCTGAAAGACACAAAATACAGCACCTTCGACGAGACATGGGAACCCGTGTGGGGCGAAGAGGCACACATCCGCAACCACTACAATGAGATGTTGGTGACACTGGAACAGCCCGTCGGCAGCGTGGAAAGCATGGACCATTCCACCGAAACCAGAGCCACTGTGATGCAAATCAGATTCCGGCTCTATGACGACGGACTCGGTTTTCGCTACGAATTCCCCATCAAGAACGCGCTCGTGTGTTTCTGGATCATGGAAGAACTGACCGAGTTTGCGATGTCGGGCGACCATACCGCATGGTGGATTCCCGGCGACTACGACACGCAGGAGTACAACTACACCCAGTCGAAACTGTCGGAAATCCGCAAATTGTGGGAGGCGGGCCACAAGAACGGCGGTTGGCCATGGACTGCCTTCTCGAAAACGGGTGTGCAGACGGCCCTCCAGATGAAGACCGACGACGGCTTGTATATCAACATCCACGAGGCGGCCACCCTCGATTTCCCCACCATGCATCTCGACCTGAACGACACCACAATGACGTTCCGGGCATGGCTCTGTCCGGATGCCACCGGCTACAAAGGCCGCATACAGGCACCTTGCACCACCCCGTGGCGTACGGTGATGGTGTGCGAGAAGGCCACTGACGTGCTGGCTTCGCGCCTCATCCTCAACCTCAACGAGCCGTGCGCTTTGGAGGATGTTAGCTGGATTCACCCCGTGAAATACATGGGCGTGTGGTGGGAGATGATCTCTGGTAAGAGCACATGGAACTACACCAACGACTTCCCGTCGGTGAAGATTGGCGAGACCGACTTTGAGCACGCCACCCCCAACGGCACGCACGGTGCCAACAACGCCAATGTGCGCCGCTATATCGACTTTGCCGCTGCCAACGGCTTCGACGGCCTCCTCATTGAGGGCTGGAATGTGGGCTGGGAGGACTGGTACGGTAAAGAGAAGGTGTTTGTCTTCGACTTCCTCACCCCGTATCCCGACTTCGACCTTCCCGCGCTGAATCAATACGCCCATGAGAAGGGCATCCGCCTCATCATGCACCACGAAAGTTCCGCCTCCACAGGCAATTACGAGCGGTGGATGGAGAAGGCCTACACGCTGATGAACCAGTACGGCTACGATGCCGTGAAGGGTGGCTACGTGGGCACCATCATCCCGTTTGGTGAGGGACACTACAGTCAGCCCATCAACAATCACTACCATTACGCCATCGAGGAGGCCGCCAAGCACCATATCATGGTCAACTCACACGAGGCGGTGCGCCCGACGGGTTTGTGTCGCACCTGGCCCAACATGATCGGCAATGAGAGCGCGATGGGCACCGAGTTCCGTGAGCGCATCCACCCCGGCCACACCACCATCCTGCCGTTCACACGCCTGCAGGGAGGCCCGATGGACTACACCCCCGGCATCTTCGAGCCCGACATGGGCAAAATCGTGTCGTGGGGCAAACGGATGAACCACACCATCTGCAACCAGTTGGGACTTTACGTCACCTTCTACTCGCCGCTGCAGATGGCCGCCGACTTCCCCGAGCATTATGAACCTTACATGGATGCCTTCCAGTTCATCAAGGATGTGGCGGTGGATTGGGACACCAGCATCTACATCATGGCCGAACCGGGCGATTACATCGTAACGGCCCGCCATCCGAAAATCTCCACCCTGAACAAGGCCGCCGAAGGTGTCGGCACGTTAGCTGATGGCAAGAAAGACGTGATTTCTAATGCCACACGGTTCGTGTATGACATACCCGAATCCGTAGAGACGTGCTGCAGCGCGTCTCTACAAAATCCCCGCGACGTGTGGTATGTGGGTGGCATCACCGACGAGAACGCCCGCGACGTGACGGTGAAATTGGATTTCCTGAAACCGGGGGTGAAATACGAGGCCGTCATTTATGCCGATGGTCCCGATGCGTGTGGGTTTGCCGGCGACTGTTTCGATGAGAACGAGATGGCAGAAGGCCACTATCCCACCGGCGTCATCTACAACCCGTATGCCTACACCATCACGAAGAAGGTGGTGACGATCAAGAGCGTGCTGAAGTTGCACATGGCCTCGTGCGGGGGATTTGCAGTTTCCATCAGGGAGAAATAAAAAATAGTTGTATTTTTGCGGCCCAATTTTAATCTTCAAAACCATGAAAAAACTGATTCTTTTCCTGCTGGCATTGATAGCCTTGCAGTTGAATGCACAGGATTTAACCCACTACAAACAGGTGGTCAAGGAACTGACTTCCGAGAAATACCAAGGCCGCGGCTATGCCAAAGGCGGTGCCAACAAGGCGGGAAAATACCTGAAAAATGAGTATAAAAAAGCAGGCGTGGATGAGGTGATCTGCCAGCCTTTCACCATTAATATCAACACATTCCCGGGCAAGATGGAGCTGTCGGTGGACGGCCGTGCGTTGACACCTGGCGTGGATTTTTCCATGCGCGAGTACTCACCGGGCGTGAAGGGTACCTACAAACTCTATTATGTGGACACCAACAATTTTGATGCTGATAAGATGTTCGCCGACTTGGCGAAGCCGGAGTACAAAGACTGTTTCGTGGTGTGCGACTTCTTTTTCTCCTACAAAAATTATCAGGTTTTCCAAAAGGTGTGGGGTGGAAACAGCTGCACCAACGCAGGCATTATCCAGACGTGGGATCCGCTGCTGAAGTTCTACAAGGCTTACGGCGAGAAGGTCTTCGGAAAGCCCGTCATCTGGGCTACCTCCGACTTCCCGAAGGATGCCCAAAGCATCACCGTTAACATTGAAAACAAATTCTTGAAAGACTACAAACTTTTTAATGTTATCGCCAAGGTGGAAGGCAAGCGGCACGATAGCTGCTATGTCTTCACGGCGCACTACGACCATCTCGGCAACCTCGGCAAGGATGTCTATTATGCTGGTGCCAACGACAACGCCTCCGGCACCGCCGCTATCGTGACACTGGCGGCCTATTACGCTCAGAACCGTCCCGAGTACGACATGTACTTTATCTCCTTTTCGGGCGAAGATGCCAATCTGCGCGGCTCGGAGTATTATGTGGAGCATCCCGTCGTGCCGTTGGCGCAGATCAAGTATTTGTTCAACATCGACATGATTGGCGATAACAATCCGGTGCAGTACTGTGAGGTGAGCGACGAGGGACTGCGCGGCTACGATTTGTTAGAGAAAATCAACAAGGAAAAAAGTCTCTTTAAGGGGCTGAACCGCGGGGAGTTAGCCGGCAACAGCGACCACTATCCCTTTGCGGTGCGCCACGTGCCGTGTATTCTCTTTGAGAATGAAGAGGGCGATGCCTTCCAATACTATCACACCACATTCGACACCTACGAGAACTTCCTGATCGACTCTTACGAGCCGATTTTCAAGTTGGTGAAGAATTTTGTGGAGAAATATGAATAATTGATTTTGGGTTAGAAAATCATTTCTTTCGGCGAAGGGCATCCGCCACATTTTTGGCAATGGCCAGTCTTCCCGTCTGTGTATAATGCTCTGTCGGGAAGTCGCGGTCTGAGAAGTCGCAGTCGCGCACAGCTCTCAGATTGTTCACCACGATCACCCCTTGCGGTTCATATCGATCCTTGATATACTGCACATTCCGTTCCAACAGAACCATCAAATCGGGGCCGCACAGCGTGTCGATCTGGTCAACATTTTCAGCCAAAATATTGAATACGGGTTGCCAACCACGCCGTTTACATAGCTTTACGATGTTATCAAAATCCTTGATTCGCGGATTGTTTTCATCCAGCTGACACGCGAAATGCTTGATGTGATGACAGGCCAGGGCAATCGAGTCCTCGGAAGGATGTACACCATTATGCAGGGTGCCGTTTTGGGCAAAGGCGTGGTCCCATTCGTTGGCATTGTGATAGGGGACCGAGTGTGGAAGCGTGAAGGTCTGTTTTTCAAAACCATCAATGATAAGCGCAGACCGCTCTTCTTCTGTCCAAATGGGATACACTTTGAAATCCAGTAACAAACGCCTGTACAATGCCGGTGCTCTCTTCATCATGATGCGCTCTTTCCGTAAGGCTGTCTCCAAGTTTGAGTATATCCATTCGGAGGTGAATGAACGCATATTCACGGTCACGATAACGGTTTTCACATCACTTTTTCTGGGAATATTGCGCATGATATCGTAATACACTCCCGCATGGCAGGCTCCTTTGGTGAGATTTCCCACATGGTGCCCGGGGAGAAGGTCCTCTATCATCATGCAAATATAACGGCGGTCGGTATCGGTTTTCGCACAATAAAAATTGGAAGATTCGCCAAGATAAACAATGTCCACGCCCTCCGTCGCACGCTGCGACAGTTCCATCAATGAACAATTTTCATCTATATCTTTTTGATATAATGTAAAATAATAAACAATATCCAACACGCCCAGCAGTAGGACGAGCATCAGCAGCTTCAGCAGGATTTTTTTGATAATATGTCGCTTTTCTTCAGTCATTTAAAATTGGAAATAGATAAACGGATATTGTTCCACAGATGAGAGTGTGATGATGGTGAAAATCAGCACGCCATAGACGAACCAGCGGACAGCAGCTTTTTGTCGGCCGCACCACACATCGAAGCGGCTGTTGCGAATGACGATGTCGGCCACCACAAAGAGTGCCAGGGCGATCCATGCTACGGGTGCAACCTGCAGCTGGCAGGACATCGCCCCGTTGTGGAAGAGGGCTGAGAAGAGATCTCGCAAAGTGCCAAACGATGGGGCACGGAAGACGCTCCACAACAGGGTGACCATGACGAAGGTCTTGGCAATGTTGCAGATTTTAAGGATGAACTGTCCGGTTTTGTTTTCGATTTTGTCAAAAAGATGGATGTTGCGGAGTCCGCGTTCGATGATCAGCAGCACGCCGTATGCAAAGCCCCATATCATGAACGTCCAGTTAGCACCGTGCCAGATGCCGCATACGGTAAAGACAATCAGTGTGTTAATGGCCCATCGCGGCACGGAAACACGGTTGCCACCGAGCGGGATGTAGAGGTAGTCGCGGAACCATGACGACAGCGAGATGTGCCACCGCCGCCAGAACTCCTGCACACTTCCCGACAGATAGGGGGTGTTGAAGTTGTCAATCAGCGTGAAACCCATCGAAAGGGCACAGCCCAGCGCAATGGTGGAATAACCGAAAAAGTCACCATAAATTTGGAACGAATAGAACAACATCCCCAAAAGGATGTCGCCGCTGCTGTAGGCATGTGGGTCGGCATAGATTTTGTCCACATACGTCCCCAGATTGTCCGCCACCACCATTTTTAGGAATAGTCCGAACAAGATGAGCCTCAGTCCGTTGGCCACATTGTCGTACTGAAGTTCCTTTTTCTCGTGCAACTGTCGGAGCAGGTTCTGTGGCCGTTCGATAGGACCAGTGACCAGCTGTGGATAAAACATCACGTAAAGAGAATAGTAGCCGAAGTGCCGTTCGGCCTTCTGGTTGCCGCGATAGACCTCGATGACGTAGCTCAGACTCTGAAAGGTGTGAAAAGAGAGACCGATGGGAAGCGCAATGTTGAGGATCGTATTCGGATGCGACCAGCCAAAATGTTGGGCAAGGGCTACAAAATTCGCACTGCAAAAGTTCAGGTATTTGAAGATGAAAAGGACGAGACAGGTGGAGATGATACTGACCACAAGGCAGGTCTTCTTTCGTGGGATTTGGTCTTTCCATTTTTCAATAAGAATACCTGCGGAATAGTCTATTGCTATGGTTATCAGTAAAATAAGAATGTATTTGGGGATGAACCACATATAGAAGAAACAGCTGGCAGCCAACAGAAGGAACCAGCGCCACTTATGCGGCAGAAGATAGAACAGCAGTGTGACTATCGGGAAGAAAATCAGAAATTCTAATGAATTGAAGAGCATTCAGAAAGTGAGAATTTAGAGCGCAAAAGTACAAAAAAATCGTCACTTTGCAATATTTATAAGGGGGTCGCGTTTTTCTTTGATAATGCCATCATTAATAAAGAGAAAAGTTGTATCTTTGTAAGTTGAAATAAAGAGATTCGATTATTATTTAAAATGTTGATAATGAAGAGAATGATTTTGTCCCTCATTCTGATTGCTACAGTTTGGGGCCTTCAAGCGCAAAACAAGAGCGATGTTTTGGTGACCATTGGTAATGACACGGTCACGGTGGATGAATTTGCGAAGGCATACGGGAAGAATAACAACCTTGCCACCGCTACGGAAAAAGACCTCCGCGAGTACTTGGACCTTTTCATCAATTTCAAGATGAAGGTGAAGGAGGGCGAGTTGCTGCAACTCGACACTTCCCGCCAGTTTAAGATGGAGTTGAAACAGTATCAGAACCAGTCGGCCCAACAGTTCCTTATCGACAAAGAGGTGACCAAGGAATTGGAAGAAGAGGTGCTGACTCGTGCCAAGAGCGACATTCGTGCGTCGCATATTTTGGTGAATTGCAGTGAGATGGCCAAGCCACAGGATACGCTGGCCGCCTACAACAAAATCAAAAATATCCGCAATGAAATCCTGTCGGGAGCTATCAGTTTTGCGGATGCTGCCGTAAAATATTCCGACGACCCGTCGGCCCGCGACATGGTGAATCCCCAGACGCAGCGTCTGCACCTCGGCAACAAGGGCGACCTCGGCTACTTCACCGTCTTCGACCTAATCTATCCCTTCGAGAGCGCCGCTTACAACACGCCGGTCGGACAGGTGTCGCAGCCGGTGCGCACGCAGTTCGGCTACCATATCATCTACGTGCAGGATCGTATCGATGCCATCCAGGAGATTACGATTGAGCAGATTTATGTCTCTGACTCGTTAGCCAAAAACGGCAACATGCTGCCCACCACCACCTTCAAGATGACGGCTGCCCAAACCGCATTGCAGGGGGGCATGCCTTTCCGCGATGTGGCGGTTCAGTATTCGGAAGATAATGACGTGGCCATTACGGGTGGTCTGCAGGAGCCGTTCGCTCCCAACCGTCGTCAGGGCGATTTCGTGAAGGCGATCCTCTCGCTTAAGGATGGTGAATTTTCGCAGCCCATTGCATCCCAGAACGGCTGGCACATCGTGCGTGTGGTGAACATCAAACCTTTCGTTTTGGATGAAGACACCCGCTATACGCTGGTCAACCGCATTTCGCGTGACAGCCGTTCCTACAAGAGCAAGGATGCCTTCATCGCCAAGTTGAAAAAGGAATACAACTACAAGGAGCCTGGCCGCGCCAAGGCCATGAAACTTTTCCTGAAGAATATGCCCCCCGAATTCTTCCAAAACAAAGAATCCGACCTGACCACCATCAAAGGTATCGAGAAACTCCCGCCGATGGCCACCTTCGCCGATGTGACCATCACCGCTGAAGATTATGCCAAGTATATCACCCGTTTCAAGGGTATGCGCCTCAGCCAGAATGAGTTTGCTCCCTTCATGGAGGAACGTTTCGACATATTTGTTCAGGACAAGATAAACCGCTACGAGAACGCCCATCTGCTGGACAAGTATGCCGACCTTCGCGAGCTGGTGCAGGAGTTCCACGATGGCATGGTGCTGTACGAGATCAACACCTCCAAGGTGTGGGCAGCCGCCGTGCAGGATTCGGTGGGCTTGGAGAAATTCTATGCCGAGAACCTCAACCGCTACATGGATGCCGCCACGCAGCAGCCCAAGCCGCTCTCCGAGATTCGCGCCATCGTCATCACCGACTATCAGGAATATCTTGACAAACAGTGGGTTGCAGAACTGCGCGAAAAGTACCAGCCCGTCATCAACGAGAAGGCTTTGTCCACCCTCATCAAGAAATAACGGTGAAACGCGCGTTCCTGCTCTTCATGCTCCCGCTCTGTTTGTTGGCCGGTTGCCGTCACGACGACCTGGTGGTGGCCGAGGTGCACAACCACAAGCTCTATGCCTCCGAGGTGGGACAACTTGTGCCTGCTGGTCTCAGCCGTGCCGACAGCGCCGATTTTGCCCAGCATGTCATCGACGACTGGATTATGGAGCAGGTGATTCTGGCAGAGGCAGAGAAAACGCTGACGGTCAAGGAGAAAGTCTTCGACAAAGAGTTAGAGGAATACCGCAAGACATTGCTCAAGAATCGATATTTTGAGAAGATTACGGCTGATGCCGAGAAGTTCAAGGTGAGCGATGAGGAGGTGCGGGCAGCCATTCGACAGACCAAAGTTAACCTTGTGTCTGACAAGGAGATCGTGAAAATCAACTACGTGAAACTGCCTCGCCACGCAGCGGTACGCGATGAACTCAAGGAGATCCTCTTCGACGATGCGCGCCGTATCACCGAAAAGGAACGTATCGCCGAACTTTGTTCCGACTCCATCGAGTACTTCATCACCGACGACCAGTGGCTCTTCTGGGAGGACATCCAACTGGAGACGGGCATCACCTTAGATAAAAATTCGCAGCGTCTCGACTTCCCTCTCACCTTCGAGAAAGTGGTGAATGAAGACGAGTATCTGATTGTAATTCTGGATTTTCGCTCAGAAACGACAGGCGACGAGTCTAAAGATTACTTCGAGAGCGTGCGTACCATGCTCATCCAACAAAAGAAAAATCAGTTCATCCAAAAAAGGATGAAAGAATTATACCAAGAAGCAGAGAAAAAAGGTAAAATCAACCAATAAGCACCATGACATTATCCTATACCGCAGTCATTATCATCTCCATTATACAAGTCATCGGCTTCCAGCTCGGTCTGTGGACCATCTTCAAGAAGGCAGGACTGAAGGGGTGGCTTTCCATCATTCCCGTTTATCGCACCTGGCTCTGGCTACGCAAAGTCATCGACCGTCCCTGGTGGTGGATGATTTTCTGGGTGATGCCGTTCATCGGTGTTTTCATGGTGTATTATATGATTTGGGAAACGATAAGATGCTTTAACAAAAGAAGTTACTTGTATCTTATCCCAGGCACCTTTTTCTATTTCTTTTATCTTCCTTATTTAGGATTGTCGAAAAAGGAGACCTACACGCCCAGAGCGGAACTGCCTGAATACAAAAAATCGTGGGCTCGCGGCTGGGGTGATGCCATCATCTTCGCAGTGGCGGCGGCCTTCATCGTGCGTTCGTTTATCTTCGAACTTTACACCATCCCCTCCTCCTCTATGGAGGGAACCATGATGGTGGGCGACTATCTGGCGGTGAGCAAGCACCATTACGGACAGCGTATCCCGCAGACGGTATTTGCCCTTCCGTTTATGCACCACACGCTGGTGCTCACCAAGACCGTGCCGTCGTACGTGGGTTGGATTGAACTTCCTTACATGCGTTTGCTCGGCACCACGACGGTGAAAAACAACGATCCTATTGTCTTCAACTATCCGGACGGCGATACGGTGATTATCGAGATGCAAGACCGTAGTTACTATGCGATTGTGCGTGATTTTGAGGAGATGATGAATGCCAAGACGGATCTGACAAGAGCCAATGAGTTGGCCATGCGGTACGGACGTAATTTGGATGCGGCCGCTTTGCGTGCCCGTTTTGCTGGAAAGTCGGGACATGATGTTGTACATGAGTTGTTTACGGTTAGATACCGTCCTGTTGACAAGCGCGAGAACTACGTCAAGCGCTGTATTGCCATCCATGGCGACAAACTGGAGATCAAGGATGGCGTGGTGTATATCAATGGGAAGAAGGCGCCCGTGCCCGAAAAGCGGCAGTTCTGCTACCATGTGCCGGGCGGGGGCATTTCGGCGCGCACCATCAAGAAAATGAGAATCAACGCGCAGGATGTTTACACCGATCCTATGGGCGACCAGTATCTCTATCTTTCTGATGAACAGGCCTCCCACCTTCGCGATATGGGCAAGATTTTGAATGTGAAGATAGATCCCAAAGGCGTTTATTCTTCTGAAATCTTCCCCCATGACCCGCGTTACAAGTGGAATAAGGACAATTTCGGTCCGGTGGTGATTCCCGAAAAGGGTGCGACCGTTCCACTCAACGACTCCACTATCGTGCTGTACGACAGGATTATCAAGAACTATGAGTTGAACGATTTGGAGGTGAAGAACGGTAAGATTTATATCAACGGGGAGGTGGCGACGAGCTATACCTTCAAGATGGACTACTACTTCATGATGGGCGACAACCGTCATAACTCGGCCGACTCGCGCTACTGGGGCTTTGTACCGGAAGATCATGTGGTAGGAAAGCCCGTATTTGTGTGGATGTCGTTAGACAAAGACCGTAACTGGGGCGATGGTAAAGTGCGGTGGAATAGAATGTTCCGTATCTGTAGATAATTTTTTAGATAAAAGGTCATGGCCAGCAAGTTCAAAATCCCGCACACTTTCACCATAGTGTTTTTCATTGTGATGGCTTGTGCCATCCTCACGTGGGTGGTGCCGGGAGGCGAGTTCCAGCGCGATGCGGCTGGCAATGTGGTGGAAGGGACTTACCATCAGGTGGAGAGCCAGCCTCAGACCTGGCAGGTCTTCACCGCCTTTTTTGCCGGTTTCAAGAAAGCTGCCGACATCATCGTTTTCATCTTGATGATTGGCGGAGCCTTTTGGATTCTCAACGAGACCAATGCCGTGACGCGGGGCATCTACTCTTTTTTGGACTTTACGCAAAAGCTGCAGCGGTTCAAACCCTTTGAAAAGATGGGGGTGAATAATCTTGTCATCATCCTTATTATACTATTATTCAGTGCTTTTGGTGCGATATTTGGGATGAGTGAGGAGACGTTGGCCTTTGTGGCGATATTTGTGCCGTTGGCCATCTCCATGGGGTACGATTCGGTGACGGGCGTGCTGATGTGCTATGTGGCCGCTCATGTGGGC
>JAEEGI010009463.1_pt1 | contig 21347 bp, 11 predicted proteins | sample 8958751 | NCBI WGS metagenome assembly JAEEGI01 (sample SAMN16246545, study PRJNA631951) | gut metagenome | biome: gut microbiome; feature: rumen; material: KS-attached | host: Bos | place: Iran: Karaj | collected 2018-10 | reverse complement strand
GCGTCGTCTATACGCTTGCCGCACGTCCGTCCGACATGTCCGCCATTGAAGCCGCGGTATCCGGCGCATCGTTCGAATGGTCGGAATCGGAGCATGCCCTGACATGCCGCTTCCGCCCCGAGGCCGAGGATGTCGCTTCGGTCAACCGCCGCCTCCTCCCCGCGCTTCTGGCCCAGACGGACATTTTGTCCGTCGCTCGCGGACAGTCATTGGAAGAGGCCTATCTGGAAATGGCATAGGCCGGACAGCAAGGTGTTTATGTTTCGCGTCTCGTGCAGGTAGTGGGCGCGGAGCCGCTCCACGACGAAGCAGAGTTCGCGCATTTCCCCAACCTGTCGACCGTCGCGCAATTCTGCCAGGGGCTGCCCCTAGAACCTCGCGTTGAACAGCATGGAAACGGGAAGCACTCCGCCGTCCTTTATGACGTTGACAAGCCCGACTTGAACGCCGCGCATGTTTTGCGCCACATTGACGACGCCGATTTGCATTCCCGAGACATCCTTGGCGTGATTTGTGAAGCCAGCCTGCATCCCGTAGACATTGCCGGCCATGTTCACAATTCCCGCCTGCATTCCGGCGCATATTCCCGGCGTGTCGTTGGCGTAGCCGGCAACTTGAAGCCCGTAGATGTCCGACCGGCAACTTGAAAGCAGTCCGCCGACCTGTATGCCGTACACGTTTTCAGCCGCCGCAAAGAGACCGCCCACGCTTAATCCTGCGCAGTCGTCCGTCACCGCCGCCTTAAGGCCGCAGGCCTGTATGCCGTATACGTTGGCATGGCGGACGGTGAGAACGCCTATGTCCGCGAACGCGACGCTTGCGGCTTCGCCTGGTAACTGGCTGTCCAGGACGAGTCCGAAACCGAACGGCCAGATGCTTCCTGCGTCCTCAGTCGAGGTCGATGGCGATTGGTTGAGGTAGTCACTGACAGTTCCATTGCGCATCCAGTCAAACGGCACAAGCAGTTCGTATGCGCAAAAACTGGCGGCAGCGCCAGCGAATACGGCAAATATCCGTGGGTCGCAACCGGCTCTAAAAAACGCGTCAAGCCCTCCGCCCGAAAACTCAAGAAATCCCTTACCCCTGCTAGAATGATAGGAATGGCTGGAATGGGTACGTGGCCGCTGCCCGGAGGACGACGGGCGGGAATCATTGCCTGGTAGCTGTTCGGATATCGACTGGCTGCTCTCGTCAGAGGGGAAAAGGAGTTCGTCAATTGAAGACTCGGCGTCAGATGCCGGCGGAACAAGAAGGCAGAATGCCGCCAGCGCGAGTGTGACAAACCTCATCAACGATGTGGTCAACGGATATGATGCGAGATGCGTTGTTTTCGAGTTCATGCAAATTATGATACCACAATTGATAGTTAAGTGTCATTTATTTTTTTGCGGCTCAACAAAGATGCCAAAAGAATACTCCCTGCAAGCCGTGGCTTACAGGGAGCTGAAAGATGGAGCCAACTCAGGGATTCGGACCCAGGACCTGCGCATTACGAATGCGCTGCTCTACCAGCTGAGCTAAGTTGGCGAAAATCGTGGGAATAATAATACCCTATTTTCCGCGTTTCGTCAACTGGTTTGAAAGCCGCTTCTAGATTTACTATAATATTTGTCCAAGAACAGTCCACGAATCTTCACAACGGAGACCCAGATGAACCTCGTCCTCAAGAACGAACTTCTCGCCAAATTCCGCGCCCATTTCGGATGCGAACCCACAGCCGTCGCCTACGCGCCTGGCCGCGTTGAGGTGCTTGGCAACCACACCGACTACAACGAGGGCCTCGTTCTCTCCGCCGCCATCAACTACGGCACTTTCTTCGCCGTCGCCCCCGTCGACGGTCCTCTTTGCCGCCTCGTGGCAGGCGACCTCATGCACGAGGTTTCCTTCGACGTTTCCTCGCCCAAGCCCGTAACCGAGGACACGTGGGCGAACTATTGCCTTGGCGTCCATGCGGGCCTTCTCGCCAAGGCGCCCTTCGCGCAGGGCTACCTCGGCATGTTCCTTGGAGACATCCCCCAGGGAAGCGGCCTCTCCAGTTCCGCCGCGCTTGAAACGACGACCGCTCTCGCCCTGGCAGCCCGCTACGGCATCGAACTGGACAAGCTTGAGGCCGCTAAAATCGGACAAAAGGCGGAACACACCTTCGCCGGTGTCAAGTGCGGCCTCCTCGATCAGATTTCGTCTCTCTACGGCAAGGAGGACATGCTCGTCAAGACCGACTTCCGCTCTCTCAATGTCGAGAACGTCCCCCTCTCTCCTGAGGCCGTTCTGCTCGTCTGCAACTCCAACGCCAAGCACGCCCTCGTCGACGGCGCCTACAACCAGCGCCGCGAGGATTGCGAGGCTGCAGCCGCCTACTTCAACAAGGTCGTCGGCCATCCCGTCACGGCGCTGCGCGACGTTTCCATGGCGGAGTGGCGCAAGTTCAAGTCCGGCCTCCCCGAACGCGTCGCCAACCGCGCGGCCCATCCGGTCGGGGAGGACGAGCGCGTTCTCGCCGGCGCGAAACTGCTTGAGGCAGGTGACCTGGCAGGATTCGGAAAGCTCATGTGTGAGTCGCACGAGAGCTCCCGCGTCCTTTTCGAGAACTCCTGCGAGGAACTCGACATCCTCGTCGAGCTTGCGCGCGGCACAGACGGCGTCTTTGGCGCTCGTCTTTCAGGCGGCGGATTCGGCGGCAGCATCGTCGTTCTCGTGGAGAAGGCGAAAGCCGAGGCCGCTGGCAAGGCGATTGCCGCCGCATACGCCGCGCGCACCGGCAAGACGTGCGACGTCCGCGCGATCCGCGCCTCGGAAGGCGCGAGGCTCGTTTAGTTCTCGGTTCTCGGTTCTCAGTTCTTGGTTTCTGGTTTCGAGTTTCTGGTTTTAGTACGAGGTTGACGCGGTGAAGGGTGGAAGGAAAAATAATGGCGAAAGAGGCCATGGGCGGGGCGACTGGCTCTATGGTCGCCGCCCGGTGGTTGAGGTGCTTCGTGCCGGACGTCGCCATTTCATGGAGCTGCGCATCCTAGACTCCGCCCTTCGTGAAGGCGCGGGCGACACAGACCTTGGTGAAATCCTCGATCTGGCCTCGTCATCCGGCGCGGCCGTAGTCCATACCGACAGGCGCGACTTCGAGAATCTCCTCGGCCCCGTAAATCACCAGGGCGTCGCCCTTCGCGCGGGCGGCTACCCGTACGGCGACTTCGACCAACTTCTCCGCTCCGTCGAGGAGGATGCCCAGGCGACAGTCCTCGTGCTCGACCATATAGAGGACCCGCAGAACGTCGGCTCGCTTCTCCGTACCGCAGACGCGGCCGGCGTTGCCGGCGTCATTCTGCCGGAAGACCGTTCGGCGGGCGTGACCGCCGCCGCCGTACGGGCCTCCGCCGGCGCATCAGAACACCTTTGCGTTATCAAGGTCGTGAACCTCGGCCGCGCAATCGACGCGCTCAAGGAGGCCGGCTGCTGGATTACCGGTCTCGACTGGGGTGATGACGCCAAACCATACACGGAAATCGATTTCAATGGTCGCTGTGGTCTCGTTGTAGGCAACGAGGGCCACGGAATTGGCCGTCTCGTCCGCGACAAGTGCGACTTCATCGCCTGCCTGCCGATGAAGGGCCGCGTCTCGTCGCTCAACGCTTCAGTCGCAGGTGGAATCGCCCTCTACGAAGTCCTTCGCCAGAAGGAAGGGAAGGTGGCATTGTGAATTACCTATTGAATTTTCTCGGAGTTGCAATTGGCATATACGTTCTCGTTTGGAGCGCAGACTTCTTTGTTGGAGGCAGCGCGGCTTTTGCGCGGCGCTGCGGGATGTCCTCGTTGCTTATTGGCATAATAATTATCGGTTTTGGAACTTCAATGCCCGAAATGGTTGTTTCGGTTTTCGCCGCAGCCGCGCATAATCCCAGCATAGCGCTAGGCAACGCCTACGGATCAAATACGGCCAACATTGGACTCATACTCGGCCTCACTGCGTTCCTTGCCCCGATTACAGTTGCCCGTTCGGCGTGGCGCAATGAGATACCCTTGCTAATTGGAGTTACGATCATTGGCTTCTTCCTGCTCTGCGACAACCATGTCATCACCCGTGTCGATGCGGTCATAATGCTTCTTGTTTTTGCCGTCGCGATGATCGTCAATGTCCTGAAAGGGAAGCGAAGTTTTGATGAAACAGCCGCAGACGCAGAAGTCAAACCCGTGTCACTTGGCAAGTCGATTTTCATGATACTTGTCGGGCTTGTGTTTCTGATTGGCAGTTCGCGGCTGCTGGTTTGGTGTTCGACAAGAATTGCCCGTGACCTTGGCGTTCCGGATCTCATCATAGGGTTGACCATAGTCGCCGTGGGTACATCACTCCCCGAACTGGCTTCCTCGATAGCCGCCGTGCGCAAGCGGGAACATGACATTGTCCTTGGCAACATCATAGGTTCCAATCTCTTTAACACCTTGGCTGTTGTTGGTCTGGCCTGCGTAATCACTCCGATGACTGAAGGGAATGACAAGGCGGCCGTTCATTCTGTGATAGTCCGCGACTTTCCGATTGTCTTTGCTATGACAATCGTGCTTTGGCTTGTGTGCGTTCCGTTTAAACGAGGTGGCAAAGCTGAAATAAAGCAGTATGAAGGCGCGATTCTCCTTCTTTCCTATCTGGCCTATATCGGCTGGCTGATTCGCGACGCCCTGCACTAGAATTCAGATGGGTACATCACCGCTCGTCCGCCACGCCAAGTGCGCGGAGGATGCTGCGGGCTATGAGTTCGTTACCCGCTTGGACGGGGTGGACGCCGTCGTAGGTGAAGTGCAAGCCGCTGTTGGGCGTGAACTTGGCGAGCGCCTTCACTTCATCGGCCCTGGGGTCTGCGAGCGGGAGTCCGCGCGCCTTCGCCTCTTCGCGGATGAAGTCGGCGAACTGGTCGAGGACGCGGTTCTTTTCGTTGGTCGGGTCTTCGCGAATGAGCGTTGGCGTGACCGCCACGACGAGCACCCCGGCCCGCGCGGCCTTGTCGTAGATGGCGCGGACGTTGGCCTTGTACTCTTCGAGCGTTTGGCCGCGGCCCCAGTCGTAACCCCAGACATCGTTTACGCCGCAGGAGACCGTCATGATTCGAACGGAGGGGTCGGAGAGAATCGCGCCGAGGCGGCCGAGCATGTCGCCCGCATGGTTGCCGTCGATGCCGGCGGGGCGTCGGCCGACGTTCTTTACCCCGGCTTTCTCCAGCCCCTGGATGACGAGGTCGATGTAGCCGCCCTCCTTTGCGCCGAGGCGCGTGATGGAGTCGCCGAGGAAGGCGATGGTCTCGCCGTCGCGGACAATGGGTCCTTTTGACGCGTCACGCAGCGGGGCGGGCACTGGCGGCGTCGGCTTGGGGTACATCTTTTCCTCGAAGAACGAGCTGGGTGCGACGGCGCAGCCCTCGGCCGGCGCGAGGCGGGTGGTGAAGCCGCCGGCGATGGTCTGCGACACGCAGAAGTCGCCAACGGCGAGGCCGTAGCGGACAAGGAAGTGGTTCCAGGGCCAGTCGGAAACGCGCGCCTTGCCCTCTGTCATGGCTGCGTACTGACGCCAGGGCCACGCGCGCCCGCAGAGGAGAACTCCGTCGCCGTCGTCAAGCCACGTCGGCCATGTCGCATTGGGTAGACCCTCGACATCGTCGAGGTTGAGCTCGCGGACGGTGGCGCGTCCATCCTGCGAGAGCCATTTCAGGGCGTTCTCGCGGAAGCGGGCGTTATCGGCAAGCGAGGTGTCGAGGCGGTTGTCCGCGACGAGAACGATGCGCCCCTTGCCGCAGAAGGCGGCGGCCGCCATCGCGGCGGGTTCGCCGTCCCACCCGCGCGCGGCGACGACGGGGAAGGCGTTCGACGAGAGGCAGTACACGGGGCCTGGGAGACCGGCGGAGCCGATGACGGTGACGCCGGCGAGAAGCTGCTTGCGGGCCTCGTAGGCGGCGGGGGAGAGCGGCTCATCATCGGGTCCCGGCTGCGGGTCGCGGGCGATGGCGGCGGGGACGCAGAGGCGGAATCCGACGGCCTCGTGTGCGGTGCCGGGGGCGACGAGTCGGCCAAGGTCGCGTGACCAACTGGAACAGGCACCGGCGTTTCCATAGAGGAAGTTCCACCAGCTCCCGCCGCGCATGACACGGCGGTCCTTCTCCCCGGATGAGGCGGGGCCGACGGGGTCGGCACCCGTCTGGCCTTGGTCCGGTCCCGCCGGCATCCACCAGTCGAGGCAGTGTTCATAGACGTTGCCGTGCGTGTCGTAGATGCCCCAGGCGTTGGGCGCGTAGGAGCCGACGGCCGCCGTGCCGTATTTCGTGGCCACGCCACGTTCCACCTTGCCGCCGTCGTCAGGCTCGCCGCCGTTGCCGCAGTAGCGCCCGAGCGTGTCGAGGACTTCGTCGCGGTCGCATCGCGCGCCCTTGTAGGGCTTCGGTTCCGCCCCGTTGTTCCAGCGGCCCGTCGTCCCGGCGCGGGCGGCGTATTCCCACTGGGCCTCGGTGGGGAGGTCGATTTCGGCGCGGTAGGCGATCAGCGCGCGGAGACGACCGATGAAGGAGTCGGGTGCGACAACGGGACCAGTCTGCGGCCAGTCGATGCCGTTTTCCTTGGCACCACGGGTCTGGTTGTAGGAAATGCCGTTCACGGGGCGCGTCTCGCGGTCGCCGACGGCGCCGAAGCAGTTGTCCTTCCAGGCCCCCATGACGTGGAACCACTGTTCCTGCGTCACCTCGTACACGCCAAAGTAGTACGGCTTCGTAATCTCGATTTCGCGCGGGCCGTCCCTGCCCTTTGGGGCATCGCGGTTGCCGATGGTGAAGGGGCCGTCCGTGGGGCCGACGCGGCGCAGCAGGAGGTGCGTGGTCTTCCAGCGTTTGTCCGTGGGACCGTCGGGGATGTCGGCCGCTGATTTGTAGAGCGCGATCGCGCCAGCGTCATCGCCGGCTAGGGCTATGCCCATGTAGTCGCCATCGACGGGTTTCGTGGGGGGAGGGGAGTAAGGCTTTTTGACAAGCCCCCGCGTAATGCGCGGGTCTGGCGGTGGAAAGGCGGCGCATGCGGTGCGCGTTTCTTCGGAGAGCGGAATCGACCACGTCGCGAGAGCCGCGCCCATGTCGTGGCCCGTCGCCTTGGAGAGTTCGACGGCGAAAATGTCCCACCTGCCGGCGTTGTTCTTCGGCCGTTTGAAGCCCGGCTCGCGGTAGCGTCTGAATGTTTGCTTGAAGGCCTCCCAGCCGTATGCCTCCTTGATGCGGATGTACATCTCGAGGGCGAGGAAGTAGTCTTTTTTCCAGTCATCGAAGGACTTGCCCTTGGCGACCCAGCGCTTGACGCGGCGGTTCTGCTGGGCGAGTCCGGAGGCGTAGCGGCTGTCGCGGATGTCTGCGCCGCAGACGGTCTCAAGCGCGTAGCAGGTGAAGAGGTTTACAGTCACCTCCCCGGTGCCGTCCGGCGTCCAGTCGCGGTTCTGGTGGTTGTGGCCGATTTCGTGGAAGACGCCCCAGGCGCCTTCCTTCTCGAGAAGGTCCTTGTCAATCGCCCAGTCGAAGTGTTCGTCGTTGATGTGGCTCATCAGCGGGTAGCCGCTGTGGAGCCAGCCGGAGACGAGCTGCACGTCGGAGCAGATGCGTTCGGGAGACTCGCGGACCTCCCACTGCGCGAGTTCCTTGTCGGTCTGGAGCACCTTGTCCCAGAACGTGGCGATCCAGCCGGGTTCGCGGACGCGGACAAGGCCGCGCGTCTCGGAAGTGATGATGAAACTGTCGCCTTCGATTTCGCCGTAGGGCGCGCCGGTCTCCGCGCATTCGCGGATGAACTTCTCGTCGGTGTCGCGGCCGAGTTTGAACCACGGCGCCATGACGCCGCCGGACAAGGTGACATTGACCTTGCCGGCCTTCGCGCCGTGGGGGACTACAACGTAGACGAGGCCGCCAAAGGGCGAGGCGAGCGTGGTGGATGTCTTGTCGAGCGGCACTTCTACGGTGACGAGCGGGGCGCGCTTCCATTCCTGGTTGCCGGTGAGGTCGTCCGCGGTGGAGCCGATGTGGAGGCGAAGGCCGAGGCCTTTCGCCGTTTCGGGGAGGGTGACCGTGAGCGCCTGTCCCGCTGGTGCGAAGATGCCGGTGGAATGCCAGCGCGGAATGGAGAGGTCGATTGGGACGGTGCGTTCGATGGTCTTCGTCCCGGGCTTCACGAGACCGGGATAGGTCGCGGCCGCAGGGTCGGCGGGCCATACGCGTTCGGGATTGGCCTGCCAGGCGTTCTTGCGTTCGAGGATGGCGAGACGGGCGAAGAGTGACTCCGCGCCGAGAGGCCGTTCGGGTGTCGGGACCGCATCGGCACCGGCGCGGCCGGCGAGTTCGCCAAGGGCTGCGTGAAGGTCGGGGCGGACGGATTGCGGAAGGGCTTCGGCGAGAGTGGCGAGAGTCTTCATCACTTGCTTGCGCGTGGCAGAGGGTATTTCCCCGTCTGTCGTCGCGAGGGCGAGGGCGTCCGTCACGAACGACCCTTGAGGCGCTTCGCCGCCAGAGGCGGGGAACGCACCGTTGATGCGGCCACAAGCTATCTTGCCCATGAGAATGCCCATTTCGCCCAAGACCCTGTTGTCGATGAAGTCATTTGCGAAGTCGGCGTTGGGATGGTAGAACATGAAGCCCCAGCCAAGGCCGGCGGCGAGAAGTCCGCCGCCGTCACGGACGAATTCGAGGACTTGGGCGACATCCTGCTCTTGGAATCCTGTGGCAACGAGGATGTCTCCCTTGCGGAGTTCGGCGGGCGAGTCGATCCGTCTCGTGTCCGCGACGCCGAGGGCGCGGAGGAGCGTGAGCGTCGCCTCGCTGCCGCGCAGGGCTGCGGCGGAGACGGCACCCTCCGACTGCGGCGCAAGCCAGCGGATCGCATTTCGGAGGAGCCGCTCTGTGTCCGCGAGCTGCTTGCCCGCGTCAAGGTAGGCGGGGTGGCCGAGATAGACGGCGCGTCCCTTTCCATAGAAAGCCGCCGCAGACGCGAAGGCGTGTGTGCCGTCCAGATCGCAGTCGGCGAGCGGAAAGGCATCATCGGAGATTAGGACAATCGGGCCCGGCAACGCCCCGCCGCCGACGTCGATGGCCTTCACGCCGTCGAGAAGGACGGAGGTGGCTTCGCGGCACGCCTCCGGCGTCGCTGCGGACAGCGGAGTGCAGAGGAAAAGGAGGAGCAGGGATAAGGCGAGACGGTTTTTCATGGTGCTAATTGATTGTAGCACAATAGATGCCAAGCGCCACTCTCGGCGGCGGGGCGGTGCATCAGCACCCTCTTGACATGATGTCAGACATGATGTATGATATTTGGCATGAAAACCTTGGTGACAAAAGTGACTGAACGCGGTCAGGTCTCTATCCCCGCTACGATTCGTGAATCCATGCAGATGACGCCTGGAACAACTCTGCTGTGGAATCGAGGACAGGATGACTGCACATGCATCATAACAATCGTCCGCAAGCCACAGCGCAAAGGGGCAAAGGCCATGCTCGGCTACGCCTCCACATTTCGTAAACCTCGCACAACCGCAGAGTGGATGGATGAACTTCGCGAGGGGGAACGCCCGTGAGCATGGTCGTCGACACATGCGTCATACTAGACGTGCTTGAGCGCGACCCCGTCTTCGGCGTCGCCTCGGCCGAAGTAATCGACAAATATGCCGAAGGCGGGCTCATCATTTCGCCACTCACGTATGTGGAGCTGTCGCCCGCCTTTCTCGGCGACGAGGCACGTGAACGTGATTTCCTTTTTGAAATCGGAATAGACCTCCCGCCAATTCTCGGTGAAGACGATCTCTCGCTCGCCCATGCCGCGTGGAACAACCACATCCTGCGTAAACGCTCTGGCAAAGTGGCAAAGCGTCCCGTCGCCGACGTTATGATTGGTGCACTCGCGCAGGCCAATGACGGACTCATCACCCGCAACGCGGAAGATTTTCACGCCCTCTTTCCATCACTCAACATCATCACGCCCTAAATCACCTTTGCGCTTGTTGGGCGGCTATTCGCGGACGACCTTCACATTGCGGAACATGTATTTGTTGGGGCTGAGGACGAGCTCCTTGCCGCTTGCCGTCGTCACGTTGCGGAGGACGACCTCCTCCGTGACATGGTAGGGGAACTTTTCGACGTACTGTGGATTTGTGTTGTTGCGGTTGAACATGGCGAAGATGTTCGGGCCTTCGTAGTTCTGGGGATGGCGCGCATCGTCGATCTTCAGGCCGTCGAAGACGATTCTGCGCGGCATGAAGCATTCGTAGCCGAAGTCGTGCGAGTCGGTGCTTGTTCCGCTGACGAGCGTTCCCGTGATCGGGCGTCCGTTGCCCGGGATGAAGGTGCTGTTTCGCACGATGATGTCGCCCTTCCATGTGCTGCCGTAGTCCGGGCGGAGGTTGAAGAAGTTTGAGGAGCGGACCGTGGTGTTCTCGATGAGGAAGGTGCCGAATCCGATGGCGTTGATGCCCTGGTGGCCAAGCGTGCAGTTGCGGATGGTGGCGTTCGCGACGCCCATGTGCGCGTCGAAGCGCGAGAAGACGCAGTTGTCGTAGAGCAGGTTGCGGCAGAAGTTCGAGGCAAAAAGGCCCCAGTAGCGGTTGTCGTTGATGTCCGTCGTCTGGCGGCAGTTGACGAAGGCGACGTTGATCGCGTTGTTCGCGTGGATGTCGTAGGAACCCATGGGAACGGGCTTGCCGGCGGATCCGATTGTCACGTAGGTCCTGTGCGCGGTGAAGGTGCAGTCCGTCACGGTTACGTTGGCGCAGAACAAGATCGAGACAAATCCCCTGTAGGGGGCGCCGTGGTCGTCTTCGCCTTCGACATCGTGCCGCAAACCCTCGATGCGCACGTTCGACCGGTTGACGTCGATGCCGCGTCTGTAGTACGTGTACTTGGACTCCGCCTGATTGGCAATGGTTTTGAAGCGGCCGCCACGGATGGTGAGCGTCTTGGCGTCGATGGGATGCGCCTTGAGGCGCGTCACGGCTGTGTAGTCCCAGAGAAGCGGTGTCCGCGGGTCGACGACTCCCTTCGCGTCGGCGAGGAAGACCTCCTTCCGAGGGGTTCCGTTGTTCTGGTTGTGGCCGTAGCGGATGTACTGCAGGATGTTCGCGTTTTCGACTTCGATGAGGCTGGGAGCAGGCAGTTTCACGCCAAGCTCGGCCTGGCCGACGGCGAGGGAGGCGACGCCTTCGACATCAAAGGCCGGGGACGAGGGCTCGACCCTGAAGACGGGGGCGCGAAGGTTCTCGACGTCCCGGTCGTCGATCACGAACGAGGCCGTGCCGAAATCGACGTCCGTCATGATCACGGCCACCTTCGCGCCGCGTCCGACGTAGTAGGTCTTGCCGTCGCCGGCCTTGACGGGGAGTCCCCGCTCGTTGGCCGCCGCATGGGCGGCGACAATGGCGTCCTGATCGTCGGCCCTGCCGTCGCCGACGGCGCCGAACTCCTCGTATGTAACATGTTCCGCCGCCTGCGTGGCGGCGGCGAGAGAGCAGGAAAGTATCAGAGGAATCTTATTCATGTCAAGAGTTGTCAGTTGCGTGTGACGGAAAAAGCATAGCAAAAAGTAATGGAAGAATGCAAATCGTCGCGCGAACGCGGAGATGTCCGTCATATCCGCGTCTTGATTCGGGCGATTTCGCCTAGTGCCCGGCAGGAAGTCCCCCCAAAAAAAGGGGGTATGAATTCACGCCCAAAAATGGGACAATACTATATAGGCCCTATAAGGGGCTTTACATCTTCGTTCTGGCAAAAATGTTGTGGCACAAGGAAAAAAACGGGTTTGAGCCGGGCATAACGCTCCGGTCGCTGGCGGCGTCGCTGCTTTGCATCGCTCTTGCAGCGGTGTACACGAACTATTCCTGCGCGTTCCTCAACGAACACCGCCAGATTGTCAACCAGGCGATCCCCATTCCGGCGATGCTTGCGGTTCTCTTCTCAATGCTGCTGGTCGGCGCCCTGGCGCTTCTGTCGCGTGGCCGGCGCATTTTCACGCGCGCGGAGCTCGTCTGCATCGCCTTTGCGACGATGATGGCGGCGCCGCTGATGTCCGATGGCCTGTGGCAGCGCTTCTTCGGCATCATCACGTCCGTGCCGCGCGCCGGCGCCTTCGACTACATCGACGTCTACGACGACGGGCTCTGGCCCCACGGGCGCAACATCCTCGAAGGAGCCTTCGACAAGACGGCGGGGGAAGGGAGCAGGTCAGTAAAGCCGGCGACCGGGACCTTCACCAACATCACGTGGTCCGTCGTCGAGTACGAGGAAGGGGTCGAAGGCCGATGCCCGACAATCTCCAACGCGTCGGCGGCGGACGAGACCTGGCTGGAATTCGACATTCCCTTCCGGTTGGGCGACGGAGAATCGATGACGCCGTCGCATCCGCATCTCGTTTCCGTGCTCGGGTACATCGAAAACGGCGAATCGGAGTCTGAGGTATTCTGCCGCGCCTACGCCGACGACGACCCGATTCCGCGGACCCTTTTCGTGAGCCGTTCCGCGCCAAGGAAAACGCTCGTTCACCGAAAGGGGTTCGTGCGCATGGGCGCATACGGCGTGATACCCGCAAAAACGTGCGTGAGCAACCTCGTGGTGCAGCTCGGGTATCGCGGACGGGGCAGGGTGACGTTCGCGGACCCCAAGTTCTTCTCCGTCCACACGGTCGAATCCTGTTTCCGTGGCCGCAAGATGATAGACGAGGAGGAGTGGCTCGCGCTCGCCCCCGAGGACCGCCCTGCGGAAGCGGTGGTGCGTCCCGCCAGCCCCTGGTCGGCCAAGGGTCTCGCCTACCTTTTCGCGGGACACATCCCGCTTCACGACTGGGCGCGTCCCGCGTTAATCTGGTCGGCCTTCGTCCTGCTGCTTCTGGGCGCGGCCTTCTGCGTGAACGTCATCATGCGGCGCCAGTGGGCCGAAAGCGAGCGGTACCCCATGCCCAACTCCCGCATCCCGCTGTCGCTCGTCGGGGCAGGGGACGAGGGCGCTTCGCCCTGGGCTTCGATCTGGACGAACCGCTATGTCTGGGCCGGCGTCGTCTTCGCCTTCGCATACGGGGCAATCAGGGGCTGGCACTGCTTCAACCCGCGAATCCCCGACATCGGCGTCGACGTCGCACTCAACGAGTATGTCACGAACCGTGCCTTCGGCAACATGTTCAATACCCACTTCATCTTCCGGCTGACGATCTGCTGCATCGCGGTCTTCTTCGAGCTGAACGTCCTCCTCTCGATGGTTGTCGGCTACTGGGTCTGCCGCACGACCTACTGTCTCGGTCATCTGGCGGGACTCGACATGAGCAGCGGGTTCCCGTGGCGCGAACAGGCCGCGGCCGGTTCATACCTCGGTTATTTCGCGGTTGTCGTCGCCCTCTCGTTCAAGTACATCTGCTCCGTGGTCAGGGACGCCTTCCGCGGACGCGGCGGCGAAGGCGAGGCGCTTTCGCCGCGGACGGCGGTCTTCGCCCTTCTCATCGCCCACGCACTTGCGGCGGCATGGGCGCATTTCGCCGGCGCGCCGGCCCTTCCGACGGTCGCCTTCTTCGCCTTCCTCGTGGCGCTGGGGTTTGTCAGCGCAAAGTTCCGCGCGGAATGCGGCACGCCCTACGGCTACTTCACGCCGACCAACAGCCTGGTCCTGGTGACAATGGCCGGCGGCTTTGCCGCCTTCGGCGAACGGGGCGTCTTCATGACGCTCCTCCTCTCCGCGTGCTTCACGGCCACGACTTTCTTCCTCATTCCCGGAATGCAGTTCGAACTCATAGAGACGGGGCGGCGCATGAAGATCAATCCGCGCCACATCGCGCTCACTTGCCTCATCGGCGTTTTGGGCGGACTCTTCATAGGCGGCTGGGCCTTCCTGACGCACGGTTACGCCGACGGCGGCGACAACATCCGCGGCAGCCTTCTCTACAGCGGCTACGGGTGGTTTGCCAACAGCTTCCGAGGCCCTCTCGCAAGCGCCACGAACGACTGGCTGAACACGGGTTCGTCGCCGCTGGCCTCATCGCCGTGGGAGGCGAGGTCCATGATGCTCGGCGGATGCGTGACGGCCATTCTCGCGGTCTTGCGCCACTACGTCTCTGGCTTCTGGTTCCACCCCGTCGGCTTCATTCTCGGCTGGACCAACATGGACAGCGGCGCGCCGTGGGGCACGCTTCTCATCGCCTGGCTCATACGCTTCGCGACCCTCAAGATCGGCGGCGCGAAGGCCGTCCGCCACAAGCTCATCCCCTTCTTCACCGGGGCCTTCGTCGGCTGCATGCTGTGCATTCTCCTCTTCACCTTCCTCAACGCGCGGGCCTACATGTCCGGAAGCCCCGACTTCGCCAGTTTCCTGCCGTAGGTAATCAACCATGTACATCGACGAAGAATCAGGGAAAAAAGGCAACACGGCGGGGCACGCGCTCCGCTCGCTTGCCGTGGCGTTGCTTTTCTTCGCCATGACCTTCGCCGTGTTCTGGGTACACGTCGATGTCTTTTCGCCGCCAATGGCAAGGCGTGACCACGCGGCGCCCGACCCCGGCGACCGGTCCGCCATCGCGGCTGCGATGTCGCCTCAGGCCGTATCCAACCGCTTCGCGGCAATATCGGCGCTTGGTTCCCGTGCGCCGGGACAGAAAGGTCTGGACGCCGCCGCCGACCTGATTGAGCGGGCATTCGGGGAAACAGGTCTCGAAGTCTTCCGTCAGGAGGTTGAGATTCCTTACCCGCTTCTTCTCGATGGTTCCGGCTGGATGTCGAACGAGACCTTCCGCCTCGATGTATTGCCATTCCGCCCGAACTACGTCCAGACCGTCACCACCGGGCCGGACGGCATCGACGGCGAGCTCTTCCTCGCCACCGAGGAGGCAATCCGCAAGGGACGCGACTTCACGGGCAAAATCGCCGTCCTGGACACAGCCGGCTCCCTCCATCCCGATTTGGGGCTTGACCCGGTCTACTACGCCGACTTCGGCTTTTTGGCCGTCATCGTCACGCATTCCGACGGCCTTGAAAAGGCACCGTGGGCCGGGGGGGCGTCGCGCCAGACCTCGCTCGAAAGAGTCCCCGTGAACATCGTCCGCGTGGCCTGCGGCCCGGAGGTACTCGGTCACATCGGCGAGAAGGTGCATCTTGACGTCCGCTCGACATGGGGCAGCCGTCGCACGAGAAACGTCATCGGCGTCATGCGCGTCGGTGACGGCTCGGCCACGAACCGCGCGGTGGTCATCGTCCCGGTCGAATACAGCGCCTGCTCAATTCTCCCCGACCACGCCGCCGGCTCGCTCAAGGCCCTTCAGACGGCCGTCATGCTCCAGCTCTCCGAGGGCCTCTCGTCCTACCGCCGGTCCTTCTCGCGCGATGTCGTCTTCGTTGCGGCGACTGGTTCCGGCTATCCGCAGGAAGGCATGTCGCGGCTGATATCCACAATCGGCGAGAACGGGCGGCGCGACTTCCCGCCGACCTACATCAAGGGCAAGATCGACGAGCATCGCGCCATGCTGGACGCCATCGCGCGCGCCGAGGCCCTCTTCGACGATTCGCTTTTCGCCGCCTTCGGCCAGGCGGAACTGACACGCCAGCTCGAAAACGGCCTCGACAGCGAGTCGAGGCGCATCCTTGAGATGTCGAACTCCCGCGTCCTCCGCGGAGCGGTCTTCGAGCAGTCCGAGCGCCTCCTGCGGGCGCGCATCGCCTACCAGCGCGCCCCGTCGAATCTCGTGTCGCCCGAGTTCGCGGCCTTCCGCGCGGCCAAGCGCGACTACGATGAGATGAACAATCTCTCCGCCCTTCCGCTCGCCCAGGCGCTTGACCGACAGACGACCGCGAAAGCCCGCTTCACGCTGCCCGACGGAAGCAAGGGCCCGTTGCGCGAGGCCATTCGCGCCATGCTCCGCCGTTTCGCCGACTTCCACCGTGACCGTCTCCGCTCGTTCGAGGAAGACCTCGCCCTCCAGCGCCTCTTCGCGCAATACGACGACATCGTCGTCCTCGGCGCAAAGTGCGTCCCGACCTCAGGCGGCGAGGCCGTCGAGAGGGTCGGCGTGGCTTGCGGACGCAGAATAGCCGCCCCGGAAGGACTCGAACGCTTCAAGACGCTCGTGGCGGAGGCCGCGCACCGCATCGGCTTGGACCGCGAAGTCGAAATTGCCCTTGGCGACAGAAACGCCTTCTCCTCGATCTTCACGGACCAGGAGGAACTCTGCACCTTGCCCTTTGCGGCGGCATCGTATCCGGCCTTCACGATCGCCAGCGTCCGCGAGAAGGTGCGCGACCCGCGCTACCCGTTCCGGCAAGAGGCCCTCGGCCGCCTTGATTCGGCGCGGCGGACGCTCCTCCTCGTCGGCGAGACGGCTCTCGCGCTCGCAGGAGGGCAGGGGACTTTCGACCGTCTTCCCATCTGCGGCCCCTTCGCCGTGCGGGGCTCCGTGTTCGCCTCGAACATCGGCAGCTCGGCCGTCCCCAACTATCCGGTCGAGGGCGCGCTCGTCTGCTCTCGCGACAAGAAGTCCCCGATGATTACGGACATCTACGGGCAATACGAAAGTCATTTCAATCTTCTGCCGACATCCAATCGCGACGCGCCATACGACGCCTTCCTCTTCGACGCCGACGGCGGACCGCTCTACGTGAAGGACTTCGGCTCGTCCGCGCAGCTCATCTACTCGTCGCGGACAATGCGGTTCGACAACGCGCCGGTCAACCACGTCCTTTACCGCGGCGCCCCGGTGGCGCTGCTCGACCGCATCAACCCGCAGACGCTCAACTCCTACTCCGGTCTGCAGTTCGTCAGGCGACGCGGCCTTTCGGCTTTCCAGTCCACATCGCCCTTCTCGGACTTCCAGGTGCAGATGGACTTCCTGCCGCCGGACGAGCGCTTCTTCCTGCTGCTCAAGGACGGCGCACCCGACAACGAGTACGTGGCCACCACCCGCGCCTTCTGCCTTGGCACGCTCCATGCCGACGAGGTGGCCTGGACGCCGACCGAAAACGAAATCGACGGCCCCGGCTACCTGCCGGCGGACACGCCCTTCTTCCGCAACGCCTCGGCCGAGGCGCTGGCATCGATGTCGTGGCTCGCCGGCAAGCGCCTCGCGCTCCAGCGCCGGTACGGCATGACCGACGAGCTGACGCTTTCCTTCGACGCCACCTCCCGCTCCATCGCCTCCAATGTCGTCGCCGAGGCCGGAACGCTGACCGCCCAGGAACGCCGGCGCGAACTTGGCCACGGCCTTTCGTACCAGATCCTCAACCACCCCGTGATTCGCGGAACGATATCGGAGGCCGTCATCGGCATCGTGTGGTACCTCGGACTGCTCGTCCCGTTCGTGTTCTTCTTCGAGAAGCTCACATTCGGCTTCGCGGACATCAGGCGCGCCCTCCTCGTGCAGGGCGTGGTCTTCCTTGTCGCCTTCGGCCTGCTCCGCGCGCTCCATCCCGCCTTCCACATGATCCGCTCCTCGGCGATGATCCTCCTCGGCTTCGCAATCATGCTCACAGTCGGCACTGTCACGCTCCTCCTCTCCGGCAAGTTCAAGGAGAACCTCGACGCCATCCGCGGCGGCACGGCGCCGAAGGGCGTCGCCGGCAACAAGCTCGCCATCGCGATGACGGCCTTCCTGCTCGGCCTCAACAACATGCACCGGCGCAGGATGCGCACGGGACTCACCTGCGCAACGCTCGCGCTGATGACCTTCGTCATGGCGTGCTTCACGTCCATACAGTCCAACGTCGTCGAGACCGAACGCGCCACCGGCAGCGCAGGGTACCAGGGCTTCGTCATCCGCAAGAAGGATTTCCGCGCCATTCCCGGATCCGAGTGCGTCGCCCTGCCGCTCGCCTTCCCGAACCACCCCATTTCCGAACGCAAGATCTACGCGGCGTACTACGAGTATTCGACGCAGCGGGCCGAGTCGCCGACCTTCACCATCGAGTTCGGCGAAGGCGACAACTCGCGCTCGCGCAGCGTGCGCACGGCGCTCGGCTTCACCCCCGCCGAGCCCCTTGCGGATCTCATGCCGCTGCTGTCGACGAACGGCTGGTTCACGGCGGCCCAGCAGGCGGCGACCGAGGGGGCGCGGCCGCTCATCATCCCCGACGTGGTCGCGGACCAGCTCGGCATCACCCCGGCCATGGTGGACGCGGGACCTGTCCCGGTGCTGCTGAACGGCGGCCGCTTCTTCATCCACAACATCTTCGACTCCGCCCGCTTCGCCGAGGTCACGGACATCGACGGCTCGAACCTCCTGCCGTTCGACGGTCTCGCGATGAACAACTTTCGCTTCTGCGACTGGGGCGTCTTCCTGGCCGGCGACGACGACCCGCGCGTCGCGCCGTCCGACCTTATCCTCATCATCAACGATGACGTCACCGTCGACTGGCGCGCCCTCCGGACCGTCTCCGCAGCCGTGGACATGCGCGACGTCCCCTACGCCGTCGCGCGGCGCGAAATCTCCATGTACAAGGAACGCTGCGGCACGGAATGCCACTACGCGCTGGGCGGCACCTCGTTCATGGGCCAGAGGGCGCGCTCACGCTCGCTCGCCGGGCTCGCGGACATCATCATCCCGCTTGTCATCGCCGCGATAACCGTCCTCAACACCATGAAGGGGTCTGTCTACGAGCGGCGCGGCGAAATCCAGGTGTACAACGCCGTGGGCATCGCGCCGAGGTACATCTTCTTCATGTTCGTCGCGGAGGCGCTCGTCTACGCCGTCGTGGGCACCGTCACGGGATGCCTGCTGGCGCAGGCCGTGGGACGCCTCCTCTCGGCGCTTGGCGCCACCGCCGGCATGGACATGAACTTCGCGTCGCTCACGACCGTCTACGCCTCCCTCGCCATCGCCGGCGCGACGCTCCTCTCCACAATCTACCCGGCCATGACGGCGATGGAGATCGCCAAGCCCGCCGACAACGCAGGCTGGTCGCTTCCCGCGCCGGACGCCGACGGCAGGCTGTCCATCACGCTCCCCTTCACGTTCACCCACCGCGACCGCATCGCTGTCCTTGCGTTCCTCCACGACTACTTCGACTCGCTCGGCGAGGGCAGCGCCGGCGTCTTCTTCTCCGGCCGTCCCGAGTTGCGCGTCTCCGAAAGACTGGACGAGCTCGCGGACGGCGCCTACATCCCGGAGCTCAAGGTCCGCATCTGGCTCAAGCCCTTCGATCTGGGCGTCTCGCAGGATGTCGAAATCGAACTCGGCACCGATCCGGACACCCGCGAGTTCATTGCGCGGATGACAATCACGCGCGTTACTGGAACACTCGACTCCTGGTACCGTCTCAACAGACCCTTTGTCGCCGCCGTCCGCCGGCAGTTCCTGCACTGGCGCGCCGTCGGTGAAGCGCAGAAGACAGAACTTTTCGCCCAGGCCCGTTCGCTTCTGCAACTGGCGTAGACCTTGCGTGGCAAACTCGTGGACGACATGTGCCACTATTCCGCAGTCTACTGCGGAATAGTCAATACCATTCCGCAGGCAACTGCGGAATGGTATTGACAATTCCAAACATTTTCTGTTAGAATTGAACCATGGGAAAAATCAGCAGGATATACGACTCCATCATAGACACGCATCTCAATGTCGAGCGCTTCAGGCAGATGCTTTTCCTGTCAGGTGCGCGCCAGACCGGCAAGACGACTTGCGGGAAGAACGCCGCAGACGTCGTGCTGAACTGGGACAACCTGGATGACAGAGCCGTGATTCTAGCGGGGCCGCGCAGGGTCATGGAGCGCGTTCCCCCGCCCAGGCCAAATGGGGAAAGGCCTGTCATTCTCTTCGATGAAATCCACAAATATGACGAATGGAAAGATTTTCTCAAAGGCTTTTTCGATACATATTCGGACCGTGTCCGCATTTTGGTTACGGGATCGGCGCGCATGGACGTGTTCAATCGCGGCGGCGACAGCATGATGGGGCGCTACTTTTCGTGTCATGTCCATCAACTGAGCGTAGGCGAACTGCTAAAGACGTCAATACCCGATTCCCCCATTTCCACCCCCTCTCGGACACCTGATGCCGACTGGGACCGCATGGTCGCGTTTGGCGGCTACCCGGAGCCTTTTTCGCGCGGATCGCAGTCCTTCCTCCGCCGCTGGAGGAAAATGCGCCGCATCCAGCTCTTTCAGGAAGACCTTCGCGATCTTTCCAAAATCCACGACATTGCGCGGATGGAGGTGCTGGCCGCATTGCTCGAACACAGGGCCGGCGGAGAAACGGTTTACGCATCCCTTGCGCAGGAGATACGTGTCAGCGAAAACACGGTGCGCGAGTGGATTTCCGTTCTCAACAGCCTGTATTTCGGATTTTACGTCCCACCTTTTGCTCACAATCCCGAGACCTCGCTACGCAAGACTCCGAAATGGTATCCCTGCGACTGGTCGGGCATTGAAGATGCAGGACAGCGCAACGAGACGATGCTCGCCAATCATCTGCTGAAGGCCGTGGACCTTTGGAACGATTTCGGCTTTGGAGAATACTCACTTTGCTACTACCGGGACAAGCAGAAGCGCGAAGTCGATTTTGTCATTGTCAGAGATGGAATCCCCTGGCTTCTCGTCGAATGCAAAAGTGGAAACGACAGGCTTTCAAAGTCGCTCCGCTACCTTCAGGAGGCCACAAGGGCACCTGTGGCCCTTCAAGTTGTCATGGATGCGCCATATCTTGATGCGGATTGCTTCGCATCACCTGAGCCAGTTGTCGTTCCTGGCAGAACTTTCCTTTCGCAATTGCCTTAGGCGCTACTTAGCCTTGGGCGTCACGGACTGAAGGGTTTCGTCGCGAACGACGGGCCATTCCACGCCGGGAATGTCAATTTGCCTCTCGGACAATCGGAAACGCGACCTTTTCGGGCATGCCGTCGTAGGTGCCGACACGTTCGCCGATTTCGACGTGGCCGTCCTTGCAGGTGATTTTCGTCAGCGCGTATTCGCCATCGCGGTACTTCAGTGAAAGGCCGTCGTCCTCGTAGAGCGTGAATTCGCCGTCGGCGCCGGGCCAGACGTGCAGTTCGACGATCTCATTCCAGCCCTTGTCAAGATGCTGCCGGAGCGGCCACATCGGAATGATGGCGCCGGCCTTGACGTAGAGCGCCCCGTCCCAGTCCGCTGACGTCTGCATCGGCAGCCGGCAGGGACCGGTGACCTTCTCGCCAGTGCGCCATTCGTACCAGTCGCCCGGGGGAATCGTGACCCCGTCGCCGAAGACGCCGACAAGGAGGTTGTCTCCCAGCATGTAGGTGTCCGTGCAGCCGTCGTAGTCGGCCGTTTCAGGGTAGACAAGCGAAAGGGGCCGCGCAATCGGGTAGCCTGTCCGCGACGCCTCTGCGGCGGTCGAATAGATGTACGGGGCGAGCCGGTAGCGGAGTTCGGCGT
>JAEEGI010009457.1_pt1 | contig 21360 bp, 15 predicted proteins | sample 8958751 | NCBI WGS metagenome assembly JAEEGI01 (sample SAMN16246545, study PRJNA631951) | gut metagenome | biome: gut microbiome; feature: rumen; material: KS-attached | host: Bos | place: Iran: Karaj | collected 2018-10 | reverse complement strand
TCGTCTACATGTGCAAGCATGCCGTACCGGAGGATCAGCCGGACGCGTGGACCGCTGTGCGCGACGGGTTTTTGGAGGACTACGCCGAGCATCTCTGCGACACGACTGTGCCGTATCCCGAAATGCCGGAGCTGTTGCATGCGTTAAAAGATCGCGGCATGACGCTTGCGATCGTCACGAACAAACCCGATCCGCACGCGAAAAAAATGATCCGCACGCTCTTCCCCGAAGGGGAGCTCTTTGCCCGCGTACAGGGACAGTGCGCCGAATACCCCGTGAAGCCCGATCCCACGATGCTTGACGTCGTGCGCGAAAGTCTCGGCTTCACCCGCGAAGAGACGCTCTATCTCGGCGACATGGACGTCGACCTGCAATTTGCGAAAAATGCCGGTCTAAAGTGCGTCGGCTGCGGCTGGGGCTATCGCGGCGAGGAATTTCTTCGCAAAGCGGGCGCGGACCATGTGATCTCGCATCCCCTGGAGCTTCTGGAGATCATCGACACGCTGTAACGCATTCCACAGAAAAAGGAGCCGCGAAGGCTCCTTTTTTTGTCGTTCGGACGTTATTTCTTTTTGAAGATCATGATCACGTCGCCGATGTCGATGTGCAGCAGACCGTCTTCGATCCGGAACGCCGCCGGATCGTTGTCGATGACGATGTTTCCGTCGCGGACCTCATAGATGAACTCCGTCACGTCCTCCTTGTCGCCCGTTACATAGATCAGCCTGCCGGTGCTGTCCGCATGAAACTCAAAGATCATGGTCATGCCGGCCTGCTTCATCAGCTCTATCCCGGCTTTGCCTTCCTCGCCCTCTGCGTCCGTCAGCTCCCAGGTGGCGACGAGCATCTTTGCGGGATCGGTGAACGCGTCGGAAACGACCAGCAGTATGCCGAGCGCCGGCACCGTGACTGCGCCGGAGAGCTTTTCTTCCGGATTCGCCGTGATGCTGCCGCCGTTGATCAATACGCCCCATTCGCCTTCCGGCAGGGTGTAGCCGATCTCCGCGTCAAGCGGGTTGATGACCGCGATCGCAACGACCTTATCGTTCTCCGTATAGGTCACGACGATCGAAGCGTCATCGAGCACCTCGCAGGTCACGTCCGCGCCGCGCAGGAACGGCCATGCCTTGCGGATCCTGATGAGGCTCTTGTACCAGTCGCGCGTCTGCGCAACAAGGCTACCCGGCACGAGCGCGTCCCAGTCGATGTTGTTGACCTTGTCGGAGGACTTGTAGCTGTTGTGGTCGCCGTTCTTGGTCCGCAGCAGCTCCTCGCCCGCAAGCATAAACGGCGTGCCCTTTGAAAGCATCACGATCGCCGCGCCGAAGCGGTCCATCGCAGCTCTCTGCTCGTCGGTCGCGTCCGGGCAGGTTTTCAGGAGCTTATCCCACAGCGTGTGATTGTCGTGCGCGGACATATAATTGATGACCATCGCGTTCTTGACCTTCCAGGACTGCGCGTACCCCGTGCCGCCCGCAAGACCGAACGCGACTTCGTTTGCGCGTTTCTTCGACACGTCGCCGTTGATATAGCCCGGATTCTTCTCATCGAATACGCTGCCCTTCAAGCCGTCGCGGATGATGTCGTTGAATACCGCGATGCCGCCCGCAGCGCCTTCGCTCGCCGTGATCTGGCTGATATTCGCGCGATCCGCCTGCAGATTGGCTTTCAGCGCGGACGTGCCGCCGGTCCAGCCCTCGCCGTAGATGATCGCCTTCGGATTGATCGCGTGGACCGCCTGCTCGATCTCCTGCATCGTGTCGAGATCGTGCAGCGCCATCAGGTCGAAGCGGAAGCCGTCGACGTGATACTCGGTCGCCCAGTAGGTGACGGAATCCACCATGAACTTCCGGAACATCTTGCGGTCGGACGCCGTCTCGTTGCCGCAGCCGCTGCCGTTGGAGTTCTCGCCGGTCGCCGTATAGCGATAGTAGTAATACGGAACGATCTTGTTGAGGTTCGCATTGGAATCGAAGGTATGGTTGTAAACGACGTCCATGACGATCGCAAGCCCGTTGTTGTGCAGCGCCTGCACCATCTGCTTGAACTCGTTTACGCGCACCTCGCCGTGATACGGATCGGTCGAATAGCTGCCCTCGGGCGCGTTGTAGTTCTTCGGGTCATAGCCCCAGTTGAACTCGCCCTTGTCGTTGTCCTCCTTGACCGTCGCGAAATCGTAGACCGGCTGCAGATGCACATGCGTGACGCCGAGATCGACGAGATAATCGACGCCGACCGGTTCGCCGGACGCGTTCTTGAGCCCCGTTTCGGTAAACGCCAGATACTTGCCCGGGTACTTCGAGTCCGCAATGCGGTTAGAGAAGTCGCGGACGTGCACCTCCCAGATGATCGCATCCTGATAGGTGTCGAGCTTGTCGTAATAGGCATCTGCCGCCCATCCCTCGGGATCGGTGGAATCGAGATCGATGACCATGCCGCGGTCGCCGTTGACGCCGAGCGCCTTGGCGTACGGGTCGGTCGTTTCCTGCGTTCCCGCCGCCGTGGTGACGGTGTAGGTGTAATACGTGCCGCTGCCGACGGGCTGTGTGGTCGTCCAGACGCCCTTCTCCGCCTTTTCCATATCGATCTGACCGCTCGAAATGCCGCCCGTGCCGTCCTTGAACAGGTTCAGCACCACGCGGCTCGCCGTCGGCGCCCAGACCTTGAAGGTCGTCTCGTTGCCGTGGATGACCGCGCCGAGATCGTCGCCGTCATAGGTATAGTTCTCGATGAAATCGGGGGAATCGAAGATCTCCGTCGGGATCGCCGTCGTGCGGGAATAGCCCTCGATCTCCACATCATAGAGCTTCGTGATGTCGAGATCCTCCTTGAGCTTGATCGTGCCGATCGTTACCTCGTTGTTGAGACTTGACAGGCTCTCGATTTCGACCTTGCGGTCGCCCTGGTAAACGGCGATCTGATCGAGAGATTCGATCCGCTTTGCCGGAGTGATGCTGTACTTGATCTCGTTTTTGCTTGCGATGCCGACGTAATTCACTTTTTGTTTCTGCATAAGCGTTGCTCCGCCGTCGTTGCTGAAATAGATTTCCGCCTCGCTGCCGATCAGATAGATCGCGGTATCGCCGTCCATCTCGGCGAAGCGGTCGTTCTCATAGACCTTCGTTGCGTCGCCCCACGACGTTCCGCCCGGCTCGGAGCAGTTGACACGCACGATGAAGCCGACCTCCGTGACGTTCTTCGGCACGTTGATCATGCACTTCGCGCCGTACGCGCACGGGTACATCGTGTATCCTCTGCCGTCCCCGCCCGGGAACCACATCCACATGTCGCTCGTATCAAAATTGATCGAATCCGCTTTCCAGTAGACGGTCAGCTGATTCTTGCCGTCCTCCTTCGGCAGAAAATACTCGTCCGGCAGCGGCTCGAGACCGCTTGCCGCGGGCTCGCTCGGCTCGTCGGGCTTTTCCGCCGCGGGCTGTCCGTTGCAAGCGAACAGTCCGAGGATCATCAGAAGCGCCAAAAGACACGCGATCCATCTTTTTTGCATCGTTTTTCCCTCCTTCTCGGCGTGATCCGCCGATCTGTGGATAGTATATCATATTGCTTCCGGACAGACAATATATTTTCCGTGATTTCCGTCTGAAAAAGTGCTTGACAAACGCGCCTTCTGTTCGTATACTATATACAATCTTTTCGGGAGGTGCAAACGGCTATGACGAACTGCAATCGCTTTGCGTGTTGTTGTTGCGGTCGGACTATGCCCGTTTGCTCGCTCGGATAGGATTGTTTGCCGTTCTGCCGGGAAGCTGCGGGCTTTCCGGCTTTTTGTTTTGCACCGCGATCTGAACCGGATCATACTTTAATCGGGAGGGAATCTATGAACATCTATACATCCGCCGATCAGCTGATCGGAAACACACCGCTTCTGCATCTTAAACGTCTGGAAAAAGAGGAAGCTCTCTCCGCGCGTCTTCTTGCCAAGCTGGAATACTTCAATCCTGCGGGATCGGTCAAGGACCGCGTCGCGAAAGCGATGCTCGACGACGCGGAGCAGCGGGGACTTTTGAAGCCGTCCTCCGTCATCATCGAGCCGACCTCCGGCAACACCGGCATCGGACTGGCCGCCGTCGCCGCGGCGCGCGGATACCGCGTGATCATCGTGATGCCGGAGACCATGAGCATGGAACGCCGCCGCATGATGCGCGCGTACGGCGCGGAGCTCGTGCTGACGGACGGCGCCGCGGGCATGAAAGGCGCGATCGCCAAGGCAAACGAGCTTGTCCGGGAGATCCCGGACGCGATCATTCCGGGGCAGTTCGTAAACCCCGCGAATCCGCAGGCGCACTATGACACGACCGGACCGGAGATCTTCCGCGACACGGACGGCAAGGTCGATCTCTTCGTCGCAGGCGTCGGCACCGGCGGCACGATCACCGGCGTCGGCAGATATCTGAAGGAACGGAACCCGAACGTGCGGATCGCGGCGGTCGAGCCCGCCTCCTCCCCCGTGCTGTCCGGCGGCAAGCCCGGCGCGCACAAGATCCAGGGCATCGGCGCGGGCTTTGTGCCGGACGTGTTCGATGCGGACGTTCCCGACGAGGTGATCCCCGTTGCGGATGCGGATGCGTTTTCGACGGCGCGGCGCATCGGTAAACTCGAGGGCGTCGCGGTCGGCATCTCGTCCGGCGCGGCGGTGTTTGCCGCGATCCTGCTTGCGAAGCGCCCCGAAAACCGCGGAAAAACGATCGTAACGCTGTTCCCGGACGGCGGCGACCGCTACCTTTCCACAGCGCTTTACGAGGATTGAGTATGGAACATGCATTCCGGGAATTGATCGGCCGTACCGCGGACGCGCTGCGGGACGCGGACGACGGACATGTCGGCGCGAACGATTTCAGCACGTTTACAAGCAGTGCCGAGTGCATGACGGACCGGCTGATCGACGCCATGTTCCCGCGACACGCCGGAAAGGCGATCATGCGCGAACAGGCGCTTTTTGAGGCGGCTGAGCTTTTGTCCTCGCTTCTCAACATGCTTTCCTATGACGCGAAACGCGCCGGAGCCGTCACGCAGGCGCTGATCGAAGCGCTGCCGGAGGTTTACCGCGTTCTGAAAACGGACCTTATGGCGGCGTATGTCGGCGATCCCGCGGCGCGCGGCGTCGACGAGATCATTCTCTGCTATCCCGCCTTCTCTGCGATCGCAACCTTCCGGCTTGCGCATGTCCTGTTTCTGGAAAACGTGCCGCTGCTGCCGCGTGTGATGACGGAGTACGCGCACCGGAAGACCGGGATCGACATCCATCCCGGCGCGACGATCGGCGAATCGTTCTTCATCGATCACGGCACCGGCGTCGTCATCGGCGAGACCGCGACCATCGGCAGCGGCGTCAAGATCTACCAGCATGTGACGATCGGCGCAAAGAGCTTCGACACCGACCCGGACGGCATGCCGGTCAAGGGCGTGAAGCGGCATCCGGACATCGGCGACCGCGTGGTCATCTATGCCGGCGCGACGATCCTCGGCGGCGAGACGCGCATCGGAAGCGACTGCGTGATCGGCGGCAGCGTGTGGCTGACGCATTCGGTCGAGGCGTGCAAGATGGTCCTTGCGCGCGCCGCCGTCACGGACAGCACGCTGAAGCGCGATATCATGCAGGCGTCGTCCCCGGAGGACAGCGCGATGCTTTGACAGTCGGCAGGTTGAACAAATTCAACCTGCCGGTTTTACAGTACCGCCTGAAATCCTTCGGATTTCCGGGCGGCGGTCCTGCAAGGAGTAAAATCCGCCGCACATGTCGCCGGATTTTACGGATTTGTGTTCCGTTCTGTCTCCGGTGTTTTCTCGCCGATCTTCTCTTTCCTATCCCTGCACAGGTATACAAAAAGCGTACCGGTTTTCGGTACGCTTTATCATATTCGGTTCAGTCGTCGATCGGCTCGGGATCGTCCAAAGGCTTGATCTTCTTGCGGTAGAGGCGTTTGAACAGCAATCCCGCCACGGCGAGAGTAATGAATTCGGAGATCGGGAACGCCCACCAGATGCCGTCGACGTCCTTGGTGATCCACGCAAGCAGCGCCGCGACCGGCAGCAGCACGATGAGCTGACGCTGCAGGGAAGTGATCGCGCCGTACAGGCTCGTGTCTGTCGCGCCGAATGCGGTACTGAACGAAATGCCCGCGGCGGCAAAGACGAAGCCGATCGAGATGATGCGGACCGCGCGCTCCGTGACCGCCTGCATTTCCGGCGAGACCTTGAAGATCTGAATGATCTGCCCGGAGAAGATCTGGAAGACCAGCGTGCCGAGCGTCATAAAGATGCAGCAGTAGATTAGGAGCATTCTGAACGCGCGCATAAACCGTGCGCGGTTGCGCGCGCCGAAGTTATAGCCGAGCACGCTCATCGCCGCGTTGGTCAGCCCGAACACCGGCATGAAGATGATCGACTGCAGCCGGAAATACGTGCCGAACGCGCCGCGGTACAGATCCGCGTAGTCGATGCCCGGGTTTGCAACGACCTGATAGTCGCCGAGCGCTTTCAGAATGGCGTTCATGCCGAACATCATCGCCGTGCCGACCGCCTGCATCAAAATCGACGGAAGCCCGACGCGATAGATCTCGTGCACTGTTTTGAGGTTCAGTTTATAGTCCGCGGGACGGATGCGGATCTCGTGCTTCGTGCCGTACAGCAGGATGATCGCAAGGATCATGGACGCAAACTGCCCGGCGACGGTCGCGATCGCCGCGCCCTTGACGCCCATCGCGGGGACGGGACCTAAGCCGAGGACGAACACGCGGTCTAAAACGATATTGGTGATCGCGCCGGTCAGCTGCATGAACATTGCAAAGATCGTCTTGCCCTGCGCGGTCATGATGCGCTCGATGCCGCACGCGATGAACACGCCGACACACAGCGAGAGGCAGATCGACATATAGTGCATGCCCATCAGCTGCACGACCGGGTCATCACTCTGCCAGCGCATGAACGGACCGGACAGCGTGAGCCCCGCGACCGTAAAGACCGCCGCGGAGATCAGAAGCACGATCAGGCCGTTGCCCGCCGCACGGTTCGCCTCCTCGAAGCGGCGCGCGCCGAGCCTGCGCGAGATCAGCGAATTGATGCCGACCGAGGTACCGACCGCGACCGAGATCAACAGCATCTGCAGCGGATTGACCAGCGACAGCGCGGCGATCGCCTTGTCGCCGACGTGTCCGACCAGCTCCGGCGTATACAGCTCGCCGAGGATCCGCATCAGCGCTTCCGGCGCGAGCTGATCCATGCGCGATACAAAGATGCTGTCCACGACATTGTACAGCGCCTGCACGAGCATGGAGACGATGATCGGCCAGCCCAACGAAAGAAGGAGCCGTCCCTCCGGCTCCGTTCCCATTCTGTTTTTACGAATCGAAGCTTCCATAACAAATCTATTATAGGTAAGCTATGAATATATTGCAAGTCTTTTATGCGGCTTTGCCGCAATTCTGTCGAAGGCAATTCACGCGTGTATACGCAATTCATCCGCGCAGCGTCACCGCACAAATGTGATCTCGTACTGCTCGCCGCTGTTGTAGGTGATCGAGAGCTTCAGACCGTCCGGCAGCGTCAGCGTGCCGGTATAGCCCTTCATCGAGGTCGAGAGCGCGGCCTGCTCCGCAAGCGAATCCGCATAGCCGTTTGCGGTCAGAAACAGCGCGATCGCGGGTTCCGTCTGCTCGGGCAGCACACTGTCGAACAGCGCGCAGTTCAGCGAATACACCTCGCCGGTGCGGCTGTCAAACTGTACGGACAGGCAGCAGGTCTGTCCGTTTTCGCCGCTGTAATACGCCTGCGCGCACCACAGGGAAAGCTTTGCGCCGGTCCCGTCGTTATAGAAATCGCGCAGCGTCGCCTGATAGCGGCTCTTGCGCAGCATGCTCTCCGCGGATTCGCCGGTGACAAGCTTTCCGGACGGCGCGTGTACCGCGATCGTATCGCTCCAAAGCGCTTTGATCCGTTCCGTGATCTCCGCTTCGCCGATCTCGCTGGGCATGACGGCGCGTTCGTCACCCTGCCGGTCGCATCCGAGGAACAGCGCGACGCGCGTTTCAAACGGCAGCGGCGCGCCGATGCCATTGGCGCTGATGATGCTGACCGCCTCGTACTGCGGGTCGTCATACAGCGCTTTTTCGGAGAGACCGAAGATCCAGCGATTCAGCAGGACCAGAAGAAACGCAATGAGCACCGTGCCCGCGGTCAGCGCGATATACGCGATGCGCGTCCGCGTTTCGCGGTCGCGGTTTGCAAAGAGACGAAGCTTTTTCATTCCTCCTCATCCCCCTTCCCGCGCTTATAAAGCGGCACGTCGAACCAGACGAGGGTCCCCTCGCCCACCTTGCTTTCAAAGTGCAGCGTGCTTCCGTGGAGCTGCGCGATGCGGTTGCCGATCGCAAGACCGAGCCCCGCGCCGTGCTGCGCGCGCGCACGGGATTTGTCGACCATAAAGAACGCCTCGGTGATGCGGGAAATCTCCTCCTCCGGAATGCCGATGCCCTCGTCGCGCACGGAGATCTTATAGCGTCCGTTCTCCCGGCGTCCCGACAGCGTGACCGTCTTGCCGGGCGAGCTTGCCTTGCGCGCGTTGTCGATCAGGTTTGTGATCAGAGTCAGCAGAAGATCCTTTTCGTACAGAATGATCTGCTGCTCGATGTCGTAGGTGAAGGTCAGCTCCGCTTTTTCGAGCATCGGCGTGACGACCGCAACGACGTGTCCGAGCGCGCGGCGCGAATACCCGCGGATCAGCTTGAACTCGTTCTTGTCGAGCACGATCAGGTCCATAAGCTTTAAGGACATCGCCTCGAGCCGCTTGCCCTCGGTGAAGATGAAGTTTGCCGCCATGAAGGCGTCCTCTTCGTCGAGCTCGGTGCTCCGGAGCATGTCCGCGTAGCCGATGATCGACGTCATCGGCGTCTTCAATTCGTGCGAGAAGTTTGCGACAAAGTCCTTTTGCTGCTTGGCGTTCAGCTCAAGCGCGTCGACCTTCTGTTCGATCGCGCCGGTCATGTCGTTGAACGCGACGGTGAGGTCGCCGATCTCATCGAGCGTCGTGACCCGCGCGCGGCGCGAATAGTTGCCGCCGCCGATGACCTTGGTAAAGCGCTGCAGCCGCCGGAGCGGCTTTGTCGTGAAGTACGAAAGCAGGAGCATCGCCGCGATCGAGACCGCGACGGTGATAATATGCAGAACGGTGACCGAGCGGATCTGCTCGGCGCGCAGATGCATCAGGTCGGTCGCGTCGTACCGCACGGACAGGAAGTAATTCTGCCCGCCGATCGACACGCAGCCCGCCGTGTCCAGAAGCGTACGCTCGCCGTCGCGGATCAGACGGTACGCGAAGCGCCGGACGCGAAGCTCGGAAAACTCCAGCGTTTTCGGAAAGCCGTCCGTGCTTGCGGTGAGAAGCTTTGCGTCGGTGGTGTACAGCGCGCAGGGCGATTCCACGCCCTGGTTCGAGCCGGCGCGCTTTAAGATCTCCTCGTACATTTCGGGCGAGGCGGTGTTGTAGTAAAGATAGATGCCGTAGAGCTCCGCTTCCATGGCGGAGGCAAGCGCCGAATAATCCGCGACCGCCGCGTGCACGCGAAAACGAAGCGCTGTTTCAAAGCTCTGCGCGATCAGGATCTGTCCTGCCACGCCGAACAACAGCGCTACGATCAGTACGGTACATATGCAGATTTTCAGAGCAAATCTCATTCTTCTTCAGGAATGTCCAGCCGGTAGCCGATCTTATGGACCGTTTTGATGCGATCCTGCCAGCCGAGTTTTCTGCGCAGCCGCTGCACATGGCTGTCCAGCGTGCGCGTCTCGCCGATGTAGTCCGTTTCCCATACGCGCTCGAACAGCGTTTCGCGGAACAGCGCCGTATTGGGATTCTGCACGAACAGCACCAGAAGATCGAACTCCTTGCGCGTGAGATCGACCCGCTTGCCGTCCTGATAGACGTCGCGCGCGTCCATGTCGATCAGAAGATCCAGGCATTGGATCATGCCCTGGCTCTTGTTGAAGCGGCGCAGCACGACCTCGATGCGCGCGAGAAGCTCCACGATCTCGAACGGCTTGACGATGTAATCCTCCGCGCCGAGCTTCAGGCCCTTGACGCGGTCGTTCAGGTCGCTCTTTGCCGTCAGGAAGATCACCGGGATCCCCATCGGACGAATGTACGCCAAAAGATCATAGCCGTCGAATTTCGGCAGCATGATATCCAGGAGCACCAGGTCGAACGGATTCTTCTCAAGAAGGTCCGCCGCCTGCTGCCCGTCGTAGGCGCATGTACACACATAGCCCTGCCGCGTCAGATTCATGCGGATCAGGTTTGCGATCGGTTCCTCATCATCCACGATCAGGATCTTTATCATTTTCCCATCCTCCGATTCCCTGTCTTGGAAATCATTGTAACACCCAAATGCGGACAAAATGTAACACGAGTGTTTCCAATCTATGGATTTTTCGTCTTTTTGGACGAAAAATGCCGAATTTTGACAGACGAACGGCTTTGCCGCCGCTTTTATTCAGTATAGCATGATTTTCCGATCCCGTCAAAGCATTCCGTTCGACAAAGTTCGGGTTGCAAAGCGAATAGGAAATGCGTATAATGAACGTATGAATTGGTATTATCATTCGCGGGATCCGCACTACAAAACGCCCTTCGGGGCGGTCAAAACGAACGAGCAGGTCTCTCTTCGCCTGGACGGCGAGCCGAGCGCGCTCGTTGAGCTTCTCCTGTACCTGCCGGAAGGGCCGAAAACCGTCCCCATGCATTGGGACGGCACCGCGTACCGCGCGTCGTTTGCCGCGCCCGGACGCCCCTGCCGCATCGGCTACGGCTTCCGCGTCGACGGACGGTATTTCGGCGCCGAGAGCGGCGCGGCGCATTTTGCCGATACGCCGCTGACCTACGGGCTGACCGTCTATGACGGCGCATTTGACACGCCGGAATGGTTCCGGCACGCCGTGGTGTATCAGATCTTTCCGGACCGGTTCTTCTGTTCCGACCGCGAACGCTTCCTGCGCGCGGCGGCGGACTACCGCGCAGCGGGGCGGTCGATCCATGTGCACGGCAGCTGGGACGAAGAACCGTATTATAAGCCGCACGGCGGCGCAAAGGAATATGTGCCGGACGATTACTTCGGCGGAGACCTGAACGGGATCCGGGAAAAGCTTCCCTACCTTGCCTCGCTCGGCGTCACCTGCATCTATCTGAACCCGATCTTCGCCGCGCACTCGAACCACCGCTACAACACGGCGGATTACCTTTCGATCGACCCGCTGCTCGGCACGAACGATGATTTCAAGGCGCTTTGCAGCGCCGCAAAAGCACGCGGGATCCGCATCGTGCTCGACGGCGTGTTTTCCCACACCGGCGACGACTCGGTCTATTTCGACCGCTACGGACGCTACGAAACGCACGGCGCCTGCGAAAGCAAGGATTCCCCGTACTACCCCTGGTACCGGTTCTATGAATGGCCGAAGACCTACGAGTGCTGGTGGAACTTCGAGACGCTGCCCGACGTCGAGGAAAACGAACCGAGCTACACGGAATTCATCCAGGGCGAAAACGGCGTGCTGAAGACGTGGCTCAGATCCGGCGCTTCCGGCTGGCGGCTCGACGTGGCGGACGAGCTGCCCGATTCGTTCATCCGCGGCATCCGCCGCTCGATCAAGGATCAGGATCCCGACGCGGTGCTCATCGGCGAGGTCTGGGACAACTGCGCGACGAAGCAGGGACCGGAGGGCCGCCGCGGCTACGTCAACGGCGACGAGCTCGACGCGCCGATGAACTATCAGTTCCGTGAGCCCGCGATCGAATTTCTGAACGGACGCAAAGACGCCTTCTGGTTTGCCGAGACGCAGAACCGGCTTCTTGAGGACTATCCGAAGCCGTTTATGGACGCGTGCCTGAACCTTTTGGGCTCGCACGACACCGAGCGCACGCGCACCGCGCTGACCGGCATTCCGGACGCGAGAACGCTCACGCGAAAGCAGCAGCTTGCGCATCATCCCGATGCGGCGGCGCTTGCCCGCGCGTCGAAGCGGCTTGCCCTCGGCTACGCGCTGATGGCGGTGCTGCCCGGCGTGCCGTGCATCTATTACGGCGACGAAGCCGGCATGACCGGCATGTCCGATCCTCTGAACCGCGGCACGTTCCCGTGGGGACGCGAAAAGACCGCGCTCACCGAACAGGTGCGCGCGCTGATGAAGCTGCACAACGAAAGCGACGCGATCCTTTCGGGCGGCATACGCATCGCCGCGATCGGCAAACAGACCGTATGCGTGATCCGAAAAAGCGCAAAGGAAACGCTGATCCTTTTGGCGAACGCCGCCGACACGCAGGTGCGCGCGGCGCTCTTCCCCGGTCTGTTCCGCGAAGGTCCGGACGCGGTCGAACCGCTTGATCTTGCCGGAACGTATATCGACGAAAACGGCGAGGCGATCGCGGCGCGCAGCGTGCTGTCCGTCACCGTACCCGCAAACGGATACCGGATCCTCCGGAAATCGTAACGTCACGAAAATATCACAATCCGCTGTTGAAAAACGGCGAAAACCTTGTTATACTAATCCCACCGAACAAACAAAGGAGAAAAAGCCATGATCATCACAAAGGACATGAACATCCGCAAGATCATCGAGATCGACGAAAACCTCGCAGGCATTCTGATCGCCTCCGGCATGCATTGCCTCGGCTGCGCGATGTCGCACTTCGAGAACCTCGAAGAAGCGTGCGCCGTCCACGGCATCGACGCCGACGCGCTGTGCAAGGATCTCAACGATTATCTCGAAAACAAGCAATAAACAACGGACAAGCCGCCCTGCCGATCCCGGCGGGGCATTTTTTGAACTATGGGAACTATCGTTACGCTGCAATCGCTCGACGATCCCGCGCTTGACGTGTACGCGCGGCTGACCGAAGCGCAGATCCGAAACCGTCTGGAGCCCGAAAAGGGCGTGTTCATTGCGGAAAGCCCGAAGGTCATCCGGCTTGCGCTGGACGCGGGGTACGAGCCCGTCTCCTTTTTGATGGAGGAAAAGCACATCGAAGGCGACGCGAAGGATTTGCTTTCACGCTGTGAAAACGTCCCGGTCTATACCGGCGAACGCGCGCTTTTGAAAGAACTGACCGGCTACGAGCTGACCCGCGGCGTACTTGCCGCCATGAAGAGAAAGCCCCTGCCCGCGCCCGAGGACGTTCTGAAAAATGCGCGCCGCATCGCGGTGCCGGACGGCATCGTGGACGCGTCGAACCTCGGCGCGATCGTGCGAAGCGCGGCGGCATTGAACATCGACGCGGTGCTCTTTACCCCGACCTGCTGCGATCCGTTGAACCGGCGTGCGGTGCGCGTCAGCATGGGCACGGTCTTTCTGGTGCCGTGGACGTTCCTGCCGGCAAACGGGATCGCGCTTTTACGCAAACGCGGCTTTATCACCGCGGCAATGGCGCTTGTAGACGATTCGCTTCCGATGGACGACCCGCGTCTCAAGGAATGCGAACGTCTTGCGATTGTGCTCGGTACGGAGGGCGACGGCCTTTCGAAGGAGACAATCATGGGCTGCGATTTTGCGGTGAAGATCCCGATGGCGCACGGTGTGGATTCTTTAAACGTCGCCGCTGCAAGCGCCGTCGCTTTTTGGGAGCTTCGAAGATAAAGGGAGGACGCCGGTATGTATTTGGAGACATTCACGCTTCCGGTCGACCGGGAAGAATCCCTGATCAAGGTGCGCATGGCAGAAAACGGCGGCGCGTTCGGTTATATCGACAACATCTACCCATGTGAAATCTTCAATCACAAAGCGCTTTCCGAAGTCAGCTTTGCGCGCGTCACCGTGTTTTACGGCGGCAACGGATCGGGCAAGAGCACGCTGTTGAACCTGATTGCGGCAAAGCTCGGGCTGAACCGCGTCGCGCCGTTCAATTCCGGCGAGCTGTTCGACGCCTATGCCGAAAATTGCGGCTATACCTGCGGCACGGACGAGGAGGGCTTCCCCGAGCGGATCCCGAACGGCAGCCGGATCATCACGAGCGACGACATATTCGACTACATGCTGGCGGTGCGCAGCAACAACTCTGAGATCGGGGAGACGGTCGAACAGGGCAAAGCAGAATACGCAAGAATCAAATTCGGCGAGAACATCGTACTGCACAGCATGGACGATTACGAGGCGCTGCGGCTGCAGGTGCAGTCCCGCAGAAAGACGCTTTCGCGGCGGATGTTCCTGCGAAAAAACGCGGGAACGGAGGTGAAGCTTTCCAGCAACGGCGAAACGGCGCTGGCGTATTTTGAGGAAAAGCTCAAAAACGATACGCTGTACTGTCTCGACGAACCGGAAAACAGCATGTCGCCGAAGATGCAGATCGAGCTCATGAAGCTGCTCGAAAAGATGGCTCGCTACTGTGGGTGTCAGTTTATCATCGCGACCCACTCGCCTTTTTTGCTCGCCATGTCCGGCGCGCGCATCTATGATCTCGACGCCGCGCCCGTTACGATCAAAAACTGGTGGGAACTGGAGAATACGAAGATCTACTTTGACTTTTTCAACAAATACCGGCACCTGTTCGAGGAATGAAAAGGATCACGGAGTTTCCGTGACCCTTTTTTGCCGTTCAGTTCAACAGCTCATACTGCGAATTGTAGATCTCGGCGTAGAAGCCGTTCTTTTTGAGAAGCTCTTTATGCGTGCCCTGCTCCACGATCGAGCCTTGGTTCACAACGAGGATCGTATCCGCGTCGACGATCGTCGAAAGACGGTGCGCGATGACAAAGCTCGTGCGGTCTCGCATGAGATCGTCCATCGTTTTCTGGATCAGGATCTCGGTGCGCGTGTCGACGTTTGAGGTCGCCTCGTCGAGAATCAGGATCGGGCGGTTGGCAAGATACGCGCGCGCGATCGTCAAAAGCTGCTTCTGTCCGCCGGAGATGTTTGTCGTCTCCTCGTTGATCACGGTGTCGTAGCCTTTCGGCAGCGAACGGATGAACCGGTCGATGTGCGCGCGCTTCGCCGCCTCGTGCACCTCCGCTTCGGTCGCGTCCGGTTTGCCGTAAGCGATGTTGTCGTAGATCGTGCCACTGAACAGCCATGTATCCTGCAGGACCATCGAAAACACGCTGCGAAGCGCGTTCCGCGGCATTTTCATGATATCCTTGCCGTCGACCAGGATCCTGCCGCCGTCGACGTCGTAGAAGCGCATCAGAAGGTTCACGATCGTGGTCTTGCCGCCGCCGGTCGGTCCGACGATGGCGACCTTTTCGCCCGCGTGTACGTCGATGGTCAGTCCTTTGATCAGTGGCTGCTTCGGATCGTAGGAGAAATCGACGTTCTCGAACCGCACATTGCCCTCGCCGTTCGGGGCGGTCTCCTGCGTGCACTCCGTCATTTCCTCTTCGTCGAGCATTTTATAAACGCGTTCGGACGATGCGATCGTATGCTGCAGCATCGAAAAGCCCTGTGCGATGCTTTCGAGCGGTCCCGCAAACATGCGGGCATAGAGCACGAACGCGACGATCGTGCCGACGCTCATGCCGAACAGGTTGTTCGCGACGAACACGCCGCCGATGATGCAGATCGCGATGTATGCGATGTTGTTTGAAAGCGCCACGATCGGCTGTACGATCGATGCAAGGAACGTGCCCTTCCGCGAAGCGTCGCGCATATCGCCGCAGAGCGCCGCATGCCGTTCGCGCTGACGGCCTTCCTGATGGAACGCCTTGACCGTATCGAATCCCGAAAACGTCTCTTCGGTCAGCGCGTAGATCTCCCCGTTCTTCTTTCGCACCTCGGCAAAGTATTTTTCACTCTTCCCCGCGATCTTCGCCGACAGGATCAGCGAAAGCGGCACGAATATGATGACCGCCGCCGCCAGGATCGGATTCAGAAGGAAGATCAGAACGATGATGCCGATGAGCTTCAATACGCCGGAGATCAGCGTTTCGAGGAAGCTGTGTACCGTCGTCCCCATCGTGGACACGTCGTCGGTCATGTGCGAGATGATCTCGCCGTTCGGCGTCTGATCGACGAAGCGCACCGGAAGACGGCGGATCTTGTCGCTCATGCGGATGCGGATCGCGCAGGTGAAGTGCTTTGATACAACATTGTTCATGATCAGCATCTCGCCGATCGCCGCCAGTGAGCTTCCCGCGTACGCCGCCGCAAGCAGGACGCAGTCGCGTCCGAACGCAGCGTTGTCGAGCACCGCGCTCTGCCCGAGATGCGCCGGTTCCCAGTAGTTATAGAGCCGGTCGGACAGCGCGCGAAGGATCTCCGGCGTCACAAGGGACAGCGCGACCGAAACGAGACTGATCAACGCGCCGAGCACGAGCCAGCCCGCGATCGGCTTCGTATCCTTCAGAATACGGAGGACCGTCTTTTTCGAGGCTTTCTGCTTCTTCATACGGCGTCACCTCCCAGCTGCGAGCGGACGATCTCGCGGTAGACCCTGCAGGACTTCACGAGCTCTGCGTGCGTACCGCTGCCCACAATGCTGCCCTGTTCGATGACAAAGATGCGGTCGCAGCGCATGGCGGTTGCCGCGCGCTGTGTGATGATGATCTGCGTTTTGCCCGCCAGATGCCGGTTCAGCGCCTTTCGGAGCTTGCTTTCGGTCAGGTAATCGAGCGCGGAAAAGCTGTCGTCGAACACATAGACCGAAGCGGGCTTCAGGATCGTGCGTGCAATGCTGATGCGCTGCTTCTGCCCGCCCGAAATGTTCGCGCCGGACTGCGCGAGGCGGTAATGAAGTCCCTCCTCATGCGAGTCGACAAACTCCGTCATCTGCGCGATGTCAAGCACGTTTTTGACCGCTTCCTCGCTCGCGTCCGGATCGCCCATGCGCACGTTGTCCAGGATCGTCCCCTCGAACACCATGCCCTTCTGCAGCGCCGCGGAAATGTTGTCGCGTACGCCGCCGCGTCCGATCTGCTCATACGGAACGCCGCCGAGCGAAATGCTGCCCTCGGTCGGCGCGTAAAAATCCAGCAGCAGCTTCAGGATCGTCGATTTTCCGCTGCCCGTACCGCCGATCAGCGCCGCCGTCTCCCCCGTCCTGACCGTGATGTTGACGTTTGAAACGGTATTGATCCCGCTGCCCGGGTAGGCAAAGCCGACGTTTTCGAGGACCAGATCCCCGCCGATGATCGTGCCGTCGCCCGTGTCTGCCGGTTCGTCCGGCAGCGCCAGCACCTCGGTCACGCGGTTCACACAGACCTTGAGGTGCGGCAGGAACACGAACGTCCAGGAAAGCATCATCACGCCGTTCAGGATCAGCGCAACGTACTGCACCGTGGCGATGATGCCGCCCGCGGTCAGCCCTTCACGCATCAGCGCGGGATCCTGCAGCCGGTTTGCGCCGAACAGCAGCATCACGACGGTCGCAAGGTTCAGCACCAGCATGCACAGCGGATTCACATAGCCTGCGCGGACATTGGCGCGGATGATGTATTTCGCCATTTCCTCCGTCGCATGCGCGATACGTTTGTGCTCGTGCGGTTCCTTGTCGAACGCGCGAATGACGCGGATGCCGGAAAGCCGCTCGCGCATCAGCCGGTTTTGCACGTCGATGTATTCGTCGGAGAGCTTCCAGAGCTTGTCGAGATGCCGCACGATCGGGAACAGGATCAGAAACGCGACCGGCATGGAAAGCAGGAGGATCAGCGCAAGCACGCGGTCGGAAAGAAGCGCGAACGCCACGCCGCCGGCAATCATGATCGGGACCATCACGACCACGTTGACAAACATGGACGACACGCTCGAGATCGTGGAAACGTCGTGTGTGGATCGCGTCAGAAGACTGGACGTGCCGATCTTCGAGAAGTTTTCAAAATCGAGCGCGGACGCCTTGTTGAAGATGCCGCGCGTCAGATCGTGCGAAAAACCGGCGGAGATCCTTGCGTTCACCGCGCCGGTCCAAAGCGCGCACAGCATGGACATGACCGCCAGCACGAGCATCAGACCGCCGAGCTTCAGGATCGCGCTCATGTCGCCGACCGCAATGCCGTCGTCGACGATGCGGCTCATCAGATACGGCAGGAACGTCCCCTCCAGCGTGGAGACGACGCACAGGATCCCCGTCAGGATCATTTGCTTTTTATACGGTTTCAGGTAGGGAAATATCTTTTTCATGGTCATAGATTATCGCGCAGGTCTCTTTATGTCCGGCGTCCGTCGGACGGATCTTTCCGATCCGTTCCGCATCCGGACCGGAGCGCCGCAAACGTGCGTTTCCGATCCCGCACAGTGCTTTTCAGTATATAGGAATCCGATGTCCGCGTCAAGATGATTCCGCCGCAAAACGATCTGAAAATTGTTTATATCAATTTTGCGGTTTTCCTGTTTTTTTCAGATACGTCAGACCGTTCAAAAACGCGAATTTGTACAATATATTTTTTATTGACAAAAACTTTTTATTCGTGTTATGATTGCAGGGTGGAGGTGTGTGAAATGGATGAACTGACAAGGCTGATCAAGACAGAGATCAAAAAGCAATTCCGCAGTGTGCGTCAATTTTCGATGTACATCGGCGTTCCGCAATCGACGATCGTGACCGCGCTGCAGAAGGGCATCGGCGGCACCTCGTTCGACACGATCATGCACATCTGCGACGTGCTGGATATCAAGCCCGTCGCCGGTGACAAACCGATCTTTCTCGACGGGGAAAAGCGCGAGCTTTTGGAGCGCTATTCGCGTCTTGACGCGGAAGGCAAGAAGGCCGTCCGCGCAGTCACTGCGATCGAGCTTATGCGCGTTGCTGACCCCGAAGCGTTTGCGGATCTCGGCAAGAAGCTGGACGCCGCGGAATAAAGACCCACATCAGAACGAAAAAACCGTTTCCGAAGGGAAACGGCTTTTTTCATGCTTTATTGCTGCGCATCCCGCACACGATCCAGCAGCGCAAGGAATTGTTCCTTCACCGGCTGCGGCGATACGATGCGCACCGCGCCGCCCAGGGCTGCGACCCAGCCGAAGAACTGCTCCGAGACCGCGACCTTCACAAACGCCCGAAAACGGTCGCCCTCCGGATGCACGGAGACGTCGGCGCCGAAGCGGTCGACGATCACCCCGATGAGGCTTGCGTCGCAGTCGAGCACCACGTCCGCCTCCTCGCCCGCGAACATCGAAAAGTTGCGGCTTGTATACACGGACATGTCGAGTGCGGAAAACGCGGCTTTCCCCTGCCGTTCGGCTTCGCTGATCGTGATGCGGTTCATCTTGTCGACGCGGTAATGCTTGATGCGCGCGTCCTCGGCGTCGTAAGCGATCAGATAATAGAACTCGTCGTCCCACACGAGTGCGAACGGGCTGACGCAGTAGCGCGCGCCGCTGCGCCGCGGGACGCGTTTTTTATTGAGATCGTACTGCCAGTAGACGAACGAGATCTCGCGATCCTCGGCGATCGCGCCGTGGATGGCGTCGATGTTGTAGAAGATGGATTCGTTGTCCGTCTTGCCGCGGTCGGAGATGTAGAGCTGGCGCTTGAGAAGCGCCGCTTCGCCGCGGCTCGAAAGCCCCGCAAGCTTTTTGATCAGCCGCATCGTTTTTTTCGGCGAGAGGAACTTCGCCGCCTGCACGCTGTCCACGAGCATCTTGAGCTCCGCAGGCTCAAACATGCGCGACGCGAGATAGTACCCCTTACGCTTGCCGACCGCGACGGATACGATGTCCATGCCGTAATCCGAAAGCGTCAGAAGATCGTCCGCCACGCTCTTGCGCTCCGCCCGGATGCCGCGTTCCTTGAGCTTTCCGATGATGTCCTGCACCGTCAGCGGATGCAGCTCGTCCGTTTCCAGCAGCAGGTCCCGGATCACCAGGATCTTGCATTTCTGATTTTCATGCTTCATATGCTCCTCCGTTCCAAAACCGTTCCGTTTGTTTTGCCTGTCAGACTGCCGTGTTCGACCGCCGGGACGCCGTTTACAAACACCGCTTCGATTCCCTTGCAAACCTTCACGGGATCGGAAAACGACGCCCGTTCGTGTACGCGGTCCGGATCGAACACGAGAAGATCCGCGTCCGCGCCGACCGCGACGCGCCCCTTGTGCATAAGTCCGTACCGGTCCGCGGGCATGCGCGTCATCTTTCTGACCGCCTCGGCAAGCGAAAGCGTCTTCCGTTCCCGCACAAACCGCTCGAGCACATGCACGAACGCGCCGTATACGCGCGGATGCAAAAGCCCGTCTCTCGGGTACGTCGCGTCCGAGATCACATAGGAAAACGGCGCGCGGTAGATCGCCGCGATGTCATCCTCATTCGTCAGCCGGTCGATCATCGTGACCGCGCAGCGGTTGCGGGAAAGAAGCTCGGCGCAGAAGCGCCACGGCTCCGCATTTCCTGCCGCTTCCGCGATCGTCCTGCCGACGTATCTCCGGTCCTCCGGAAGCTTTACCGACGAGATCTCAATGTTCTCCCAGCCGAGAAGCTTTGCGTAATTGTCGTAGTCCGTGCCGGTCTCAAGGCGCTCCCTCAGGATACGCTGCGCATCCGGATCGGCAAGCCGCCTTGCGATCGCCTCCGTGCCGCCCGCAAGAAACTCCGGCGGCAGAACGTGAAGGAGCTGCGTGCTGCCCGCGGTATACGGGTACGCATCGCACTGCACGTCAATCCCGTCCTCGCGCGCGCGGCGGATCCTTTCGAGCGCTTCGTAAACGAGCGTTCCCCACCGTTCGCGCCCGACCGCCTTCAGATGGCTGATCTGAAGCGGCACGTTCAGCGCCTTTGCGAGCGCCAATGCCTCGTCGATCGACGGCAAAAGGTTCATGGATTCCGAACGCATATGCACGGACAGCGTGACGTTGGTATTGCGGATCGGCTCGAGCGCGCGCACGAGCCCCGCCGTGTCGAAAAAGCATTCCGGCGCATAGCCGAGCCCGAGTGAGACGCCGAGCGCGCCATCGGACAGCGTTTGCGCAAGCAGCGCACGGATCGCGCGGTAATCGTCGTCGGTCAGATTCTTCGCAAACCCTGCGACGGCGGCGCGGACCGTACCGAGCCCCGTAAGCATCCCCGCATGGATCGGCAGCGGACGGCGTTTCAGCGCGTTCAGGTACGCCGCAAGGCTTTCGACCGGTAGATCGCCGAGTTCGCCCGTGATCGGATAAAGATATGCCGCGACGTCGGCCTTGTGCGGACCGCACACCGGCGCGGCACTTAACCCGCAGTTCCCGTTGACGACGGTCGTAAGCCCCTGCAATAGCTCCGCTTTTCCGAAGCCGTCCGAAAAGACCGCCGTGTCCGCGTGGCGGTGCGCGTCGATGAAGCCGGGCATGACGACCTTGCCCGCCGCGTCGATAATCTCCCCCGCGTTCGCCGCGGAAAGATCGCCGATCGCCGCGATTCGTTTGCCGGTCACGCCGAGATCGGCGCGGTACGCTTCCGTTCCGC
>JAEEGI010009455.1_pt1 | contig 21362 bp, 18 predicted proteins | sample 8958751 | NCBI WGS metagenome assembly JAEEGI01 (sample SAMN16246545, study PRJNA631951) | gut metagenome | biome: gut microbiome; feature: rumen; material: KS-attached | host: Bos | place: Iran: Karaj | collected 2018-10 | reverse complement strand
TTGACGGCCAGGACGGCTTTGTGTACAAGAAGTATATCCGCGTGGAAGGCGTTCCGTCGGACACCGAGGTTTAGGGCAAGGTCGGCAAGATCGTCAACTGCAAGACGTGCGTGAACGTGCGCGAAAAGGCGACGTCCAATTCAAAGCTTCTCGGCACGGCGGCAAGAGGCGCGATCTATGACGTACTCGGAACAAGCGGCGACTGGGTCAAGATCGACTATAAGGACGGCGAAGCGGGCTTCGTGCATAAGAAATTCGTGAAGATCACCGAGCCGGAGGAGGACATCGACGGCAAGACCGGTACGATCACCTGCAAGAACAAGGTCAACGTCCGCGCCAAGGCGACGACGGATTCCAAGCTTTTGGGCACCGCCAAGAACGGCGAGACGTTCACCGTGCACGGCCGCTCCGGCAACTGGGTCAGGATCGACTATAACGGCAAGACCGGATACGTGTACAAGACGTATATCAAGATCGGATAAATCAACAGGACGTCGGGCTCGGCGTCCTGTCAGATTGTCAAATAAGGGGTCAGACCATTTGCGGCGAGGTGTTAAAAAGAAATACTTGTCGGATGAAAAGGCGCAAAACGCCTTTTCTTTTCATTATTTCGCCGCAAATTATCCGCGTTTTCGGCCGGTCGCATACTTTAGTATAGCCTCCCGACCGAAGAACGCGGATTCTTCAGCACTCCGCTTACGCTTCGTTTCTGCGGAGCCGTCGCGCGCTTCCCGCGCGTCGCCATCTCTCCCTTCTTGGCAGCCTGTATTTTTCGATTTTCAGTATGCATTTGCATTAAGGTGCGGAAGAGGGCGCGAGGCCCTTGTGATCCTTGCCTCCTGTGCAAGGGGGTGGGTGAACGAAGTGAACCCGGAGAGGTTGTCGCTTGCGCGTACCATGACTTTACAATCCCTCAGTCGCCTGCGGCGACAGCTCCCTTTACACAAGGGAGCCAAAACTGTGTGTACATTATGCGGGACGCCGGGGTCGGCGTCCCGTGCATCATCTTACGCGCACATGCCGTGGCAGCTCATGTAATCGTAAAGCTGCTTGCCGTGCTGCTGTTCTTCCTTCTGGATGTGATTCAGCGCGTCGCGCGCGCCGGCGTCGGTGAACTCGAAGATGCAGGTGTCGTACACGGACGAGACGTGCTTTTCGGTGTCCAGCGCGTCGCGTACCAGATATTCGTCGTTCTTGCTCATCTTGCGGTCGCACTCGCCGCAGCAGGGGGAACCGCTCTGCTGATTCTGCTGTTGCTGATTCCCGCCGCCCATCATCGGGACGGTACCCTGCATCAGCGACTCGATGGTCTGAAGATGCTTGAGCTCATGGCCGCGGATCGTCTCGAACAGGGTTTTTAGCTCGGGATCCTCGGCGCGTTCGGCGTAGGTTCCGTACTTTTCGATGCAGATCTCCTCGGAGTTTTTGAGATCCTTCAGAAGCAGTTTTTCTTTTTCGGTCAGTTTCATTTTCATCACCTCGCCCATAGCATGAACGAAAAACCGCCGCCCATACACAGGCGGCGGGATTCGTGCGGATTCGAGGCTTTTACTGTCCGTCCACTGGCGAGACGCCGATCTCCTCCGACGGAAGCGGCGTCAGCGGATCACGCTCAAGCGTCAGATAGAGGTCCGGATCTGTACCGTCAAACAGATCCGCCGCAAAAATACCGAGCAGATCGTTGCTCCAGGACAGGAACAGGTCAGTATTCGCCGCTGCATCGTGCAGCCGGATCGCAATATCGCTGACGCCGTCGTCCCCGTCAATGCTCCATGTATAACCGGATTCGCGCAAGCCGTCTGCACCGCGGATGCTGGCTTTTCCGGAACGGTACAGTTCAACGGTCAGTTCACGGTACTGCCGGTAGGCTTCGTCCTCCGTCACATACGCGTCGTCAATGTGCATGGACGTCACCTTCCATACGCCGACGAAGGTCGCTTCCGTCAGGGGCAGGTCGACATTCGGCGTGCGCGTGAAGACCCAAACCGCGATATCGTCCGGATCCGGATCGGAACGTCGCAGCTCGCCGCTTTCGGGATCGTAGAGAAGGGGCGTCCCGTCGATCGTGACGGTGTTGCCGCTGCGCGTGTAGGGCAGCGTGTCCTCGGTGTAATTCTCCTGATTCCGCTCAATGAAATGCACGGTGCCGTCCGAGCGAAACTCCAGATAGTCCTCCATCAGAATGACCGCGGGGGAATCCCGGTGACCGTCCGGCGCTTCGATCGCGGTCAGGCTCCAGACGGTGCAGAGAGACGCGTCGTTCAGGTCCGGCATCGGTTCATCCGTGCGCGTAAAGATCAGGATGCCGACGTTCATGATGGGCAGGGAGAGCGTGTCATGCGCGGGATCGTAGGAGATCGGCGCGGTTTGACCGCCGGAAATCAGCTCGATCGTATTGCCGTTCAGTGTGAACGTACATTCCTCCTGCATGGGTCTGCCGTTTGTTGAGAGGTCCAGACTTGCGCTGCCGTCCTTGCGGAAGGTCAGCGTGCCGGAAAGCAGACCGGGATCATCGGGGGACAGCTCGAAGCCCATTCTCCAGACGCCGATCAGCCGGTCGAGGGTCAGCGGTTCGCCGGACACCGGCTGATCGCTTCCGGCGCGCGTGTAAACATAGGTTTCGTATTCGCTGACAAGGGACAGCGTGTCGCTTTTCGGATCGTAGACTGCGGTTTCCGTGGTCCGATATTCGTATTTGCCGGACATGGTAAATTCGATTATCAGCTCGTTCCCGTCCGCAGTGTAGGTCGCCGGCCATTCTTGTGTCTCGCTGCCGGTCACAAGGGTCCGTTTGCCGGTCCCGTCCGCATCGAGGACGATCGTATCCTTGTCCATGCCGAACATGGCGAGGAATGCAGCGTCAAACTCCTGTCCCTCTTCGATGAGCTTCGATAACTCCCATGTGCCGATATAGGTGCCCTTCTGCTTCTTCGGCACGGTCAGAAAGCACACCGCGATTGCAATACAGGCGACGATCGCGACAAGGATGATCCAGAATGCGGGCTTTTTGTAGTTCAGCACGGACTTGACGCGGCTCTTCACGCCGGTTTCGCCGAAGGCCAGCGGACAGGCGGCGATCGAACGGCGGGACACGCTGACGGCCAGGAGCGCTTCGGAATAGGCAACCTTGCCCGCATCGTCGAGGTCCTTCACGACCTTCTCGTCGCACGCCAGCTGGATGTCGCGGCAGAGGAGGATATGGGCAAGCCACAGCAGCGGATTGAACCAGTAGACCGAAAGCAGCAAAAATCCGAGCGGCTTCCAGATGTGATCGAAGCGGCGTAGGTGCGCACGCTCGTGCGAAAGGACATAGCCGCGGGTCGTTTCGTCCGTGCCGGAGGGCAGATAGATCTTCGGGAACAGCAGACCGAGGATGAACGGATCGCGGATCCCGTCGCACACATAGACGCCCTTTTCCACGCGCAGCGAGGCGCGGACCCTGTGCCGCAGAACAAGATAACTGATCGCGGCGTACAGCAGCATGCCGATCGCGCCCGCAAGCCACACCCAGCCCGCAACGGTTTTCAGCACAGCGACAGTACCGGCGCTTTTTGCTGCCGTTTCCGCAGGCGGATTGACGACGCGATTGACGGCGGGAATGCCGGTCTCGATCACGATGCGTTCCGAAACGACAGGGGAGGACTGCATCTCGGACGGCTGCGTGACCGGCTCGACCGAAACGGTCGCCGCGCTCGGCACAAGGCTCGTCACGCTCTCGATCGACACGGGCAGCAACAGACGCAAAGCGACAAGGCCCCACAGCACGACGCGCGTCCACTTCGGCGCTTTTTTCAGCACGAAGCGCAAAAGCACGACGATCAGCACGATCCAGCCCGCCGTGATGCTGATATTCAGAAGATGCAAAAACAGTTTGCTCATGATTCATGCTCCTTTCGGTAGGCTTCGATCATGCGCAGGATCTCGTTTGCCTCGGCGTCGGACAGCGGACGGTTCTTCGTAAACGCGGCGATGAACGCGGGCAGCGAGCCCGAAAAGCTCTCCTCCACAAACTGCCCGCTGCGTTCGGCATAGAACTGTTCGCGCGTGATTTTCGCCCGCACAAGCCCGTCGGCGTTCGTAAACAGGCCCTTTTCGCAGAGCTTGCGCAGCACCGTGTAGGTCGTGGGCTTTTTCCAGTTGAGCTCCTTTTCGCAGAGCTTCACAAGCTCCCCGGAGGGGATCGGCGCGTTTGCCCAGACGATGTCCGCAAACCGTGCCTGCACCTCGCCCAATTCGGTCATATGCAATACCTCCTTTGGTTTATTCTCAATAAACCTGCGTCAAGTTTATCATGGATAAACCAATCTGTCAAGGGGGGATTTCCCTGTTCTGAAGAGGGAGGGGAAGCAGTATTCCTTGGCTCCCCTGTGTAAGGGGAGCTGTCGAGCGCAGCGAGACTGAGGGATTGTAAAGTCGATGACGGCGCAAACGACAATCCCTCCGGGTTCACTCCGTTCACCCACCTCCCTTTGCACAAGGGAGGCAAGAAGCATGCCAACGGCCCCGTAAGGGAAGGTCGTACCTTCCCGCGAAACGCGATCACGCTGCAATCTCGGCGAATCTGTGACATTTGTTACGAAAGTGTGATTTTTCGCGTCGGCGCATTGACCGAAGGCAGGGGATCGTGTATAATTATACCGAAAGATGGAAAGGAGATTCCAATGAACCTGTTGTTCTTCCTGACGCCGAAGTGCGACGTGTGCGTGCTGCACAGCGACTATACGCTTCGGCAGGCGGTGGAAAAGCTCAATTCGTCGGGACGCAGCGCGATCCCGATCATCGACGCGGAGGGGCACTATTGCGGAACGGCGTCCGAAGGCGACCTTCTGCGGGCGGTGCTCAAGGAGGACACGCAGAAGGACTGGGAGCATGTGCGCCTGATGGACGTGGTCCGCGCGGGATTCAATCCGCCGGTATCGGCGTTCGCGTCGATCGAGGACCTTTTGCAGCGCGTGACGGAGCAGAACTTCGTCCCGGTGGTCGACGACCGCGGCATGTTTATCGGCATCGTCACCCGAAAAGCGATCCTGAAGCACTTTATGGAAATGGTGAAAAAACAGGCATAACGCCAAAAACCAAAAACCGCCCCCATCGGGCGGTTTTTTCAGTTGGCAGTTTAGAGTCAGCAGTTTAGAGTCGGCGACATCGTTTGCAGGAGAGGCCGACGCGGCCTCCCGCTTGATTGTGCTGCGCTCAGACGTTGAAGAAGAACTCCACGACGTCGCCGTCCTGCATGACGTACTCCTTGCCCTCGGAGCGGACGAGGCCCTTTTCCTTGCAGGCAGCGATCGAGCCGTTCTCGACGAGCATTTCGTACGGAACGACGGCGGCGCGGATGAAGCCGCGCTCGAAATCGCTGTGGATCTTGCCGGCGGCCTGCGGCGCCTTCGTGCCCTTCGTGATCGTCCATGCGCGGACCTCCTTCGGGCCGGCGGTCAGAAAGCTGATGAGCCCCAAAAGCCGGTAGCACGCCTTGACCAGCTGATCGAGGCCGGATTCATGCACGCCCATCTCCTCAAGGAATGCCTGCTTTTCGTCCGGATCGAGCTCCGCAACCTCTTCTTCGAGCTTCGCGCAGACGGTCATCGCCTCCGCGCCCTCGTTCTTTGCGATCGCGTAGAGCGATTTCACGTAGTCGTTCGGCTCGCTGCCGAGGTCGTCCTCACTCACATTTGCGACATAGATGACCGGCTTGGAGGTCAGAAGGAACAGCCCTTTGATCGCCTCCTGCTCGTCCTTGTCCGCCTCGAACGTGCGGACGGGCTTGCCGCTTTCAAGATGGTCGTAGATGCGTTTCAGAAGGTCGATCTCGACGAGCAGCTTCTTGTCGCCGCTCTTTGCCATTTTCTGCTGGCGGTCGATCCGCTTTTCGACGGTCTCCATGTCGGCGAAGATCAGCTCCAGATTGATCGTCTCGGCGTCACGCGCGGGGTTGACGCTGCCGTCCACGTGCACGATGTTGTCGTCGTCAAAGCAGCGGACGACGTGCACCACGGCGTCGACCTCGCGGATGTGCGACAGGAACTTGTTGCCGAGGCCCTCGCCGCGGGATGCGCCGCGCACGAGCCCCGCGATGTCGACAAACTCGATGACCGCGGGCGTGTACTTTTCGGGATGATGCATGTCGGCAAGCACGTCGAGCCGGTGATCCGGTACGGAAACGACGCCGACGTTCGGCTCGATCGTGCAGAACGGATAGTTCGCCGCCTGCGCGCCTGCGCGGGTGATGGCGTTGAACAGCGTGGACTTGCCGACGTTCGGCAGTCCGATGACACCCAGCTTCATATCCGTCCCTCCTTAACCGAGCTTTTCAAGACCGAGCCGCAGCCGCCGCAGCGATTCCTCACGGCCGAGCAGGATCGCGATCTCGCTTGCGCCGCCCGGCGTGACCTGCTTGCCCGCGAGCGCAATGCGCACCGGCCACAGCATCGTGCCGTTCTTCATGCCTTCCTTCTCGGCAAGGCCCAAAAGCGTGTCGTGCACCGGCTGCTCCTCCCATGCGGGGAGCGCTTCGAGCGCCGCGATCGCGATCGAAAGCACATGCTTTGCGATCTCCGGGTTCGTCTTGCTCTTCTTGTTCGTGAACAGCTCCGCGTCATAGTCGGGAAGCGCGGCGATAAAGTCCAGCATCTGGGGGATCTGCGTGAAGATCTCGGTGCGCGGCTGCAGAATGCGCGCAAGAAGCTCCGCGTGCGCCGCGTTCACGCCCGCCTGTTCGTAATAGGGCAGGGCGTATTCGGTGAACTGCTCCGGCGTGAGGCGGCGGACGTACTCCGCGTTCATCCACGTCAGCTTGTTCACGTCGAAGATGGCGGGGGACTTACTCATTCCGTTGACCGAGAACGCCGCGATCAGCTCGTCCATCGTGAAGAACTCGCGCTCGTCGCCGGGGTTCCAGCCCAATAACGCCACATAGTTCACGATCGCTTCCTTCAGGTATCCCTTGGCGAGGTAGTCCTCAAAGTATGCGTCGCCGTCGCGCTTTGAAAGCTTATGCGACGCGTCGCGCATGATCGGCGTCATGTGGATGTAGACGGGCTTTTCCCAGCCGAACGCGTCGTACAGAAGGTTGTACTTCGGCGTGCTCGAAAGGTACTCGTTGCCGCGCATGACGTGCGTGATGCCCATCGTGTGGTCGTCGATGACGTTTGCGAAGTTGTAGGTCGGCATGCCGTCCGCCTTGATCAGGATCATGTCGTCGAGATCGGCGCAGTCGACCGCGATATGGCCGTACAGCACGTCGTCGAACGACGCCTCGCCGTGCTCCGGCACGTTCTGGCGGATGACGTACGGCTCGCCGGCTGCAAGACGCCGCTGCACTTCCTCCTCGGAGAGGTGCAGGCAGTGCTTGTCATACTTGAAGGTCTCGCCGCGCGCGGCCGCTTCCTCGCGGCGTGCGGAAAGCTCCTCCTCGGTGCAGAAGCAGTAGTACGCCTTTCCGGCTTTGACAAGCTGCTCGGCGTACGGCAGATACATGTTCTTGCGTTCGCTCTGCACATAGGGACCGTAGTCGCCGCCGATGTCGGGACCCTCGTCCCACTGCATGCCGATGCTTTTCAGCGTGCGGTAGATCACGTCGACCGCGCCGGGTACGAAGCGCGCCTGGTCGGTGTCCTCGATGCGCAGGATGAACCTGCCGCCGTTCGCCTTGGCGAACAGGTAGGTATAGAGCGCGCTGCGCAGGTTGCCGAGGTGCATATAGCCCGTCGGGGACGGGGCAAATCTGGTACGAACTTCCATTGCTTTCTCCTTATGAGATCTTGAACGAATCCTTGAGGCCGACGACGCGGTTGAACACCGGACGCGCTTCGGTCGAATCGGGATCCTTTGCGAAATAGCCCATGCGCACGAACTGGAACGCGTCGCCGACCTTGGCGTCGGAAAGCGCCGGTTCGATAAAGCCCTGCTTGACTTCAAGCGAATTCGGATCGAGAAGCGCGGTGAAGTCGTCGACCTCCTCGCCCTCGGCGGCGTCGCGCATCAGCGGACCGTACAGGCGGAGCTCGGCGGGGACCGCGTCGCAGACCGGGACCCAGTGCAGCGTGCCCTTGACCTTGCGTTCGCAGGAGCCGCTACGCGTTTCGGGATCGTAGGTGACGTGGACCTCGGACACGGTGCCGTCCGCCCCGGTCTTCCACGAGACGCACTTCACGATGTACGCGCCCTTCAGGCGCACCTCGCCGTCCGGCTTCAGCCGGAAGAACTTTTTGACCGGCTCGGCCATGAAGTCGCTCTGCTCGATCCAAAGCTCACGGCCGAAGCGGACCGTATGCGTGCCCGCGTCCGGATCGTTCGGGTTGTTCTCGATCTCGACGGTCTCGAAGCGGTCCGGCTCCCAGTTGTCGATGATGAGCTTCAGCGGCTCGGTGACCGCCATGCGCCGCGGCGCGTTCGCGTTCAGGTTCTCGCGCACGCAGTGCTCGAGCATCGCGGTGTCCACGACGGAATCCGCCTTCGCCACGCCGATGCGGGCCAGAAAGTCGCGCACGGCGGCGGCGGGGTAGCCGCGGCGGCGCATGGCGCACAGCGTCGGCATTCTCGGATCGTCCCAGCCGGAAACGAAGTGTTCCTCGACAAGCCGCCGAAGGTAGCGCTTCGACATGATCGTGTTGGTGAGGTTCAGCCGCGCGAACTCGATCTGTCTGGGCTTCGGGTCGAACCCGCAGGCGTTCACGACCCAGTCATAGAGCGGGCGGTGCGCTTCGTATTCGAGCGAGCACAGCGAATGCGTCACGCCCTCGATCGCGTCCTGGATCGGGTGCGCGAAGTCGTACATCGGATAGATGCACCACTTGTCGCCGGTCTGATGGTGCGAGGTGTGCAGGATGCGGTACATCGCCGGATCGCGCATGTTGATGTTCGGGCTCGCCATATCGATCTTGGCGCGCAGCGTCTTTGCACCGTCCGGGAACTCGCCGTTCTTCATGCGCTCGAACAGGTCGAGGTTTTCCTCGACGGAGCGGTCGCGCCACGGACTGTTCGTGCCGGGCTCGGTCAGGGTTCCGCGGTATTCGCGCATCTGATCCTTCGAAAGATCGTCGACATACGCCTTGCCGTCCTTGATGAGCTTGATTGCGAGCTCATAGCACTGGTCGAAGTAGGACGAGCCGAAACGCAGCTGATCCCACTCGAAGCCGAGCCAGTGAATGTCTTCCTTGATGGCTTCCACATATTCAACGTCCTCCTTGGTCGGATTCGTGTCGTCGAACCGGAGGTTGCAGGTGCCGCCGTATTCCTCGGCAATGCCGAAGTCCACGGTCAGCGCCTTGGCGTGGCCGATGTGCAGATAGCCGTTCGGCTCGGGCGGGAAACGCGTCTTGACGCGGCGGTTCATGGTTTTGAGATCTTCTTCGACAAATTCTTCAATGAAGTTTTTGCTCCGTTCTTCCATAGCGGTTTCCTTCCCGTCGGAGGCGTTGCTCCGAACATTTTCCCTATTTTAACAATCTATTATAACGCGCCTTTTGCGATTTCACAAGACGCGAAACGTCATTTTTTGAAAATTGCCGTATGGCTTTTCGGCGGCCTGCACACAATATCGGTGCCGGACCATCGGCAAAACTTTTTCAAACGGAGGAAACCACATGTCTTTCTTTTATGACGCAAAGCGTGAGCAGACCGAGCGCGGCCGCAAAAACGACGCGGAACGCAGACGCAGCACCGATTCGAACCGCGACGGCGACAGCCAGCGCAACCGCTCGGATCGCGAAGTCTACGGACCGGAGCAGATCTGAACATGCGCAAAAAACGCCCCAAGATGGAATACGTCCCGCGCGGCACCGTCGCGATCCCGTCCGACGTGAACGGCAGCTACACGGGCAAACCGCTCGAAGATCCGCATCCGGTGCAGGACGCGGACGATCTCTAAGGCAAGAAGCTCCCATACGGGGGCTTTTTTCGTGGAACGGCAGACGGAGATTTTTCGTTGACAGGGTGCAGAATTACGTTTATAATATTTTTGTTATGGGCAGTAACACAGTAAAACGGTTGTACGGAAAGGGGAAGGGAACGAACCGTTAGCGCCAGGCCCTGCGGGGCGACGAGGAATGGCAGTTCATCGAAAGACTCGGCGGATGCTGCCACGGCCGAACTGCGGCGGGTCGACAAGGGAACGACAAAAAGCGGAATCGAAACCGTAACAGAACGGTCCCGAACGCCGAAAGCTGCGGACGGAACGCGCATAGAATCAAGCGAGACGTCCGAATTCGAATAAGGAGAAAAATCATGAGAGTCATCATTCAGGACAATTACGAAAAAATGAGCCTTTGGGCTGCACACTACATTGCCGGCAAGATCAACGCGCACAAGGAAGCGCGTCCGTTCGTACTCGGTCTTCCGACCGGCTCCAGCCCGATCGGCGTTTACAGAGAGCTTGCCCGCATGAACAAGGCGGGGGAGGTCTCCTTTGCGAACGTCGTCACCTTCAACATGGACGAATATCTCGGTCTTCCGCACGAGCATGACCAGAGCTACTGGTATTTCATGCACGACAACTTCTTCGATCATCTGGTCGACATGAAGCCCGAGAACATCAATATTCTGAACGGTATGACCGACGATCCCGAGGGCGAATGCGCGCGCTATGAGGAAAAGATCAAGTCCTACGGCGGCATCGATCTCTTTATGGGCGGCATCGGCGTGGACGGTCACATCGCGTTCAACGAGCCGTTTACCTCGCTCTGCTCGCGCACCGGCGTCCGGAACCTCACCACCGACACGCGCATCGTCAACTCCCGATTCTTCGGCAACGATCCCGAGAAGGTGCCCTCTCAGGCACTTTCCGTCGGCGTCGGCACGGTCACGGATTCCAAAGAAGTTCTGATTCTGATCAACGGCCACAACAAGGCGCGCGCGCTCGCGGCAACCGTCGAGGGCAACGTGAGCCACAAGTGGACCTGCTCCGCGCTGCAGATGCACAACGGCGCGATCATCGCGTGCGACGAGGCCGCCTGCGGCGAGCTGACCGTCGACACCTACAAGTACTTCCTCGACATCGAGAGAAACGAGCGGCTGTAAGATATGTATACGATTACGGATTTATACGACCTCGACCACACGCTGGCGAAGGATTATCTCAAGCAGTTCACCTATCCGTGGGAAGCGCTGAAGGGCATCAAGGAGTTCATTCTTGCGCTCGGTCCGACGCTCGGCGAGGACTATGAGGAGGTCTCCGAACACGTCTGGGTGCATAAGACCGCCAAGGTCTTCCCGTCCGCCTATCTCGGCGCGCCGTGCATCATCGGTCCCGAAACCGAGGTCCGGCACTGCGCGTTCATCCGCGGCTCCGCGCTGGTCGGCGCAAACTGCGTCGTCGGCAATTCCGTGGAGCTCAAGAACGTCATTCTGTTCGACAACGTGCAGACGCCGCACTACAACTACGTCGGCGATTCGATCCTGGGCTATAAGAGCCATATGGGCGCGGGTTCGATCACTTCGAACGTCAAGAGCGACAAGCGCCTCGTCGTCGTGCACAACGGCACGGAGCGGATCGAGACCGGCATCAAGAAGTTCGGCGCGATGCTCGGCGATTATGTCGAGGTCGGCTGCAACGCGGTCTGCAATCCCGGTACGGTGATCGGACGGCACAGCAACGTCTATCCGACGAGCTGCGTGCGCGGCGTGGTTCCCGCAAACAGCATCTGGAAGGACAACGGCACGGTAGCGATGAAGGAGGAACGGTAATGGGCAAGTATTTCGGAACGGACGGCTTCCGCGGCGAAGCCAACAAGAATCTGACCTATGAGCATGCGATCAAGATCGGCCGGTTCCTCGGCTGGTACTACGGCGCGCGCCTCGACAAGAAGGCGAAGGTCGTCATCGGCAAGGATACGAGACGGTCGAGCTACATGTTCGAATATGCGCTCTGCACGGGGCTGATGGCTTCCGGCGCGGACGCCTACATCATGCACGTCACCACGACGCCGTCGGTCGCGTACATCACGCGCGTCGACGATTTCGACTGCGGCATCATGATCTCCGCGTCGCACAATCCGTACTACGACAACGGCATCAAGCTTCTGAACAGCTTCGGTGAGAAGATGGACGAGGAAACGATCCTGAAGGTGGAGGACTACATCGACGGCAGAATCAACGTCCCGCTCGCCGACCGGCACGAGATCGGCCGTACGGTCGACTATGTCTCCGGCAGAAACCGCTATATCGGCTTCCTTATCTCGCTGAGCAAGTACGGCTTCAAGGGCAAGAAGGTCGGTCTGGACGTCGCGAACGGCGCGGCATGGCAGATCGCGAAGGGCGTGTATGAGGCGCTCGGCGCGAAGGTCTACGTCATGAACGACAATCCGGACGGCTACAACATCAACACCGACTGCGGCAGCACGCACATCGAGCATCTGCAGAAGTTCGTCGTGGAGAATCACCTCGACGTCGGTTTCGCCTTCGACGGCGACGCCGACCGCTGCCTGTGCGTGGACGAAAAGGGCAACGTCGTCACCGGCGACCATGTGCTTTACATCTACGGTCTCTATATGAAGGAGCGCGGCAAGCTTCTGAACAACAAGGTCGTCACGACGGTCATGTCGAACTTCGGGCTTTACAAAGCGCTCGACAAGGTCGGCATCGAATACGAAAAGACCAAGGTCGGCGACAAGTACGTCTATGAGAACATGGTGCAGACCGGCAACCGCATCGGCGGCGAGCAGAGCGGTCATACGATCTTCCTGAAGTACGAGACGACCGGCGACGGCATTGTGACGAGCCTCAAGCTGATGGAGGTCATGCTTGCGAAGCAGAAGCCGATGAGCGAACTCGCGGCGCCCGTCGTGTTCTATCCGCAGGTACTCAAAAACGTGCGCGTCAAGTCCAAGCCCGACGCGCAGAACGATCCCGACGTGCAGGCGGCGGTCAAGCGGGTTGCCGACGAGCTCGGCGATTCCGGCCGCATCCTCGTGCGCGAAAGCGGCACCGAACCGGTGATCCGCGTCATGGTCGAGGCGGACACGAACGAGATCTGCGAAAAGTACGTCGACTCCGTCATCGAGGTCATCAAGGCAAAGGGACATCTCGCATAAGCACAAAACACGGCACAAACGCGCTTCCGAACGGAGGCGCGTTTTTCTGTGCCGAAACCGCGCGCGGGCGGCGGATTCACGGAAAAACCGTCAGGGGACACAAAAAAATCACAGATTACGCCAAAACTGTTCACAAAGAAAACGCAGTTTGTTCAAATCGAGATGTTATGATAAATACGCTGAAAAAGTATATCGTCGGTACGAAAACCGGCAAACGGCAGGAAACTGCTCAAGATATAGCGAAAAAACGGGCTTTTCCGCGCAAGATACGACGACGGACGGAATGCGCTCCGCGATGGCACGGAAAAATGAACCAAAATATGCGCCGCCAAAAGAAACCGGTTTTCCTTTGCGGCAGACAGACAGGAAACGATCCGCGCACCCGAAAAAATCAGAACACCCTTTCGGCGTGCCGTTGTCATCGCCGACAGATTCGGTCGGCAATATGGAGGAGTTATGGCTCAAAAACATAAGAAAAAAAGAAGGAGAAGAGTGCAGCCGCGTTTTTACGTGATCATCTCGATGTTCATCGTGCTGATCCTGCTGCTCGTCTTTCTGATCGTATTCCTGGCACTCTGGGCCTGCACCAACATGCAGCGTGAGGAGGGCTATCAGCCGGTTGCGTTCAGCGATTTCGTCAAGGGCGTGACGCCCGCGCCGACGCCGACGCCCACGCCGACGCCCACGCCGGAACCGACGCCGACGCCAAAGCCCACGCCGTACATGGTGGCGGCTTCCAATCCGGAGCAATACGGCTTTGTGCCGCATCTCATGGTGAACGGCAGCGAGGTCATGGCGAACAGCTACCGGCGCGCGCAGGAAATCGAATTCCCGCCGGCGGACGGCTACAACGCGGAGAACGTGAAGGGCATTCTGACCTTCCGCGGCAACAACTGGAGAAACGCTTCGAGCGTCGGGACGGTCGAGCTGACGGAGTACAAGTTCACGCAGATCTGGAGTCAGAAGATCGGCGCGCTCACCAAGGGCGGCGGCAGCGGCAAGTGGTCCGGCTGCGGCTGGACGGGACAGCCGCTGATCGTGCAGTGGCCTGCGGAAACGCGCAGGATCATGAACCTCTATGACTGGGCGAAGGAAAAGGAAAACCTCGTCGAGGTCATCTATCCGACCGAGGACGGCAACATCTACTTCCTCGATCTCGAAACGGGCAGGCAGACGCGCGACACGCTCGTGATGCGCGTTCCGTTCAAGGGCACCGGCAGCGTCGATCCGCGCGGCTGGCCGCTCCTGTACTGCGGCTCCGGCGATCAGTACGAGGCGGACGATCAGAAATCGCGCGCCTACATCATCTCGCTGATCAACGGCAGAGTGCTGTATGAGTTCGGCAAGCAGGGCACCGATTCGTTCGCCAGAAGACGCTGGTACGCATACGATTCCGCGCCGCTCATCGACGCGGCGACCGATACGCTGATCTACCCGGGCGAGAACGGCATCGTCTATACGATGAAGCTCAACACCGTCTACGATCCGTCGATCGGCTCGATCTCGGTCAATCCGTCGGACGTCGTCAAGTTCCGCTACGACTGCAACAACATCTACGACGATATCGACGTCGCCGATCCCACGCACAAGTGGCAGGGCTATGAAGGCAGCGCCGCCGCGTGGAACGGGCATCTGTATCTTTCGAGCAACGACGGCATGTTCCAGTGCATCGACCTCAACACCATGCAGATCGTGTGGGTGGCGAACACCGAGGACGACACGAACGGCAGCCCCGTGCTCGACGTGATCAGCGACACCGAGGCGTACCTGTACGTCGGCACCTCGCTGCACTTCAACAAGGACAAGAACAACAGCGGCATCGCGCCGTTCTTCAAGATCGACGCCATGACCGGCGAGATCAAGGGCCGCTACGGGCTGACCGTACTGACCGTGTCCGGCGTTTCCGGCGGCATCCAGTCGACGGCGGCGGTCGGAAAAGCGGGAAGCAACGTCAGCGATCTCGTGTTCATCTCGATCGCGCGCTATCCGGACAAGGACAAGGGACTTCTGGTGGCGCTCGACAAGAACACGTTCGACGTGCGCTGGAAGATGGACATGGACTACTATTCCTGGTCCAGCCCGACCGTCGTGTACAGCGCGAACGGCAACGGCTACGTCATTCAGGCGGATTCGCACGGCAACATCTTCCTCGTCGACGGCGTGACCGGCGCCGTGCGCGGCGCAACGTCGCCGACCGATTCGAACTTCGAAGCGTCGCCCGCCGTGTTCGGCAACATCCTCGTGCTCGGCTGCCGCGGCGATCAGACGATCTTCGGCATGCGGCTGTCCTGAATCATCCGACCGAATCTCCCCTTTTGCAGATGCTGCAAAAGGGGATTTGCGTTTATTTACGGAAATGTCGAAAAGAGTTTGCATTTTCGCATTGCGCGAAGGGATGCGATAGGATATAATACGAACCATGGCAGGCAACAATAACAGAACCGTACATCCGAGATTTCTCGTGTTCTGCGCGTCGGTGTTCATCCTCTTGATCGCCGTCGTGCTTTTGGCGGTTGCAGTCAAATACGGCAGTTCGATGTGCTCAACCGGCACGCGCTGCGGCGGCTCGCCCGACGCGCTTGCGATCGGCAGCACGGTCATCGATCCGGGCGGCGCACAGGAGAATCCGCCCGAGCAGTCCGGCGTGAACCAGTCCGACGCGTCGATCATTCCCGATCCGCCCGCGCTTTCCGAATCGACGGAGTATCCCGTCGTCCCCGCGGAGGAGGCGAAGCCCGCGAACTTCGGCTTCACCTACGAGATCCGCAAGAACAACCGCGAGGAAACCTACACCGAAAACCCGAACGAAAACGCGCTCTCCTTCGGCAGCGCAAAGAGCTATACCGGCGTCAAGGGCATCACGACCTTTGCGGGCAACCATTACCGCAACGGCTTTGCCTACGGCACGGCGACGATCACCATGCAGACGATGGAGCAGGTCTGGTCCTACGCGATCGGCTCGGCGAACGGCTTTGCCGGCGCAAGCTGGACCGGTCAGCCGCTGATCGTCACATGGGAACAGCCGACGCTGGCGCATCTGGGCGTCAAGCAGGAATACCGCGACCGCGAAAAACTCAACGAGGTCATCCTCTGCGGCGCCGACGGCAACATCTATTTCCTGGAACTCGAGACGGGCAGCCGCACGCGGGAGCCGATCGCGATCAACGCGCCGATGTTCGGCACCCCGACGCTCGATCCGTCCGGCGCGCCGATGCTCTATATCGGCAAGGGGACCAAGGAGGACGACAACAAGACCTCGACCTACGCGGTCAATCTCATCGCAAACACCTTTGAAACCATCGTCAGCGGCAAGGACCATACCGCGCGGCGCAGCGACTGGGCGGCGTTCGATTCGAGCCCGCTGATGATCGACGACATGCTGATCTGGCCGGGCGAAAGCGGCGTGCTGTATCTCGTGCGCATGAACACGAAGTACGACGCCGAATCCGGCTCGCTGTCGGTCGAGCAGGGCGACCGCATCAAGTACCGCTACAACGGCACCGGCTATTCGAGCACGACGTTTGCCGGAAAGCGCAGCTACGGCTTTGAATCCTCGGCGGCGGCGTTCCGCAACAATCTGTATCTGACGGACAACGGCGGACGGCTCCAGTGCATCAATCTCAATACGCTGAAACTCCAGTTCGTCGCGGACGTCGGCGGCGATTCGGACGCGACGCCGGTTCTCGAAGAGGACGGCAACGCGGGCACCGTGTTCGTCTATACCTGCTCGCAGTGCGATACGCAGGAGGAGACGCTGCCGAACGGCTACGGCTACTGCTATGTGCGCAAATTCAACGCGCTGACCGGCGAAAAGCTCTGGGAGCAGCGGCAGATCTGCATCACCATCGGCGGCGCGAAGGGCGGCAGCAAGGCGACGCCGCACATCGGACACGGCACGATCGGCGATCTTCTGATCTGCGCGTTTTACGGACTGGCGGTCGATACGACCGACGCGGACGGCAACGTGACCTATACCTACGGCGGCAAGATCGTGGCGTACGACCGTGAAACCGGCGCGGTTCGCTGGGAGATCAAGCAGACCGGCAACGCGGATTACGTTTCCTCGCCGCTCGTCGTGTACAACGCGCGCGGCGACGCATATCTCGTCGCCTGCGACCGCGACGGCTGCATCAAGCTGTACAACGCGGCGCGTCCCGGCGACAACGCGCTGTTCGCGCTGGACCTCGGCGAGCGCATCGACGCGACGCCGGTTGCGTTCGGCAACTATGTCGTCGTCGCAACGACCGGCAGCCGCGAGCAGACGCGTCTGTTCTGCATGAAGCTCAGCTGAGGCGGCACGTATGACACGGATCCTTTTGGTCGAAGACGACGCGGCGATCGTGCGAACGCTTTCGGAATACCTCGAAGGCGAAGGCTTTGATACGGCAACCGCCGCGACGGAAGCGGCGGCGAAGACGGCGCTGAAAAACACGCCGTTCGATCTTGTGCTGCTGGACGTCTCGCTTGCGCGCGGCAGCGGATTTCCCGTCTGCAAAGCGGCGAAGGAAAAGGACGTTCCGGTGATCTTTCTGACCGCTTCGGGCGACGAAAACAGCGTGGTCAAGGGGCTCGATATGGGCGCCGACGATTATATCACCAAGCCGTTCCGTCCGCGCGAGCTCGTCTCGCGCATCAAGAGCGTGCTCCGGAGAACCGGCGCGGAGCCTGCGCTGCGGCTCAGTAACGGCGTGACCGTCGATCCGGACCGCGGGATCGCGCAAAAGGACGGCGAGGAGATCAAGCTTTCCGCGCTCGAATTCCGGCTGCTGCTCGTGTTTCTGAATCACCGCGGCAAGCTGCTGACGCGCGAAAAGCTTCTGGAGGACATCTGGGACATCGCGGGCGACTTTGTCAACGACAACACGCTGACCGTCTACATCAAGCGCCTGCGGTTGAAGCTCGGCGACGATCCGCTGAAGCCGCAGATCATCAAGACCGTGCGCGGACTCGGATACCGCATGGACTGATATGGGACTCTTTCGAAACCGCGAACTCAAAATCGAATGCATCATCGACGCCGCCGCAACGGTTCTGCTTGCCGTTGCGGGCTTTTTCGTACATCCGTTGGCGGGCGTTCTGCTTTTGCTGCTCGGCGGCGGTCTCAGCGCGCTGCATCTGCTGCACGGACGCAGACGCTATGCGAACATCGACGCGCTCACCAAGAGCATCGACCGCGTGCTGCACGAGCAGGATCAACTGCTGATCACCGAGAGCGACGAGGGCGAGCTTGCGATTTTGACCGCGGAGATTCGCAAAATGACCGTGCGGCTCAGGGAGCAGACCGACCGGCTCAAGGACGACAAGCGCCTGCTGTCCGACGCGATCGCGGACCTGTTCCATCAGATCCGCACGCCGCTGACCTCGATGAACCTGATTGTGTCGATGCTCTCGGAGGACGATCTTCCGGCCGAACGGCGGCTCCGGTATCTGCATGAACTCAAACAGCAGCTCGGCCGCATCCAGTGGATCACCGAAACGCTGTTGAAGCTCTCGAAACTCGACGCGGAGACGGTGCGCTTCCATCCGGAACCGGTCGACGCAAGGGCGCTGATCGAGCAGGCGGCGGAGCCGCTGCGCGTTCGGATGGAACTGAAGGACGTTGCGCTCGAAATCGAGGACGACGGCGCGCGGCTTACGGTCGATCGCGCATGGACGGAGGAGGCGCTCTCCAACATCCTGAAAAACTGCATGGAGCATACGCCGGAGGGCGGACGCATCACGGTGCAGACGGAGGAAAGTCCGGTCTTTTGCCGCATCACGGTGCGCGACACCGGCGCGGGCTTTGATCCGGAGGACCTCGGACACATCTTCGAACGCTTCTATCGAGGCAAAAACGCGGCGGATGACAGCATCGGGATCGGGCTTGCGCTCTCGCGCGAGGTCATTGCATCGCAGGGCGGCACGATCGTAGCAAAGAACGCCGACACAGGCGGCGCGCAGTTTACGATCACGTTCTACAAAACCGTATTATAAGGAAAACAAAAGAATTTCCGTGACAGTCACCGAACTGTCACTTTTCTTTTGTACAATGATTTCAGAAGAACAAAAGGAGGCATATCCATGGAAATATTAACGGTCGAAAACCTGACGAAGATATACGGCGCGGGAAACGCCGAGGTCCGCGCACTGGACGGCGTGTCGTTCTCGGTGGAGAAAGGAGAATTTCTTGCGATCATCGGTCCGAGCGGCAGCGGTAAATCGACGCTTTTGCATGCGCTCGGCGGCGTCGACCGTCCGACGTCCGGCAAGGTCTATATGAACGGGCAGGACGTGTACGCGCAAAACGAGGAGCAGCTTGCGATCTTCCGCCGCCGTCACGTCGGTCTCATCTATCAGTTCTACAATCTGATCCCGGTGCTGAACGTGGTCGAAAACATGACGCTTCCGGTGCGCATGGACGGGCGCAAGGTCAACGAGCAGCGTTTGAACGAGCTTCTGCACCTGCTCGCCTTGGAGGATCGCAAAAATAATCTGCCCAATCAGCTTTCCGGCGGACAGCAGCAGCGCGTGTCGATCGGCAGGGCTTTGATGAACGCGCCGGAGATCGTGCTTGCCGACGAGCCGACCGGCAACCTCGATTCCAAAAACAGCCGCGAGATCGTGGAGCTTTTGAAGATTTCCAACCGCAAATACAACCAGACGCTGATCGTCATCACGCACGACGAGCAGATCGCGCTGCAGGCGGACCGCGTGATCGCGATCGAGGACGGCAGGATCACCAAGGACGAGCGCATCCGGAGGGCGCAGGCATGAACATTCTGCATACCTTTACACGGCGCGCGCTCAAAAAGAACCGCATGCGCACGCTCGTCACGATCATCGGCATCGTGCTTTCGATGGCGCTGTTAACGGCCGTCATCGAAGGCGCGTACAGCGGACTGGTCTATATGCGCGGCGTGACGACAGAGGACACGGGCGACTGGCACGCGTATTTTCCGGAGCTCGATGAAGCGACCGCCGAACATCTCAAGGAACAGGATTTTGTCGAGGACGTCGTCACGACCTGGCGGCTCGTCGGCTATGAAGCGCAGGATCCCGAAACCGACCGTCAGCCGGTCTTTGTGGACGCGCTCGAGGGCGACGCGCCGGTGATCGCAAGCCGCATCAAAGAAGGAAGAATGCCCGAAAACGAACACGAGCTGATCCTTTCGAGCCGCTTCTATGAGATCGTGAAGCAGGAAAAACTCGACGCGTTCGAGATCGGCAGCACCGTCACCATGTCGATCGGCGATCGCATGAGCCCGGACGGCGAACGGCTTTCCGAAAACGATTCGCGGTGGGAGGGCGAGACCGTCGTCGACGCAAAGCCGATGACCTATACGATCGTCGGCGTCTATCGTAGCTTCGATCCCTCGGTGCAGGGCACCGGCTACCGCGCACTGACCAAGGGACAGGGGACGGGTGCGTGCTCCGTGTTCTTCAAGGTCAAACATCCGTACCTTTTCAAATCCGTCATGGACCGCCAGACGGTCTCGCAGAACTGGCGAAAGAATTCCTCGCTGATGCGGCTGTACGGCGTGTTTAACGACGACGTCATTGTCAGTGTTCTCTATGGCTTTGCGGCGGTACTCGTCGTGCTCGTCATGTTCGGTTCGATCTCGTTGATCTACAACGCGTTTTCGATCTCGGTTTCCGAGCGCACGCGGCAGTTCGGCATCCTGAAATCGATCGGCGCGACGAAGAAGCAGATTCGAGCGTCGGTGCGCTATGAAGCGCTGGTGCTCTCCCTTCTCGGCATTCCGGCAGGGCTGATCGTCGGCTGCGCGGGCATCGGGATCACGCTGTGGGCGATCCGCGACACCATTTCGGCGCTGATGCCGAATGCCGAAACGCAGATGCGCCTTGCGCTGCATCCGGTCGCGCTGTTGATCGCAGCAGTCATTGCGCTCATCACGGTGCTGATTTCCGCCGCGGTTCCCGCACGGCGGGCGGCGCGGCTGCAGCCGATCGACGCGATCCGCCAGAGCGCGGACGTCAAGACGAAAGCGAAGGAAGTCAGAACCTCCAGGCTCACCGAAAAGCTGTTCGGCTTCGAGGGCGCGATGGGCGCGAAGAACTTCAAGCGCAACAAAAAGGGCTATCGCGCGACGGTGCTGTCGCTCATGATGAGCATCGTGCTGTTTATCGGCGCGTCGTCGTTCTGCACGTACCTTACCGACATGGTCGAAACGCTGACCGAGTATACAAGCTATGATGTGTTCGCCTACGTTCCGGTTTATGCCGTGAAGGACGTCATGGCAAAGATGCGCAAGTTCGACGGCGTCACCCGCGCGGCATTTTTCTTCCCGGAGAATGTGTCGGACGGCTACAGCGCAAAGACCGCGCTTTTGACCG
>JAEEGI010009452.1_pt1 | contig 21371 bp, 21 predicted proteins | sample 8958751 | NCBI WGS metagenome assembly JAEEGI01 (sample SAMN16246545, study PRJNA631951) | gut metagenome | biome: gut microbiome; feature: rumen; material: KS-attached | host: Bos | place: Iran: Karaj | collected 2018-10 | reverse complement strand
CCCTCGGCATCGCAGAAATGGATGCTGGCCTTGGGATTGGCCTTATAGTGGGCTACACGCAGTGAGAAGGTGTTGGTGGTGAAATAAAAGACCTTGATACCTTCGCGCTTGCGTGGTGCCAACATGGCCTTGGTGCAGGGATAGCCCTCGTTATCTACCGATGAGATATAGGTAACAGGCAACGAGTCGGCCAACTGGGCGATAAGTTCTTTTACACCAGCCAAAGCAGGATTGACCTTCATAGTCTCATCATCGTCGACAACGAGTGTCTTACGCCAACGCTTCAGTTGTGGGAAGTACATCTTCATCTGTCCGATGTACTCCTCTTTTGTGATCGGATTGGGCAACCCCTCGTTCACAGCACCTACGAACTGGGCACAGTGCTCAATCATCTCATCCATCGTGCACTCCTGTAGGAATTTTCCGTCCCTATAGCAGTACATGCAATAATCTTCGTTTTTACTGCCGTCGGCGTTTGTGCCGAGAACCTCGTCAGTGAGTGGCATACCGCAACTCTGACAGAATTTCATTTTTTCCATATTTCACTGTTATTTTTTCAACATTCTTTCAAAATACCATTTACAGTCTTAACGAATACTTTCATTATTTCTGCTTCATCATTTCATTGGGGATTCGATTCATTTATCTATCGACCTCTATTCTCATTTCGCAATCTGTCCCACCACCCAAGATGGAATGACAAAGCGTTACGGTGAAGTTCTTGTCTTTCCATAAACTGTGCAGCGAATAAATCACACTTTGGCGTGAACATTCACAGAGCAAAGGCGTAGTGACATATCCTTTTTTACACAACTCACAGGTGCATTCCAAGAAGATAAGTCGATAGACATGGCCTTTCTCAACAACCTCACCTTTTACTCCTGGCAAATCATTTGCCATCTGAAAGAACACATCCATGTTACCTTTGGCATCCTCATAGAGTTTCTTGTAAACAGAAAGTGTGCCGCCATTTACACAGTTTTTTCCACATTCCGAGAAGAATGCAGACCGCTCCTCTGGAGAGAGCTGTGCTATACCTTTCTCGAAACCCTTAAACCAATTTGATATTTCCATGACAATTTTTTCTTTCATCAATTACGTGTTAATATCTCAGCATCGGATAATATCGTACTCCGTTCGTAATCTGTTCCTCACTGGTATCCGCAAATCCCAGTTTCTTGTAAAACTCATGACCGTAGGGAGAGGCATTTACCGTGATAGGCTCTCCGTCCTTCATACGAAGGATATGCTGGATTAGTTGCCTGCCAATGCCTTTTCGCTGATAGTTCTTATCCACAAACAATAGTCCGATGTGGTGATGTTCATTGCGAGAGGCAATTACTCCCACCAGCTTATTGTCTTGATACGCTCCATAAAAGCGATGCATACTTAGGTATGATTCATCGCCAATGGTATGAATGAATTCTGCAATACCCTCATCACAGTAGTCTGGGGCTTCAAACTCCATAAACACCTCTTTCACGAGCTTTAACGCCTCATCCAGTTTGTCATTTTCTATAGAACTGATTTGAGTTGCTTCGTTGTGTTCAAAATCATGAATCGTATCGTTGTTCTGTGTCATGTCTTTATCCGATTATGCCCCCGAAGGGCTAAACGTAGTTAATTATGAATTGTGAATTATGCATTATGAATTATCTTGGTATGCCTTGTAGTCCAAAGGTCGTACGCATCCCCATCCTTGGGCAAAACGCTCGAATTTATTGTTGACGACCTTCTTCAACAATAGCCCAACTATCAGGCGGAGCAGCCATGGGTACTGCTCAGGTCCGGTAAACTTGGCAGCCTCCTTGGTGATGAAAGTGCCTCGTTGCGCAAATAACCGTCCCATTGCCTGATAGGGCTTTGTCATCTTCTCGGCATCCTGTGGCTTGGATGTGCGTATGGTGAATGTGCCTCCCTTCACGAGACAACCGCCGTAGGTGCATCCCAACTGTGCAGGGAGTGCCCTCAGGAAGCGTTCGCCAAGGCGAAGCTGGAATCCTTCGTCAAACCCGCTGTGGAGTATGAACGAGAGTTGTGCAGGCTTGGTGCGCTTGGTTGGCAGGGTGTCGAGGAACTCAAGGAGCAAGCTCGGCATACACTCCACGTAGAGAGGCATGGCGATGATGATATTGTCATTGGCTATATAAGCCTCGCGTGCAGCATCCCATTCCTTACGGTCGGACAGGCTGTAAAGCTCGTATGTGCTTCCGTCCTCCTCCAGTCCCGTTACAAACGATTGGATAATCTTGTCCGTGTTACTGAACTTCTTCACACGTGGACTGCCGTTGATTATTACTATATGCATTATGCGCCCTCCTTTCTGCCCATCAGGGCTGTTGCACCAAGTGAGTGACCGCCAAGGTTGTCGGATGTTCGTTCGCACCATTCCTCAAGCATGTCCTGTACTCCATGACCCTTATAGATGAGTCCCACGTTAAGTGGTGCATAGCGTATGGAGTGGCGCATACGTCCGTTGCGAAACTCGATGTTCATGTTCAGCATAGGCAGGATGCGATCCATCACTCGCTTTCCACGATAGTCGATGAATCCGAAGCGTGTGTCAGATATGAGCCATAGGTTCTGTGCACCTGCCAGCTTTCTCAGTATCTGCTCGTAGTCGTCCTTTATGGCGCATACTCCCGGAGTCTTCAGGAAGCAGTGGTTGCAGCCCATGCAATGTGCAATCTTCATGTCTGTGGTGTCTACAATCTCAGCCTCTTTATCCTTAATCAGAGCCTTTATCTGCTCTGTATAGTCATTTCCTAATGTGTTTAATACTAATGTTTTCATCCTTTTATCCAGTTATCTAAGAACGCCATCTGCTCATCGGTGTGAAACCAGTGCTCGCCATTCTCCATGACGGTTAGAGTGGCTTGATGCTTATTGGAAAAGTCGGCGATTGTCTTGAACGATGTCAGATTGTCGTTGCTGCCGTAGAGAATATGTGTTGGCACGTGCCATTCTATGGGGTGACTTCTGACGTAGGACAGATAATCCCACGACAAATCCTCGCCAAAATCGGTGCGGATAGTGCCTGCCGATTTCAGTTGCTCCTCGGTAACGCCTGCCCACGTCATCATGTTGGAGATGAGGCTTTCCATGTCAACGATGGGCGAGATGAAGAAGGCTTTCTCTATCAAGTCATCGATGCCGGCATTCATGCTGAAGAATGCGCCTATGCTGTTGGCTATCAGAGTTATGCTGCCGCATCTGCTTTTTAGTTCTTTTACGGCATCGTTTATCTCCTTGCCTGTGTCCCAAGGACTGAACGTCTTGTAGTCCAGACCTATGACATCGCAGTTGGGGCAAAGCGTTTTGTAGTGCTCGCTCTCTGCTGCACTTCCTCCTTTTCCGTGAATGTATAGTATTGCGTTCATTTTTTATTCAAGAGCCAGTTTCCGTTTATTGATGATGTGGATTGTATCGGATAATGCCGTGCGCCGTTCGTAGTCTTTCCGTCGTCGGTGTCGGCTAATCCATTATCATCTGCACATTTTTCTCCATCGCCTTAGCATCGGGAAGAAGTTTTGCATCATTTGCTTGTATTCGTCTTTTGTCATAGGCTTTGGCATGTTCTTGTTCACCTCGTCTACAAACTGAAGGCAATGCTCAATCATCTCGTTCATTGTGCAGTCTTGCTGAAATCTGCCGTCTGAATAGCAGAATTTGCAGTAGTCGAAGTTGGTGCTTCCGTCGGCGTTTGTGCCGCAGTCGGCAGCACTTGTCAGAGGCATTCCGCAACTTTGGCAGAACTGCGGAAGCTGACCGTCGCAGAACATTTTTTCTTTCTTCGGAAATGTTGATTCGTATGCCTCGAATGCTTCGGGATTATCTTCGGCCACGAAATATCCCAGCGGCGGAGTGTATGTAGCCTCAATGCCGCCAAGCCAGCCCGGAATCAGTTCCTGCGCAAGGAAGTAAGGCACTTCGGCATCTTTCGGCTCGGCATGATAGTGGATGTTCAGTTTGCTTGCAAGTCCGAATCCGGCATGTTTGTAAAACTCTATGTTACCTTCCATGCAGATGAATCCGATGCCCATCTGCCGCGCCTTGGCGAGTGCGTGGTTTAGCAGTTTCAGTCCGTAGCCCTTTCGCTTGTAGTCGGGGTGTATGCTGATAGGACCGAACGTCCACGATTGTCGGCTCGTTCCGTTGCCGAGGTCGAGTTCGGCTTTCGAGAACATTACGTGCCCTATTATCTTGTTGTCTTCCTCCATCACGAAGTCGAGTTCCGGGATGAAGTCGGGATTCGTTCTGTACTGGTTAAGTACGAAGTGCTCGGTACATCCCGGTCGGTAAACGTTCCAGAATGCCTCGCGCGTAAGGTTTTCAACCTCTCTGTAGTCTTTTGTTTCTTCTAATCTAATGTTCATTTTCTTTGATTTATTCAGAATTTCCTTGTTTTCCCGTTCAGCGAGTGCAGTTGCCTTCAGCTAAAGAAAACCGAGTAGGGAAGTGGCAGAGGCAGTACGACGTAGCATGCCAGTGCCTTGCCCTTCTCGTTGATGGTTTTGCCGTATTGTCTGTGTGCTTGTGCAATAGCGAGTGCGGTTACAACAATAATAACCGCAAGCACTGTCAGTTCTTTGTTGAGTCTTTGCATTTTCTCGTTGTGTTTTTGTGTCCTAATCGCTGTTTCTTATGTCAATGCCGCCGATAATGTTGCTTGCAATGATGTGGATGCACGGAGCATCGGGCTTGACGTGGCGGTCGGTATGGTTGCCTATGCCGCCCAGAATGCTGCGGCTCTTCACCACCACGTTAACCGTTGGCGGAATGAGCAGTTCAACGCCTCCGCAAAAGGTGTGAATGTCAATCTCCTCGTCCTCGGTTATGGTTGCTTCGCGAAGGTCGAGGCGTATTCCTCCGCAGCACACGTCGAGGCGCGCCCCGTGAAATGCCTCTCCGCGATATATGTACTCGTCGCCTCCGTAGTGAACCGAGCAGCGTATGCGCTTGCCGTCGTCGCCTATTGGCAGCGGACGCTGAAGCCACTGGTCGCGGTTATCAATTATGCTTTCAATTATAAGATGCACGCCTATGTACAGAAACACCGCCGGGGCAACGTATTCGAGCCAAGGCTGCTGCCATAGCCATCCAAGGTTTGCCAAGCCCCACATGTCGGCAAGTTTCAAGAGTGCGCCTGCCACAAGTATTATTCCAAGAATAGTTCTATTATTCATGATATGTTTATTTTCGTGTTTTTTTCATGGCGCAAAATTATAATGCCGTCTGCTGTAATGCAAGTTTCTGGGATATTCTGCATGTTTATGTGACGAATGGTGCGTTTGCCTTGACGGAATGCACGTTTTGTGACGAATGGTCTGCGTTTATGGCTTCTTGCCATGTAAGATTTTGGCAATGTATTATATAAAATGAGCACTTTCAGAAAAAAAGCAAACATTTTAGATTAAAATGAGAGTGAAAATAATTTTTTCTTAATTTTGCAGCCGAGGTTTATGCCGTTTTCCAATTAGGATAGCTTTTAACTTGGATGTCTAAAAAATGTTTTATAAGTAAAAAAGATGAGAAGGTTAGTTTTGATTATTTCAGTAATTGTATCTGCCGTTTTGCTGCTTGCCGACTGTAAGTCGCAGAATCAAACCGGAGATATTCCTTACACGGTTTGCGAAGGATATTTTGTAAGGAACGATGCAGACAAAGTTCCACTTGGAAAGATTACATCGCAGAGCGAGTTCGACAAATTGTTTGGCATGGCTGCCGTAATGGGCAGAAGCATCACGCCGATTGACTTCAGCAAGCAGTTTGTCATTGCCGTGAGCGAAAAGCCTACCGAGAATGTCATAACCTATTCGCCATTGTCGCTTGTGCGCTCCGAAAATGGGATTGTGTTTTCCTACGGCATTGAGCGCAGTTCTAAGATTTCGTACGTCATTCAGCCACTGCTGCTCATCGTGGTAGACAAGAAATACGAATCGGAGGTCGAAGTGGTTGCAAAGTAAAAAGATACACGAATTAGGGATAAAAAGCTGACAATTCTTACACCATAGTTTAAAATCCGTCTCGTTTCAAAAGAAAATGCGGCGGATTTTTTTGTTTTTCATTTTTCACTTTTGTATAGTCTTTGCCGATAGAAATATATTTGGGAAACCGCTTGTTTTCTGATAAATGACTTGTTTTTTTGACAGATAAGTTATAATTTTGTGGCCTTATGACTAATGGCAAGAAAGAAGTTTTGAAGGTACGCATAGTAAGCGTAAGTTTTTTTGTGTTCTCGATGGCAATTTTCAAGCCCTTCGGGTTGGGTGCATGGCAATGGAAGGCTTGTATCCATCTGGTTGCGTTGTGGCTGTTAGGCTTCTTGGTGTGCTTGGTTTCCGAGGCTATGGTTGAGTATCTATTCAGAATGCCGCATACTAACGAGCGTGGCGTTGAGTACATCATACGCCGGAATCTTAGGTTTCAGGTGGTAAACACGCTGCTTGTATCGCTCATGGTGTGTCTCTATCGCCATTTCATGCTTAGCAGTCGCATCGAGGGCAACCGGCTGTCGTGGGCAAACTTTCTCGACACGCTTGGCATCGTGGCTTTCAGTTCTTTTGCCATCGGAATATATTGGCGATTCAAGTTCCGCAGCCGTTACCTTAAAAGCGAGCTCGAAGAAACCCGACAGTTCAACGAGCAACTTCAGAAACTGCATCAGATGGCAGAGCAGCGCGCCAAGAATGTCGAGACATCTCTTGCTGCCGATGCTGCCGTTGTTAGCGATGAGGCTCAGCAGTCGTCGGCTCCGTCACAGCCTGCCGATGAGATAACGCTTTCTGGCTCCACAAGCGAGTCGGTAACGCTCAGTATTCAGAATCTGCTTTATGTTGAGGCTGTTGGCAACTATGTAAAAGTCTTTCAGTGGCACGACGGACGGCAGCAGGTTGATATGCTCCGCACCACATCGAAGCAGGTTGAGGAGAAGCTTGCCGCCTATCCGATGATTGTGCGCTGTCATCGCGCCTTCATCGTGAATCTCTGTCAGGTCGATGAGATAATATCAAAGGGTGGCGCAATGCAGCTCGTAATAAAGCATTGCAACGACGCTCTGCCTGTTTCGCGCAGCAATATGGCTGGCATTAAAGAGGCGGTAAAGACGGTTCTTGGCGAATGAGAGTTGAAAATTCACAGTTGACAATTAACAATTCAGAATTCATAATTCAAAATTGCTTTCTTAATTAGAGAAAGTTGAAAATTCTGAGGCAATTCACGATTGACAGCTTAGGAGTTGTAACGAACAATTTCGTCAGAAATTGTTCGTTTGGTATATGCAAAATAGAAGGTAGGAAGAAGGTAGGAAGAAGGTAGGAAGAAGGTAGATAGAAGGAAGGTAGATTCAAGGTGCATTCAAGTAAGCCGGAAGATACGGGGAAGAGCTTATGAGGGTAGACTAATGGTTGAGAATCGGAATAGGTTAACTCTTAATAGGTAATTGCCAATGTCGCAATTTGGTTTAGTATGGGTGGTGTGAAACTTTTGGGAAGCCTAACTACTATTTGACGTGTAAATTGTAGAAAAAGAGTACTAATTTATCTTTTGGTAAACATAAAATGGTGTCAAGATATAGGGAAGCTATATGCAAGGTATATGTAGGGTATATGTAAGCTATATGTTGGCTATATGTAGGCTATATGCAAAGTATAGCCAGAGTAGGAATAGGCTATGGGAAAGTTGAACGTTTAAAAATGAAAGTTGGAGAAATCGGGAGTGTTTCATACGCAGTTGACAGACCCTAAATTGGCGAGATTGTTCTTACTTTTCGAAATGGCGGACTGAAAAATGGGCTTAAAACAAATATTATTTGTATATTTACCGCCAAATAGTAGTAATTTGAAAAACGGATGCATCTGCCAGTTCCAAGATTTTCATGCTGTCAGATTCGAAAATTGGGCAGAACTGAGTGGTTTAGGGTTGATGTAGCCGCACTTTGAGTATTGGCAAGTTGAAAAAATTAAATATATGAAAATCTCACAAAAAATAAGATACGTTTTTGATTTCGTATTTTTTACATATTGTCGTTTCTATATTGATGTATCTTCTCGAAATGCTACTCCTTACGAGAATGGATGTTGTATTTATTTTGTAACATTATCAGTTTATGTAGGAGGCTTAATTTGTCTAATTGAAAATGCCATATCATTAAATGAGGAGATAATTTTATATACTGGACTTGTATTGTTTGGTATTGGCACGATAATAGGTTTTATTTTTCCATATCTGCACAAGGATTATTACAAGTACTTACATGAAAAATTCTATGATGATTATGGTGAAGAAGACTTGGTAATTCCAATTATTTTTACTATAGCTCCGTTTGTGATTTTATATTTTTATTTAAAATAGTAGGATTGTGAAAAAAATAAGATACGTTTTTGACTTTGTATTTTACAGATATTGTCGATTGTATATTGATTTACTTTCTCCAAGAGGAACTCCTTATGAAGATGGTTGCTTTATATATTTTATGACATTATCATTTTATGTAGATATTTTTATTTACTTAATGGGGAATGTGATATCGTTAGAGGGGGAGTTTGGTGAGTTAATCGTATATATAGCAATTGCGTTACCACTTATAGGTGTAATAGTTGGGCTTATTTACTCGTATCTGCATAAGGATTATTACAAGTATTTACATGCAAAATTCTATGATGATTATGGTGAAGAAGACTTGGCTATTCCTATTATTCTGACTTTAGCTCCAATAGCCTTATTTATTTATCATTTTTTATAATGAAGCAAATAATAAACACAATATTCTTCCCCATCATCAAGATACAGTCAATTATATTTGCTGATGAGAAATAAAGTAGTATTTGTTACAGGCATTAGTTTGTTGGTATTGGCAATAGGTTTATTTCTGTGCGTAGATATAAGCCAAGGGGATTTTGACTTGAATGCCACCGAAGAACCGCCTACAAAAACAGCATTTTGGGTGGGTGCTCCCGACTTTGGCTGCTGGTACGACATATTAGAAATAGATTCGACCACTCATCGTGCAAGAATTAAAGTCTATGATGATTATGATAGGCGAGTGTGGGCAGATGGGATATATGTAGACAGAAACAGGGTTCTGAATCCTTTTAGCAAAGAAAAAATAAGGCGTGAAATCGTTGATTTCGACATAAATAATGGCAATATCAAAATAAAAGAGGGCTGCGACTGTCTGGAAATAGATTCTTTCATCTATTGCGGATTTGAGATAATTCGTTAGTAGAGATTGATGCATGTGGAGTTGTTAATTTGGTATTAGTTATAAAAAACGAATAAATTATGTTACCACTTTGTAAATTTTACAGATATTTGATTTATAGATTGTATCATTTCCGCAATGATACACCTATATTTAATACAATTGCAACATTAACGATTGTTCATTGGTTTCAGTTGTTAAATATTTTTTATGTAGTAGATGAATTCACATCTTATAAAATTTGGAACTCTATATTTAGTCCTTCTAAATTCAATCCTATGATTGTGATTTTGTTTGGAATCTTAAATTTCATTTTGTTATATAATAAGAAAAAGTGGAAGTCTTATGATGAGGAGTTTAAGAACGAATCGCCTAAGGAGAGAAAAAGAGGTTTGATAATCGTGCTAAGCTATTTGATAGGGACAATTATTTTATCTTTCGTTTTAGTGATTGCTATTGGTGAATATAAAGCCTCTTTGAAATAAATTATGGTCAAATACATTGCGTCAATAACATTCTTCACCGTCTTATGCATGATGATGGAGATAAGCACATTTGCAAAATTATTATGGTAATGATGTCCAAAAAGGGAATTTAAATTCCGTGGATGACCAATTCTCTATTGCTCTTGGGTATTTTCATGGTGACAAGTATAGAGCATTATTTAAAATGAAATCTCATTATAAACTGGTAAAAAAAATATATGATTTTTTTAAATGTAAATAAACATAACGTTTTGTGTTTTATCTTTATATTATTTCATACTATTATTTATTCATGTAATAGTAGTGAGGAACAAACTTTTGAAGAAATGTTGAGACGAGATTCGGTAGAGTTAAGTCAAATGATACAAAGAGCATCCGAAAGTAAAATTGAACATTTATTTGTGTTCTCCGGAAGGTATGAGAGTGGTAGTAAACCACAATGCTTTGAAATATTACGCAAGCTGTCAAATTCAAGAAGCTTAAGATTTGAGGGCTCGTTAAATTATTGGGATGATATAACAATTGATGCTGTTTATGCAGATTCAATAGAGAATACATTTATAGATAGTCTAAATATTGAAAATGACCTCAAATCTCTATTTAAGTCATGCAAAAAAATTGCTGATGGGAAAGAAATAATTTTACTGGCATTACACAACAAAATTATTGGTGCAACAGAACTATTAGAAACCAAGAATTACGTTGAAATGTTGTTTTATTATAATGGGAAACACTACCTATTGGTCAGTGTTGATGATAGTAAGCTTTATGATATCTTAGAATGTAGGAAAAGATTAATTTATAAGGATTTAGATATAATAAAAAGTTGTCAGAGAATCACAAAAAATATCTATCTTATTGGCTTTTCTTCACAAGATGAGTTCTTCAAAGATAGATAATTTGTTGTCTGCCGTTCTCTGGAATATACAGTTCACTATTCTCTCTAATTCCCGAATCCTAGAGTATTAACAGCCATTTGTAATGCCCTCAAGGCATAGCCTTGCAAAATAAGCAACAGAGCGGAAAAACAAAGGATAGCACCTTTCGTTTTTCCGCTCTTGTTTTTTTAATTGCAGACAAAGCAGAATTTCGAGGCGATTACGAAACCCAAAATATTAGCGCAGATAAAATTGCTGTTTGTTTACAAAATTATTAACTTTGCGGTATCTTAAAACTTTACAAAATGGTTAAGACTTTTTTTCTAATATCTTTTCTGGCATTGTCATCGTTCTGTAGCGCGCAGCCACAGACTATAAGCGCAGAAATAGCGCAAGATACGCGAACCGTATTCTTCAGCCTTGTATCTTCTGCCGAGAATTCATCGCTCGACTTTAATGCGCAATATGCTTATATCGAGGATATTGGCGATGGACGCGGATATACGGCAGGCGTCATTGGCTTTACTTCGGGAACAGGCGATATGATTGAGGTGGTGAAGCGTTATGTTGCACTAAAGCCCAAAAACAATCCGCTGAAGAAATACATTCCAGCCCTCGAAAAAGTCAACGGCTCGCCCTCGCACGAAGGTCTTGGCGATGCCTTTGTAAAGGCGTGGAAAACGGCGTCTAAAGATGCCGAGATGATAGCGGCGCAAGACTCTGTCCTGAATGCTATGTATTACAATCCGGCGATGTATTATGCCCAGAAAGACGGTCTTAGCACGCTCGGCGCATTTATTTACTACGACGCGCTGGTTGTTCACGGTCCGGGTAAGGACGAGGACAGCTTCGGCGGCATTCGCAAGGCGGCGTTGGCAAAGTCGAATCCGCCGTCGGCAAAGGGCGATGAGACAGAGTGGCTCAACACCTTTCTGGCGGCACGCACGATAGTAATGAAAAAGGAAGCCGCACATTCCGACCTCTCGCGCATCTCGACCCAGCAGAAATTCATAGCCGAGAAGAACTTCAGCCTTACTCTGCCACTTTCGTGGAATATGTACGGTGACAAGTTTATACTTACGAAGAAAAAATAAAAAAGCATAATGATGAAGACATTTCAAATATTGTTTTGCATGACAGCTTTTCTGTTGTCTGCTTGTCATGCGAAGGTAGACAACACTTTTAATGAATCATCGTTAAACCACGAACTGGACTCAATTACGCAGGTAATACTAAGCGAGAACATGCAGGCACAGTTCGCCAAGGCTGATTATACGCCCAAAGACAAGGATGTAGACCGTTGCGTTGAAATATGCGACACTCTTATTGCTCATGGTGTTGTGCCAAACCCCATAATGACAAAACTTCGCATCCTTTCGGTGGCAAAGCGATATAAAGAATGTATCGAGTTTGGCAACAGCGAAATTTGCTCTTCAAACGAGGTCTATCCTGTTCCGGGACTTTTAAAGTGTAAGTTAAATGCCATGCAATGCCGTCTTGATGGAGATAAAGAGGGTGAGGAAAAATGTATAAAACTGGCATTTGAACGTATAAACCAGTACATCAGAAAAAACAAAACGGTATTTGATGATATTTTGAAAATGAATAAAGAGTCGTTTGAATCCGCAGTCATTACCAATTACAAATCTAATCAGCCTTATGTAAAAGCCATGATGACAATAATGTTGTACGAAATGTACTACGCTTGTACCTTTGGAAACGACGCTTGGAACAAGGAATATGAAAGGCTCTGCAAGGAATATCCCGACGCATTTGTACTTACGACGATGAAATCCTCTGTGCCAAGTACAGATATAATGAGTTTCTGACCCCCAGTTCTTCCGAAGTTGCAACTTGGCTGAGAAAAAACGGGAATTTGACGTTCGACCAAGAACACGGAATTTCAGGCTGGGCAGGTGAGAAAATCAAAACCCGAACGCATCCCGAACGAAACCCGAACAAATCTATGATATTTATAGTGCAGAAAATTCGGTTAGGCCAACAAAAACGACCTTTAAAATTAAAGGTCGTTATAGTTTGGTGAGAATGTGTCGCCTTGTGTGAAGTCGCCGGTCGTGAGACCCTTCTTCAGCCATTTGTGACGCTGGTCGGCGCGACCGTGGTTAAAGCTCTCGGGCACCGTATAGCCCTGATGCTTCTTTTGCAGATAGTCGTCGCCAATCTTCGAAGCCGTGTTGAGTGCTTCTTCGATATCACCATCTTCGAGCGACTTGAAACGCTTGTTCTCAAGATGTCCCCATACTCCGGCATAGAAATCGGCCTGAAGTTCGAGGCGCACGCTTATCTGGTTAGCCTCCTTCTCGCTGACGCGGCTCATCTGCTGGTGTGCCTTCTGCAAGTCGCCCAGAAGATACTGAACATGATGTCCCACCTCGTGCGCTATGACGTAGGCGTATGCAAAGTCGCCGTCGGCTCCGAGCGTCTTCTTCATGGTAGAGAAGAATGACAGGTCGATATAAACAGTCTGGTCGGCAGAGCAGTAGAACGGACCTGTTGACGAGGTAGCGTTTCCGCATCCGCTCTCTACGGCGTTGGTAAACAGCACCATCTTTGGAGCCTGATAAGTCTTGCCCATCTTCTTGAACTCCTCGGTCCAGATATCCTCGGTCGATGCCAGAATCTGCTTTGAGAACTTGGCAAGTTCCTCCTCCTCGGCAGTAGGCTGATAATTCTGTTCAGTAGTCTGCCCGCCGCTCAGCGCGCCGCTTTGCGAAAGGTTCTGAAATACAGTCGAAAGGTCACCGCCCGAGAGCAGGGTTATTACAACGATGGCAATAATTCCGCCAATTCCTGCCAGTCCAGCCTTTGCGCCGCCCTTGCCGCGGCGGTCGTCAACGTTGTCGCTTTCGCGTCTTCCGTTTAGTCTCATAGATATATGCTTTTATCAGTTTAAATTTATTGTTGAATTTTGCTGACAAAGATAGTCAAAAATAATTTTGTCTTTACTCTCTTATGTCGTATATTTGTCGAAAATTCAGAAAACTCGTGTGATATGGAACAGCTAAAGACATTGCCAATTGGTTTGCAGGACTTTGAAAGTCTTCGTAAAAGTGGATATCTTTATGTTGATAAGACAGAATTTATATACAACTTGATAGCGGGCGGAAAATATTATTTTCTGTCTCGTCCGCGTCGTTTTGGCAAGTCGTTGCTGATGTCTACCATTCATGCGGTTTTTGACGGAAAACGCGAACTGTTCGAAGGGCTTGCCATTGCCGACAAGCCCGATATAGACTGGGCAAAGCATCCTGTGCTGCATCTGGATTTGAATACAAACAGATACGATTCAAAGGAAGTGCTTGACAAGAAACTTGACAATTCCCTCTCGGAGTGGGAGCAAGAGTTTGATTGTGCAAGAAAAGACCTTCCTCTTGGAATGAGATTTGAGAACGTCATTCAACGTGCATACGACAAGACAGGCCGTGGTGTTGTAATCCTTGTAGACGAATATGACAAGCCGATGCTTCAGGCCATAGGCAATGAAGAACTGCAAGATGAGTTCCGCAGCACTCTCAAAGGATTCTATGGCGCTTTGAAGAGCAAGGATGGCTGCATCCGTTTCGCGCTTCTGACAGGCGTAACGAAGTTTGGCAAGGTGAGCGTTTTCAGCGACCTCAATAATCTGAAAGACATATCGATGGACAGGCGATATGTTGAGATGTGCGGTCTGACGGAAACCGAGATAAAGACAACGCTTGCCAAGCATGTTGAGCGTCTTGCCGACACCTGCGGAATGACATACGACGAGGCTTTGGCAAATATGAAACGGATGTACGACGGATATCATTTTCGCGAGAATTCTACCGGAATGTATAATCCGTTTAGCGTGCTTAATGCGCTTGATTCTATGGATTTCGGCAGCTACTGGTTCGAGACAGGCACGCCGACTTATCTCGTTGAACTTCTCCAGCGCGACGACTATAATCTTGAGGCGATGGCAAACGCCAAGGCCGATGCCGACACACTAAACAGCATCGACTCAACATCCAAAGACCCGATACCTGTCATCTATCAGAGCGGTTATCTAACCATAAAGGACTACGACCCGGAGTTTGGCGAATATACGCTCGGCTTCCCTAACGAGGAAGTGAATATCGGCTTCACCAAGTTCCTTCTGCCGTGGTACATATCGAAAGAGCGGAGCAAGTCGGCCTTCGACCTGAAGAATTTTGTGCTTGACCTCCGCGCCGGCAATACCGAGCAGTTCGTTAAGCGTCTCCGTGCGCTCTTTGCCGACACTCCATACATGCTCATCAAGGATTTGGAGAATCATTATCAGAACGTAATCTGGATAGTAAGCAAGCTTGCCGGCCAGTATGTTCAGGCTGAATATATGACAAGCGAGGGACGTATTGACCTCGTGCTCCAGACTCCGAAGTTCTGCTACGTCATGGAATTCAAACTCGATGGCACGGCCGAGGAAGCACTTGCGCAGATTGAAGACAAGCATTACACCCTTCCTTTCGAGCTTAACGGTCAGAAGATAATCCGCATAGGCATGAATTTCAGCAAGGAAACACGCAACATCGAAAATGTGGCGATTGGCTGATATTCGCTATTTTGAAAAAGTAAAGCATCGGCAGGCAGGCCCCATTGTCGTGCGCAACTGCAACATCGAGAGATGAATTGTTAAAAAGAACGTCATACCGCCATCTTTAAAACGGCTGTACATCGTACAAAAAAACGTACATATTACTTGTTGTTAAGCTAATTATGCTTATTTTTGCAAAATAGGTAAATTCTTTAAGTTGATGAAAATAAATATTTTTAAGGTTGTGCTGGCTGTGATTATTGGCTTTTGCCAGATTATGTCGATAAGTGCGCAGACAAAGGCACAGTTGTACAAGCAGTTCGGTTCACCGTCGGGCGAGTCGCTGCCGTGGTGCTTCTGGTACTGGATGTACGGAGCGGTGAGCAAGGAAGGGATAACTGCCGATATTGAGGCTATGAAGCAAGCCGGACTTGGCGGATGCTACCTGATGCCAATCTACGGCACCGACCGCCGTCCCGAATACGAGGGCAGGGCGCAGCAACTGACAGAAGAGTGGTGGAAGATGATTGGACACAGCGTTGCCGAGGCCGACAGGAACGGACTGCAACTAGGCATTCATGTAAGCGACGGATTCGCCCTTGCCGGCGGTCCGTGGATAAAGCCCGAGGAGAGTATGCAGAAGATTGTATCTGCCGACACTATCGTTAGTCGCGGCAAGAAAGCCATAAAGCAAATAAGACTGCCTAAGCCAGAGAGCTACAAAGGATATTACGAAGATATAAAGGTTCTTGCCGTTCCTGTTATTAAGACTGAACTGCTCGACACCATGCCATGCCAAAAGACATACTCGGCAGGCGTAACGCTTAACAACGGAACATTCCGCGCCACCGGAAGTTGCTACATACAGCTCGAATACGAAAAGGCATTTACGGTGCGCAGCGTAGAAATAACGCCATCGGTACGAAACATGCAGTCGCTAAGAATGACGATGCTTGCAAGCAACGACGGCGAAACATTCACCAAGGTAAAGGAGTTCGTACCGCCACGCAGCGGATGGCAGGATTCCGATTTCTGTTACACTTTTGCCGTGCCCGAGACAACGGCGCGCTACTTCCGCTTTACATGGACTCCCGAAGGCACAGAGCCGGGAAGCGAGAGCCTCGATGCCGCCAAGTGGAAGCCAAACCTTAAGCTGAGGAACATCGTGCTTCGTCGTAGGGCGAGCATAGACCAATGGCAGGGCAAGAGCGGACTTGTGTGGCGAATAGATGCAGACAAATCTGCCAAGCCATCGCTCTTTGTAAAGACAAAAGATATTATCGACCTTACCGCGAGCCTCTCGGCAGACGGAACGCTGAATAATCCGTCTCTGCCCGAAGGCTGCTGGCGCATTATTCGCATAGGCCACACATCAACAGGGCACGAGAATGCCACGGCAGGCGGCGGAAGAGGTCTGGAATGTGATAAGTTCAGCACATCGGCAGTAAAAAAGCAGATTGACGGCTGGTTTGGCGCAATATACAACCATGTTGACAAAGCCGTGGCGCGCCGCGTTATAACCCGAATGCACGTTGACAGCTGGGAGTGCGGCTCGCAGAACTGGAGCAGCAACTTTGCCGATGAGTTCAAGGCACGAAGAGGATACGACCTTATGCCTTATCTGCCCGTTATGGTAGGCGTGCCGGTAGAGAGCCATGAGAAGAGCGAGCAGGTGCTGCGCGATGTGCGCAAGACGATAAGCGAACTCATCGTAGATGTGTTCTTCAAGACGGCAAAAGCCGAGGCTGAGAGATACAACTGCGAGCTGAGCACCGAGTGCGTTGCTCCGACGATGATGAGCGACGGACTTCTGCATTACTCTGTAAGCGACAGACCGATGGGCGAGTTCTGGCTTCAGAGTCCTACGCACGACAAGCCAAACGATATGCTCGATGCCATAAGCGGAGCGCACATCTACGGAAAGAACATCGTGCAGGCAGAGGGCTTTACGCAGCTTCGCGGACATTGGGACGAGACTCCGGCAACGGTCAAGTCGCTGCTCGATTGTAACTTCTCGCTCGGCATAAACAAACTGTTCTACCACGTTTATACGCACAATCCGTGGCTCGACCGCAAGCCGGGAATGACGCTCGACGGCATTGGCTTCTACTTTCAGCGCGACAACACATGGTGGACTCTCGGAGCGCCTGCCTTGAGCCTCTATGCTGCACGATGCCAGACGTTGCTTCAGTACGGCAAGCCGGTGGCAGATATTGCCGTCTACACCGGCGATGAACTCCCGTCGCGCGCCGTCCTCCCCGAGAAACTCATAACCCTTCTGCCGGGACTTTACGGCAAGGAGAAAGTCGAGGCAGAGAAGGCACGAATGAAGAACGAAGGTCAGCCGATGGACAAGGTGAACGGCGTGGGCTTTGCCAAGAACATAAACCGTGCCGAACTGTGGTGGGGCGCGCTTCACGGCTATCAGTACGACTCGATGAATCCTGATGTACTGCACAATCATGCCAAGGCAGAAGACGGCAGACTCAGACTTGCATCGGGTGCAGAATACGCAACTCTGGTCGTTGATAAATCGAACATCTCGGAAGAGACAAAGAAGAAGATTGAAGAACTGAAGAAGAACGGCTGCAACGTGATAGACTACACTCTGAACGACGGCGAGTTGAAGAACGTGCAGCCCGACGTGATTGCACCCGACAGTATGGTGTGGACACATCGCAAGGGCGAGGAGATGGACATCTATTTTGTGGCAAGCATTTCGGGCAGAAAGCGCGATGTTGAACTCAACTTCCGCCAGACTGACCGCATGGTCGAACTCTGGAATCCGATGACGGGTAAGACGCGCAACGACTTCGCCACAGAATACAAAGACGGCAGAACAGTCGTAAGACTCACACTTCAGCCGGCAGAATCGCTCTTCGTCGTGTTCGGACAGTCGGGCAGAAATGCCGAGACATCAGCCGAGCCGATGGTTCAGACCGAGCCGGCAGTCTTCGCATCAGAAGGCAGTCTGAAATTCATCAGTCTGCCATCTACGACAATCAGCGGCAGCGCGAAGGACGTGTTCTTCGACTGGTCGGCATCATCCGACGAGAAGATAAAATATTACTCTGGCACAGCCGAATATCAGCTTAAAATAAAGCGACCAAAGACGGCTAAGGGCGCGAGAGTCTATCTCGTACTCGACAATCTTCGCGACGTGGCATCGGTAAAGGTGAACAACGCCGATTGCGGAACTCTGTGGTTCGCGCCTTGCAAGGTAGATGTGACCGACGCTCTGCAAAATGCTAAGGGAAAGACCGTCGATGTGCAGATTACCGTTCAGAACACATGGAACAATGCCATAAAGGGCGCGAGCGTTGGCAAAGCACCTTTCGACGGCATCTGGACCAACGCCAACTACCGCAGCAATCCGTTCGAGCTCATTCCTGCTGGACTGATAGGCGGCATACAATGGGAAGTGCAGCGATGAGGCTGCCTTCTCTAATCGAAAAAAGTAAAAACTATAACTAAATGATATAAATGAAGAAACTTATTTTCACACTTTTCAGCGCGTTGTGCCTGAACGCGAGCGCGGCAATAAAGTTGCCGGCTTTGTTCTGCGACAACATGGTGCTTCAGCAGCAGTCGGACGTTAACATCTGGGGAACAGCCGATGCTGGCAAAACCGTAACAATTACGGCAAGTTGGGACAAGAAGGCTAAATTTTCGGCAAAGGCGGGAAACGACGGCAAATGGAAGATTGCCGTAAAGACTCCGCAGGCCGGAGGACCATATTCTGTAACCATTTCCGACGGACAGAGCGTAACACTCAACAACGTGCTTGTGGGCGAGGTGTGGCTTTGCGCCGGACAGAGCAACATGGAGATGCCGATGAAGGGCTTCAAGTGCCAGCCGGTTGAGAACGGCAATCGCGACGCGGTTCTCAGCACCAATCCAAATATGCGACTGTTTACCGTTAAACGCTCATCATCGCTCACTCCGAAAGATGATGTTGTAGGCTCGTGGCTCATGGCAAATGCCGAGAGCGTGCGCGAATTCAGCGCAACGGCATTCTACTTCGGACGGATGTTGCAGATGGTAAAGCCCGATGTTCCGGTGGGACTCATCGTTACGGCGTGGGGCGGCTCGGCCTGCGAGGCTTGGATGGACGAGAAGATGCTCGCCGATTTCCCATTGGCACAGATTCCGCGCACACAAGAGGACATAAAGTCGAAAAACCGCACTCCAACCGTTCTATACAACGGAATGTTGCACCCTGTCATCGGCTACGGAATACGCGGCGCGATATGGTATCAGGGCGAGGACAACTGGAATCGTGCCGAGACATACAGCGACATGATGGCATCGATGGTTAGCGGATGGCGCGCGCAATGGGGCATAGGCGATTTTCCGTTCTACTACTGCCAGATTGCGCCTTACGACTATTCGATAATTACCGAGAAAGGTCAGCCTATATACAACACCGCATATCTTCGTGAGCAGCAGGTTTTGGCTTTGCAGAAGATAAGCAACAGCGGAATGGCTTGCCTTATGGATGCCGGATTGGAGAAAGGCATCCATCCCGAGAAGAAGCAACTTGCCGGCGAACGCTTGGCATATCAGGCTCTCAGCAAGACTTACGGAATGAAAGGCGTGGCTTGCGAGTCGCCAACCTTCAAGCAGATGACGATAAAGAACGATACCGTAGACATCGTTTTCAATAACTGCGGAATGTGGCCTTACATCAAGGGCGGCGAGAGCCAGAACTTCGAGGTGGCAGGTGAGGACGGCGTTTTCCATCCAGCCAAGGCTTGGGGCGTGCGCAGTCACATTTTGGTCAAGAGCGACGCGGTTAAGAAGCCTGTAAACGTCCGCTACGCCTTCAAGAACTGGGCCGAGGGCGATGTGTTCTGCGAGGGCATTCCGTTCACATCGTTCAGAACAGACAACTACAAAGACCCACTCACCAAAAAGCAGTAGTCCAATCTTATGCGATTCTTAGTTTTCCTGATATTTGCAGTCTGCGGAATAGGCTGGAGCAACGCTCAGAAGCCCTTCGTTCCGGCCGACTACATTTGGACATCGCCCAGCCGCAACTCATCCGAGAGTATGCCATGCGGAGGCGGTGACATCGGTCTGAACGTGTGGGCAGAGAACGGCGACATCATGCTCTACTTGGCAAAGAGCGGCACGTTCGACGAGGCTAACACGCTTCTGAAGATGGGACGCATCCGCCTGCATTTCAACAATTACAAACTTGATGAAAGCGAAAACTTCAGGCAGATTCTGAAAACCTACGACGGCTATGTGCTCATTACATCAGGCTCGCTGAAAGTAAAGATTTGGGTCGATGCCCTGAACAGCCATGCCGTAAGCGTTGAGGCTTCGGACAAGAAGAACATCGATGCCACCCTGACATACGAAAACTGGCGATACAGGGATTTGGAGATAAGAAAAGGCGAGGGACATCAGGGCAGTTACAAGTGGGTGATGAACAAGCAGACACACACGTTTGCCGACAGCATTGGTCTGAAAGGCAAAAACAGACTCGAGGTATATCATCGCAACCGCCAGCAGACGGTTTTCGACACATCTGTATCGCTTCAGAAACTCGACGGCTCTAAGGCGAATCTTGCAAATCCGGTTGGCGGAAATGTGAGTTCTGCCATCGTCCTTCTCGATGGGATGAACTTCACGGGCGAGACTGCCGACGGCACATATCAAGGCACTCCGTTCCGCGGATGGAAGGCGCGCTCGATTGCAGGAAAGAAATCCGTTGCTGCCCGAATTTGGCTTTCTGCCAGGAGCGAGAAGAACGATGTTCCTGCGAAAACAGACCATCGCAAGGCATTCGACAATACCGTTAAGTGGTGGCATGCCTTCTGGCAGCGCAGTTACATCGACATTCAGGGCGACGGGGCGAATCTTTCGCGTAACTACACGCTGTTCCGCTATATGCTCGGCTGCAATTCAGACTCGAAATGGCCTACAAAATTCAACGGCGGACTGTTTACCTTCGACCCTGCCTTGGTTACGGACAAATACCCTTTCAGTCCCGATTTCAGACTTTGGGGTGGAGGCACATTTACGGCTCAGAACCAGAGACTTGTCTACTGGCCAATGCTGAAGAACGGCGACTTCGACCTTCTGAAACCGCAACTCGATACATACTTGTATATGTATCAGAATGCCAAGGAACGATGCAAGGCTTATTGGAATCATCCCGGCGCTTGCTTTGCCGAGCAGATTGAGAACTACGGACTGCCGAATCCTGCCGAGTACGGATTCAAGCATCCGCAGTCGCTCGATGC